>Ga0299906_10003053_pt1 | contig 13813 bp, 11 predicted proteins | sample RVTome_14_FD_200259 | JGI IMG/M metagenome (GOLD analysis project Ga0299906, IMG submission 200259) | Soil microbial communities from uranium-contaminated site in the Upper Colorado River Basin, Wyoming, United States - RVT145D125 (version 2) ... | reverse complement strand
GCTGCCGGACAAGGGTTGTCGGTCATGAGTACCACCACCATCGAGCGGTCGGTCGAACTGCCGCCGCACCTCGATGAATTCGAATCGATCTATACGAGCGCCCGGGGTGACCGCACGCGCATCCCCTGGGATCGCGGCGGGCCGAGCACCGCACTGGTCAACTGGCTCAACGCCGTGGCCCCATCCCTCATCCGCTGCGGGGCGAGGGTGATCGTGCCCGGTTGCGGCCTGGGCGAAGATGCCCGGGCCCTGATGAAGCGCGGCTATGACGTCGTCGCCTTCGATTGCAGCCCCACCGCCATCGGCTGGGCCCAGAAGCTCGACCCCCGCAGCGCTGATGTGTATCAGGTCGCGGACCTCTTCGACGCGCCGGCGCGATGGCGGCACCGGTTCGACCTGGTCGTCGAGATTAATACAATCCAGTCACTGTCGCCTGAGCTGCGCGAGGACGCCCTGTCCGCCCTGCGCGAGCTGATGTCGCCGCGCGGCAGGATGCTGGTGATCTGCCGCGGCCTCGTGGAGGGCGAGGCGGAGGCGACCGAGGGCCCGCCGTGGCCATTGCGCGAGGGCGAGCTGATCGACGCCGCGACGGGCGCGGGGCTGGCGGTCGAGGGCGAGGTGTCAAGCTTCGAGGACGAAGCCGGCGGCAAGCCGGTGCGGCGGATGCGGGCATTGTTTCGCCGGGCGTCGTGACCGCGTAGGTCAGGTCAAAGGACCTGACCTACGGACTGAACGACCGGGCATCGCCCACCGGTCAGGTCCCTCGACCTGACCTGCGGGGCGTGAGCGTTTCAAACGTGCATAGCCCTTCGGTCAGGTCTCCGGACCTGACCTACACTGCGGCATGACCGTTCAATATAAGCACGCCACACTCCCCAACGGCCTGCGCATTGCCGCCGAGGTCATGCCGGGGGCGCACACCGCGGCCATCGGATTCTTCGTCAGGACGGGCGCCCGCGATGAACTTCCGGGGGTCATGGGCGTGAGCCACTTCCTCGAGCACATGATGTTCAAGGGCTCGCAGACGCTGCGGGCCGAGCAGGTCGATCGCGCCTTCGACGACCTCGGCGCCGAGCACAACGCCTTCACGTCGGCCGAGATGACCGCCTTCTGGGCCCACTGTCTGCCCGAGCAGCTTCCGCGGGCCGAGGCGATTCTCGCCGACATCCTGCGCCCCGCCCTGCGCCCGGATGACTTCGACGATGAGAAGAAGGTGATTCTGGAGGAGATCGCCATGTACGACGACCAGCCCACGTGGGTGCTCTACGAGCGGGCCCTGGAGGCGTACTACGGCATGCACCCGCTCTCGCACCGCGTGCTCGGCACGAACCGGACCATCACCGACCTCACGCGCGACCAGATGATGGCCTACTTCACCGAGCGTTACGCGGCGGACAACGCCATCGTGGCCCTGGCCGGCAACGTGGACTTCGAGGCCATGGTCGAGCGCATCGAGGCGACGTGCCGGGGCTGGAACACCAGCCGCACGAAGCGCCGCTACCCGCCCGTCGCGCCGGCGCCGGGCGAGTTCACCATCGAGTCTGCATCCGTGCACCGGCACTACACGATCATGATCGCGCCCGCGCCAGCGGTGGAGGATGAGCGCCGCTATGCCGCGTCGATGCTCACGAGCGTGCTCGGCGATTCGGAGGGGTCGCGCTTCTACTGGGCCCTGGTCGATCCGGGGCTGGCCGAGGACGCCGACGCGTCGTATGAGGCCCGCGACGGGCTGGGCGAGTTTTACCTCTCGTGTGTGTGCGATCCCGCCGATGCGGCGACGATCGAGGGCATCATGCTCGAGGAGGCGGACAAGCTCATCGGCTCGCTGACGGCCGATGACCTGCTTCGCGTGCGCAGCCGCATCGCCACCGGCGTGACCCTGCACGGCGAGCTGCCGGCGGGGCGCATGCGGCGGCTGGGGCGGCAGTTGACGTACCTGGATGAGTACCGGCCGCTGGAGGAGGAACTGGCGCGGATCAACGCGGTGACGCTCGATGACCTTCGCGCGCTGTGGGAGGCGTGCCCGATCCGGCCGGTGGTGACGGGGCGATTGCGCCCGGCGTGACGGCGGCGCGATAAACGACTCCCGACCCCGTTTTTCTGCCAGTTTCGGTAATAGCTTGCGGCGCAAGAACTTACGAAAAACGACTCCCGACCCCTTTTTTCGTGTTCGCAAGGTCGTCGAAGCGCCAGCGGAATGTCGCCGGCTCATCGCCGATCAGCTCCCGCAGGTATGAGGCCAGCAGGCGGTTGGCCCGTTCGATGGACTCGCTGTCGGCCGGTCCGCCGGATTCGAGCTCGCCGTCGGCCGCCACAGCGCGCAGCAGCCGGATCGTCTCCGCACGCACGCGCCAGCGATCGCCCGCGCCGCTGTCGATCACCACGCCGCCGGATGCGGGGCTGAAGGCCAGCGTCGCGTGCTCGCCCTCGGGCAGGGGCCGGCCGGTCTGTGCATCGCGGTCGAGCACGGGCTCGTAGCCGGCCTCCTCCAGCAGACGCCATTGAAAGAAGAGCAGTGCCGCATCGATGCGCGGCGGATCGCGCAGCGCGCCAAGAGCCTCGATGAATGCGTCGTAGAGGCGCTCGTGCGGATCGTGATCGGTGACCATGTGGTGGACGAGGTCGGCCATGTACATCGCCGTGCGATTGGCGGCGAGATTCGCCCGCAGATGCCGCATGGTGTCCTGGAGGTCCCACGCGGTGAGCGTCGCGAGGTCGCGGCCCGGCTTGACGATGGCCACAAGATGCCCGCACGTCAGCACGTCGAAACCGCCGGAAAACGAGCCCTTCTCGCGCTTGGCGCCTTTGGCCAGCCCGCGGATGACGCCGTGGCCGCGCGTGAAGAGGCCGACGGTCTGGGAGGTTTCGGAGAAATCCCACCGTCGAATGCACACGGCGTCATCGGAGATCGTGGGCATGGCCGCCAAAGCATGGGCGGACGGGGGCGGGGGGTCAACTGCGCGGCAGGGGTCCGATAGTCACCACGTTGCCCCGCTGCGCTGTCGCCCCAGGGTCACCGCCTGTCGGGATTGTCGTCGCCTCCTTGAATGAGTGTGTGGCAAATTTCCGTACAGATGCTAGAATGGTTCGGGCGCAACGGAACCGCATGTCATGACACGATCGACAGAGACACAATCCGGCCGGCTTGACTTCAGACTCTCGCCCGAGCACAAGGCGCTGATCGAGCGTGCCGCGCACTGCCAGGGCCAGTCGGTCAGCAGTTTCGCCCTCTCGACCCTTCTGCGCGCGGCACATGAGTCAATCCAGCGCTCGACCCTGACCACGCTGTCGCCGCGCGATTCCGCGACGTTTCTCGCCATGCTCGACTCCGACGCGTCGCCGAATGCGGCGTTGAAGGCCGCGGTGAAGCGATACAGGAAGCGCCGTGGCTGAGCCGCGCGAGGCCTGGGACATCGAGGAACTCCGCCGTGATCATGACCGGTCGGCGTTTTCCTGCGGCCACGAGTCACTGGATGACTTCATCAGGAAGTTCGCGGGCCAGAATCAGAAGACGGGCGTCAGTCGAACATTTGTCGCGGTGACGCCCGGCGAGAAGATCGTGCGTGGCTACTTCTCTGTGTCGGCCGGCGCCGTGGCGCTGGCGGATGTGCCCGAGGCGCTGACGAAGCGCCTGCCGCGGTATCCCGTTCCCGTGGCTCATCTGGGCCGCCTGGCGGTGGATCGGAGCGCCCGGGGCCGGGGATTGGGCTCGTACCTGCTGGTCGACGCGTTGTGCCGCATCCTCATCGCGGCCGAATCGATCGGCATGCACGCGATCGAGGTCGTCGCCATCGACGACCCGGCCAGGCAGTTCTACCTGAAGTACGGCTTCGTCGAAATGAAGGACGATCCGCACCACTTGTACCTGTCGATCGCGACGGTGCGGGCGCTTGGCCTGGCATGATCGAGGCGGCCCGCTGACAAGGTGACCGGACCGCATTTCACAGCCCCTCGGCAGAAATTGCCGAAGGACCGGGATGGGCCGGCCGCACCGGCCGTGCGGCGATCCTGTCAGCATGCCCGCAACGGGCGGGGCCGCGCGGCAGCCCACGTATACTCCGGCCCTCCTTCAGGCAGGTCCCAGATGATGCAGCCGAACGAGCACATCCCGTCACCACCGACCGCCAGGCCCGCGCTCGATTCACACGACGGGTGCCATGGGCAGGCGGAGTCTTCGGAGCCTGCCCGTGCAATGAGTTGGCCCGATGACGCCGATGCTGGAGCCACGGGCAGAGTCGCCCAGAGCGGCGACCCTGCCCATGTCACCCGAGCTCCTGAAAGTGGGTGCCATGGGCAGGCGGAGTCTTTGGAGCCTGCCCGTGGGGTGGCAGATTCCATTGACGGCGTCGCTGCATCCACGGCCGGAGTCGCCCACTTCCGGATTCAGGATCTCGAGCCGGCTCATGCCTCCCCTCCGGCGATTGACGACGGACCGCATGCCTCGCCCGAAGCTGCGAGGCATGGCACCCCTCCGGCGATTGACGACGGACCGCATGCCTCGCCCAAAGCTGCGAGGCATGGCACCCTGTCCGGGGGCGGTCGCACCATCGCCCTGCTCAATCAGAAAGGCGGTGTGGGCAAGACCACCACCACCGTCAACCTCGGCGCTGCGCTCGCCCTGGCCGAGCAGAGGGTCCTGCTCGTCGACCTCGACCCCCAGGCCCATCTCACGCTTCACCTCGGCATCGACGAGGAGCGGATCGAGCACACCATCTACGACCTGCTGATCGATCCGGCGGTCACAGCGCGGCAGGCGGTCATCAACGCCCGGCCCTTCGTCGATGTGATTCTCTCCGAGGTCGATCTTGCCGGCGCTGAGCCGGAACTCGCCCGACTGCCCGAGCGGCAGCGGATTCTCCAGCGCAAGCTCGAGCCGATCCTCGGCGACTACGACGTCGTGCTGCTGGACTGCCCGCCCAGTCTGGGCCTGATGACCCTCAACGCCCTCTCGGCGGCCCGCGAGGTGTACGTGCCCATGCAGGCGCACTTCCTGGCCCTCCAGGGCGTGAGCAAGCTGCTGGAAACCGTCGGCCTCGTCTGCCGCTCGGTCAACCGCGACCTCCGCGTCACGGGCATCATCCTGTGCATGCACGAGCACCAGACGACGCTGGCCAAGGAGATCGTGGCCGACCTGGAGGCGTTCTTCGAGGCGGCGCGCGGCACGGACGCGCCGTGGCGCGACTGCCGCCTGTTCCAGCCGCCCATCCGCCGCAACATCAAGCTCGCCGAGGCCCCCAGCTTCGGCCAGACGATCTTCGATTACTCGCCGTGGTGCAAGGGGGCGATCGACTACCGCAAGCTGGCCCGGTCGCTGGTGGAGATGTGGCATCGGGTCGCCCCCGAGTCAGTGCCGCAGCAACCGCAGCGGGACGCCGAGCCGCCCCCGGCGCCCCCGGTGCCGATGGCGCCAATGGCGCCGCCCGCGGTCCCTGCCGCGACGATCGAAGCCAAGCCCGAGCCGTCCGTGGCCATCGCCATGGCCATCGTCGACCGGGCCGAACCGCCTTGCGACCCGGCCAGTACAACCGCCATGCCCGCGCCCGATGACGCCCCGACCGTCGAGGTGACGCTGCCCGCGGAGCGGCCGGCGGAGCGCATCGGTGCGGACCATGGCCCATGACCGAGGCAAGCCACCCCGAGATCGCCCACGCCCGCCGCGCCGTCCGGTCGTGGCGGGTGGCGTTTCTGGCGTATGTCATCGCGATGGAGATCGCCACGCACTGGCCGCGCCTCGATCTGGGTGAGTCCGGGCCGTCGGACAAGACCATTCACCTCGTGGCCTTCGGCATTCTGACCGCGCTGCTGTGGCGCGCGCAATGGCTCGTCCAGCTCGGCGCGGTGGTGTTCATCGCCCTCATCTGGTCGGGGTACAACGAGATTTCACAGGGCATGCTGCCCATCGGCCGCACCTCGGCCTGGCAGGACTTCATCGCGAATGTGCTGGGCGTGGCGTTGGCCGGCGCGTGGATCTGGGCCCTGAAGCCCGTGGGCGGGACGGGGAACCGACTGCGCCTGGCGCGGCAGCGTTTCGTGATCGACGAGATCTTCGCCGACTGGACCGCGTGGGCGATCCTCATCGGCGTAACGATCGGATGCGCTGTGCCGCTGATTCTGCTCTGGCCGCTGCTGCGGCCGTTGGGCATCGAGGGCCCGCTTGTGTTCACGGTGCTCGTGTGGCTGCTGGTGCTGGGGCTCTTCTGGATGGACCTGTGGAGACGCCGGCACGATGAGGCGATTCGGCGCAAGGCGTGCTTTACCTGCGGGGCATCGTGCCGCGATGTCCGCCTCGATGAACTCGGCCGCGGCGCGTGCGGCATCTGCGCCAGCCCGATCAGCGCGGGCCAATGGGTCGAGTATCCGCGGCCGTCGATGCGGGTCCTGGTGCGCCTGGGGGTGTTGCCGGCGCTGGTCGGCATCGCGATCATCGCCGCGGGCTTCGGGCTCATCGCGCTGACGGTGGAGCTGTACGACCGGCTGATGGCCGCCGGGGCGCTGCCCGCCGGCGCGCCGCGACTGGCGAGGATCATCGGCCAGGAGCGCAAGCTCATGCAGGCGGTGGACATCGCGGCGGTGTTCATGACCTTCGCCCTGGTCACGCGCCTGTTCCGCGGCCGGCTGGCGCGGCATTTCGATCAGCCCTACACCTGCCGCAAGTGCGGGCACGATCTGCGCGGCACGCCGACCACGGGCGGCATGGGGCGGTGCGGGGAATGCGGCTTCGAGTTCGCGCGGAGTCCGGGCGCGCCGGACAACGCGGCGTAAGATCAACTCACCCGGGTGCCATGGGCAGGCTCGCTGCTTTGAGCGAGTCTGCCCGTGCGGCGGCACATTCGGCACGTGACGTTGCAATCGACACGGGCAGACCTGTCCAAAGCGACAGGCCTGCCCATGGCACCCACCGCCGGAGACGACTTCAGAAAAGCACTCCCGACCCCTTTTTTCTCGGGAACGACTCCCGACGCCGTTTCCCGGGCGGTGGCGTCGGCGACGAAATGGCCGATAGTCTCTGCGGCATGAGCGACCGCTTCGAGAAGCACGCCTGGACCGTGACGCTGCTGACGCTGGCCAGCCGCATCACCGGCCTGGTGCGCGATGCGACCCTCAGCCGCATCTTCGGCGCCGGCGAGCTGATGAGCGCGTTCTTCTTCGCGTTCATGATTCCCAACCTGTTCAGGCGGCTGTTCGGCGAGGGGGCCCTGGCGGCGGCGTTTCTGCCCGCCTACGCCAAGCTGAACGAGTCCGATCCGGAGGTCGCCCGCCGGCTCGCGTCGCTCACCATCGCCCGCCTGACGGTGCTGCTGGGCGCGATCACGCTCATCAGCGAGCTGGTCCTGTTCATGCTGTCGGCGCGGACCGGCCACCAGAACGTGGCCATCTGGCTGACCATGGTCATGCTGCCGTACATGCCCATGGTGTGCCTGGTGGCGATCCTGGGGGCGATGCTCCAGGTGCATCATCGGTTCGGGCCGACGGCTGCCGCGCCGATCATTCTCAACCTGGCGATCGTGGTCACGGCGGTCGGCGCGCCGTGGGTCGTGGCGGCCGCGGGCGATCCCGAGCGTCGGGTGGTGCACGTGGGCATCGTCGCGGCGTCTGTGCTGGTGGCCGGCGCGATCCAGGTGGCGTGGTCGATGGCGGCGCTGCGGTGCGAGCGATGGTGGCGCAAGGACACCAATGAAGCGCGCGAGCACTTCGGCAAGGTCCTGCGCCTGGCCGGGCCGATGATCGTGGGCCTCGGCGTGCTCCAGTTGAACACGTTTTTCGACGGGCTCATCGCCAGCTATCCGGCCACGGTGGGCGACACGATCTTCGGCACGCCCTATCCGCTGGATGTCGGCGCGATGGCGGTGGTGAGCTACGCCCAGCGGCTCTACCAGTTTCCGCTGGGGGTGTTCGGCATCGCGGTGGCCACGGCGATCTTCCCGCTGCTGGCGAGGCAAGCGGGCGCTTCTCACGCCGGACCTGACGCGCTGGGAAGGTCCGGGTCTTCCTCGGAGCCTTCACACACAGACCCCTTCTCCGCCACCATCCGCCGCGGCCTGCGTCTGGTCGTCTTCATCGGCATCCCCGCCAGCGCCGGGCTGGTGCTGGTGCGCGATGAATTGACCGCGGTCATCCTCCAGGGCGGCGAGTTCACACCCGCGGACACCGGTCGCGTCGGCTTCGTTCTGCTCGGCTACGCGCCGGCGATCTGGGCGTACTCGATGGTGCACGTGCTCACGCGGGCGTATTACGCCAAGGACGACTCGAAGACGCCGGTGCGAATCGCCCTCGGCGTGGTCGGGCTGAACCTGGCCCTGAACTGCACGCTCATCTGGACGCCGCTGAAGGAGGCCGGTCTCGCCTGGTCCACGGCGATCTGCTCGTTCGTGCAGGTCGGGCTCTTGTTGTGGCTGGTGCGAAAGCACGCGCGGCAGGTGGTCAACCGCGAGGTCCTCGCGAGCTGGTGCCGCACGATCATCTGCACACTGCCCATGACGGGCGTGGTGCTGCTGGCGGCCTCCTACTTCGGCGAGCCCGCCCCCACCTGGGCCGAAGCGTGCGGCAGGCTGGCCCTGCTCGTGGGCGGCGGCATGGCCATCGTGGCGATCACCGCCCTGGCCATGCGCATGCCCGAACTGGCGTGGGCGGTGGGGCGGAATCAGAAAACAGAAAACAGAAAACAGAAATAGCGGCGCGCGGTGCCACTGACTCGCCCGGCTTTGGGGGCGAGTCAGTGCGATCGGCCCCCGAATGCGATTCAGGTGGCGGTCCGGCAGTGCATGACCGCGCCCACTGATTCCTCGCCGCGTCCTCCCGCGCCTTGGACTGTCCCGTCGCCGTTGCCGGCCACGCGGTGAATCCTTGTCTCACACAGTTCATGCGCCGGTGAATCAGTGGCACCGCGCGCCCGCGTGTTCCGGTCTCAGTCTTCCGCTGCCCGTTTTCTGCTTTCTGTTCTCTGTTTTCTGTTTTCCAGCTTCTTCCGCTCGTGTGCCGCCTGCTTGCGCATCACGAAGTCGAACATCGACGGGAACACCGTCATCGCGCCCGCCGTGGCCCGCACGATGAAGCTCGTCCACACCTCCGGCGTTGGCTTGCGCAGGCACCTGACGATCGCTCTCGCCACGCGCTCCGGCGTCTGCACGAACGGCCGCGGCGCGTGCTCGGGCACCGAGCCATCGGGCTTCACGTGGCCGCTGATCGACTGGCTGACCTCGTGGAACTCCGTCGTCGTGGTGATGGGGTGCACGCTGGAGACCTCGATGCCCTCGGGCTTGAGCTCCAGCCGCATCGCGCGGCAGAAGTGGTTCTGGGCCGCCTTGGTCGCCGAGTAGGCGCTGTGATGGGGCAGGGTGAACTTGGCCAGGCAGCTCGAGTTCATGAGCAGGTGGCCGCGGCGGCCCCGCTCGATCAGCCGCCGCGCGGCGGCGTTGACCAGGTCCACGGAGGCGAAGAAATTGACCTCGAAGATGTGCCGCAATTCCGCCGGCGTGGTGGCGATGACGGGCCGATCGAGGCCGTGGCCCGCGTTGGCGAAGACCGCATGGAAGCCGCCGAAGCGCTGCTCGGCCGCATCGAGCAGGCGGTCGGAGAGGTCTTCATCCGTCACCGAGCCGATGACCAGCTCGGCGCGGCGGCCCAGCAATTCGACCTCGGCGGCGATGGCGGCCAGGCGATCCGCGCGGCGGGCGTTGAGCACGAGGTCCATGCCGGCCCGCGCGCACTCGATGGCCGTCGCCGCCCCGATGCCGCTCGACGCCCCGGTGATGATGATGACCTTGTCGCGCAGATCGATGGCCATGATGGTCAGTTTAGATCACTCTCTGATCCGGGTGCCGTGGTCGAAACGAATCTACGTCGGTCGGTGGACTCCGGTCACGCCGATCACGGCTCCGGTTCGATCGTGAGGGTTCCGATTCCCCGTTCCCCGAACTTCCCGGCGATTCGAACGAGGTAGCGCGTGCCCGCGTTGACGGAAAGCGTGAGCTGCGCGTGGTCGCCACAGCCGGTCGCGGAGGAGTCGTCGCAGGCGATGCGCTCGTTCCACTGGTTGGCGCACGGCGACAGGTGATGAAACGGGTAGACCTCGATCATCGTGTCGGTGGCCTCCTCGGGCGGGCACCCGTCGACGCTTTGCGTGCTCAGCCGGGCCATGCCGATGAACGAGGGGACGTACACGAACCAGGTGTCGCCACCGACCTCGCCGGTGGCCGCGTTGATGCCGAATGCGTCGCCGTATCGGAAAGCGCCGTCGATCCCGCCTTCGCCGTAGTCATGCCACCCGCAGGATGTCGGGTCGCATTGAAACACGGTGATCTCGTTCGTCGCGAACCGCGGCGGCCCGTCGAGCGGCCCGTCGATGAGGAACGAATGGCTCCCCTCGCCGACGTATTCGAGGGGAGGGAGTCGATGGGCCACGTCGAAGCAGTCGGCCCGGGGATTCGGGCAATCTCCCCACGCAGCCAGAAGTGCGAGCAGGTCGCCGACGTTGACCTTGTTGTCGCCGAAGTACCGCGGGGCCACATCGCCGGTCGGGCGCGGCGGCGCCGGCTGACTCCAGGTCGCGAGCAGCGCCAGCAGGTCCGTGACGTCCACGCGGCCGTCGCGTGCGGCAGCGGGGCCGCTGATGTCCTCAGGACAGACCGGAAGCGGGGCCGGCACGGTGTTGTCAGTCATTTCGAAGTGAAGGACCAGGACGACATCGCGATCGATGGTGGGCAACCATTCGGAGTTCTTCATGTAATCCGCGGAGACACATCCTCCGCCGTTGCACGAACTCTGCTTTTTCACCCAGGTGACGTTGGCGGATGACGCCCCCTCCCAGTCGCCCTCTTCCCCGGCGACGTTCGCCCCGAACCGGACGGTGTTCTCGCCCAGGACGCCGATTTCCACGAAGAATATTGTGCCCTCAGGCAGCCAGAGGCCGTCCTGCGTCCCATCGTTGTTCCAGTCCGGACCGACGGGGACGGTCCGGTGCCCATCACGGCGCGGTGTCACCGTGTCGGCGACGCCGCTCGTGCTCGGGCAATAGGAAACGGAACCCTCCCACAGCAGCACAGAGCCGGCAACATCGGGGCCGGGGTCGTCGAGCGGGCCGCACTCACCACTTCGGCCCGTCGTCAGGTCTTCGAAAACGCGGACAAAGACCTCCTGATCATTGACGCTCGTGCTCGACCACATCGTGAACTCCACGCAGGTCAGGATCAGGTTGGATGCGCGCAGGTCGGGATCGTCCGCCAGGTCGTACCAATGCGCAAATGCGATCGGCACACCGGAGCAGGCCAGCGTTCGATGGGTGACCGCCGTCGACAGGTTGTGGGTGCGAGACAATGAAAACAGCGAGCCGCATCGCTGACCGGTCGGTTGACTCTGGCCGTCCGCATCGGCGGCGAAGACAACGAGAGATAGGGCGACCAGGCAACTGGAAGACACTCGCGATGATCGACAAGCGACGATGCCCCTCATGACGACCCCTCAGCGATGTTCAATCTCAGAATCACGATCGAACGTTCCTTTGCATCACCAGCAGCTCCTGTCCGGCATCCCGGCGTCGCCGTCTATGCCATTGTTACAAGCATAGCACCTGTTTCGAGTGATCTAAACGAACACCTGATTCGGCGGCGAATCCGGCTGGATTTGCCGCATGTGCGCGCCGTCGGATTGGAACGTGCGGCCCCTGGGCCGGGGTAGAATTGGCACGAAACCGGCCAATTGATCCAGGGAAGACGGCGAGGGCGATCTGCGCCAGGAGACGACCGATGAGATTGAAGGCCAAGCGGAGGTTCGGAGTGTTCGCGACGACGCTGGTCGTCGCGGTCGGTGCGCGACTCGTTCACGCCGAGCCGCCGCGCGTCATGTCGCTCAGCCCCGCGCACGGCGACATCCTGGTCGATCCCGCCCTGGCCGAGATCCGCGTCGTCTTCGACCAGAACATGGACACGAGCAGTTACGCGTGGACGGGCGGCGGCGAGACGTTTCCGAAACTCACGGGCAAGCCGACGTGGGTCGATGCCCGCACGTGCGTGCTGCCCGTGGCCCTGGTGAACAGCCATTTCTATCAACTGGGCGTCAACGGTGGGCGGTTCACCGGATTTCGCAGCACCGCGGGCGAGCCGGCGATGCACCAGCCGCTCATGTTCACGACCGGGCCGCGGCAGATCAGCGAGGAGTATCGCGCCCTGATCGGACACGGCGTCCTCGATGTGTTCAATCGCGAGGCGATGCGGGCGCTGCGCGAGGCCATCGCCACGCATTACTCATACCGCGACCGCCTCGGCCTGGACTGGGACGCCCTGTTCGCCGAGCATGCCGCGCGGCTGGCTGCTTCGACGCGGTCGATCGAGTTCGCGCTCAGCGCAAGTCTGCTCCTGGCCAATGCCGAGGATGTGCACATCAGCATCGAGGCCGAGGGGTTGCGCCTTCAGCCCCACGCGGTCGCCGCGCCGGCCACCTTCAATTTCAACGCCGTGCGGGCGCGGCTCGATGAGTATGGCGAGCCCAGCAACCTCGTTCAGCACGGCCGCATCGGCGACATCGGCTACCTGCGCATCAACTCGTGGGATGGCAGCCACGCCGACGATGTCGGCAAGGCGCTCGACTTCATGCGCGGGCATCACGCCCTGCCGGCGCTGATCATCGATGTGCGGGCCAACGGCGGCGGCAACGAGATGCTCGCCCGCCGGCTGGCGGGGTGCTTCATCGCCGAGCAGACGGTGTACTCGAAGCACCGGTTCGTCGATCCGCAGGCGCCGGGCGGCTTCGGTCCGATGGCGGACCGCACCTTCGGCCCCGCGCCGGATGTGCCGCGCTTCGAGGGGCCGGTCGCGGTGCTCATCGGGCCGATCGTGTGCTCCTCGAACGAGTCGTTCGTGGCGATGATGGACCAGGTCCCGGCGTGCACGCTCATCGGCATAAGAACGCTGGGCAGTTCGGGCAATCCGCGGCCGCACGACCTGAGTAACGGCGTAACGGTGTTTCTTCCCTCGTGGCAGGACTACCTGGCGGATGGCACGATGCTGGAGGGGCGGGGGATTGCGCCGGATGTGCCGGTGGAAGCGGGCGCGGCGGACTTCATGAATGGCGACCCCGTGTTCGATCGGGCGGTGCGCTACCTGCACGAGCGGCTGCGCCGGTGAGCCGATGTGCGCGCCCGGTTGTGCGGAGGGTTGCACAACGCCGCGCACCACCGCGTGGCCTTCGGCTGGCGCCTCAGACCACGGCACCCGGCCTAGAGCTTCGCTTCAGACCACGGCGCGCGGATCAGGCCTTGGCGGCCTTCGCGGCTTCCTCGGCCTTCTTCAGGGCGTACTCGAGCTTGCGCTTGATCTCCGCGACCCGCCGCGCGTGCTCGCCGAGCTTCTCGCGGACCTCGGCGACGATCTTCTGCGCCTCGCCGAGCTTCTTCTGGAACTCGGCCGTCGTCTTGTCCACGCCCGACTTGAAGTCCTTCTGCGCCTCCGAGACGTTCTGGTAGGCCTTGGTCCACGTCGCCTGGATCTTCTGCATCGCGGCGGTGGCGGCTGCATCGACTGTCGCGCCCATGTGGTGTTTCCCTTCGTACGCGTCGGCCTCGCGCGCCTGCCGCGCCGTCAGTCCCGGCGATGGCCGGGCGGCGACGGCGCTGCGCGCCGCGGGTCCGTCCGAATCACTTCTTTTGAGCCTGAGCGTGCAACTTGCGGACCTTGGCGATGAGCTGTTCGTTGGCCTGCATCGTGGTGTGGTGGCTGGTCAGCATCGCCTTGACCTCATCACCCATCTTCTGGAGATCCTTGACCTGCTTCTCCAGCTCCAGAATCTTCTCGGTGCTGCCCTTCTTGATCTGCTCGTGCAA
>Ga0299906_10003052_pt1 | contig 13820 bp, 10 predicted proteins | sample RVTome_14_FD_200259 | JGI IMG/M metagenome (GOLD analysis project Ga0299906, IMG submission 200259) | Soil microbial communities from uranium-contaminated site in the Upper Colorado River Basin, Wyoming, United States - RVT145D125 (version 2) ... | reverse complement strand
TGATTATCCATTCTGACGTTCGGTTTACCTACGAAGAGGCGCAAGTCATACTCGAAAAAGGTAAGGGAACACTAGCCGACGAGCTGCGTATTCTAAATGACACTGCCAAAAAGCTTAGGAAAGAAAGGTTTAAACGCGGGGCGGTGAATTTCGAAACAACCGAAGTGAAGTTTAAACTTGATGAAAAAGGGAAGCCACTGGCCGTTATCCCCAAAATGCGCAAAGATGCACATAAGCTTATTGAGGAGTTTATGCTTTTGGCTAACAGGCAGGTTGCGACATTTGTCTACAACCTCAGGAAAGGAAAAGAGCGAAACACGTATGTTTATCGAACACATGATTTTCCAGACCCGGAGAAAGTCAAAAACTTCTCAGTTTTCGCCAGGCAATTTGGACATAAAATGAACGTCGATGAAACCTCAATTTCCAGCTCACTTAATAAGCTAATGAGCGAAATTGAAGGAAAACCAGAGCAGAATGTGCTGGAACAGTTGGCCATACGCACAATGGCGAAGGCGAAATATACAACGGATGCGAAAGGTCACTTTGGACTCGCCTTCGATCACTATGCACACTTTACGTCACCGATTCGGCGTTATCCCGACATGATGGCGCACCGTATGTTGCAGCACTACCTCGACGAAGGAAAGTATCTCAACAAGAATGAATATGAAGATAAGTGTGTCCACTCGTCGGAACGCGAGAAAAGGGCTGCTGATGCGGAACGTGCTTCGATTAAGTACAAACAGGTAGAGTTTATGGCGTCGGTAGAGAAAAAGGTTTTTGAGGGATTGATTTCCGGAGTGACGGAATGGGGTATCTACGTTGAAATTATTGAGACCAAGTGTGAAGGCATGGTGAGAATGGCTGATATGACAGACGACTTCTATGAGTTCGAAGAGAAAAATTACCGGATCGTCGGCCGCAAGAACCGCGTTGCCTATACCCTGGGTGACAAAATAGACGTAAGGGTTAAGAAAACCGACATTGACAAGCGAATGATTGATTTGATTTTTGCACCCAAAAATTCATTGTCGGAATGAAGCGATCCAAGGCAGTTGACACCATTTCAACGTACCAAAATTGGATTGAAAGAGAGATCCACAAGCAAAAATATGGGAACGAGCCCAACTCATTGTATGACCCCATTCGTTATTTAATGGCGCTTGGAGGAAAACGTCTTCGCCCCATGCTTACGATGCTTTCCTATAATTTATTCCAGAGCAATGTCAGGAAGATTGTTCCGTATGCCGTTGCCGTAGAAGCATTTCACAATTTTACGTTGATGCATGACGATATCATGGACAAAGCCCCGGTTCGACGAGGGGAGCCTACAGTGCATGAGAAATGGAACAGCAATACGGCCATTCTCTCCGGCGATGTGATGCTGGTTAAGGTATATGATATGTTTCTCAGCCTTTCATCCGACAAATTAAAACGGGTGCTGCAGGCCTTTAACCAATGTGCGGCTGAGGTATGCGAAGGTCAGCAATGGGATATGGAGTTTGAGCAGTTCGAGATCGTATCCGAGCGCCAGTACATCAACATGATTAAACTAAAAACAGCTGTATTGTTGGGGTTTAGTTTAGAATTGGGTGGCATTCTGGGTGACGCCTCTGAGGCCGATTGTCGCACGCTTTGCCGGGTAGGGATAAATATTGGAATCGGCTTTCAGCTTATGGATGACCTTCTTGATGCTTATGCTGATCCAAAAAAATTTGGAAAGCAGGTCGGAGGCGATATCATCGCCAACAAAAAAACATTTCTCCTGATCAAAGCGCTCGAAAGGGCTGGGGGACGCCAACGGTCAAACCTCCGCAAATGGATTGCCGCAAAAAAATTCAGGAAACCGGAGAAAATCTTGGCTGTAAAAGAGCTATACGACGCGCTGGACATTCCTGCGCTCACCAAAAAAAAGGTAAGGCAATTCTTTGAGAAAGGGTTTGTCGCTATGGGAACATTACAATGCAGAGACGACCGATCAGAAATGCTCCGCCTGTATTTGGAGAAACTAATAGCCCGACAGTCTTAATTCCTGAATTGTTTTTTGCCGGAAAGTTTCTTCTTTAGAAATTCAGCAGTATATCCCTTCCCTTTTCCGGCCATCTGCTCGGGGGTTCCTTCAAATACAATATTGCCGCCATTCTTTTCTCCTCCCTCGGGACCGAGGTCAATAATCCAGTCGGCACATTTTATTACTTCGAGGTTATGCTCTATGATGATCACCGTGTGACCGGTATCTACAAGCGCATTCACAGCTTTAAGGAGCTTTGATATATCGTGAAAATGAAGGCCGGTCGTGGGCTCATCAAAAATAAAAAGAATATGCCCATCGGGTGAATTCTTACCCAGGAACGACGCCAGCTTTACACGCTGAGCTTCACCACCACTCAGGGAATTTGACGATTGGCCCAACTTTACATATCCAAGCCCAACATCATTAAGCGGATTTATCTTCTCGTGAATCGATTTCTTGCCTGTGAAAAAGTCCAGCCCCTCTTCAACGGTCATATTCAGAACGTCGGCAATGTTCTTGCCCGAATATTCCACCTCCAGCACCTCCTGCTTAAAGCGCTTGCCGTGGCAACTTTCGCAGGTCAGGTAAATGTCAGCCATAAATTGCATTTCAACCTTGATTTCTCCTTCTCCCTGGCATGTTTCACACCGTCCACCTTCAACATTGAATGAAAAGTGGGACGGCTTGTAGCCGCGCTGTTTGGCAAGCGTTTGATCGGCGTAAAGTTGTCGGATGGCATCATATGCCTTGACATAACTGATTGGATTCGACCTCGACGATTTTCCAATTGGATTTTGATCGACAAATTCAACTTGGGTGATTTTCCCAAAATCTCCATCGAGCTTGTCATATTTTCCTGGTGTTTCAGAAACAGATCCGTTCATTCGCCCGACAACAGGATAAAGGATCTTCTTGATCAGTGTGGACTTACCGGATCCACTTACCCCCGTAACGACAGTCAATGCCGAAAGGGGAAATTGAACCGTCAGGTTCTTCAAATTGTTTTCACGGGCACCACAGATGGTGACGGCGTCTTTCCATTTTCGCCGTGTTTTCGGAACTGGAATTTCTTCGAGTCCGCTCAAATAGTTCGTGGTATGCGACTGAATTTTGCCGTTAATATCGTTTACGGAACCCTGAAAAACGAGTTCGCCGCCATGGCTCCCCGCATCCGGACCGATGTCGATAATCTGATCGGCGGCGCGCATTATTTCCTCTTCGTGTTCGACGACAATGACAGTATTTCCCAGATCCCTCAATGATTTTAATACGCCAACCATTCGGTCTGTGTCCTTGGGATGAAGACCAATGCTGGGTTCATCAAGAACGTACATGGAGCCAACCAGAGCACTTCCTAACGAGGTCGCGAGTTTTATTCGTTGGTATTCGCCGCCCGAAAGTGTTGAGGTCAGACGATTTAGTGTTAAGTATCCCAGACCAACCTTAACCATGTATTCGAGCCGCGAGCGAATTTCGGTAAGAATGCGCTCGGAGATTTTGATATCACTGTCTTTGAGTTTTATTTTTTTAAATAATACGAGTACATCTTCAATGGGGAGAAGTACAAGATCGGTAATGGAAGCACCAGCGACTTTTACGAATTGAGCATCTTTTCGCAGACGGGTTCCCAGGCAGTCAGGACAATTGGTCCTGCCGCGATAACGCGAAAGTAGTACCCGATACTGAATCTTATGGGTCTTTGATTCGAGGTATTTGAAAAAGTCGCTTATACCGTCAAAATATGAATTTCCGCTCCACAATAAGGACTGTTGCTCCGGTGTCAGTTCGTTATAAGGCCTGTGAATAGGAAAATCAAACTTTATTCCATTTTTTAGCAGGGGTTTAAGCCACTCGCCCATCGTTTCGCTCCGCCAGGGTGCAATAGCCCCTTCGTATACCGAAAGTGATTTGTCGGGAACCACCAGGTCTTCGTCGATCCCCAGAATCTTCCCAAATCCTTCACAAGTCCGGCATGCCCCAAATGGATTATTAAAACTGAAAAAATTGATCGACGGCTCGGTGAACTTCATCCCATCAAGCTCAAACCGGTCAGAAAAAGTCCGCTTCTTTCGTCCTTCTGCATAAATTGTGCAATCACCTTCTCCCTCAAAAAATGCCGTCTGCACAGAGTCAGACAGCCTGAAGGTAGCGTCCTCGTCACCGGGGGCAACGACCATTCGGTCGATGAGCACTTCAACCTCTGCGTCAAGATGGGGTGATCTTTTTTTGGGACCAGAACCTTCTTGCTTGGGAAGCATCTCTTCAATGAATTTCACTTCACCATCCACCAGGACCCTGGCAAAACCTTTGCTGAGTAAAAGATTCAACTCGTCATAAAGCTTCCGGCCCTTCTTCATTCGCAGTGGACACGCGACCATAATACGACATGGTGCCGGAAGGTTGTTGATGGTGTCAACCACCGACGTTACCGTATCTCTCTTAACCTCCTGCCCACTTATTGGTGAAATGGTCTTGCCGACGCGCGAGAAAAGGAGTTTAAGGTAGTCGTAAATTTCGGTTGATGTTCCCACGGTAGACCGGGGATTGCGCGTGTTGACACGCTGTTCAATAGCAATGGCAGGGGCAACACCACGGATATAATCAACCTCGGGTTTCTCCATACGCCCGAGAAACTGACGGGCATAGGAACTCAGACTCTCCACGTACATCCGCTGACCTTCTGCAAAGAGCGTATCGAATGCCAGTGAAGACTTTCCGGATCCGGACAGCCCGGTGATAACGACCATCTTGTTCCGGGGGATAGCCACACTCAGATTCTTGAGATTGTTGACTCTCGCGCGCTTAATAATGATAAAATCCTTTGGACTTAGATCATCCAGCCGGGTATCATCAGGTAATGTCAGGGCCTTGCTCACAAGATCAATATTACTATCTTAAATAAGTTGCCAATTTTTAGCATGGAGAAGAAGATGTGCAAAGTAGCATGAATCATGGTGGGTGTGCATGGATCTTGCAGTAAAAATCCCAACAAAACAAAAAACACCATCATTTGAGATGGTGTTCGAAAAACCGTGAATTAATTTAAGCTAATTGTCAAAGTCGGGATCGTAGCTGGCCTCACGCCCCTTCCTCCCGCTACCTTCGTCTTCAAAATCGCCCTCAGCGTCGTCGCTATCGGAATCGGACCGGTCAAAACCATCATTATCATCAAAATCGTCATCCGACTTCTCAAATTCATTGTCGCTTTTTGACTCGACGTCGTATTCCCCGTCACTGTTTTTTGTTACCGGTACCTTGACGAGGTAGGTAGCATCATCGGTTTCCAGTGGAAAGACAAAAATTGGCTCAAGCTTTGCATTGGTTATGCGGGTAATACTACTTTCATATCCATTTGGATACTGATCTTCAATGAGTTCGATCAAATCTTCAGAGAGATTTTCGAGACTCTTTATTACTTTTTTCTTACTAATTGCCATACTCTGGACTAAAGTGTGGTAGGTGCGCAAATAGCTAAAGAAATTATATGAGAGGCAAGAATTTTTTCAAAATTTTTTGTCGTTTTTCCATTTTTTTTTATCTTTTCGTTTCAATTATGTTCAACTAACCCACACAATATCGAAACAGACATCTACGTTACCTAAATGTGAGACAGAATGATTGATAGTAGACTAAGCGACAGCAAACTAGTGTCGCTCTATGAAAACGGTAACCAGGAAGCTTTCGAGATGCTTTTACACCGACACAAATCAAGGATTTATACCGCGATTTATCTTATCGTCAAGGATAGATATGTTGCGGAAGATCTCTTGCAGGAAACATTTATAAAGGCGATCAATACCATTCGAGGGGGACGGTACAACGAGGAAGGAAAATTCTTGCCGTGGATAAGTCGCATTGCCCACAATCTGGCGATCGATAAATTCCGGAAGAATAAGCGCTATCCCGAGGTTGTCCTGGAAGATGGGAGCAAGCTCTTTAATTCTATGGAGTTTGCCGATCAGTCAATGGAAGACAAGCAGATTTTTAGAGATACGAGAACAAAACTCAGGGAATTCATCAAAGAATTGCCGCCCGAGCAGAAGCATGTGCTAATTATGAGACACTATCTGCAAATGAGTTTTCAGGAGATTGCGGACCGTACGGGTGTGAGTATTAATACAGCGTTGGGGAGAATGCGGTATGCGCTCATTAATCTGCGGAAACGAATGGTGAAACACAGAGCCTATGATAAAGATTTTTACCCAAACGGATTTGATCAGGTATTTATACCACGAAACTACGGAGGACGAGACGAGGGAGATTGATAATGCCTTGATTTGCGACAGTGAGTTGCAGTCCCTTTACACGGAACTTTGTTCCATGAAAAACAATATGGATAGGGCAAAAGTAGAACCTTCTTCGCGAGCGGTCCTTAACATTTTGAGTTACGCAAAAAGCGAATTGGAAAAACGGACCTCGAGGCAGACATAGCCCAGGACGTCCTATAACTCGACAATTTCAACTTTCCGCCAGCGAACCTTTACACCACCACCATCGTGTATCTGGAGGGCTATTTTGCCGGTAGCCACTCCAATTTTTTCGTCGGTAAGTGTTACCATCTCTTTACCATTAAGCCAGGTAGTGACCTTATCGTCATCCATGCGGACAATCATCGTATTCCATTTTCCTTCCTTGAGGTATTTCTCCTTTTCAGGCGTTGGTTTGATGAGCCACCCCCTGCCATAAGACTCATAAATGCCTCCGGTGCTATTGTTCAGAGGCGCAACTTCCGCTTGCCATCCACTTATCTTGATACCTTCCACCGAACAATGAAAAAATACGCCACTATTACCGTTCGATTCCTGCTTGAATTCTACCGTAAGTTCAAAATTCTTGAATTCCTTCTCCGAAACCAGGTAGCCGTATTGCCTATCCGGCCCGCTTTCACAAATCAATTCGCCTTTTTCCACGAACCACCTTTCCGTTCCATGGACTTTCCAGCCCGAAAGATCCTTGCCATTGAATAACTTGATTTGGGCGTTGGCGATGTTACAAAGCCCTGAAATAAAGAGCAGTACTAATAACCTTCTTGTCATAAATTCAACTTTTGTGCCCTGAAGCTACAAACCATTTCGGATTCTCTAAAGAGCACATGGTCAACATTTGATGGACGGCATCGAAGATGTGAATTGTTTTGAAAAATCGGTCGGCCTTATAACGGGTGCAGTCTGAACAATTCTTTTCTTTGCATGGTGTACGTGTTGATTCTCCACCAACATTTTAATACTCCCGTAGAAGGGGGTGCCCTGCGGTCTTTTTACCTGGCCAAGGCCATGATAGCGCATGGACTGCACCCCATTGTAATCACCGCCCATGGTCAAAGCATCCCTAAGACGATTGAGTTCGAAGGTATTGAAGTTCATTACCTGCCCGTAGCCTACCAAAGCCATTTTGGGTTCTGGCGCCGCACTACTTCGTTTCTGAAATACGCCATTGGAGCTTTCCGAATGACTCGGAAATTTCGGCATGTCAGGTTTTGTTATGCGATATCTGTACCCCTGACGGTAGGACTGGCAGCCATCGGTATCCTATTCCGCTACAAGATTCACTATGTATTTGAAGTGGGTGACTTGTGGCCAGAAGCACCGATTCAAATGGGTTTCATCAAGAACCCGTTGTTAAAACGCTTTCTTTTTAGTCTGGAAAAGGCCATTTACCAAAAAGCAAGTGCCTTAGTCGCCCTTTCACCAATGATCCGGCAGGATATCATGAGGAAGGTGTCCGGTAAGCCGATTCATATGATCCCCAATATGGCCGATACCGATTTTTACCAACCTGAAAACAAAGATCCTGATCTTGAACGCGAGTTTGGCGTGGCGGGGAAATTCGTTGTCTCTTACGTTGGTGCCATTGGGTTAGCTAACGGACTTGACTTTTTTATTGACTGCGCCCTCGAGTGCCATAAAGCGAATCTGCCGGTGCACTTTCTTATGTGTGGCACCGGCGCTATGCTGAGTGAACATTCTGCCAGGGCAAAAGAATTAGACCTTGATAATATTTCCTTTGTTGCGTTTCAAAACCGCGCCGGCGTAAAATCCGTCATGAATGTCACGGATGCAGCGTTCATTTGTTATCGCCATATTCAAATTCTGGAAACGGGATCTCCCAATAAATACTTTGATGGGTTGGCTTGCGGCAAAATGATAATTGTCAATTTCAAAGGCTGGATTAAGGAGGAAATAGAAGAACGCCGGTGTGGTGTATTCGTGGACCCCGCGAACGCCAACAACTTTGTGGACCTGATCAGCCCCTTTATCCGGGAGGACAGCCTCCTGAAAGCGTATCAACAACGGAGTCGCTATTTGGCGGAAGAAAAGTATTCGAGAGAATTGCTCGGAAAAAAATTTGCAGAAATATTTACGGCAGACGATTACCTGTTGACTTCCCGCTGAATGATTTTTCCGGTTGTCTTGTTTTTTAAAATCAATTTTTTGGAGCCATAGTGGGTAACCTCCTCCTTGACGAGGTAATGATCATGGTCGTATTCCGTCAAATGCTGATCCTTGGACAATCCTGATCGTCCCCTCCATACATCCAATACTACAGGTTCCCATAATTTAGTCTTTGCTGATTTGTAGGCGGCATCAAGAACAGCATTGACAATGTAGCCGTCGTAGAACGTTTCTTTTGGAAGCGACTTGTTCTCCATCGCATTAAACATATCCATGAACATATGGTTGTAGCCAAGTTCGTTCAACTCATCGCCGACCGGGAAAACCCAACCCGAATCACTTTCGGCTTTTTCGGCGACATAATTGGCGCTCTTCCCGGTCGTAAACATTTCAAATCCGGTTCGCAAAAAGCTATTCACCCAAATAGTTCCTTCAGTGCCCATCACTTCATCACGCAGGTCAAGACCGCCGCGAAATGCCCAACTTACCTCAAATTGCGCGATAGCCCCGTTTTCATACTTGATTAGTCCAATGGCATGATCTTCGGCATCAATTGGCTTAACCTGAGTATCTGCCCAACACATTACTTCCATGGGCTTAATATCTTTTCCTATATAACTACGGGTGATTTCAACACAATGGCAGCCCAGGTCAAGAATACATCCACCGCCGGCTTGCTCCAAATCCCAGAACCAGTCGCTGTGAGGTCCCGGGTGCGTTTCCCTTGATTTCGCCCAAAGAATCCTTCCCAAGGCCCCGCTCTTTACACTTTCGTGTGCCTTTAGAAATTTTGGTGTGTATACCAGGTCTTCCAGATACCCGTTGAAAATACCGGCATTCTCTACAGCCTCCAGCATACGTTTGGCTTCCGCCGCATTGCGTCCAAGGGGTTTTGTCGTGACTACCGCCTTCTTGTGTTTGCAGCAAAGCATCACGGCTTCTTCGTGTAAATTGTTGGGTAGCGAGATACAAACGACATCCACATCTGGTCGATTGATGGCATCCTCCATGCTGGTTGTGGCAAAGGGGACCTCATAATCTTCCGAAAATTTGTTTACACTCTCCTCCCTTCGGGAATAAACGCTAACGATTTTATCTCTCGATCGGTAACCCTGGAGTGAGTCGGCGTAAAACCGACCAATGAAGCCGGAACCTAACATGGCAATATTCATAACACTTATAGTTGATGGGTTGGCTGCCTAAGTTATAGCGATAGCGCTTAAAATTAAGTGATTAGCACACTTAAATTCAAGGTAAATCTGAAAATCTTCCACCCGTAGATAATGGATGAATTAATGTTGAAACACGTTTATAAGGATAAAAAATCTTTTGAAGTCTCATTAAAATCGCGGAAGTTTAGTGCCCAATTAGGAAGGTGCAATTCAGAGCATCACCTGCGTTGAAGGAAATTTAATGCCACGAGCTTTTCTATGGCGGCTACAAGAGTTTTTAAGAGAATATCGAACAAAGTAAGATCCAGGTTGGCGCCGTACGTCTGGATGCGCAAACGATACCGACCGAACGGTGCTGTGAAGCTGGCGGCCATTGACAAACAAATTGTTGAATACATCGAAATAAATCCACCCTACACTTCGGTGTTGAGCCTGGATCAAAAGTTTCTTGACGACTGTGCTCCCAATCTCAGACCGAAAGAGTCGGTTCAATACCCCGGCGATTACGTGGTATCCCTAAAATCAGGGAGGGTTTACGTGACCGACGATGCTAATATTGCTTTCATCACGGCAGACAATCACCTGGTAGATGAATTGTCTTTTCAATGGACACGGGAAACCGCGATGCTTTCCGGAGATAAGAATAGCATTTTTAGAAATCGCCTTTTTTCGCGACCAAGAAAATACAATGGCAAGGTTTTTAGTTTGCTTTCCGGTGGAGGTGCTATCCACTATTACTACCACTGGTTGTTCGACTCCCTTCCGAGATTGGCGCTTCTTCAGGCCAGCGGCTTGTTCAGTCAGATAGATTATTTTCTGGTCCCAAGTACGGAACACAAATTTCATCGGGAATACTTGTCACACTTTGGAATTAAGGATGACAGGATTATTGATGGACGTCTTTTCAGGCATATCCAGGCAGAGTCTTTAGTCGTAAGTTCTTATACCAGGGTACAAGAACACCTTCCAAAATGGGTGTGCGACTTTTTATACAACCGTTTTACACTCCGCGGTAAATCTCCGAAACAGGATAAACTGATTTACATAGGTCGTGGGGATGCGATGAGAAACCGGCGGGTATTGAATGAACCTGAGTTAATAAAGGCTATGTTGAAATTGGGATTTGAAGTGCACTTCCTGGCAAGTCTTTCGATCGCCGGACAAGTTCACTTATTTAATTCTGCGCGTATGGTTGTGGCTTCTCATGGTGGGGGACTGTCTAATCTGGTTTACAGTGAACCCGGCACGATGGTACTGGAATTCTTTCCGGATAATTATGTTAATCACCTTTTCTACGACCTCTGCACCAAACGAGGGCTAAAATATCGCTACCTCATTTGCGAATCATCAACGAACTTTGGCGAGGATGAACTCCAGGCGGAGACCAATACAATCGCCGATATCGACGCCATCGTGATGGAAGCTCAGCGAATGCTCGAAAATGGCTGAGTCAGTCCAGCCGTTTTGACGCATTGTTGTTCCAGGTTAATTTCAGGGAAGCCCAATTTTCTTTTTCGTCGCGTTTCACCTCGCTTAATTTCACGAAGGATGCTGCACGTAGCATGTCCGGGATGTCATTCACGTAGAAACCACTGATGAGGAGAATACCATTTTCTTTTAGGTAAGTCGCGTAAAGGCTCAACTCTTCCAGGAGAACATTCTTATTGATGTTGGCCAGAATGATGTCGAATTTACCAGCAAAAGACAGTTCGCTCAGCTTACCTTGCTGATGTCGGATGTTTACGCATCCATTCACGGCGATATTTTCGCCGCCATTACTTACACTCCATTCGTCGATGTCAAAAGCCTCAACTTCGGACGCGCCTAGCTTACTGGCCATTACGGAAAGTATAGCTGTGCCACATCCGGCATCCATGACCCGCTTGCCACGATGATCAATTGTCATTTGATTTTTTATCATCAGGTAGGTCGTCTCATGGTGGCCGGTACCAAATGACATCTTCGGCGTAATGATTAACTCAAACGGGAATTTCCTGTCAATTCGGTGGAAATCAGCTCGAATCAGACAAGTATCTTCAACGACGATGGGTTGATAATTTTTTTCCCAGTCCTCGTTCCAATTTTGTTTTTCGATCCGCTTAAAGGAAAACTCGAGGGAGGTCATTAACCGGTATTTTTCTATGAGTGCTTCGACCTTTGATCTATCAAAGTTCTCACCTTCTGCATACGCTTCAAAACCGGATTCTGTCTCCAGAAAGCTATCAAATCCGCATTCGCCTAATTCAGCAATGAGTAGTTCTGCAAAGTCGGAATTACAGGTTAACTGGAGGCATGAGTAGTACATATATCATCTCGCGTTGGAACTTCCTTTTTTCTATCCGGTGAAAATGCCAAACGCAATGGCACAATACGAATTACGGCGCTCATCACACGATTGATTTTACAATATCAGTGAATTCCCTGGACTTTAGCGATGCTCCACCAACGAGCCCGCCGTCCACATCAGCACACGCAAAAATTTCTTTGGCATTGCCGGCGTTGACGCTTCCACCATATAGGATGGATATTCCGTCGGCTGTCTCCGGGCCGTATTTTGAGGCGATATGTTTCCGTATAACGTAATGCATATCCTGTGCCTGCTGTGACGTCGCTGTTTTGCCGGTTCCAATAGCCCAAACCGGCTCGTAAGCAATAACAATCTTTGCCACGTCAACCCCTGTCAGGTGAAAAAGAGCTTCTTCGATTTGTTTCTTCACCAGTGCTTCGTGCTTATTACTTTCGCGTACCTCCAGGGGTTCTCCGCAACAAAAGATTGGAGAAAGGCCATGCTTCAATGCGACGTCAACCTTTTTCGCGAGAAGATCTGCATCTTCACCGAAGTATTGCCTTCGCTCACTGTGTCCGAGAATCACATAAGGTACTCCCATAGACTCGAGCATCAAAGCAGAAACCTCTCCGGTAAATGCCCCTGATTCATGCTCACTGCAGTTTTGGGCGCCTGCAAAAATTCGTCCGTCATTACCCAATAAATTTATGACCGGCATAAGATAAGGGTAAGGAGTACATAGAATAACTTTTGCCTTTCCGATTACCTCATCATTAATCATTCCTTTTAGCTCGGAAGCTAACGTATTGGCTTCTTCCAGTGTCTTGTTCATTTTCCAATTACCGGCTACAATCTTTTGTCGCATAGAAACGTTGTTTTTAATGTGGATGCAAAGATAATGAAGCTTTCAAACCGCGACTTATTACCGGCCAGGTTTATAGGTCGACTCCCTGAAAACCTTTTGAGCATTTGACGCAGACATAAGTTCAGGAAGGCTGGTTTCCGGATGGGTATCGGCATATTTGTTTACAATTTGCCAGCCGACCCACTGACCGATTCTGCCCGGGCATTTTTCGCCTACCTGGGTTGTTACCGGGCGGTCCCCCAGATATTCCTGTTTAACTTTGTGACTTGTTGAAAATAATACTTCACTCTCGATAAACCGTTTCCAGATCAGGTCCTGATTTTCGCGCGAGCCATCAATTTCCTCGGGGGTGTACCAGATGAAAACACTGTCTGGAACACATGGCATCATATGTTTGGCGAAGTAGAATGATTTTCCGTACGCAATCATATCGGCCAGGACCGTTCTGTCGCTTAAATTATTTTGGTTGAAGCGATCACTTATGCCGTAAATAAGTAAGCAGGACGTAACAATATCATCGGGATCATACTTGCGCAAAAGGTATTCGTACATTTTCGGTCTATACTTCGCACCGCTTCCGAGATAATAATCCAGGCTCACGATGATGAGTGAGTCCGTTACGAGCAGGTCGGTATCAAGGCCTGAGACGACCGTCTGAATTGTTGGAGGGGTAAAATCCGGATAATAATAGGTGAGGTTTGAAAAGGCTTCCTCGAAGTCAGCCGTTAGTTTTCCCAAATCTCCGAAAACGCGTTGTGTCTCTAAGAGTAGTGTATCGAGGTAAGGATTCGTCATTCGTGCGTAGATCTCATTAACGAATATTGAGTCGGAGGGATACTCGGCTCTGCGAAAAATCTCATCCCGGATCGCCGGGTACCGGGTCAATAATTCGACAAGTTGACGTTTAGACTGCACATTAATAAAAGAATCTTGCAGTTGTTCCACCTTAATATTCAGCCGGATGTCAGATGTCTCGGGCTTGAAAACGCATTCCTCTTTTTCGGGACCGCATCCCGCCAGCATAACCAGAGACAGAGTAACGACACTCAACGTTTTATTCATAGCAGAAGTATTACGCGAAGATGGA
>Ga0299906_10003051_pt1 | contig 13820 bp, 12 predicted proteins | sample RVTome_14_FD_200259 | JGI IMG/M metagenome (GOLD analysis project Ga0299906, IMG submission 200259) | Soil microbial communities from uranium-contaminated site in the Upper Colorado River Basin, Wyoming, United States - RVT145D125 (version 2) ... | reverse complement strand
ATCGCCCTCGGGGTCGGGCTTACTGCAGCGGTCCGGGCCTCCAGTGAGCCGATGGGGCTCATGGTGGCTGCGGCGCTGCTCGTGGTGGCGTCGCTTTTCGGCGTTTCCGCCTCGAACTCCGGGAATCGTTTCACCACCGGTCTCGCGGTCGCGGCCGCCATCCCCTTCGTGCTCGGAGAAGGCAATTCGGTGGACCTCGCCGGGGCGATCGGCATCTACGGAATCGGTCTGGCCGCCGTCTGGGTGCTCCGGCTCTCGCGGGGCGAGGAGCACGAGGAGCTCCTGTCATCGTTGACCCGAAGGCTGGCCGGGTACATCGTCTATGCGACGGTGTACTCGGGGATGCGGGTCGGCGTCTACGCCGGTCTCGACGGCGGTTGGGAGGACTTACTCCCGTTTGGTGTGGCGCTCTCGGCGTGGATCGTCACCGAGGTGCTGCTCAGGGCGCTGATCATTCTCGGCCCCCGTGAGCTATCCCGCACCTACCTGGCCCGGGCGCTGATCCACGATCTCAACGTGTTCGTGGGCCTGGCCCTGACCGGTGCCCTGTACGGCGAGATGTATCCCGCCATCGGCTGGCGGGCGCTTCCGATAGCGGCGCTCCCTTACTGGTTTGCCCACAGTGCTTTCCGCCGGTTCCAGAAGACTCGCGTCACCTACAAGCAGACGATCCGGGCCCTGGCGAGGATTCCTGAGGTGTCGGGACTGGGGATCGACGGCCATGCCGACAGGACCACCGCGCTGGCGTCGTCAATTGCCAAAGAGATCGGGCTGGGCCCGGTCGAGGTCGAGGACGTCGAATACGCCGGGCTCATGCACGACATCGGCCGGGTGAGTCTCAACGAGCCCCAGATTCTCCGCATGGGCTACACCGACGACGACATCGCCCGATGGAGCGCGGAGATAATCGGCGAGTCCCCGTACCTGGATCGGGTCGCGGACCATGTCCGCGATCAATATCAGCCTTATCGCCGGCCCGGCGAGCAGTCCGATCCCGACATCTCGATCGTGTCCCGGATCGTGAAGGTGGCGGCCGCATACGACTGGCAGGTGCATGACCAGGGGCTGTCGCCCCTGCAGGCGATGGAGAACCTCCATGCCGGCGCCGCCTACGAGTACGACCCGCAGGTGGTGGCGTCGGTTCGGCGTCTCCTCCAGACCCGCGGCGTCCTCACCGCCGTCCCGGCGACAGCTCGCTAGACGCCTGCTGCAGATCCCGGCTCGGCAGATGCGCCCTTGCGGAACCACCGACGAGGTCGGCGCAGCTCGGCCTCGAGATAACGGCCCAGCCCCACGGCGAGGAAGACGTCGCCGAGGCTGATCACGGTGCCCATCGAACCGAGCCGGAGCGGTATCACATCGGCGAGAAACACGATCCGCGAGGTGTCGTCCAACCGGACATGTTTGAACGAACCGGCCACGTCGGGGTCGGCGACGGTGAACCCGCTGGCGACCTCGGCCGCCTCGCCGAGGACCGGCATACCGCCGTTGGCGGCGATCACGGTGAAATTCATCAGGATCCCGATGCCGGCCAGCCACATTCCGGGCTCGGCTCGGTTCAGGATCACCATCACCAGAAGCAGCCCGAACGAAACCAGCACCATGGAAACGCCGGCGGTGTCGGCCCACGACTCGTCGGGGAGGAACCTGGTGCCGACCTGGAGCAGGACGCCGACGACGAGGAGCCACCAGGCCCGCAGCCTGATGTCGGCGAGGTTGGAGAGACGGCCGCCCCGGAACATCGCGATCACGAGTGCGAGGAAGAGGACGATCGCAAGCCATACCATGGGCGTCGACGGTAATCGTGTGAAAGGCTGATCGGGAATGGAGCGGAACATCCAATATCGGGTGGCCTCGGGTCGGGCCACGATCACCATCGATCAGCCGGACAAGATGAATCCACTGTCGGTGGAGACAATGCGACAGCTGGCCGATGCCACCCGCGACGCCGTGGAGGACGACGAGGTGAGGGTGATCGTCTACACCGGTGCCGGAGATCAGGCCTTCAGCGCCGGTGGGGACCTCTCCGGGTCGTTCGCCGACGATGCTCTGGGTCTCCATGAGGAACGGGGAGCGTTGAAGGACCTGTTCCGGCTGATGTGGTCCGGGGGCAAGCCGACGGTGGCCCGGGTCAACGGTCACGCGCTTGCCGGTGGCTTCGGCCTCGCCGTCGCCTGCGATGTGACGATCTGCGTCGACGACGCCAAGCTCGGGACGACCGAGGCCCGGGTTGGGCTGTGGCCGATGATGATCTCGGCGATCCTGGCCCGTACCCTGCCCAGGAAGGCGGCACTCGAGTTGATGCTCACCGGGCGGATGATCAGCCCTGGCGAGGCGCTGCGGATCGGGGCCGTCTCCCGGGTGGTCCGGCGCGACCATCTCGACGCCGCGATCGACGAGGTGGTCACGGCCCTCGTGGCCACCAGCCCGGCGACCAGCCTCATCGGGAGAGACTCCTTCTACTCGATGGTGGACGGTGATCTCGACGCCGCACTCGATCGGCTGCAGCTGGGCTTGACCGAGGTTCTGATGACGGACGACGCTGCAGAGGGAGTCGAAGCGTTCCTGGAGAGGCGCCAGCCGAGATGGACCGGTCGTTAGTGACGGGCCACTAGACCCACTCCCGTTGCGGTCCCCCTGATTTAGCCTTTCTCCTCATGCAGCGAAGAATCCAGGTCGCCGGCTGGGCACTCATTTGGAGCGGCATCTTCGTACTCGGCTATCTCGGTTGGCAGCTGTATGGAACCGACCTGGTGAATGCTCGGGTCCAAGATGAGGCGCAGGATGAGTTGGTTGTCCGGCTGGAGACCAACCGCCAGGACCCACCAGAAGTGGTCGAGGTCAAACCCGAGGATGGGTCGCCGGACGACCCGCCGATCGAATATCACACCGAGGATCTCCCGGTCGCCGAGGAGGGTTTCGCCTTCATCAGAGTCCCCAGCCTCGACCTTCGTGTCGTCATCTTCGAGGGCGTCGACAGGCCCACCCTGCAGAAAGGGCCGGGCCACATGCCGGGGACCCCGCTGCCGGGTCAGCCGGGGAACTCGGTGATCTCGGGGCATCGGACCACATATGGTCGCCCCTTCCACGACTTCGATCGGCTGGAGCCGGGCGATGTCATCGAGGTGGAGACGGCGATAGGAACCCACGTCTACGAGGTGAGGGAGCTTCTCATCGTCGCCCCCACCGATGTGTGGGTCACCGACGAAAAGGAAGGCGGCTGGCTGACCTTGACCACCTGCAACCCGAAGTACTCGGCACGGGAGCGGCTCATCGTGTCGGCCGAGCTCATCTCCGGCCCGAATCTCGCCTATATCGATTATCTCACCCGGATATAGCTGCTTCGAACCTGGCGTCGAGCGAGTCTTCGTCGACTATGCCGTTGATCAGATCGGCAATGTCGCCGTTGGCGTCGATGATGTAGGTCGCGGGCAGACCCAGGCTGGGGTAGGCGCCCCTGAACTCGCTGCTCCCGATGGCCAGCTGGTACGCCGGCCGGAGTTCGGCGGCCAATGCCCGAGAGTCGTCGTCCTGGTCCTCGACCGCGACTCCCAGCACCAGGACCTCCGGGTTCCTCAACGACCAGTTCGAGATCGCCGGGATCTCGGTGCGGCAGGGGCCACACCATGAGGCCCACAGGTTGAGCACGATCGGCCGTCCGTCCTCCTCGAAGTGAGTCGACAGGTCGAACTGGCCGCCTTCGATCAGGGTCACGGTGAAGTCAGGCGCCGTCTCGCCCACGGCCGCGGCAGGACCAGTGGTGCTGCTCACGATCCAGCCGATCACCAACCCGATCGCGACCACGGCGACGAAGACCCCGGTGAGGACGCCGCCCCGCGACGGCAAGGGACCTGTCGCGTCGTCAGTCAGAGGCCATCCTTCTCAGCACGTAGTGGAGGATCCCACCGTTCCGGAGGTAAACGACCTCGATTGGCGTGTCCACTCGGGCGACGGTGTCGAATTCCACCTTGGAGCCGTCGGTCCGGGTGGCGGTGACTTTCACGATCTGCCGGGGCAGGAGGTCGTCGTCGACGCCGATGTCGAAAGACTCCGTCCCGTCCAGCCCGAGAGTGTCGGCGTCCTCACCCGCGGCGAACTCGAGCGGCAGAACACCCATCATCACCAGGTTCGATCGATGGATTCGCTCGAACGACTTGACGATGACGGCCCGGACGCCCAGGAGGAACGAGCCCTTCGCCGCCCAGTCACGCGAGGACCCCATGCCGTAGTCGACGCCGCCGAGAACGATCAGCGGGACACCCTCCGACTGATAGTGGAGGGCCGCCTCGTAGATACTCTTGACCTGGCCGTCGAGAAGGTCGGTGGTCCAGCCGCCCTCGGTGCCTGGCGCCAGCTGGTTGCGGACCCTGATGTTGGCGAAGGTCCCCCGGGTCATCACCCGGTCGTTACCCCGCCGCGATCCATACGAGTTGAACATGGCGGGTTGGATCCCATGCTCGATCAGGTACTTCCCGGCGGGCGAGTCGACTGCGATCGAGCCGGCCGGGCTGATGTGGTCGGTGGTCACCGAGTCACCCAACTTGGCCAGCACCCGTGCCTCGCGGATCGGCTCGACGGCGCGGACATCGTGGGTGAGGCCCTCGAAGAACGGTGGCTCCTGGATATAGGTCGAGTCGGGCCGCCAGTGGTAGAGGTCTGACTCGGGTGTCGAGATCATCCTCCACTCCTCGGAGCCGGTGAAGACATCCGCGTACTTCTCCGTGAACTGCGACTGAGTCACGTTGGTGGCGACGATCGATGCGATCTCGGTCTGGGCCGGCCAGATGTCGGCGAGGAACACCTCGTCTCCCGACTGGCTGGTGCCGATCGGGTCTTTGATGGGATCCCAGTCGACGGTCCCGGCGATGGCATAGGCCACCACCAACGGCGGTGAGGCCAGGTAGTTGGCCCGGACATCGGGTGATATCCGACCCTCGAAATTGCGATTGCCCGACAGCACCGATGCCGTCACCAGGTCATTGGAAGCGATTGCGGCCGAGATCTCGGTGGGGAGTGGCCCGGAGTTCCCGATGCAGGTGGTACACCCGTACCCGACGATATGAAAGCCGAGGTACTCCAGGTCGGGCAGGAGACCGGAGCTCTCCAGGTACTCCGTCACCACCTTGGACCCGGGAGCAAGGGATGACTTGACCCACGGCTTCCGGGTCAGGCCGAGCTCCTTGGCCTTTCGCGCCACCAGGCCCGCGGCCACCATCACGTCAGGGTTGGAGGTGTTGGTGCAGGAAGTGATCGCGGCGATGGTCACGTCACCGTCTTCCAGGGTGAAGGTCTCGCCCTCATACGTGACCTGCGCCTTACCGCGCCCGTTGACGTCATTGGCCGGTGGCCCGCCCTCCGACGCCATCTCCTCCACGGTTCCCACCATGGCGGCGCTGGCCTTTCCGAAGACATTGGTCAGGTCCTGTTGCCACTGCTGCTTCATCCCGGCGAGGGAGATGCGGTCCTGAGGTCGCTTGGGGCCGGCGAGAGACGGCTCGACGGTCGACATGTCAAGCTCCAGGTGAGACGAGTACGCGATCTCGCGGTCGTCGTCACGCCACATCCCCTGTTCCTTGTAGTACTGCTCGACCGCGTCGATGAGCTTGTCGTCCCGTCCGGTGAGCCGCAGGTAGGTGAGGGTCTGCTCGTCTACCGGGAAGAAGCCGACCGTTGCCCCGTACTCCGGCGCCATGTTTGCGATCGTGGCCCTATTGGCAACGGGCATGTCGGTGAGACCCGGCCCGTGGAACTCGACGAACTTCCCGACGACGCCATGAGCGCGCAGTATCTCGGTGACCCGGAGGACCAGATCGGTGGCCGTCGCCCCTTCGGACAGTTTCCCCGTGAGGCGGAACCCGACCACCTCGGGGAGAAGCATGTAGATCGGCTGGCTCACCATGGCTGCCTCCGCTTCGATGCCGCCGACGCCCCAGCCCACCACGCCGAGCCCGTTGATCATCGTCGTATGGCTGTCGGTGCCCACCAGGCTGTCCGGATACAGGCTCCGCCCGTCATCCCAGACGACCTTGGCCAGGTACTCCAGGTTGACCTGGTGGACTATCCCGGTCGCCGGTGGCACCACCCGGAAGTTGGCGAACGCAGACTGGCCCCATTTCAAGAACTCGTAGCGTTCCTGGTTTCGCTCGAATTCCTTCCTGGAATTGATGACCAGGGCATCGGATCGGGCAAAGGCGTCGACCTGGACCGAGTGGTCGATGACGAGGTCGGCGGGAATCTGCGGGTTGACCTTCTGGGCGGAGCTCTCATCGCCCGTCATCCGGACGATTGCCGACCTCATCGCGGCAAGGTCGACGACCGCCGGGACCCCGGTGAAGTCCTGAAGGACCACCCGCCCGGGTATGAATGGCACCTCCTGCTCCCCGACATCTCTTGCGTCGTAGGCGGCGAGCCGCCGGACGTCGTCGGCAGTCACTGCGACCTCGTCGAGGTTGCGGAGCGCCGATTCTGCGAGGACTTTTATCGAGTAGGGAAGGATCTCGCACCCCTCGACCGCGTCCAACCGGGCGATCTCCCGGGTTCCCAGGGCGGTGTCGATCGTGCTGCGAGCCCCGAACGGATCGTTGGTCATGATGGCCTTTCGGGTCGGTGTTTTCTCAGGTCCCCTGAGACTACAACCGCGACCTGGCTTCGTTTTCGAGGCAGGACTCGAACAAAGCTCGATCCCTCGACGGGTGAAACCGGGGTCAAGCCGGGGTGATGCTCACCGGGACCTTGGTGACGCAGTCGTCCTCGAGCGCGGTGTGGGGTATGACGACCGGCTCGCATGAATAAGAGAGCCCGCCGAACAACCCCGCCACTATTCCCCGATCCAGGGAGCAGATCACCTCCGGGTGGCTGGTCGCAGCCTCACCGAACGGGCAGTGGGAGGTGAGAAGCTGCCCTTCGGCAGGGTCGGGGTCGATCGTGAAGCCGAGGCCGGTCATCGCCGACGCAACCGCCTTCACCGCTCCCTCGTAGCCAGGTTCACCGGTGGCGCCGATCTCGGAGGCAAGCTCGGCCCCGTACGATCGGCCGACCTTTTCCGCGATCGCGCCCACGTTCGGAGGGTGCACCTCGTTGAGGATCTGAATCAGCATCTCGACCAGCATCTCGAAGCGGCGGGGTGCGAAGTGAACGGTGACTTCCTTCGACGTCGCCTCATATCGTTTGGCGGGGCGGCCGGCGCCGGGCCCACCCGAACGTGGTTGGGGCAGGCTGACCGCGAGGTAGCCGTCGGCCGTGAGCAGGTCGAGGTGATGTCGTGCCACGTTGGGATGAATCGAGAACAGCTCCGCGACCTCGGAGGTGGTCAAAGCGTCGGCAGACTCCCGGACCGCGATGTAGATCGCCCGCCGGGTCGGGTCGCCCAGAGCGGAGGTCAGATCCGATATGTGCCGCTCGAGTGTCTTGGTGTCCATGTGGGGTATCTACCTATCAAAACTATAGTTTCGGGTGTCTTCTAACCACTGCCGTCGTAGGGGAAATCATGTCCACCGGTGACCAGGCCCGAGAGGCGGTCGCGTCCATCGAATCGCCCATATTCATCGGGAGAACCCTTGGTGAGCTGGGCTTCGTCAAGGAAGTGGAAAGGACTCTGACCGGCAAGATCAAGCTGGATCTTCTGCTGCCGCTGCCCACCGCGCCGGGTCTTCTCGAGGAGCCGCTCAGGTCCGCCCTCGCGCCCTTTGGCAGAGGAGCCGACATCAACGTCGACGTCATGGGCGAAGAGGATGCCGCCGCCTGGATGACCGAGCTCCTGGCGACCGCAGGCCCCGGGATCGGCGAGCCAGGCTCGAGCACGCGGGTGATAGCAATCTCGTCCGGCAAGGGCGGTGTCGGCAAGTCGTCGGTGAGCTCAAACCTGGCGGTGTCCCTTCGTCGCTCCGGGCACCGAGTCGGAATCGTCGACGCCGACATCTGGGGATTCTCCATCCCGTCGATGATGGGGGTCGACCGTCCCCCGTCGATGGTCGGGGAGTCGATCATCCCGCCGGTGGCCCACGGGGTGAAGGTCATGTCCATGGACTACTTCGTCGGGGAGGACAAGGCGGTGATCTGGCGGGGGCCGATGCTCCACAAGGCTATCGAGCAGTTCCTCAAGGACGTTTTCTGGGACGATCTCGACTTCCTCATCGTCGATATGCCACCCGGAACCGGGGACATCGCCATCTCGATGTCACAGTTCCTGCCCCGGGCCCAGGTCGTCCTGGTCACCACCCCGCAGCCGACGGCACAGAGGGTGGCGCGTCGCGCCGCCCTGATGGCGGCCGAGGTCGACCAGGAGGTCATCGGAGTCGTGGAGAACATGTCCTGGTTTACCGGAGACGACGGCAAGCGCTACGAGCTTTTCGGATCTGGTGGCGGTGAGGCGCTGGCATCCGAGTTGGGTGTCGACGTGATGGCCAGGGTGCCGTTGCTTCCCGAACTGGGGCGCGGTGCCGACGAGGGCCGGCCCGCGGTGGTGGCGGCGCCAGGATCGGAGGCGGAAGCCGCCTTTGACGAGCTTGCCGATGCGATCGTGGCCAAGCGTCCCCGCGTCCGGACCAACCCGGCCCTGGTCATCAGGTAGCCAGATGACACGGTTCAGGGTTGAGAGTGTGGCCGCGTGGCTGTTTGGCCTCTCGGTGACGGTCCTGCTCCTCAGCGTCTGGGGTCGGGCCGTGGTCGTCGACGAGGACTCCCTCGGAGAGTCGCTTCTACCCCTTGCCCGTTCGGCGGTGGTGGTGGATCAGGTCGGGTCCTGGCTGGAGGAGGAGCTTGTGGCCTCCGGTCTCGAGCGGCGGATCGCCGAGAGCGCCGTGGCCGGCGTCATCGAGAGCGATGCATTCGAGGAGGCCGCCGAAGAGCTTCTCCTGAGAGCCGTCGCAGCCGCAGCCGGGAAGGGTGGTGCGGCCACGGTGGACGTAGCCCCCATCCTCTCACCGGCGGTTCCCGTCATCACCGAAGAGCTGGCTGCTGCCGGTATCACCCTGTCCGCGAACGAAGTCCGCCGGGTTGTCTCCGGTCTCGACCCGCTGGTCATCAGGGACCCCACGGAGACGCCGATGATCGGCCCCCGATCCAGGATGGCTTCGCGATTGGGTACCGCCACCGCAGCTGCGGTCATTCTCATCCTCGTCACCGGTGCGGTCGCGGTCCGAGCGGCCGGCGATCACCTGACGGCTCTTCGCCGCCTGCTCAGCCGGGTCGCTCTCGGGGGTTTGTCTTTTGGGATCATGCTCAGGGTGGGAGCCTGGGTTCTCGACCCGTCGCGGGGACGGGCGCCCATCTCGGAGACCCTTTCCCATCTGGCCAACTCGAAGTGGATTGTCCCGGTGCTGGTGGCAGTGGTCGCGGCGGCGTTGTCCGCTGCGGTCTGGGTTGTGCGCCGCTACGTCAGACGGGTGGCAGCGATCCGGACCAAGCCCGGAGAGCCCATACGCCAAGAAGGCTGACCGCGGTCAGGATCACCACCAGATTCCCGACGTGGCGGGGCAGGGCACGGACCAGCCCCCTCCGCCGCAGGAGATGCCACCCCCAAAGCGCGACGGCCTCGATGGCGATCAGCGGCGCCAGCGGGTGGTAGAAGGCGGAGAGCTCGAGGTCACCTCGTACCAGGAATGCGACCGCCCTGGTCATCCCACAACCCGGGCAGGCGATGCCGGTGATATTGGCGATGGGGCACAACGTTGGCCCGTCTTCGGTCACCGCGGTCATGGCCAGGACCGCTGCCATGGGCGCCACCAGGATGATCCGATCGCGCCAGGATCCGCTCGTCTGGCGTCGTGTTCGCGCTGCGATGGTCACGACGGAGAACCTATCTGCCCAACCGGTCCAATGTCTTGTAGAGGAGAGCCGCCGGCCCCAGGAACCACGGGTTGCCACGGTGATAGAAGCGGCCCCGGTGCGGGATCTTGCTGAAGACACTGGGTGCGGTCTCGCCGAGGAGCATCCCGGCCAGGTCATGGCCGAGGAGTGCGGCGAGCCCGACACCGTGGCCGGCATATCCCATCGCATACCAGACACCGTCGACCCGGCCGATGTGAGGTGTCAGATCGAAGGGAACGGCCAGCTTCCCGCCCCAGACATGGCTGATCTCGGCGCTCTCCAAACTGGGCCATAGTTCCACCAGTCTTCTGCGGAGGGCTGCCGCTGACTCGTCGAGGTCGAGGTCTGTCCGGAGATTCCGCCGCCCCCCGATCAGGATCCGATCGTCGTGGGTACGGCGTATGTAGTTGAGGAATCGGCGAGCGGTGTATGACATGGAGTTGGTAGGGAAGATGCCCTTCGCCTCCGACTCGGCCAGGGGCTCGGTCACGATGATGTAGGAACCGACCGACACGATCTTGCGGGCCAGCTCCGGGACCGGTTCCTTGGTGGTATAGCCATTGGTGGCGATCAAGACCGAGCCGGCCCGGACCCGGCCCCTCTGGGTGTCGACCCTGAACCCGGAGCGATTACGGTCGACCGAGCGTGCCATGGTATTGGCCACCAGGGTCGCCCCTCTGCTGCGAGCGGCCCCGGCCAGCCCGAAAGCAAGCCGTGCCGGATGAACGCCCATCCCCTCGGGCTCATGGAGACCGGCCTTGAAATGCTCGGAACGACCGACGACGCCGGTCACCGCGGTCCGGTCGAGCACCGACCACTCGACGCCGAGGTTCTCCCAATACCAGCGGACTGTCTCCTGAAATCGGGCCAGGTCGGACTCTCGTAGGCCAAGGGCGGTCATGCCACCTCTGGCCACCACCGCGTCGAGATCGTGTGCTTTGTCGAGCTCGTCGATGATGTCGACCGACCGCACCGTGGCGTCCCACATCTCCCTACCGAGGGCCGGGCCGTATCTCTTGAAGATCGTGCGGATCCCCGCCTTGACGTCCGGCGACACCATGCCACCGTTGATCGAGGATGCACCCGATGCGATCTCGCTGGCGTCGACCACCGTGACCTCCCGACCGCTCCCTGCCAGACGCAATGCCGCGGTGAGACCGGTGAGCCCGGACCCGACCACCAGGTAGTCGGTCTCCGCCGGCAGCTCGCCGGTGAGGCCGTCGGCCCGGGGATGGTCGTCTACCCAGAACGGGACGGTTTTCACAACTGTCGGAGGCCCCCGTGGAACAGCTCGGCCATCTCGGACACCTGGTCGCTCGTCATGATGAACGGTGGGGACACCTGGAGCCCGCCTCCGGCGATGGCCCGCGTGATCACACCGCTTTCCCGACATGCGGCAGCTGCTCGCGCCGGGAGTGTCTCGTCGTCCCCGACCTTCAGCTGGATGGCCGCCAGGGCTCCGACTCCGCGACGGATATGGTCGACGACGTCCAGCTCCTCCAGCATGAGGAGTGCGTCGTACAACTCTCCCTCCAGATCCTCGGTGCGTTGCAGGAGACCCTCGCGCTCGATGATCTCCATCACGACCAGACCGGCGACGCACGCCGTGCTGTGCCCGGAGTAGGTGTAGCCGTGTCTGAAGATGAGACCCGGCTGCTCGAAGAACGGCTCGGCGATGTGCGGCGCCGCCACCACCCCTCCCAACGGGGCGTATCCGCAGGTGACGCCCTTGGCGAAGGTGATCATGTCCGGTTCGAGCCCGAATTTGGAGGCGGCGAACCAGTGGGTGCCGGCCCGCCCGAATCCGGTGATCACCTCATCGGAGATGTAGAGCCCGCCGGCGTCATGGACGCTCTGCTGAATCGATCGCAAGTACTCCACGGGGACCGGTCGAATACCACCGGCGCCGATCACCGGTTCGACGAAGATGCCTGCGATCCGCTCCGGCCCGGCATGCTCGATTGCCTTGTCGACCGCGTCGGCGTCGTCATGGGGGACATGAACGACATCGGCCACCAGCTCACCGCCGTAACCGTCGGCGTTGGGCGGAAGACCTCCGAGCGACGTGCCGTATGGATGCATTCCGTGGTAGGCCCACTCCCGGGAGATGAACACGGTCCGGTCGGGTTGTCCGATGGCGTTGAAATAGCGGCGGGCCATCTTGGCGGCCGTGTCGACGGCGTCGGAGCCGCCCGAGCCGAAGAAGACCTTGGAATCGGGGTCGGGCGATATCGACGCGATCCGCGCCGCCAGATCCAGCGGTGGCCGGGTGGCGTAGTCGATGAAGGTGTGGAACGCCGGGAGCTTGCGCGCCTGGGCGTCCATGGCGTCGAGGATCTCGTCGCGGCCGTAGCCGACGTTCATGTACCACAGCGAGGATGCCGCGTCGAGGTATCGCCTGCCCGACTCGTCGAACACGTAAATCCCTTCGCCTCGGTCGACGACGAATGGATCCAGCTTCACTTTGCTCATTTCCGCGAACGGGTGCCAGAAGGAGGACATATTCGGGATCGTAGTTATGACCTCGTGGTGAGGGCATTCACGTCGTCGGCCGTCCGGAGCCGGATCACCTCGGCGTGGGCCCAGGTTCCGTCGGCCAGATGACGCTCGTATTTTTTCCGGGTGGCGCGATGCCGGGTCCAGGACCACAGGATCACGTTCTTCTCCGGGTCCAGGCTGTAGAAGTTGGTCAACGGCTCCCGGTTCCCGTTCCACAACTCCTCCCGGGTGAGCGCCCGCCGCAGGGTGCGCCTGATCACCTGCCAGGTGGTGGTGAGACGGGGGAGGTCGAGCCACACGACGGTGTCGGCTCGGGGCCAGACCACATCCGCCACACCATGGCTGGTGTAGTTGCCGTCAACCACCCAGCGGTCGGCGCCGGTGAATTCATCGACACGTTCCCGGAATCTGGTGTCGTCGAGGGGGACCCAGCCCTGCTGGTGATAGACGGAATCCAGCTCGAGACAGGGAAGACCCAGTTCCGAGGCCAGCCGACGCGCCACGGTCGTCTTCCCCGAACCGCTGCTGCCGATCACCGAGATTCGTTCCACGATGCCGGAGTTTGGCAGGTGTCGCGGCCATCTCCCGCTGGCTACCCTCGCCCGCCGATGTCAGCAGATCTAGTCCTGAGTTCTGGGCCGACCAGGGCGACTACGCACGGTGTCTCGTCCTCGGCCCTCTTGGTATGGCGGCAGAACCATCGCATCCGCTGAGCGGGTGCGTTTCTGATCTGGCATCAGGCACATCCGATGATGGCCAATGGCGATGGCCCCCTCTCGTCGTAAAACGTTGTGAGTTCGCAGTCACCGCCCCTGTAGTTGTATTCGATGACGGTGATTGTCGTGTCAACGGGCTCACAATTCGGTCGACCCGGCCAGCGGCAATCATCAGCGACTGTCGTAGTGCTGGGTTCAGAGCCCTCACAAGCAGAAAAGGCGAGCACAAGTCCCAGGACCAAACTGGAGAAACGTCGTGAGCGTCTCACATGCGTTCAGAGTATCCAAACGCAGTGAGTTGCCAACGGGGACGATCAGTCGAACCTATCCGCCGACAACCGAAGGCGGGTTGGTCACTCGTCGCTCGGGTGACTCGCCGATCTCGTCGATGTAGGTCGTGATTTCGCTATTACCAGACCGTTCAACCACCGTGATGGTCGTTCCCACTGGCTCGCAATCTGGGCGGCCCGGCCAACGAGCGCAGTCAGAGTCCGGCGGCCCAGACGCACAAGCCGTCAGCAGGGCCGCGGCCGCGAGAAGCAATCGGAACCGACCAGATCGAGCCATTTGGCCCCCAAGCTAACCGTGTAGTAGTCCTCCGTTCGGCGATCGAGCGCCTCGGGTTTGGATCGCATCTTGTCGCGGACGCTGCGACGTAATCCGGTGGCTACTCTCGCCCGCCGATGTCAGCAGATCTAGTCCTGATCAACGGCCCGGTCTTCACCTCCGTGAAGTCGCGGCCGTTCGTCGAGGCGGTGGCCGTTGCCGGCGGGCGGATCGTTCACGCCGGGGATCGCC
>Ga0299906_10003050_pt1 | contig 13822 bp, 12 predicted proteins | sample RVTome_14_FD_200259 | JGI IMG/M metagenome (GOLD analysis project Ga0299906, IMG submission 200259) | Soil microbial communities from uranium-contaminated site in the Upper Colorado River Basin, Wyoming, United States - RVT145D125 (version 2) ... | reverse complement strand
GCGCTCGGAGGGGAAGGGGCGCCGCTGGCTACGGCATTTCACAAATGGTTTCTTGCCGACCCGCAGGAGAGCCGCGTAGTGCTCAATATGGGAGGTATCGCGAACATCACAGTGCTTCCGTCAGGGGAAGGCACCGTGTTCGGCTTCGATACCGGGCCCGGAAATACTCTTCTCGACGCATGGATCCAGTCCAGAAAGGACAGCACGTACGACAGCAACGGCCTCTGGGGCGACAGCGGCCGGGTTTCTGCGGACCTGCTCGCAGCGCTGCTCGACGACCCTTACTTCCGCTCGCCGCCGCCGAAAAGCACCGGCTTCGAGTACTTCAATCTTGCATGGTTGCAAAAGGGCATTTCAGATGTCAGCAAGCTTGAATCCATCTGGGACGAAGACGTACAGGCAACGCTGACCGTGCTCACGGCGACGACGATCGCGGACGCCATCCGGAAGTACGCGCCCGCGACACGGCGTGTGCTCGCCTGCGGCGGCGGAGTACACAACGCCGGCCTGATGCGCAGGCTGAAAGAGCAGCTGCCTTCAATCGTGCTCGAATCCACTGCCGGTTACGGCATCGCCCCGGACTGGGTGGAGGCCGCCACGTTCGCGTGGCTTGCCAAACGCTGCCTCGACAGGGAACCGGGCAACCTGCCGGACGTAACCGGCGCGACCCGCCCGACCGTGCTCGGCGGTGTGTATTACGCACCGGATTTCGTGTGACGGAGCGCATCGCCCGCCCCCCGTCGCTGCATTACTATACTCGCGGGACCATTACTCCAAGCAGAATCCGTGGACGTTTCCTCTGGCTCGATTTCCGATCCCTACATCAATCGGGAACTCAGCTCCCTCGAGTTTTACCACCGTGTCCTGGACCAGGCGGCGGACCTTGCGAACCCGGTCCTCGAACGCCTGCGCTTCCTCTGTATATCCTGCACGAACCTGGACGAATTTTTCGAGATCCGCGTCGCCGCGCTGAAGCAGCGACTGGAACTCGGTGCTCCGGCGCCAGGTCCCGACAGGCTGACGCCGCAACAGCTGATCGACGAGATCCGCCGGCGGTCGTTGCTGCTGGTCAACAAGCAATACGAGCTCCTGAACGAAATTATCTTGCCCGGCCTTGCCGAGGAAAGCATACGTTTCCTGGTGCGCACCGACTGGACCAAAGAACAGCGCCGCTGGCTAAAGAACTATTTCGACGACGAGGTCGTACCGGTACTTACGCCAATCACTCTCGACCCGTCCCGCCCGTTTCCGCGCATGCTCAACAAGAGCCTCAACTTCATCGTGCGGCTCGACGGAAAGGATGCATTCGGCAGACTGCGGCACCGGGCAGTCGTACAGGCGCCACGCTCCCTGCCGAGAATCATCCGCGTGCCGGAACGCTTAAGCGAACCCGGCCACGAGAATTACGTGTTCCTGTCCTCCATCATCCACGCGCACGTCGCGGAGCTCTTTCCCGGCCTTAGTGTCGAAGGCTGCTACCAGTTCAGGGTCACGCGCAACAGCAACCTGTACGTCGACGACGAAGAAGTGGACGACCTCATTGCGGCACTGCAGGGCCAGCTTGCAGCCAGCCGTTACGGCGCCGCCGTTCGCCTCGAAGTCAGCAAGGAATGTCCGGAAGATCTCTGCCGCTTTCTGCTGGACCACTTCGCGCTCGGCGCGACGGATTTATACAGGGTGGGGGGTCCGGTAAATCTCAACCGACTGGCCACGATCTGCGACATGGCCCGACGGCCGGAACTCTGTTATCCGCCATTTGCACCGGGATTGCCGGCCGCCCTGAAAACCGACGAAGACATATTCTCGGTGCTGCGAAAGGAAAACGTTCTGCTGCATCATCCGTACCAGTCGTTCGGACCCGTAGTCGACTTCATCGCATCCGCGGCGTCGGACCCGGACGTACTGGCGATCAAGCAGACCCTGTATAGAACCGGCGCCGAGTCGCCATTCGTCGACCAGCTCGTAAAGGCCGCCAGGGCGGGGAAGGAAGTCACGGTCGTGGTCGAGCTCATGGCGAGATTCGACGAGGCCGCGAACATTTCCGTCGCCACGCGTCTGCAGGAGGCGGGAGCGCATGTCGTGTATGGCCTGGTCGGCTACAAGACACACGCAAAGATGGCGCTGGTGGTGCGGCGCGAGGAAGGCGTGCTCCGTCGCTACGTGCACCTTGCCACCGGCAACTATCATCCGGCCACCGCCCGGCTCTACACGGACTACGGCTTCATGAGCTGCAGCCGGCAACTGGGTGAAGACGTGCACAACGTCTTCATGCAGCTGACCAGCCTGACGTCCAGCAAAGAACTACACCGAATTCTTATCGCGCCGTTCAACCTCTTGCAGAATCTGGTCCTGCGCATCGAGCGTGAAATCGAACACGCAAACAGCGGCAGCGGCGGACGCATCATTGTAAAAGTCAACGCACTCATAGAACCGCAGATCATCGATGCGCTGTACCGGGCTTCAGCCGCAGGCGTAAAAGTCGACCTGATTGTCCGCGGCATCTGTTCCCTGCGGCCAGGAATTCCCGGCCTCTCCGAAAACATCCAGGTTCGCTCCATCGTCGGTCGTTTTCTGGAACACTCCCGGGTCTATTACTTCCACAACGACGGCAAGGAAGAGTTCTTCTGCTCCAGCGCCGACTGGATGGACCGCAATTTCTTCCGTCGGACGGAAACCTGCTTCCCGATCCGGCAGCGCCCGCTCAAGGAACGCCTGAAGGCCGACCTTGAGCTGTTCCTCGCCGACAATTGCCAGGCATGGCGAATGAACGGCGACGGCAGTTACGAAAAACTGCAGCCGGGAGACGAGAAACCGGTCTCGGCACAGCAGACCCTGCTGGCGGAACTGTCCGCCGCCGGCTGACGGGTGGCGAGAGCATTATTCATGAATGGCACGCCGTATCAGAGGAGGCTGGCACCGCCCGTGTCTCATGAATAATGCGCCTTAAACGAAGCGCAATTTGAACCCTGCCTGTCGCAGATACGCCCGCTCGCGGCGCAAATCTGCCAGCGTCAGGGGATTCTCGCGCAGCCAGCCCTTGGGAAACACGAGCCTCATGTCTTTTTTGCCGACGGTGAGCCGCACCGGCGGCAGATCCGCCGTGCTGCGGCTTCGGTGCAGCAAAACGGCGAGTCGAAGCAACAGTGCCAGTCTGAATGCCTGGTCGCGCCACGACGCCGGAAGGCTTCGGCCGTAACGCAGGTTGAGTTCGCGTCGCTGGTTGGCGATGAGATACGCCAGGGCTCGCTGCTCCGCATGTGGAAAACCGGGCATGTCGGCGTTCTCCGCGATATATGCGCCGTGACGCTGAAAGCCGTCGTGAGAAATATCGAGACCGATTTCGTGCAGCGTGGCGGCCCACTCCAGAAGACGGCCTGCGAGGTCCGATTCAAGCTGCCAGGCATGTGCGCATTGCATCAGCAGCATCCGCGCGGTGCCCGCAACCCGTGCTGCCTGCGCAGAGTCGATTGAAAAACGCCTGGCCATCGCCCGCACGCTTCGGGCGCGCGCATCCTCATTTTGCAGCCGGCCAAGGTGGTCGTAGAGGAGCCCTTCGCGCAACGCGCCGTCCGAGGTGCGCAGTCGTTCCACGCCCAGAACGCCCAGTAATTCAACGAGGATCGCGAGGCCGCCCGGCCAGACCTGGGCTCGTGGCTGCTGCAGGCCCGGCAAGACCAGCGCCGAGGTGTTGTCGAACTTCAGAACCTTCCCGATTATTTGCTCGAGGACGGCCGGCGTCAGGTCGTTGACCTCGATGAGGCCGAGTTCCCGGGCAACGGCAGCCGTTGCCAGTATCGTACCCGACGTTCCGATGGCCTCGATGTCCGCAGCGTCACGGAAGAAAGTCTGGACAGGCGCGATCTCGAGCCGTGCCGCCAGGCGCGCGTGTTCAAAATTGCGCCTGCTGATCTTGCCGCGGCGAAAGAATTTTTCGGTCATGCCGACGCAGCCGAGATGCAGGCTCTCGAGCGCTTTCGGCTTGGCCCCCTGGCCGAGAATGAGTTCGGTGCTGCCGCCGCCGATATCCATGACCAGCCGTGTGCCTTCGTACGGCGGCAGGCTGTGCGTCACGCCGCTGTATATCAGCCTGGCTTCCTCGATACCGGATATGACTTCTATCGGATGACCCAGCGCCTCCTCTGCATCCTTGCGAAAAGCCTGACTGTCGCTTGCCCGCCTGAGTGTGCTGGTGCCGGCGGCACGCACGGTGGAAGCACGCATGTTCCGGAGTCTTTCGCCGAAACGGGACAAACACAGCAGCGCGCGCTTCCTTGCGGCCCTGGAAAGCTGGCCGTTTCTTCGCAAACCTTCGGAGAGGCGGACGGTTTCCTTGAGCCGATCGATGATCGCGAGCTGGCCATGCCTGAGCTCGCCGACGATCATGTGAAAGCTGTTGGACCCGAGATCGACTGCGGCGATGACTTGAGGCGCAGCCTGCTGCTCGAACTCGTCTGCTACGTCATCGGCGGGGACAGTTCGAGGTTGAATGAGCGGTTCTCGCGAGTTATTACGTCACTGTCAGGTGCGTGCGCGGCATCTAGCCAAGCGGCGGTATCACGCCGGAACATCTAGACGCTGAACGAGGAGCCGCATCCGCAAGTTGTGCTGGCATTGGGATTGCGGATGACGAACTGGGCACCCTGCAAATCTTCCTTGTAGTCTATCTCGGCTCCCATAAGATACTGCACGCTCATGGGATCGATGACGAGCGTCACGCCCTGATTGTCGATACGGCTGTCGCCTTCTTCGATTTTTTCGTCGAACGTAAAGCCGTACTGAAACCCCGAACAGCCGCCGCCGGAAATGAATACCCGCAACTTGAGTTCCGGGTTGTCCTCGTCCTTGATCAGTTCGTTGACCTTCTTCGCCGCGGCGTCCGTGAAGACGACGGGAGGCGGGCCGGCCATCGAGCCGATAACGGGTGTCTCGTTCTGCATCTGGTTACTCATAGTCTTTACAAATCTCGGTCTTTGCAGATCTCGTCCAAATCGGCGCGATCAGGAGCCGGTGGCCGCGCTTACGCCGTGCGCCGGCTTATTGGTGAGGGTGTTCCCGCCGGAATCAAGGCGCCTCGCCTCGGCTGGCTCCAGGCGGGCCGGGCCGCGCGGCTCCAGGCGATCCGTCTGATCCAGCACCGGCACCTTGCCTTCCGGCTTGTGCACCAGTTTACCGTTGATTTCGGCGCCTATCGCCATCTCGATCAGATTGTAATACACGTTGCCAATGACACGGGCCGTCGGACCGAGTTCAACCCGCTGGCTGGCCACGACGTCGCCGCGGACGATGCCGTGCAGCACGACAAAGGGCACCGTGACGCCGCCTTCCACACTGCCGTCCTCCGCAATGCTGAGCGCGGAGTGGCTGTTGGGGTCTGCGCTCACGTTCCCCTTGACGACACCGTCCACGTGACACCGTCCGCAGAAAGCCAGGTCTCCGTTCACTTTCGAGTTCGGACCGACGAGCGTATCGATACGAGTATCCATCTGCAATTTTCGCCCAAACATTATCTGCTCCTTCTCGTCACTCTGCCGACATTTCCGATCAACCGCCGGAAGTCGGCGACTTCAGGGACACTAGCTCTGGCCAGTCTGCCATAGAAAGCTTTGCTTTACGCTCGCGATCGACTTCGTCGTCGAGCGAACCTCGATATGGACTTTCTCCGGCGCAAAGCCTTCCGGCAGTATCAATTGCCGATCGAAGTTCTGGAAATAACGGAACGAAAACGGCCAGGCACTATCCTCGTCCTCCGGCACCAGCTGCTCCAGGGTGTACGTGACAACGGCGCCATCCTGCGCCCCTTCCAGGCTGAATGCGACATCCCCCTTCACACTTCGCTCATGCTGCATTACCTGTACCAGCACGAGGTTCAGATGGTATTCGCGGTCCGTCTTGCCCTGGGTAAGCTTCAGCTCCTGCACTCGCAGGCCGCGACCGCCATCGTCCGGTGAAATGATGCCACGGTAGAAACCGATGGCGTCGCGCTGCTCCTGAATTTTCTGCTGCAGGCCGGTCAGGCTTGCCTCAACCTCGCTGTATGCCTCGCGATCAATCGCACGATGCGTTTCAAGGAGCCGGATCTGCTCCTTCAATGCCAGAGCTTGCTCGCGCAGATCCTGAAGCCGATCCTCGTACTCACCCCTTTCCACTACGGCGTCGACAACGTTGTAGCCGGCCTGGATGCGGCCCAGTTCGAACACGAGGTAGATGGCGAGGAGTAGGGCGATTCCCACACCGATGCGCAGCGCAGAACTTTGCCCGGCGCCATGTGTCCGCTTGCCTGGCCTGTTCGCCACCGCTACCCGTCTCTGGCATTATGGAAAACATCATGGTACGCGGCGACCGGCGTAAACAAAAGTGCGGCAGATCACGGATTTACCTTTGAAATCAGCGGGGAACGCTTAATGGCCGTTCGGCGCATCCGCGCGTTCTGAAGTTTCCGGCACCCGGCCTACGGTCCCGATGCAATCGACAGCGTATTACGTCTGGCTCAAGGCCCTGCACGTCGCATTCATGGTGACGTGGTTTGCGGGGCTCTTTTATCTGCCGCGGCTGTTCATCTATCACGCCGAGGCTGGCGACGCCCGCGACCGCGGACGTTTCTCCCTCATGGAGAAACGCCTGTTCGCCATCATGACGATTGGCGCCGTGCTTACCGCCTTGTTCGGTATCGCGCTGCTCTGGATGAATCCGGGTTTGCTGTTTCTCGGGTGGTTCCAGCTGAAGCTGCTGCTGCTGGTTGGAATGCTGGGATATCACGTTTATTGCAGGCTCTTGATCCGGCGGCTTCAGAATACGGCGACTGTGGAGGCGACCAGGGGGTTGCGGTGGTTTAACGAGATTCCGGTATTGTTTCTGCTGGGGATTGTGGTGCTGGCGGTGGTCAAGCCGTTCTGAGGGTGGCGCGGTCGCCCGCAAATGGCGGGCTCCTGCGATTGCGGGCGACCCCGCGCCGTCAGGCGGACTGCTCTGCCCGCGCTCGCTCGAGGTCCCTGTCGAACACGGCGCGCCAGCGGTTGGGCCACCACCGCGGCCGCGGCGGCAGTCCGTCGGGAAACACGTGCGGCCCCAGTTCGTGCAGCGCGCTCGCGTATACGCGCCGCTTGAAGTAAATGACCTCGTTCACCGGCTTCCAGAAGTCCACCCAGCGCCAGCGATCGAATTCCGGGCTGTCGCATTTGTCGAAGCAGACGCGGTCCTCCGGACAAAGCAGTTTGAGCATGAACCAGCGCTGCTTCTGCCCTATGCAGAGCGGCTTGCTGCCGCGCCGGACGTACCTGTCCGGCAGCCGGTAACGCAGCCAGTCGCGGGTTGCGCCGAGGACTTCGACGTCGGCGGCGTTCAAGCCCACCTCCTCGTGCAACTCCCGATACATCGCCTCTTCCTCGGTCTCGCCTTTGAGCATGCCGCCCTGCGGAAACTGCCACCCTTTGTTGCCGATGCGCCCCGCCAACAGCAGCTTGCCGTCTGCATTTGCGAGTATTATGCCGACGTTCGCCCGAAAGCCTTCGGAATCAATGTGATCAGTCATGTCACTCATAGGACAGACCGAATTGTCCGATATTCCGGCGGGCAGGCAAAGAGGAGAGCCCGGCGTCGAGCACCGGGAGTGAGGACTGGTGATACTGCGACGACGACCGGGGTTGCTGTTTGGCGGGCTGACAGCCATATCCGCGGCTTCCGTGGTCGCCGCGCTCGCGTCGGGCAGTGCCGACGTGGGCTTCGCCGGCGCCTGGCAGGCGCTAACCGGGGGTGCGCCCGACAATATCGAGAACCTGGTGTGGCAACTGCGAATGCCGAGGGCGTTGACTGCCTTCGGCGTCGGGGGCCTGCTGGCGGTTGCAGGGGTCCTGATGCAGGTGCTGCTCCGCAATCCGCTCGCCGAACCCTACATACTGGGGAGTTCCGGCGGGGCCGCCGTTGCCGCCCTGATCGCGATGATGCTGGGGTTCGGCAGCGCGCTGATCGACACCGCCGCTTTTGCCGGCGCGATGGCGGCGACCGTCCTCGTGTTTTCCATCGCTCAGGGCAGCGGTTCCTGGGCCCCGGCGCGCCTGTTGCTCACGGGCGTGGTACTCGCGGCGGGCTTCAGCGCGGCGACCACCCTTTTGCTTGCGCTGTCGCCGGACCAGAACCTGCGGGGAATGCTGTTCTGGCTGATGGGCGACCTGAGCTTTGCCTACTCGCCCGGACGAAGCCTCTCGCTGCTCGCCGTGATCGCGCTGGCCGGCACACTTGCCTCGCGGCATCTGAACGTTCTCGCTCGGGGAGAACTGCAGGCGGCGATCGTCGGGCTTCCTGTCGCAGGTTTCCGCCTGGTGATTTTCGCGGTGACGTCGCTCGCCGTTGCCGTTTCCGTGACAACGGTAGGCGTGATCGGATTCATAGGGCTCGTGGTTCCGCATCTCGTCCGCCTGATTGCCGGCAGCGACCACCGTGTGGTGCTACCTGCGTCCGCTCTCGCCGGCGGCAGCCTGCTGGTCATTGCCGACACCCTCGCCCGTACGGTGATGGCGCCCCGCCAGTTGCCGGTCGGCGCATTGACGGCGGCGATCGGCGTGCCGCTGTTCCTTATCCTGATGGGCCGGAGCCGCCGCTCCGGCTGAGTGGCTCGTCCAGCCTGGGGAACACCACCATATGCGCCGTTTCGAGCCGGATGCCGATCAACTCGCCTACGGCATGGTTGTGGTGGCTCGGCACCGATGACAGCAGGCGCGCGCCGCTCGGCAGGCGCAACTCGTAAAGAAACTCGGAACCCTTGAACAGCTTCTGCACGACTTCGGCCGTCAGCGGGCTGTCGTCGTCGTGCACGACATCATCCGGACGCAGGAGCAGATCCACTTCGGCGCCCACCGGAAACGACGCGGTCATGCTGCCGGTGGCGCTCCCCGTCTCGATCTCGACCGAGTCCGCCGAGCTGACGCGTCCCGGCATCCACACCCCTCGGCCGACGAAATCCGCGACGAACCGGTCGGCGGGCCGGTGGTACAGGCGATAGGAGGTGTCCCATTGCAGCAGGCGGCCGTGATGCAGGACGCCGGCGTCATCCGCCATCGAGAACGCGTCATGATGGTCGTGTGTGGCAATGAGCGCTGTGGCGCCCAGAGATTTCAGAAGCTCGCGCATCTCCTGTCCCAGGCTCTGGCGTAGTCCGGCGTCCAGGTTCGAGAACGGCTCATCCATCAGCAACAGGTCGGGCTGCGGCGCCATGGCTCGCGCAATGGCGACCCTCTGCTGCTGCCCGCCTGACAGCTCGTGGGGAAAGCGCCGCGCAAAGTCCTTGAGGCCGACCTGTTCCAGAAACTGCATCGCCCGGGAGTTGCGCTCGGCCGAGGACATCTTTCGCAGGCCGAACTCGACGTTCCTGATCGCGGTGAGATGAGGCAGCAGGGCATAGTCCTGGAACACCATGCCGATCCTGCGCTGCTCCGCGGGAACGTGGCGCTCCGCGGTGCTGAGCGAGACTCCGGCGGCGACGATCTCGCCGCCGGTGACGCGTTCGAATCCCGCGATACAGCGCAACAGTGTCGTTTTACCGCAGCCGCTTGGACCCAGGATGCAGCCGATATGACCCCGCTCGAGTTCGAACGACACGTCGCCGAGGACAGGCTGTGAGCCGTAGGCGCAGGCAACATTGCTGAGCGTCAGCATCAGCGGCGCTGCCTGCTGAGCAGAATGACCGGCAGGAGTCCGACGACGACGATAGCAAGAGCCGGCAGCGCCGCGCGATGCCACTCGCCTTCCGTGGTGAGCTGAAATACTTTCACCGCGAGCGTGTCCCAGCCGAAGGGGCGAGTCATCAGCGTGATGGGCAGTTCTTTCATGATGTCCACGAAAACCAGCAACAGGGCGGTGAAGATTGCCGGACGCAGAATAGGCAGGTGCACGCGGCCGAGCAACCTTAAGCCCGACACACCCATGCCCCTTGCCGCTTCCTCGACGTCGGGCCGAATCCTCTGCAGCGCGCTCTCGACGGGGCCGTGCGCCACCGCCAGGTAGCGTGCAAGGTACGCGAGAAAAATCACCGCGAGCCCGCTCTGCAATGCCACGACCGTGCCGGTCGCACTGCCGAGGTACTGGTTAAACATCCTGCTGAGCCACGCAACCGGGACAAAGAAACCGACTGCCAGCACCGTGCCCGGGATCGCGTATCCGAGCGTTGCAACCCGCGACAGGCTTTTGTTCACTGCGTTCGGCACGCGTCGAACGCTCACACAGAGGAGAATGGCCACCGCGGTAATCATCAGGGCGGCGCCGGTTGAAAGCGTCAGTGTATTCGCTGCCAGCCGCCAGTAAGCCGTGTCGAACTCGGCCGCGAAATTTTCCAGGCTCCAGATGACGATCAGCGACACCGGCACGCCGAAGGCGATCATGAGAATCGCCGTGCAGTAGAGCGTAACGGCGGCGGCTTTGCCCGGTGACAGCGCAATACGCCGCTGTCGTGTATTGCCCGGCGGCGTGTATCGCGACTTGCCGCGGAATCGCCGCTCCAGCAGAAGCGCCATGAGCACCAGTCCCACAAGGACCAGCGACAACTGAAGTGCGGACTGGAGCGAGAACAGGCCATACCACGCGCGATAGATCGCCGTCGTAAAAGTCGTGTAGTTGAAGAGCTTGACCGTGCCGAAGTCTGCAAGGCATTCCATCACCGCGAGGCTTAAGCCCGCAACAAGCCATGGACGCGCCATCGGCAGGCTCACCTTGAAGAATGCCTGTACCGGCGGGTAGCCAAATCCGCGCGCGACTTCCATGCCGCGGATGCCCTGCGACGCAAACGCCTCGCGAACAATCAGGTATACATAGGGATAGAGCACGAGACTCAAGGTGGCGATCGAAGCGCCGCGTGGCCCGAGGTCGGGAAAGCGAGCCGACGCGCCGAAGATGTCGCGCCATGCGCCCTGTACCGGCCCGGTGAACTCGAACAGGGCGGCGAACGCAAAACCGAGGACATAGCCGGGCATGGCCATTGGCAATAGCAATGTCCAGTTGAAAAACCGCCGGCCGGGAAACTCGCAGGAGGCAACCAGCCAAGCCAGCGAAACACCGAGGATGGACGTGCAGAACGACACGCCCGCCACCAGCCAGACCGTATTGGCGAGTGCTTCCGGAAGCACGTAACGCGCAAGGTGCGGCCAGACGCCTTCAGAGGCGGAAAAAAAAGACAACAGCGCTACCAGAAGCGGCAATGCCGCAATGAGCGCCACCACCCAGACGATCAGGCCCGGACCTGCTCCTCCGGCCCGGTTCAGGCGTCCGCGTCGCGCTACGCCCGGGAGTTGCATGATGAACCGGGACCAGGCTTCAGAATCAGGGAGGAATCAGCGATAGCCGGCCCGGTCCATGAGCCTCACTGCGTCCGCCTGGTATGCGCCCGCCTGCGCGACGTTCATGGGGCTCGGCTCGAACGTACCCCACGCAGCTACCAGCGGATGCGCCTCGACGGCAGGGTTCGCCGGGTATTCCATGTTTTCGCCACCGAAAAGTCTCTGTGCCGCCTCGGAGGACATCCATTCGAGCAACGCCCTGGCGCCGTCGGCGTTTTTCGCGTGTCGCGTAACGCCCGCTCCGGAGACGTTGACGTGCACTCCGCCCGTTTCCGCGGCCGGCCAGAAAATAGCGACGGGGATATCCGGTTTCTCTTTCTGCAGGCGACCGAAGTAGTAAGTGTTAACGATGCCGACATCGCACTGCCCGGCGGCGATCGCTTCGATCAGGCTCGTATCGTTCGAAAAGACGTCCGTTGCCAGGTTGGCGACCCAGCCCCGCACGGTTCTTTCGGTCTGCTCCTCGCCGTAATCGGCGATCAGCATCGCTACCAGCGACTGGTTGTAGACCTTCTCCGAGGTTCGGAGACACAATTTGCCGCGCCACTTTTCGTCGGCGAGCCCTCTGTAGTCCGTAAGCTCGGAGGGGTCGACGTCGCGCGTGTCGTAGACGATGGTGCGGGCCCGCACCGACAGGCCGAACCACATGTTGTCCGGGTCGCGGAGGTGCGCCGGGATATTGGACTCGAGCAGTTCCGAGTAGGTCGGTCGCAGCGCACCCTGCTCCGCGGCGTACCACAGGTTTCCGGCATCGACGGTAATGAGCAGGTCGGCGGGCGAAGTGCTGCCTTCGGCCAGCAGCTTCTGAATGAGCGGCTGTTCGCTGTCGGTGGTATAGCGGATCGGCACGCCCGTTTCTGCCGTGTAGGCGTCGAAAATCGGCCGGATAAGCTGCTCCGCACGGGCCGAGTACACAACCACCGCATCCGCCGTTGCTTCGGTCGCCGCCGGTTCGGGACTGTCGCTGCCGCAACCCCCGAGAAACAACATCAGGAGGACGGGTAGCAGCCCCGGCCGCCCCGCGTGTGCCGCCTGTCGCATGTTCAGTGTCCCCTCCCCGGAGATCCGGGGATTCTGCGTTAATGATAATGGTTCTCATTATCACATATGGCCGCCGGTGTGGCCATACGGTCAGCCGGGACTGACGCAGATGCAATTGCGGCCGGCCGACTTGGCGCTGTAGAGCGCAACATCGGCCCTGGCGATGAGGCTTTCGCCCAGCGTTTTCATGTCGAAGTCGCTTTGCTGCGGCGTCGTGCTGGCAATGCCGATCGATGCGGTGATCGCCAGTTCCTTGCCGTCCCCGAAAACGACGGGGCTTGCCGATACGGCATGGCGGATGCGTTCCGCCAGCAGCCTGCCGGCCTCGACCCCGGTATGCGGCAGCAGGATGACGAACTCCTCGCCGCCGTAACGCGCCGCAACGTCGCTCCCCCGCACCTGCGATTCGATGCGATGCGACAGTTCGCGCAGCACCTCGTCGCCGGCAGCATGACCGTAGGTGTCGTTGACCTGCTTGAAATGGTCCAGGTCGAGCATGAGGCATACGAGGCTCGCCTTGTCGCGCCGCGCCCTTGACATTTCCTCGGTCAGCCGCAGCTGCAGGTAACGCCGGTTGTGCCACCCCGTGAGTACGTCGGTAAAGCCGCTCCGCAGCAGGCGCGCGCGGTTGACGACGTTCTCCAGCGCAAAGGATGCGATGCTGCCGAGATGTGAGAAAAAGTCCGTTGCATGAACCGGGGTGAAGCGTTCCGCATCAGCGCTGCCGAAATTGATGCTGCCGAGCAGGGTTCCCTTGTGCATCAGCGGGAGCAACGCAATACTTTCCAGCCTGTTCGCGCCGTTGCCGCCGTTCTGGAAAATGAGTTGATGATCGGCCTTTCTGTAGGGGCCGAGCCAGGGTTTACGCAGCGCAACGTATTGCGGTGCGAGCCCCGACAGGGATTCCACAAACCTGAGCCCCGGCAGATCCTCCTCAGCCGTGCCGACGGCCAGCAGCAGATGGCGCACGTCATGACCGGGATCGCAAAGCACTACCGTAACCGTCTCGAGACCGTAACTTTCCTTGAGCCCGGTAAGAATCTGCCGGAACAGCGCGGTGAGATCGGCGGCCTGCAGAAGGTCCAGCTCCCGCCGCTGCGAAACATGCAGAATCTTCGTGTTCCTGGCGACTTCTTTCGTCAGACGGCTGAGCTGACGGCGCGCGCGGGTCAGTTCTGCGCAAAGCTCGTCATAGGAACCCATGGCAGTCGATCCCGTCATCGCCTCTCGCCGCCACCCATTGCCATACCCATAGTCGATGCCCAATTGCCCAATGCCCGCTTTTACCAAAAAGGGGCCGCCGAGTCGCGCGACCGGGCAGCAGATCCTGACGAACGGCGAAAGGAGCGGCGACAATGGCACTAGCAGCCTGTCGGACTTAGGCGATTCGAAAGCGAGACGGTGGGAAATCGAGGACAGTTTGGCGATCGTTTGAGGAGAATATCGAGATTATTTGACGA
>Ga0299906_10003049_pt1 | contig 13823 bp, 14 predicted proteins | sample RVTome_14_FD_200259 | JGI IMG/M metagenome (GOLD analysis project Ga0299906, IMG submission 200259) | Soil microbial communities from uranium-contaminated site in the Upper Colorado River Basin, Wyoming, United States - RVT145D125 (version 2) ... | reverse complement strand
CCCTTGAACAGCATCTCGCTCATCCCGTCGTTCCTCCGCCGCAAACGTACATCCCGGCAGGAACTACATCGGACGCGCTCGCGAGAAGCAGGACGATGTTCGTGGGGTTTTCCGACAGCCTCTCAGCGCGGCGTGAGGGGAGCCGGCCCGCGCGTCGTGCGGGTCGAGGGGCGGCTCAGCGGCTCGAGCGAACGCGTCCGGGTCGAGCACGTCGTGCTCGGCGAGCACGACGCGACGGCCTGGGACCCGAGCCACGCCGAGGTCGCCTGCTCTTTTTTTGCGAAGCCTGCGACCGTTCCGACACCCTGCGGACTCAGGTTCCCAAGACAGCCCTCACGACGTTTCGCCCGCGGCCCCGTGCCGCGGGCCTCCTTGGAGAGCCTGGAGACCTACGCAATGTCGACCGATGCCCCCAAACCGGAAGTTCGTACCGGCCTCGTCGCGAGCCTCGCGCTGGCGGGGTTCCTGCTCGGGTCGTCCGCCGTCGCCGGCGCCGGCGACGCCGTGAGCGAGGAGCTGGAAGCGAAGCTCACCGCCCTGTTCGAGAAGGTCGCCAGCGGCTCGCCGAGCGAGTGCAAGGTGAACTGCATGGAGGCCGAGAAGGCCTCGAAGAGCGAGAAGACCCAGAAGGCCGACTGGAACGACCCCAAGTACGCCGACTGCGGCATCAAGTGCCTCGACTACAAATCGGCCACCGAGCACCTCGCCAAGGTCCTGGCCAGCACCGAGGGCGCCTGGACCGTCGTCGAGCCGAAGATCCTCGCCACCTTCGAGGGCGAGGGTTGCTGCGAGACGCGCGCCCGCGTGGTCGACCTGCTCGCCTGGACGCCGAGCGAGCACAGCGTCGTCCTCGGCGAGAGGATCTTCGCGTCCTCGCCGAGCTACTTCGGCGAGAACCAGATCCTCGCGCTCGCGGAGACCGGCTCGAAGCGCATGTGCAAGGAGCTCGAGCAGCGCGTCACGGCCGGGAAGGCGGAGAGCGTCCTGCCCGCGGCTTTTCTGGCGATGCACGGGAGCGACGTGGGGCGGCCGCAGCTCGAGAAAGCCGCGAAAGCGTGCTACGAGCGCCGCGGTGACCTCGCGCGCCAGGCGGCCGTGCTCGTCGGCTTGAGCAAGCTGAACGAGGCCTGCTGCATGGAGGCGTTCTGCAGCTCGACGAACGAGGCCGTCCTCGCCGCGCTGGACGGGGGCGAGATCGAGCGCGCCCGCGAGATGGCGGTCGAGGCCGAGTTCGTCCACGACGCGCTCTCGAGCGACTACGGCTTCAAGCTCGCCTACCTCGACGAGCGCGTCGCCTGGCAGGCCGCGCAGCGCGCGCCGGAGCTCGAGACGCCCGCGCAGATCTTCGAGCTCATGGAGAAGCTGGCCCAGAAGCAGTAGCCCGAGAAAAAGCGGCGAGCCCTCCGTCCAACTGGCTGGGGTTCGATCGTGTTGGACCGCTTGCCGCTTTCCTCTTCGCGATGGCCCCGGACGCCGGCTGCGGCCGCGTCCGGGGCCTTTCTCTTCGTGCCCGTGCCCGCTCGACCGACTACAACAGCGCCAGCATCCGCTCCGGCACCGACGCCATCTCGACCACCCCCTCGCGCGGCTCCTCCCCGCAGCGCCCGAACCCTTCCGAGCACAGGAACACCGGCCCGTCCGCCGGGTCGTCGGGCAGCCGCCCGTGGCTGCCGCGGATCAGCGTCGCGTCGAGCGGGACGACATCGAGCAACGCGCGCAGGCCCAGCTTCTTGCGGAGCAGGTAGCCGGCCACCTTCGCCCTGGGGAACGCGATGCCGGGGTCGAGCAGCATCTCGCATGGGTCGTAGCCGGGCTTGCGGTGGATGTCGACCGTGCGCGCGAAGTCGGGCTCGGCGGAGCGCTCGCTCCAGTAGTAGTAGGTGAACCAGGCGTCCCGCTCGGCGATCGCGACGAGGTCGCCGGCGCGCGGGTGGCACAGGCCGTGCTCGTGCTTGCCGCCCTCGTCGAGGAGCGCCTCGACGCCGGGCAGCGCCTCGAGCACCTCGCGCGCCGCCGCGGCGTCCCGCGCCGTCTGCGCGTACACGTGCGCGACCTGGTGGTCGGCGAGCGCGAACGCCCGGCTCCCGAAGACGTCCAGCACGTCGCCGGTGGGGGTCTCGCGCGCGACGACCAGGCCCGCCTCGCGCAGCGCGCGGTTCACGTGCACCGGCCGCGTGGCCTCGAGGATCCCGTACTCGCTGACGACCATCACGCGCACGCCGAGCTCGCCCGCGACGGCGACGAGCTCGCCGACGAGCGCGTCGACCTCGGCGAGCGCACGGGCCGAGCGCTCGGCGCGCGGGCCGTGGCGCTGGTGGTCGTAGTCGAGGTGCGGCAGGTAGACGAGCGTCAGCGCCGGGCGCTTCGCGCGCAGCGTGCGCGCCGCGGCGGCGGCGATCCAGCGGCTCGACGGCAGCCCGGCGCGCGGTCCCCAGAAGTCGAAGAACGGGAACGGGCCGAGCTCGGCCTCGGTCTGGGCGCCGAACTCGGTCGGCCAGGCGTAGATCGCCGGGATCTTGCGCCCGTCGGCGGGGTAGTAGGGGCGCGGCGTGATCGACCAGTCGACGGCGGCGCCCATGTTCCACCACCAGAGCAGCTTGGCGCAGGTGAAAGCCGGGTCGCGCCGGCGCGCCCGCTCGTAGACCTTCTCGCCCTGGACGAGGCGGTTCGACTGGCGCCAGAGGGCGACCTCCATGGACTCGCGGTCGAGCCAGCCGTTGCCGACGGCGCCGTGCTGCGCGGGCGCGAGCCCCGTCAGCATGGTGGCCTGCGCGCTGCACGTGAGCGCCGGCAGCACGGTGCTCATCGGTGCTCGCGCCCCGCGCGCGCCCAGGGCGGCGAGGTGCGGCGTGCGCTCGCCGATCTGCCGGTCGGTGAGACCGACGACGTCCAGGACGAGGAGCGGCGGCATGAGCGCGCCGGATGCTAGCATCCGCGCTCCCATGCTCGGCCGAATCCTCAGACTGCTCCGCGGCCCGGCGGTCACGGTCCCCGGGACCGATCGCCTCGCCGAGGGTGAAGGGCGTACCGTCGACGTCGGCGACCCGCTGGCGGACGGCAAGCAGGTGCTCCTGTGCCGCGTCGGCGGCAAGGTGTACGCCCTCGACACGCTGTGCCCGCACGAGGGCGGCCGCATCCAGCCGGGGCCGCTCGCCGACGGCAAGTACGCTTTCTGTCCGCTGCACAACTACCGTTTCGACCCGCGCACCGGCGCGGCGGTCGGGGCCGCCTGCCGTCCCGCGCGCAGGTGCAAGGTCGAGGAGCGCGGGAACGACTCCCTCTTGTGGCCCTGAGAGCCGGTTTTTCGGCCGCGCGCGAAACAGCTCGGGGCGCAGACGCGTAACACCGACACCCGTCCGCATGGCGGGGGGGCTCCGGACGAGCATGCCGATCCCGTTCTCGACCGCCCGGCGCCCGGCCGGTCCCCCGCTGGCCGAGGCCACGGCTCCCGCCGAGCCCTCCGCGGAGGAGCTCGGGACCCGCGCCGCGGGCGGGTGCCGCGCTTCCTTCACTCGGCTCGTCGAGCGCTTCGGGTCGCCGCTCTTCCAGTTCCTCGACGTGCGCACGCGCAATCGCGCCGACGCCGAGGAGCTCGTCCAGGAGGCGTTCCTGCGCGCCTGGCAGCGGCGCGCGCGGTACGACCCGCAGTGGCGCTACACGACGTGGCTGTTCACGCTGGCCGAGCGCCTCGCCGCCAGCCGCTTCCGGCGGCGGCGCCCCGAGCTCTTCGGCGGGGACGAGCCGGCCGAGGTCGGCGGGCGCGGCCCCGAGCGTCCCGACGCGCTCGCCAGCCGGCGCGAGGAGCGCGCGAACCTCTGGGCGCTGGCGGCCAAGGTGCTCCCGTCCACCCAGCGCACGGCCCTGTGGCTGCGCTACGCCGAGGAGCTCCCCGCGCGCGAGATCGCCCACGTGCTGGGCAAGCGCGAGTCCACCGTGCGCGTGCTCTTGTTCCGCGCGCGCGAGCGTCTCGCGCGCTGCCTCCCGCTCGAGGTCCGACCGCTCGAGGTCCGACCGGGGGAGACGGACGTCGCCGCGGCCCGCCCGCCGATCTGTTCCGACCGGGCCGACGCCGCCTGGAAGGGGAGCCGACCATGAGACTCATCGATCGATTCACGCTCGGACGCCGGCTGGACGAGAACGGGATCCCGCGCGGGGCGGCGGCGGGGCCCCAGCGCCGCGTCGAGCGGCAGCTCTCGCGCGACGTCGAGGCGGCGCGGGCCGTGCCGCCAGCCGGGCTGCGCGAGCGGGTCCTCGCGCGGCTGGACGCGAGCGCGGGGACGGTCGCGCCGCGACGGGCCGTGCCCTTGGCTCCGATCCTCGCGGCCGCGGCGACGCTTGTGCTCCTGTTCACGTTCCGCCGCGCGACGCCGATCGAGGAACGGCAGGCAGCCGCCTTCGACGCGCCCAAGCGCCGCGCCGTCACGCTCCTCGTGCCGCGCCGCGGCGGCGCCGGGCGCGTGGACGGCATCGCCGCCTCCTCGGAGCTCGCGCTGCAGCTCGCGGTCGACCGCGCCGTGCGCTCCGAGCTCGGCGGCTTCGCCGTCGACGCGTCGCAGACGGCGGGCGCCTTCGTGCACGGCGTCCTCGGCGCGCCGAGCGCGCTGCGCGGGGCGGCGGTGCCGCGGTAGCGCGGCGCTCGGACCTCGAGTCCGGAGCGGGCGCGCGCGCTGTTCCGCGAGGCTCGCGTGCCGCGCGGCGGCACGTACGAGATCCTCGCGATCCTGATTCTGCGCATGCAGAGCGACCGGCGGCTTGTGAGCGTGACGCAGGCGCGGCGATTCCGCGCGATCCACCAGGCGCTGCGCGCGGACCACCCGTTCCTCACGGGCAAGGAGGACTATCCGGCGTGCGCGCTGCTGTGCGGCAGCACGCGTCCGCCCAAGGCGATCCGCACGGGCGTCGAGGCGCTCTACAAGGCGATCGCCGGCCGGCGATTCGCGAAAGGCGACGCGCTGCAGACCGCCACGCACATCCTGTTCCTCACGGCCGAGGATCCGGCGCGCACGGCTGACTGCTTCGCGCGCGTGTGGCAGAGCTTCCGCGACGGCGGGCTGCGCATGAAGCAGCAGAACTACGCCGCGGCCGCGCTCCTGGCGACGCTGGCGACGCCGCCGCGCGAGCTCGCGCACGCCGTCGAGCGCCACCGTACCGCGATCCGCGAGCTGAAGCCGCGGCCCGACAAGGAGCTCTCTTTCGCGCTCGCGGTCGGCACCGCGTTCGCGGAGCTCGTGCGCGGCGACCCGCGCGCGCGCACGGCGGCCGACGTCAAGGCGATGCTCGACGTGCAGCAAACGATCTACGCGCAGCAGGTCAGCAGGTCGCCGTGCTCGCCGCGGCGGTCGCGGCGGCGAGCGGCGCCGCCACCTGAGACCGCGGCGCGGCGGCACGGCTCGCGCCCCGAGCCGACCTACGCACTTCGTCTCCCTCGCCTGCGAACATGTGGGGCAGGACTCCGGTGCTCGACGGCGGGATCCTGGAGCGAGTAGGTCTCGCCCCTATGCCGCCAGCTGCACCGAGCCGGCCGGCGGCCGCCGACGAGGCACAGCTCCAGGCGCCCCTGCGAGCATTGGAAGTCATGGCGGCGGCTCGGAACGAGGAGCAGCGATGAGCACGATGCGACGATGGAGGGTGACGGTCGCGTGGATGGCAGTAGCAGGTGTCGCGACAGCCGCGCAAGGCGTCTCGCCGAGGGCGCCGTTGCGAGGGCCCCCCGATATTCGGCGCAATTCCTCGGCGTGGCGGTCAACGCCGCCGCGATGAACGCTCGCGGCGAGATCGTCGGCACGACCTGGATCGGCTCGAGCGAGCGCGGATGGGTCGCGAGCCGCGGCTCCCCACTCGCTCCGCTGCCGCTGCCGCCGGGACGAGCCAGCAGCTGGGCGAACGACATCAACGACGCCGGCGAGATCGTCGACACGTCGGCACGTCGGTGTACGGCGATCCGCGCTACGGGGCCGTCGCGGCGCTCTGGACGCCCAACGGGAGCGCCGGTCCCGGCTGCGCTGGGGTCCCAGCGGCCGTGTGGGAGGCTAATGCCATTGAACAGTCCAGCGGGGCCAATCCCGATCGACAGAACGGATCTTGCCGGTCACGACGAGGTCCGCGCGGCAGACCAGCTGATGGAGCTCGTAGCGTGTGTACTCGGCACTCCCGACGACCGGGGGAGAGATGGCGACGACGGAGAGGACCCCGAAGTGCGAGGCAGAGCAAAGCGACTCCAACATGTTCATAGAAGTCCCCTGGGGCGATTCATCGCACTCAGCCTACGCAATAATCGTCCGGCTTGTCGGGGTGGGGATCCTCCGCGACTTCGCCGCGGTTCGCGTTCCATGCAGCCACGCGTGACCGCGTGCCTCAGAGCGACTTCAGATACTGGACGAGATCCGCGCTCTGGCCCGAGTTCAGCTTCATCTTGAGCACTCTGTCGTAGTGCTCCACCACGGCTTCCAGAGTGGCCGCGCTTCCGTCATGGAAGTAGGGCGGATGCTGCCACAACCCCCGGAGCGGCGTCGTGCGGTACTTCTTGTTGACCGTGCGCTCCGCGTACGAACCATCCATCCCGGTCTCGGAAGCCGCGTGCAACGTCCCCGCATTGTTGTCCGTGTTGGTGGTCCCCACGTGGCAACGGACGCAGGACAGATCGAAGAGGGCTTTTCCGCGCGCGGCCGCGGCCGCGTCGAAGCTCCCCGCGGGCGGGCGCGGGGCCTGGAGGCTGTGCTGGTACGCCCGCAGCGCCGGGAGCTTGGGCCCCACCATGTCAGGCGTGTTGCGGACGTCGATGCCGAGCCGCGGGTCGGAAAAGTTGCCGTGGCCGTGCATCTGAGTGACCGCGACGTACGCGTTCCAATAGGAGATCGGCCCCTCCGCCGTGTAGGTCTCGTTCTTGACCTCGGCGAGACCGTACGCGGGCGGGAGGACGAGCGGCGTGCTCTTGCCGTCGATGTTGTAGCGCGGGTCGTACTTGCCCGGGCCCCAGGAACTGTAGACCGTTTTCTGCTCGGGCGTGATGACCGGCAAGAGCGCGATGATGGCGCCGATGTCGAGGTCGCGGTTGGGCCAGCCGTCCTTCCGGCGTCCGATGCCGGGTGAGAACGAATCGTCAACGGTGGAGTGACAGAGCGCGCAGGTGATGCCGACTCGAACGAGGCTGTCCTTCCCGTCCACGGTCTTCACGGTGCCCTTGAGTCCCACGACCGCGTCGAGCTTGAGGAGCGTCACGGTCGTCGCCGGGCTATCGAGGTCGACCTGGCCGGCCTTGATGGCGGCAGCGACGTCCGCGGGGATGGCCTCGGCGTCGACTTTGAGTCCGACCTTCAGCGCCATCTTGGGGCTCACGGAATCGGAAACGACTTCGTGCAGGCGCGCCTTGTCGGTCCAGAATTCCTCGTCGCCGAAGGTCTCGAAGCGGAAGATGGTCTTTCCCTCGGAAACCAGCTGCGGCGAAGCGTGCTTCGGCGCACCGTCGAACCCGTTAGGCTCGGGGCGCGGCTCCTCTTGACGGGTGCTGCTCTCGCATGCGGCTACGGCGAGAAGACCTATCAGGACGAGCAACGCCGACACTGGCGAAGGGATGCGCATGTTCTTTCCTCTGACTTGCGGTGGGGCGATCCCCGGGGACTACGAAGCTCTTGTGTCGAGCATCGTAGGGGTTGCGGCCGCGGAGCGAGGATGAGTGGATCTACTGAATCCGTCAGGTCGACCTGAGGATCCAGGCACTCCGCAGGCTGGCGAACCTCGCCGAGCGTCAGTGGACCTCGACGCGGACCCGCTCGCGCAAGTCTTCGAGGATCGTCCACTTGATCTCCCCGGCCCCGCTCGCCGGATGACGAATCTCGAGGCTCTTCAGATCGCCGGTGCGGACGTACTCGAACGTTCCTTCTCATGGAAGTCGCTCCAAGGGGACGGGCCCCACAACCGGGAGCGGTCGATCGAGGCCCGAGAACCACGTCTGCGAGCCTACCAGAGCCCAGTCGAGGCGGCGAGACGGCGTCCTACGCGGGCCAGATCCGTCCCGACCACCCCGACAGCCCCTCCCCCGACCTCCCGCCCCAAGCCGCGGCCCACGGCGCGAGCTCCCCGACCCGGTCACGAACGACCGCGGCGCCCCGCGGTCAGTATCCGAACGCCATCTGCGGCGGGGAGCGCGGCGGGGCCAGCGCGGGCAGCTCGGCGGGCAGGCCGAGGTGGCGGAGGATCTTCCGCAGGAGGGGGGATCGGTGATCAAGGCGATGAGCCGCCGCCGCGAGCCACAGCTCGGACAGGTGAGGACGTCGATCGCGAACACCCTGCGCAGGAGCTCGGCCCAAGAATAGCGGGTGGAGTAGCAGGAGGAGGACGCCGACACCGACGGGGCGAGGGGCGCTCGACCTCCTCGAAGGCCGAGCTGTCGCCGCACAGCAGGCGGTGGCGGCCCAGGGGATCCAGAGGTCGCCGCGCCGGCTCGTCACCTCGTCCGGCGGCTCCGGGGCTCCGTTCTCCTCCACGCCCAGGACGTCGCCGAGCTCGGCGTCGAGGCTCGCGAGGAGCTCGGCGATCTCCGACTCGTCGAACCCCACCCCCTCCAGGGCGTCCTCCTCGCGGAGCGACTCGAGCAGCCATCCGAGCGCCGAGAGGTCCCACTCCGCAAGATCGCTCGTGCGATTGAGCGCGATGCCCAGCGCCGTCGCCGTGAGGTCGTCCACGTCGACCTCGACCACGTCGCACTCGCTCCAGCCCAGCGAGCGCATGGCGACGAGCCGGCCGTTCCCCCCGATCACGCGGCCGGTGCCCTTCTGCACCACGAGGGGCTCGGCCTGGTGGAACCGCTGCAGGCTCGAGCGGATGGACTCGAGGTTGCGCTCGGGGTGCTGGCGAGCGTTCGCGGGGTCGAGGCGCAGCGAGTCCAGGGGGACCCGGCGGATCGAGAGGGGTGCGGTCGGCGTTTCCAAGTCGGCCTCCGCCAGGGGGAGCGTCGAGGGGTGAGGGCGGCCCGACTTGGAATTGGGGCTTGGAATGGATGGACCGCGCGGAATCGAACAGTCGAGGCGTCTTCTGTAGCCGGAGGCTCCGGTGGTCGCAACCGGGCAACTTGCGGTCAACCTCGGGCCCCCGTTGGGGGTGACCGCGGTAACCGGGAAGTTGACCAGCGGTCGTTCCCGACCTGGATGTGGCGCAACGCCGAGGTCCGTGAGTTCGTCGACTGGCTCCACGCCCACAACGCCCGCCTGCCCGAGGCACGTCGCGCGCGATTCGCCGGTCTCGACGTCTACCCGAGCCGGTGCCGATCTCGAGCACGCGTTCGTCGCTCTCCAACCCGAGGGCCTCGATCATGAAGGCGACGATGTACGGCTGCGAGATCGTCTGCTCCTCCTCGATCGGGAGCGGAGCGTCCTCGTAGGCGAACTCGCCCAGGTAGGAAGGCATGTAGCCCTCCCGGCGAACGCGGCCCATCGCCGCGAGCACCTGCGGCGAGCGCACGCCGCGCGCCGCGATCTGGTGCGCGACCATCCTCCCCCGCATGCGGTCGTGGTCGACGCCGGCATTCATGACCCTGATCAGATCGTCGGAGCCGCAGGCCCGCGATACGCCCATCTGCGGAGAGCCGAGGCGCAAGGTGCGCGTGTCGGACGCGGGTCCTCCCGGTTCGAGTGGCATCTTCCGAACACTCGCATGGTCACAGGCAAGGACCCACCGGGTGGGCGCGGCGAATCTCGCGTCGGTGCTCCCGCGCGGGACAGCGCCGGAATCCACCGGCGCGGGATCGGATACGGGTCCGATCCCGCCGCCTCGCCGGATAGGATTGCGCGTTCCATGCCGCGTCTTGGTCGAACCTCCCGCTCGGTCAGCTCCCGGGCCCGGTTCGCGGCTGCGGGGTCGCTCGGCGTGGAGCGGGTCTCGTCAGGTTCTTCAGGACCGTCACGGATCGTGCCGAGTAGTTCCCCGTCAGGAGCTCGGGCCGGCCGTCGTGGTTCAAGTCGCCCGCGGCCATCCGACCAGGATGGTAGCCCACCTCCCACCACCTGCCGGTCGGGGTGAACACGCCGAAGCCGTTCCCGACGCCGACCTGGACCCCCGACACCACGCCGTCGGCTCCCGCGACGTCCACCAGCCCGTCGCGGTCGAAGTCGGCGACGACGGTGCCGCCCGCACCCGTGGTGGAGACCTCCGGCGGACCGAACCCCCCCTGACGATCGTTGCGCAGGAGGGTCACCCAGCCGGTCGCGAGGATCACGTCGAGCCAGCCGTCCCGGTCGACATCGACGAACTCCGGCGACCCCTGGGACGTCCCGATCGGGTGGTCGACGCGGGTAAGCGAGCCCTGGCCGTCGTTGAACATCAGGTTCACCGAATTGCCGAGGTTCGTCACGAGCACGTCCGCGTCGCCGTCCTGATCCCAGTCGCCGATCGCGAGCGCATTCGGCTTGTAGCCGACGTCGTAACGGACACCCGCTGCGAACGTCCCGTTGGCGTTGTTGCGGAACACGTGGATGCTGTTGTCGAGCATCGATCCGTTCGAGACGACGAGGTCGAGCCATCCGTCGCCGTCGAGGTCGCCGATCGCGACGTCGGAAGGATTCCCGCCGGCCGCGTAGTGGACCGGAGCGGCGAAGCTGCGGCCACCGAGGTTGCGGAGCACGAGCACGCCGTTGCCCGGGCTGAACACGCTGACCGCAGCGTCGAGCCGGCCGTCGTTGTCGAGGTCACCCAGTGCCACTCCGGTCGGCTCCATGTTGCCCCAGTGCGCCGTGGACTGCGGGTGCTCGAAAGTCGCGTCGCCGATGCCCCACAGCAGACCGAGCCGGTTCAAGTTGGCCAGGTAGACGGCGGCGACTGCATCGGTCTCTCCGTCGTTGTCGAGATCGCCCAGCGCGACGTCGTTGACGTTCCCGGTCATCGGGTAGTCCCGGCGGGCGCGGAACTCGCCATCGCCGACGTTGCGCAGCATCGTGGCGCGTCTCGCGCCCGGCTCGGCCGCCGCCGCGACGAGGTCCAGCCGGCCGTCTGCGTCGAAGTCGCCGGCGGCGATCGAGCGCGGCTGGTCGGTGGTACCCCAGTTCGCGCGCGGGAGGAATCCGCCCGATTGATCGTTCCGGAGAACGGAGACGGAGCTCGGGATGTAGTTGCCGGAGGCGAGATCCATCCAGCCGTCGCCGTCGAAGTCGCCGACCGCGACCTCCCAGCCTTCGCTCTCGCCGACGTTCCTGGGCGTGGCGAAGCTGCCGTTCCCGTTGTTGTCGAGCAGCCAGAAGCCCGTTCTGCCGCCGTTGGCGACGATGTCGAGCCAGCCGTCGCGGTCGAAGTCGGCGATCTGCACGTCGCTGAAGTAGCCGTCGCCCGCCGGGTAGAGGACGTAGGGCGCGAAGGAGCTGCCGAGGTTCCGGAACACCTTGACGCCGATCGAGCTCCCGTCGGCCGCCACGATGTCGAGGTTGCCGTCGCGGTCGACGTCGCCGACGGCCAGCGTGCACCCCGTCGAGCCGAGGTTCAGCGTGTTCGCCGTGAAGAAGGCTCCGGCCCCGTTGTTGCGCAAGATCCTAATGCGCGTGTCCGCTTCGCCGGCGACGGCGAGGTCGATCGCGCCATCCGCGTTGAAGTCGCCGGTGGCCATGTCGTACGCGGTCCAGGCCGCGGCGTAGTGCACGCTCGGGAAGAACGTGCCGTCGCCCCTGTTCCTCAGGATGCTCACGCGGTCGTTCCACGTGTCCGAGACGGCGAGATCGGCCCAGCCGTCGCCGGTGAAGTCCGCGACCACGACGCAGCGGGGCGCCTCCCCGACCGCGTAGGGCACGGGGTCCGCGAACGTGCCGTCGCCGCGGTTCATCACGACGCTCGCGTACGCGGGGACCTCTCCCAGTTGTTCGTCGATGTCGGCCGTGACGTAGTCGAGGTCTCCGTCGTTGTCGAGATCGCCCGTCGCGACCGACCAGGCCCACAGGCCGGCTCCCGAGTTGGGAGCGACGAGGAAGTCGACTCGGGGGATCTGGGAACTCATGACGTCCATGAGCAGTGTCAGAATCGCATGGGGAATCATCTCAGCACCTCCAGGGGTCGGGATCGGACCCGGGGCTCCAAACGGAACTCGGACGCCTCGAGCGAGGGAGCTGCCTCCCCAGATCCATGTCTGGATTCTCGCCGGAGCGCGCGGCGACGCGATGGGAACGAGTGAGCATGCCGCACCGGAGAAGTGCGTACGGCTCATCCGGATCCGGCGACGTGCGGCCCCTTCCCTGCCCGGTGCTATCCTCTGCGGATCCTCGGATGGTGACAGGCAAGGACTTCCCGTTGGGGCGCGGCGAGATGCGCGCCGAAGCTCCCCCGGGCGACATCGCGGGGTTGCGCCGACGCATCGCCGAGCTGGAAGCCGAGCTCGCGGCGTCCATGCGCGCGGATAGATGGGATGAGAAGGCCAGCCTCCGACGCGGGGTACCGTGAGGTCCCCAACAGGAATACGGGCTCGAAGCCCAAGAAGGAGGCTGACCGTGAGCGAAGTTACCACCACGCCCTTGAGCCTGACCATCGGCATCGATCTGGGCGACCGGCAGAGCCACGTCTGCGTGCTCGACGCCGAAGGCGTTGCGGACGCGGTTCGAGAGCCTGGCCCCCACGCGCATCGCGCTTGAGGTCGGTGGGCACTCGGCCTGGGTGTGTGAGCTCCTGAAGGAGCTGGGTCACGAGGTGATCGTGGCCAACGCTCGCAAGCTGCGGATGATCTTCCAGAGCGACTCGAAGAACGACCGGCTGGACGCAGAGCAGCTGGCACGGGTGGCGCGGATGGACTCGAGGCTCTTGTACCCGATCGAGCATCGGAACCGGTCGGCGCGAGCGGACCTGGCGGTGATGCGATCGAGGGACGCCTTGGTGGCATTGCGCACACGACTGGTGAACCACGTCCACGGCGTGCTGAAGTCCTTCGGTCACCGGGTCAAGAAGTACCCGGCCCCCGGCTTCCACCGACAGGTCGTGGGAGAGATCCCCCAGGAGCTGCAACGCGCGCTGGCGCCGCTCTTGGACACGCTCGCGGCGATCGCAGAGCAGGTCCTGGGCTACGACCGGGAGATCCGCCGGCTCTCGGAGAAGGTGTACCCCGAGACTGCGCTCTTGAACCAGGTGGGCGGGGTGGGTCCGATCACCGCGCTGCGCTACGTCCTGACGATCGAGGATCCGCGGCGCATCCAGCGCAGCCGCAACGTCGGCGCGTACCTGGGCCTGAGGCCGAGACAGCGCCAGTCGGGTCAGCGCGACCCGGAGCTGCGCATCACCAAGGCCGGGGACCGACAGCTGCGCTGCTCGCTGGTCCAGTGCGCGCAGTACATCCTCGGGCCGTTCGGCGTGGACTCCGATCTGAGGCGCTGGGGCCTGGAGCTCGCGGGCCGCGGCGGCAAGACGGCCAAGAAGAGGGCCGTCATCGCGGTGGCGCGCAAGCTCGCCGTGTTGCTGCACCGCCTGTGGCTGACGGGGGAGGTCTACGAACCGCTGCGGAATGCCGACCGAGCGTCCGCGAAGCGAACGCAGGCACCTGCAGCGGCGGCGAGCTGAACGAACGAGGACGCCGCCCCGAGGCGGTGTCCGAGACGATCCCTGACAAGTCGATCGATTCGCGTCGAACCGCCCAGTCCGGGTGACTGCGATGGAACGCCTGGTCCAGGCGTCCGTGCTCCGCGGACGCCCCCGAAGAGGCCGCCGGATAGATAGCAGCGCCCGAACTGGACGGACCCCAACGAGCACCGAGCCGCGCGAGCGAGCTCCCCGAAGAGTGCGCATGGAAGCACGGCGGAAGACGTGAACCCGATCGCCTCGCGGCGATCCCGAGCATCGAAGAAACCGACGACCGAGCCTTGACCGAG
>Ga0299906_10003048_pt1 | contig 13829 bp, 9 predicted proteins | sample RVTome_14_FD_200259 | JGI IMG/M metagenome (GOLD analysis project Ga0299906, IMG submission 200259) | Soil microbial communities from uranium-contaminated site in the Upper Colorado River Basin, Wyoming, United States - RVT145D125 (version 2) ... | reverse complement strand
GGAGGTAGAGGCCGGCGATGGTGGAGCGGAAGCGCGGGAGCGCCTGCTCCGCGTACCAGAAGAGCGCGTCCGACGGCGCCATGCGGGACGCCGTCGCGAGCGGCCCCGGCTCCCCCTGCGAAGCCCCTCGCTCCACCCCGATCAGGCCCCTCCCGGGGCCTCCTCCGCGCAGGCGATGCAGGTCGCGGCGAAGGGCAGGACCCGGAGCCGCCCGGCCGGGATCGCCTCGCCGCAGGCCTCGCAGACGCCGTAGGTCCCCGCGTCGATGCGCCCCAGGGCGGCGCGGATCTCGCGCATCTCCTCGAGCTCCGCGGCGCCGAGCCGCTCGAGCACCTCCTCGTTCTCCTGCTCGATCGCGCGCTCGGCCCAGTCGCGATGCCCCGGTTGCCTCAGATCCGACTCGATCCGGCCCGTGCGCGCGACGAGCTGCGCGAGCCGGTGCGTCAGGCGCTCGCGGATGTCTCCGTGGCTGGTCATGCTCTCTGGTCCTTCGGCTCCCGACCCGGCCGCAGAGCATATCACCGGCGGCGCAGGGCGAGCCCGAGCTGGATCGCGAGCATCGGCGCGAGCCCGAACGCCGCCACCAGCGCGGTGCCGCGGGCGCCGATCGGCTGGAGCTCGAGGACGCGCGCCAGCAGGGGAACGTGGAGGGCCGCCAGCAGCAGGCCCCCGCACAGGGCGAGCGCCCCCCACACCCAGGGGTTGCGCGTCACGTCGCTGTGCAGGAGGGAGGGGCCGGGGGCGCGCACGTCGAAGACGTGCCAGAGCTGGGCGCAGGCGAGCGTCAGGAACGAGACCGTCACCGCCTGCGCCTCGCTCATGCCCCCGCCGAGCGCGGCGGCGAGCGCGCCGAGCACCGCCAGGGTCAGGAGGCCGCCGTGGGCCGCGACCGCGCCCCAGTGGCGACCGGTGAGGATCGGCTCCCGAGCCGGACGCGGCGGGCGCGCCATCAGGCCGCGCTCCCCCTCGCCGAAGGCGAGCGCGAGGGCCGGGAACACGTCCGTCACCAGGTTGAGGAAGAGGATCTGGAGGGGCAGCAGGGGCAGCGGCGCCTGCGCGAGGGCGGCGATGCCGACGGTCAGCACCTCGCTCACGTTGCAGGAGAGCAGGTACACGGCGAAGCTCCGGATGTTCCCGAAGATCACGCGGCCCTGCGCGACCGCGGCGGCGATGGTGGAGAACTCGTCGTCCTGGAGCACCATGGCCGCCGCCTCCCGGGCGACCTGCGTCCCCCGCCGGCCCATGGCGATCCCGATGTCGGCCTTGCGCAAAGCGGGCGCGTCGTTCACGCCGTCCCCCGTCATGGCGACCACCGCCCCGGCCTGCTGGTGGAGCGCGATCAGCTCGAGCTTCTGCTCCGGGCTGGCGCGCGCGATCACGTTCGCGCCGAGCAGGCTCGCGCGAAGCTCCGGATCGGACGACCACTGCGCGCGGCCGAGGCTCCGCGCGTCGACCACGGGCGCGCGGCCGCCGGCCTCGACCAGGCCCACGGCCTCGGCCACCTTGCGCGCCGTGGCGGGGTGGTCGCCGGTCGCGATCACCACGCGGATGCCCGCGGCGGTGCAGGCTGCGATCGCCTCGCGCACGCCCGGTCGGGGCGGGTCGAGGAGCGCCACCAGTCCGAGGAGCTCGAGGCCCTCCCAGGGCGGAGCGTCGGGGGATCCGACGCTGCGCGCCGCCAGGGCGAGGACCCGCAGCCCCTGGCCGGCCAGCTCGTCCGCGGCCCGCAGCCAGCTCCGGCGGCTTTCCGCGTCGAGGGCGCGCGCGCCCTCCCGCGTGCGGACCGCCGCGCAGCCGGCGAGCAGCGCCTCCGGGCTGCCCTTCGCGGCGATCTCGAATCCCGCTCCGGCCTCGTGGACGGTCGCCATCCGCTGGAGCGCCGGGTCGAAGGGCTCCTCGCGCCGCTCCGGGGCACCCGCGAGGAGATCCTCCCGGTAGAGACCCGCCGCGGCCGCCGCCTCGAGCAGCGCCGCCTCGGTGGGGTCGCCCACGGCCTGCGCCTGCGAGCGCGCCAGCGAGGCGTTGCTGCACAGGGCTCCGGCGCGCAGCGCCGCCGCCAGCAGCGGATCGCGCCCCGGGTCCGCGGGGGCTCCTCCCCGCCGGAAGCCGCCCGGGCCGATCTCGACCGCGCCGTCGGCCAGCAGGAGCGCGACGGCGCGCATGTGGTTCTCGGTGAGGGTTCCGGTCTTGTCGCAGAGGATCACGCTCGTCGAGCCGAGGGTCTCGACCGCCGAGAGCCTCTCCACCAGGGCCTGGCGGCGCGCCATGCGCCACATGCCGCGGGCCAGCGCCAGCGTCGCGACGACGGGGAGACCCTCGGGCACGGCCGCCACCGCCAGCGCGATCCCCGTCTCGATCATCAGCAGCGGGTCGCGCCCGGAGAGGATGCCGACGGCGGCGATGCCGCCGGCGATCGCCAGCGCCAGCGCCAGGACCCGGCGGCCGAGCGCCTCCAGGCGCCGCTCGAGCGGCGTGACCTCGGGCTCGGCCTCCTGGACCAGCCGCGAGATGCGGCCGAGCTCGGTCTGCATCCCGGTGCCGACCACCACGCCCACCCCGCTGCCGCGGGAGAGCGCCGTTCCCTGGAAGAGCATGCACGAGCGCTCGGCCACGGGCGTGTCGGCGGCGACCGGCTGGACGCCCTTGGGAACGGGCGCCGACTCGCCCGTCAGGGCCGACTGGTCCGACTCGAGCTTCGACGCCTCGACCAGGCGCAGGTCGGCGCTGACCACGTCCCCGCCCTCGAGCACCACCACGTCCCCGGGCACCAGCTCGGTCGCCGGGACGCGGCACCCCCGCCCGTCCCGCCTCACGACCGCGGAGACCTGGCCCAGGCGGCGCAGGCCCTCGAGGGAGCGCACCGCCCGGAGCTCCGTCGCGAAGCCGATGGCCGCATTCAGGACCACCACGGCGGCGATGGCGGCGGCCTCGAGCCGCTCGCCGAACGCGAGGGCCAGGCCGCTGGCCAGGAGCAGGAGCAGGACGAGCAGGCTCCGGAGCTGGTCGAGGAGGATGCGCCAGAGCGCCTTCGGCCGGCGCTGGCGCAGCCGGTTCGGGCCATGGCGGGCCCGGCGCCGGGGCACCTCCGCCGCGTCGAGGCCGCGCCCGGCCTGGACGCCGAGCGCTTCGAGGACCCGCTCGGCCGGCGCGCTCCAGGCAGGGAGGGCGTCGAGCGGCGCTCCGCTCAGCGGGCCACCGAGCCGCCCACGAGCACGAGGCCGGCGACGAAGAGCAGCGCCAGGGTGGAGAAGAGCGCCACCAGGCAGATGACCAGGGCCTTCCCCGTCGGGATGCCGAACGCCTCGCGCACGGCGATCGCCAGCGCCAGCGTGCCCCAGGCGTGCACCAGCGCCCACCACACCGCCACCCAGGGCGGGGGCGCGAGCGCCGCGACCGGCAGCAGGGCGAACGGAGTCGCGGCGAAGCCGAGGCTGCGCAGCAGCTCGGGCAGATCCGGCGCCTGCCCCATGCGCGCGCCGATGCCCCAGATCAGGAGCCCGCCCACCAGCCAGACCAGCACGGCCACCACCGGGCTGCCGAGGAGGCCGATCCAGCCCTCCTGCGGGAAGGCTCCGAGGCCGCGCGCGAGCCCGCCGATCCCCACCAGGGCCGCGGCCTGCGCCAGGGCCCGCGGATCCCGCGCGACCTCGGCGAAGACGCTGGCATCCAGACGCAGCGCTCCCCACGCCCGCGCCAGCGGCCCGCGCCCGGTCCCGCTCGCCGCCTCGGCGTGAGCCTGCGACATCCGGAGCCTCCCGTCCCCCCAGGCGCGAGCAATTCGCGTGCCGCCGCGCGCCGCGGCTCGCGGGGCGGTCGCGCCGCGCCTGTGGCGCCCTGCCCAGGGCCTCCCCCGGGAGCTGGGACAGCGCGCCCCACCCGGCGGCTCAGTCCTCCGGGAGCGGGCGCTGGATCGCCTCCAGGTACTCCACGATCAGGAGCATGGTCTGCCGCCGGACGCTCTCGCGGGTGGCGTTGGGAGGCACGGTCTCGTACATGCGGTTTCCCCACACGGGCATGTCCGAGTGCCCGTGCCCGCGGACCATGTTCCGCCCGTCGATGATCTCGATCAGCTCGGCCTTGGGCAGCGGATGCCCGTACTTGAGGGCGAGCGAGGCGAGGTCCGGAGGACGGTTGCGCAGGGCCGGCACCACCGGCCCGAGGCCGTCCGCGAACAGGCCGTGACAGGACGCGCAGTACTCCCGGTAGTAGATGTAGCCCCGATGGGACTCGTCGATCGCCCGCTCGGGCGGAGCCGCCGCGGCGGCCAGGCACGCAAGCCACGCGCAGGCTGCGGCGGACGTGAAGCGCATGACGCGGACCCTGGAGCGGACGGCGGCCAGGCACGCAAGCCACGCGCAGGCTGCGGCTGCCACCGTCGCGCACCAGGTCGCCCACTTGGACACGGCTCCTCCCTCCCGTCGCTTCCCCGGCGCGCCTCCAGGCGCACCGCGGGGCTCAGACATCGAGTGTCACCTTCGCGCGAAAGCCCCCGTCCAGGCGGGCGAGCTCGAGCCCGTGGGCCGTCGCGGCCTTCACGTCCGCCGCGGCCCCGTGGCGACCGCGGTCGAAGCGCTCTCCCGCGAGCTCGGCCACGAGCCGCGCCCCGCCCCCCGAGGCGTCGATCCGGAGGTCCCGCGGGCGCAGCAGCAGCTGCTGCGCGTCGCGCAGGAAGATCAGCTCGTTCAGGAACCGCAGCAGCAGCAGCTCGAGATCCGGCTCCTCCAGCTCCACCCGCCGGGTCTCGCTCTCGCCCACCGATTCAGGCGCCTCGACGGTGGCCTCCAGCAGCGCCTCCGCGGCGGCGCCGAAGACGTCGGGCAGGGTGGCGCCCCGGGCGACGAAGCACAGGTCGCTCGTCACGTCCTCGAGGAACTCGAACGCCGCCCCGCTCATCCCTTCACGTTCCCGACCGGGACGAGGTGCGCCACCCGCCGCGAGAGGCCCGCCTCCTCGCTGACCGCCGCCACCTCGTCGACGTCCTTGTACGCGAATCCGGCCTCCTCGGCGAGGCCGCGCCAGGAGGCGGAGCGCACCACGATCCCCCGGGCCGCCATGCACTCCTGGATCTCGCGCCCGCCGGCCAGCTTGCGGGCGCGGGCGCGGCTCATGGTGCGCCCGCTGCCGTGGGCGGTGCTGAAGAAGGCCCGGGCGCCCTCCGCGGTCCCGGCCAGCAGGTACGAGCCCGTCTCCATGCTGCCGCCGATGATCACGGGCTGTCCGGTCTCCCGGTAGACCTCGGGCAGCTCCGGATGGCCCGGCGGGAAGGCCCGCGTGGCGCCCTTGCGGTGCACGAGCAGCGTGCGGCGCGCGCGGCCTTCCCCGTGCTCCTCGAGCTTCGCGGTGTTGTGGGCCACGTCGTAGACCTGCCGGATCCCCAGGGCCTCGGGCCCGCGGTGGAAGACCTCCGAGAAGACCTCGCGCACGTGGTCCAGGATCACCTGGCGGTTCGCAAAGGACATGTTCGCCGCGCAGCACATGGCCGCGAAGTAGTCCCTGCCCTCCTGCGACTCGAAGGGCGCGCAGGCGAGCTCGCGGTCGATGACCGGCAGCCCGAACTTATTGGGCATGGCCCGCAGGAAGCGGTGCAGGTAGTCCGTCGCGACCTGGTGACCGAAGCCGCGGCTGCCGCAGTGGAACATCACCAGCACCTGCTCCGGCAGGTCGAGGCCGAAGGCCCGCGCGAGCCTGGCGTCGTGGATGCCGTCGGCGTGCAGCACCTGGACCTCCAGGTAGTGGTTGCCGGAGCCCAGCGTGCCGACCTGGCGAAGGCCCCGCTCGATGGCGCGCTCGCTCACGCACGCCGGATCGGCCGCGGGGAAGCAGCCCCCGGCCTCCGTGACCGCCAGGTCCTCGGGCGTCCCGTGGCCCCGCTCCACGGCCCAGCGGGCGCCGCGCTTCAGCAGCTCGGGGAACTCGTCCCGATGGACGCGAACCGAGCCGCTCCGGCCCACGCCCGCGGGCACGCGGGCGGCCAGCGCATCCACGAGCTCGCGCAGCCGGGGCTTCAGCTCGGGCCAGGTGAGATCCGTGCGCACGAGCCGCATGCCGCAGTTGATGTCGAAGCCGATGCCTCCCGGGGAGATGACGCCGCTGCGCACGTCCATGGCCGCCACGCCGCCGATCGGGAAGCCGTAGCCCCAGTGGGCATCCGGCATGCAGTAGCTGGCACCCACGATGCCCGGCAGCTTGGCCACGTTCGCCGCCTGCTCGAAGACCTGGGCATCCATGTCCGCGAGCAGCTTCTCGCTGGCGAAGACGCGGACCGGCACGCGCATCCCCGGCCGGAAGCCGGTGTCGAGCTCCCACAGGGCCGGTGCCAGGCGGCGGATGGAGGCAGGCGCAGCCATCGCGTCCCCCTGCGCTTGCATCCGGCATGCCGACTCTCGCCCGCGCGGCCGCCGCCCCCCGGACCCGGGCCTGTGGCGATGCGCCCCAGGGCCGGGCTCCGGACGCCCGCGCCTAGGCCCTGCTCGCCTTCGCGCTCGGCCGCGCCGCGACCCGGGTGAACCAGCCCGGCAGCCAGCCGAGCTTCGGATCGAGCGCCTGGCCGACGCCGGCGCCGAAGTCGAGGAAGGCGAACAGCAGGACGTCCGCCAGGGTGAAGCGGTCGCCGCAGATCCACTCCCGGCCGGCGCGCTGCGCGTCGAGCCAGGCGAGCTTCTCCCGGGCGATGGCCTTGAGGTCGGCCGCGGCCTGGGGGATCACGTGGATGCGATCCTTGAACAGGGCGAGGCCTTCGCCGTAGCGGAAGGCGTTGGCCATCGGCTCGACGATGTGGAGATCGATGCGCCGCACCCACATGCGCGTCTCGGCGCGCTCCTCCGGCGTGGCGCCGACAAGCGGCGGCTCCGGCTGCCTCTCCTCGACGTACTCGCAGATGGCGGTGATCTCGGCCAGGCAGGTGCCGTCGTCGAGCTCCAGGCACGGGAGCTGCCCGGCGGGGTTCCTCGAGAGGTAGGGCTCCTTGCGGTTCTCCCCCGCCAGCAGGTCCACCTGGACCCGCGGGATCTCGAGGCCCTTCTCCGCCAGGAACATGCGGACGGTCCGCGGATTGGGCCCCATGCCGGTGTAGAGCTTCATCGGCGCCTCCTCGGGTCCTGGGAGCCGGCCAGGGTACCACGGCGAGCGGACTCCCCCGCGCCGCCCCGGGGCGTGACAAGGCATCCCGCGTCCTGCAACCTACCTCGATGGCCCGCCCGAGCCCCTGGCGCAAGCCCGCACGCGAGACCCCGGAACCGTGACGGATCGACGGGAGCCGACCGAGTTCGAGCGGGTGAGCCGGGAGGTGCGGAGCCGCGGCCCGGTCCGGGAGTTCTGGCTCTACCTGACGCACTCGGGTCGCTGGTGGCTGGCCCCGGTCATCGCCGCCCTGATGCTCCTCGCCGGCGCCATCCTGCTCGGCGGCACCAGCGCGGCCCCGCTGATCTACGCGCTCTTCTGAGCCTGGGTCGCCGGTGCCCGTCCCGACGCTCCCGCGCCGCCTGTGGAGGCTCGTCCCCCCGATCGGCGCGGGCCTCCTGCTGGGGCTCCTCGGCCTCGAGGTGCTGGCCCGCTGGAGCTGGTACGACGGCTGGCAGGACCCGGCGCGGCACGCCGGCCCGGAGGGCGAGGAGCTGCCGGTCGTCGAGGCCCTGCTCGAGATGGCGCGCCCGAACCTGCGCGCCCTCAACCGGAACGTCTACTTCCGCACGAACAGCCGCGGCATCCGGGGGCCGGAGTACGAGCCGCGGCCGGGGCCCGGCGTCTTCCGCATCCTGGTGACCGGCGACTCCACGACCATGGGCTCCGGCGTCCCCGAGGAGGACCGCTACACGGACCGGCTCGAGCGCCGGCTCGATGCGGAGGGCCGCGGGCGCCGCTACGAGGTCGTGAACGTGGGGCTGAGCGGCCTGAACACACACTATGTCGTCGAGCGCCTGAAGGCCTTAGCCCCCCAATACGCCTCGCAGCTCTACGTCTACGGCTTCAGCACCAACGACATCGAGGGCCCCGCCTACCGGACGCGGCCGGGCGGCCGCTCTCCGGTGGAGGCCGGCAGGAACTACTGGGCGTTCGTCGGAGAGGTGGAGAGGTCGCCCTCGTACCTCTGGCGCTTCCTGCGCGCACGCTGGAAGCTGAGGCATGCCTCGGTGCAGCCGGACGAGGTGATCGAGAACTTCCTCGAGAACCCAGCGGCCTGGAGCGACTTCCTGGCGGGACTCGACGATTTCGCGGAGACCTCGCGGCGTGACGGCGCCTGCGGCCACGTGCTGCTGCACCCGGACCTCTGGGACCTCGACGAGGGCCACCCCTACCTGGAGGTCTACGCCCGCGTCGAGCGGGCGGCGGTGGAGCGCGGCCTCACGGTGTCGCAGGGGTTCCCGTACGTCGAGGGCCGCGACGCCAGGGCCCTGTGGGTGAGCCTCTTCGACCGGCACCCGAACCGCGAGGGCCACGCCCTGCTGGCCGAGGCGCTCTACGACGGCCTGATGCGGCTGCCGCCGGAGTGCTGGGAGATCCACCGCTAGGAGCGGCGCCGGGCGCGCTCCAGGCACTCCGAGAGCTGCTCGACCAGCTTCCAGACGTGCGGCTCCCGGTACATGCGGGTATGGGTGCCGGGCACGTCGAAGACCTCGACCCCGCCCGCGACCACCTCGCCCCAGCCGCGCAGCGGATCCTCGATCCGCCAGGGCGCCGTCTCGGTGCAGCGGAAGAGCACGACGCTCCCGGGATAGGGCGCCGGGGCGTAGCGCCGCCGGGCCCGGTAGTTGGCGGCCTTCGGGTTGGCGGCGGCGCCCAGGGGTCCCGCCTCGAGGCCGAGGTCCCAGGCCCGACGCCAGACCGCCTCGCGGGTCTTGCGCCGCAGGCTCCTCGCCAGGTGGGCGGCCTGCTCGCGGGGCCCCACCTCGGCGAAGCGGCGCAGCTGGTGGGCGGCGCGCTGCCCGAGGCGGCCGAGCGCGGAGCCCCGCATCCGACCCGAGCCCGGCACCCCGGCCTCGAAGAGCGCGAGCAGCGCCACCTCCTCGCCCCGGGCGCGGAGCCTCTGGGCCACCTCGAAGGCCACGACCCCCGCGAAGCAGTGGCCGCCGAGGTAGTAGGGACCGCGGGCCTGGACGCTGCGGATCGCCTCGAGGCAGTGCTCGGCCATGCGGTCGACGCTGGTGAAGTGCTCGTCCCGGTCGAGGTCCTGGATGCCCACGCGGTAGACCGGCTGCTCCGGTCCCAGCCGGTCGCCGAAGTGGTGCTCGCCGCCGGCCAGGAAGAAGAACGGAGGCCGCGAGCCCCGGGGCTGGAGCGCGAAGACCGACGAGCCCTGCGCCGCGTCACCGCGCTCGCGCAGCCAGCGCGCGAGCTCCTCGACGGTGGGAGCCTCGAAGACCGCCAGCACGGGGACGCTGCGGCCGAGGGCCTGCTCGATCCGGCGACACAGGCGCACCGCCAGCAGCGAGTGGCCGCCCCGCTGGAAGAAGTCGTCGCGCACGCCGATCGGCGCCTGGCCCAGGAGCTCCTCCCAGATCCCGGCCAGCAGGGACTCGAGCGCGTCCCGGGGCGCTGCGAACTCGGCCCGGGCGCTGCCGGCGGCGGGCTTCGGGAGGCTGCGGCGGTCGAGCTTCCCGTTCGGACCCAGGGGCAGCTCGGGGAGCACCACCATCGCCGAGGGGACCATCGAGTCGGGCAGGCTCCGGCGCAGGTGCCGGCGGATCTCGTCGAGGGGCGGCTCGGCGCTGCCGTCGCAGGGCACCAGGTAGGCCACCAGGCGCGGATCGCCGGGCTCGTCCTCCCGGGCCACGACCACGGCCTCGCGCACCGCCGGGTGCGAGCCGAGCGCGCACTCGATCTCGCCGAGCTCGATGCGGACGCCGCGGATCTTGACCTGGAAGTCCAGCCGCCCCAGGTACTCCACGTTGCCGTCGGGGCGCTGGCGGCCGAGGTCGCCGGTCTTGTAGAGCCGCGCCCCGGGCGCGTCGCCGAAGGGATCGGGGACGAAGCGCTCCGCCGTCAGCTCCGGGCGCTTCCAGTAGCCCCGGGCCACCTGCACGCCGCCGATGTGGATCTCGCCCGCGGCGCCCAGGGGCACGGGCTCGAGGCGGCCGTCGAGGACGTAGATGCGGGTGTTGGCGATCGGCCGGCCGATCGGCACGGGACCCGGCGGCGCGCCGGGGGCGCAGGCGAAGGCCGTGACGTCCACCGCCGCCTCGGTGGGGCCGTAGAGGTTGTGGAGCTCGGCGTCGATGCGCCGGAAGAAGCGCTCCACCAGGTCGAAGGGCAGCGCCTCGCCGCTGCTGAAGACGCGCCGCAGCGAGCCGAGCGACTCGAGCTCGGGCTCCTCCAGGAAGACCTGGAGCATGGAGGGCACGAAGTGGAGCGTCGTGATGCCCCACTCGGCGATCGCCCGCCGCAGGTAGCCCGGGTCGCGGTGCCCGCCGGGCCGGGCCATCACCAGCTCGGCTCCCACCTGGAGGGGCCAGAAGAACTCCCACACCGAGACGTCGAAGCCGAAGGGCGTCTTCTGGAGCACGCGGTCGTCGCGGCCGAGGCGGTAGCGGTCCTGCATCCAGAGCAGGCGGTTCGAGATGCCGCGGTGCTCGTTCATTACGCCCTTGGGCCGCCCCGTCGAGCCCGAGGTGTAGATCACGTAGGCCAGGTCCCCGGCCCCGGCGCCGCCCGGCAGGTTGGCGTCCGACTCCCCGGCGCCGGCCTCGTCCGGGTCGTCGATGCAGACGACCCGCGCGGGTCCCGGCGGCAGGCGATCGGCCAGGGCCCGCTGGGTCAGCACCACCGGCGCCCCCGCATCCTCCATCACGAAGGCCAGGCGCTCCGCCGGGTGCTCCGGATCCAGGGGCAGGTAGGCGCCGCCGGCCTTGAGGATGGCGTGGAGCGCGATCGGCAGCTCCAGGCTCCGCTCCATGAACACGCCCACCAGGCGATCGGGCCCCACCCCGAGGCCGCGCAGGCGCCTTGCCAGCCGGTTGGCCCGGCGATTGAGCTCGGCGTAGTCGAGGTGGCGGTCCTCGAAGCGCACGGCCACGGCGTCCGGGCTGCGCTCGACCTGGGCCTCGAAGAGCCGGTGCAGACAGGTGTCGAGGGGATGGTCGACGGCCGTGTCGTTCCACTCCCGGAGCAGGCGCTCCCGCTCGGCCGCGGGCAGGAGCGGGAGGCTCGCCACCTCGCGCTCGGGCTCGGCGGCGACGGCGGAGAGCAGGTGCCGGAACTCCTCCAGGCGCGAGGCGATCGCGGCGTCGTCGAAGAGATCGCGGTTGTAGGTGCACTCGAGGGTCAGGCCGTCGCCCGTGTCGACGACGTTCAGGAAGAGGTCGAAGGTCTCGAAGCGGCGCGGGTTGGAGGCGACGCCCACCTCCAGGCCCTCGAAGATCACCCCGCGCATGGTCGGGTCGAAGTTGAAGTTGACCGAGATCAGCGGCAGCCGGCTCGGATCCCGGGGCAGCGCCAGCTGCTGGACCAGCGTGCCGAAGGTGCAGGCCTGGTGCTCGAGGGCGTCGAGCAGCGCCCGCTTGAGCTCCAGCGCCAGCGCGCCGAAGGGCTTCGAGCCGTCCACCCGGAAGCGCAGGGGCAGCAGGTTCACGCAGTGGCCCACCAGCTCGCCCTGCTCGTGGACGGCCTGGCCCGCGGCGCTGATGCCCACCACCAGGTCGGAGCAGCCGGTGAGCCGGAACAGGAAGGCCTCGAAGCCCGCCAGCAGCGTCGCGAAGCCGGTGCAGCCGTGGCGCGCGCCCACCTGCTTGAGCCGCGACACGAGCGCCGCGGGCAGCGCCAGATCGCGGCGGGCGGCCGCAAAGGTCTTGCGCGGCGGGCGCGGCCGCGAGCTGGGGAGGTCGAGGAGCGGCGCGGGGTCGCGGAAGCGCTCGCGCCAGAAGGCCAGGGCGGCCTCGGCCTCGGGCCCGCCCCGGGCGCGGTCTTCGGCGCGGGCGTAGTCGGCGAAGCGCGGCGGCTCGGCCAGGGCGGCGGCCTCGCCGCGGCAGGCGGCGGAGTAGAGGGCGCCGAGCTCGCGGGTCAGCACCCCCAGGGACCAGCCGTCGCAGACGATGTGGTGGGAGGTGAGGAGCACCAGGTGCTCGTCCCCGGCCAGGCGCAGGATGCGCGCGCGAAAGAGCGGCCCCGCGGCCAGGTCGAAGGGCTCGTCCACCTCGGCGGCCTGCCGCGCAAGGACCTCCTCGGCCCGCGCCTCGGGTGCGAGGCCGGAGAGATCCACCAGCGGCACCTCGATCCCGAGACGGGGCGCGATCTGCATGCGTTCCCCGTCCGCCGGGAAGCGGGCCCGCAGGGCGTCGTGGCGCCCCACCAGCTCGCGGAACGCGTCCTGCAGCCGCTCCACCCGGAGCGCGCCGCCGAGCCGCAGCGAGGTGGAGAGGTTGTAGGCCCGGGAGGCGTCCGCCCCGAGCTGGCAGGAGAGCCAGATCTCGAGCTGGCTCTCGGTGAGGGGCAGCTCCGCCTCCTCCCCCTGCTCCGCCTCCGCGCCGGACGCCAGCCGGGCGGCCGGCTCCGGGAAGAAGCCCCCCTCCTGGAGCTGGCGGGCGCTCGCCTCGAAGGCGCGGGCCACGAGCTCGAAGTCGGCCTCCGAGTGGGCCGTGGAGAAGAAGGCCGCGCGGTTCTCGGTGATGTGGATCCCCTGGTCGCGCAGGTGCAGGTAGAAGAGGCTCGAGAAGTCCTGGTGGCTCTCGAAGCCGAGCAGGAAGAACGAGGAGAAGTGCTCGATGCGGAGCGGCGCCCCCATCTGCGCGAAGGACGCGTTCAGGCGCGCGGCGAAGCGCGAGGTGCGGGCGTTGAGCTCGGCCTGCAGGCCGGGCCCCTGCTCCTCCAGGTGGCGCAGCACCGCCGCCGCCGCCGCCAGGGCCAGCGGATGGCGCACGAAGGTGCCCGCGAACCAGGTGACGCCGGCCTCGGGCACCGAGTCGTCGCCGTAGCTCCACATGCCGCCGTCCAGGGCATCCAGGTAGCGCGCGCGGCCGGCCACCACGCCGATCGGCATGCCGCCCGCCACCACCTTGCCGTAGGTCGCGATGTCGGCCCGCACGCCGAACCAGGCCTGGGCACCTCCCGGGTGGATGCGGAAGCCGGTGACCATCTCGTCGAAGACCAGGGGCACGTCGGCGCGCCGGGTGCGCTCGGCCAGGGCCCGGAGGAAGTCCCGGGGCTGGAGGTCGGGGTGGCGGCTCTGCACCGGCTCGACCAGGACCGCCGCCAGCTCGCCGGCCTGCTCCTCGATCGCGTCCAGGGAGCGGGGATCCCCGTAGTCGAGGATCAGGGTGTCCTGGACCATGTGCGGCGGGATGCCGGGGGCCACGGGCACGCTGCGCCGCCGGCCGCCCACCTCGATGCCCCGGGCCAGCACCTCGTCGAAGACGCCGTGGTAGTCGCCCGCGAAGGTGGCGATCCGGCTGCGGCCGGTGACGGTGCGCGCCGCGCGCAGCGCCGCCAGCACGGCCTCGGAGCCGGTGTTGCAGAAGGCGGCCCGCTCCATGCCGGTCATCGCGCACAGGCGCTCCGCCACCTCGCCGGCCAGCGGCGTCTGCGGGCCGATGGCCATGCTCGCGTCGAGTTGCGCCCGCAGGGCCTCGACCACGAAGGGCGGCGAGTGCCCGAGCATGTGGATGCCGAAGCCCATGGCCATGTCGACGTACTCGTTGCCGTCCACGTCCCAGACCCGCGCGCCGAGGGAGCGCGTCACGACCAGCGGGTAGACCAGCTCCTTCCAGGCGCGGCGGAAGCCGGCCACGCTGCGGGCGTCGGCCAGGTGCGGGCGGTGCCGCTGCGTCTCGCTCTTGGAGCGGCGGGTGCGGGACACGAGGCGCGCGACCAGCGCGGCCAGGTGCCGCTCCTGCCGGGGGCTG
>Ga0299906_10003046_pt1 | contig 13845 bp, 12 predicted proteins | sample RVTome_14_FD_200259 | JGI IMG/M metagenome (GOLD analysis project Ga0299906, IMG submission 200259) | Soil microbial communities from uranium-contaminated site in the Upper Colorado River Basin, Wyoming, United States - RVT145D125 (version 2) ... | reverse complement strand
CGATCGTTCCTCACCATGAAGCCGAGCCCTGCCCTGTCCAGCCAGCTCCTGGCGGAGCTGTTGCCGATCGTGCGGAACGTGAGCGCGGTGCTGGATCCGGAGGAGCTGGCGCCCACGATCGCGCGGGAGCTGCGGCGGGTGGTGGATTACCGCTTTCTGGACGTGTTCCTGCCGCGGCCGGACGGGTCCCTGAAGGCGTCCCTGGCCAGCGAAGGGACCCCTGGGGCGTCGCGGTTCCAGGTCGGGCCGGGAGAGGGGATCGTGGGGGCCGCGGCGGAGAGCCGGCAGGTCGTGTTCGTGCCCGACGTGACCCGGGACCCCCGCTACGTGCCGGCCTACGAGGACGTGGGGTCGGAGCTGGCGATCCCGCTGCTGCACCGGGGGCGGCTGGTGGGGGTGCTGAACATCGAGGCGCGCAGCCCCGACGTCTTCCACCCCGAGGCCCGGGCGGCCCTGGAGCTGCTGGCGAGCCACCTGGCGGTGGCGATCGAGAACGCCACGCTGTACCGCCAGACGCGCTGGTACGCGGGCCTGCTGGCCACGCTGAACGAGGCCGGCAAGGAGACCTCCTCGATCCTGGAGCTGGACGAGCTGCTGCAGCGGATCGCCGAGATCGTCCACCGGGTGATCGACTACGAGTGGCTGGGCATCCTGCTCCTGGACGAGCGCACCCAGGAGCTGGTGACGCGCAAGACCGTCCGCTACAGCACGCGCTGGGAGAAGTCCCGGATCAAGCTGGGGGAAGGGCTGTGCGGCTGGTCGGCACTGCACAAGCAGCCGGTGCTGGTGGGAGACGTGCGGGAGGACCCGCGCTACCTGAAGCTGATCCCCCAGACCCGCTCGGAGCTGGTGGTGCCGCTGATCCACCGGGACAAGGTGCTGGGGGTCTTCGACCTGGAGTCGTCGACGCCGCACCACTTCACCGAGCAGCACCTGAAGATCCTGACCGCCCTGGCGAGCCAGGTGGCGATCGCCATCGACAACGCCCACCTGTACGAGGACCTGCGGGCCCGCGAGGCGCGCACGCGCCGGGAGCTGTCCATCGCCCGCGGCGTGCAGCGGGAGCTGTTCCCCGAGGAGGCCCCGAGCGGCCCCGGCTGGGAGGCCTACGCCCAGTTCCTGCCGGCCCGGGAGATCGGTGGCGACCTCTACGATTTCTTCGAGTTCCGGGACGGCACGCTGGGCCTGGCGATCGGCGACGTGGCGGGCAAGGGCGTCCCCGCGGCCCTGTACGGCGCCTTCGCCTCGGGGACGGTGCGGACCAAGGCATTCCAGCAGAGCACCCCAAAAGAGCTGCTCTGGACGCTGAACAAGACCCTGCGGCGGCGCGGGATCGAGGGCCTCTACTGCACGCTCACGTACGCCCTGTTCGACTTCCAGGCCAGGACCGTGCGCCTGGCCAGCTCGGGGCTGCCGTTCCCGCTCCACTACCGGGCCGCAGACCGGAGCTGCGTGGAGATCGACGTGACGGGCCTCCCCGCCGGCGCCTTCGACGACGTGGAGTACGAGGAGCGCGAGATCCAGCTCGGACCCGGGGACGTGCTGGTGTTCCAGACCGACGGCGTCTCCGAGGCGCGCCGCGGCCAGGAGGAGTACGGCCGCGAGGGCCTGCGCCGCATCCTGACCGAGAGCGCCTCGCTGCCGGTCCGCGAGATCGGCGACCGCATCCTGGCCGACGTGAACCGCTTCCTCGCCGGCGAGCCCCCCAGCGACGACGTGACGCTGGTGGTGGTGAAGGTGAAGGAGCTGCCGGAATAACCCCGGGGCTGAGCGGGTATCCTGGGAGGGGTGACCCAGAGCGAGGTCGAGCTGCTGCGGGAGGCGCGCGGGGGTGACGCGGTCGCCTTCGAGGAGGTGGTGCGGCGCTACCAGCGGCAGGCCTACGGGGTGGCCCTCCGGATCGTGCGGCGGCACGACGTGGCCGACGACGTGGCCCAGGAGGCCTTCATCCGCGCGTATCGGACGCTGGACCGCTTCGACCCCACCCGGCCCTTCGGCCCCTGGATCAGCCGGATCGCGGCGAACCTGGCCATCAACCACGTGCGCTCCCCGCGGGCGCGGGAGGAAGAGCTGGACGAAGGGCACGAGCAGGAGCGGTCCCGGGACGGGAGCCCGCTGCAGGGGATCCTGGAACGCGAGGCGCGGCGGGCCCTGCAGGACGCCCTGGGGACGCTGCCGGCGGAGCAGCGGGCAGTGTTCGTGCTGAGGACGGTGGAGGAGCTGTCGTACCGGGAGATCGCGGAGACGCTGGAGATCTCGATGGGAACCGTGATGAGCCGCCTGTCCCGGGCCCGGGAGAAGCTGCGCCGGGCCCTGGCGGCGTACCTGGGGCCGGCGGCGGGGGCGGGGAGGACGGAGACGTGAGCACCGTGGAGCGGAGCGTGGAGGAGCGGCTCTCGGCCTACCTGGACGGGGAGCTGGCGGCCGCCGAGCGCGCGGAGGTCGAGCGGGCGCTGGAGTCGTCGCCGGAGCTGCGCCGGCACCTCGCGGAGCTGAAGGCGCTGGACGCGCTGGCCCGGGAGCTGCCCGAGGACGTCGCTGCCCCCGAGGGGTACTTCGAGGCGCTCGCGGGGCGGGTGCGGAGCCAGCTCCCCCGCAGGGCGCGGCGGGTGCTGGCTCCCCCGTGGGTGTGGGCTGCGGCCGCAGCCGTCGTGATCGCGGCGGCGATCCCTCTCGTGGAGTCGCCGGTGGAACCGCCGGAGCCTCCCGCCCCGACCGCCCCCGCGGCCGGCGCCGACTCCCCCGCCGTGGCCCCGGACGACGCGGCGGAGTCCTTCGCCGATGCCCCGCCGGCGCCTCCGGTCGCCGAGCCCCCGGAAGCCGAGCCCGGCCCGGCCAGCGAGCGCGCCGACCCGGGGGCCGCGGCCGGTGCAGCGCGGCCCGTGAGCCGGTCCGCACCTCCCGGGCAGGCGATCCCGTCCGCCCGAGGCCCGGCACCCGGGGTCGCCACCCAGCGCGTGGAGAGCGTGGTGTCGCAGCCGACGCCGCGGGTGGAGGGGACCGAGGACGCGAGCGCGCAGCCCGAGCAGAAGGCGCTGACGTGGGAGGAGACGCGGCCCGCGGAAGGGGCACCGGCGCGGGTCGAGAGGGTCCGCGAGGAGCTGGCGCTGAGGCGTGAGCGCGCTGGCCCGCGACCGGGGCCGCAGGGCGCCGCGCCCGCCGCGGCGCCGGTGCGCTCGGCCGCCGCAGCGGGCGACGCGAGCGGCTTCGACCAGCTCGCCGGGCGAAGCGCGAGCACGCCGGAGGAGGCCCGCGCGCTCCGCGAGGAGTGGCGCGCGTTCGCGGACGCGCATCCGGAGAGCGAAGAGGGGGCCGAGGCGCGAGTCCGCGTGGTGGAAGCCGGGACTCTGGCCTACCGCCTGGGCGGGGATCCGGCCGACCTCGAGCTGGCCCGGCGGGACGCAGCGCCGCTGCTGGAGGGGTCCGACGCCGATGCGGCGGAACGGGTGCGCGGGCTGCTGGCCGAGGTGGAGTAGCGGCGGGTCAGGGGACCGCGCTGCTCCACGCCCCCGTCCCCCCCGACTCGAACCCGTCGGCGAACAGGTCGGGCGACGTGTCGTCGTCGAGGATCGTGGCCTGGCCCGTAGCGTCGGCCAGCAGCGCGTTCGCCGGGTTCGAGAGCACGAGGCTGAACGTCTCGTCGCTCTCGGGGTCGGAGTCGGCCACCAGGGGGACGTCCACCGTGGCGGCGATGGCCCCCGCGAGCAGGGTGACGGTTCCGGAGCTGGCCTGGTAGTCGCTGCCGGCCAGGGCGGTGCCGTCGGCGGTGGCGTAGTCGACGCTCACGTTCGTGGCGCTGGACGCCGAGAGCGTGACGGTGAAGCTGGCCGCGGAGCTGGTCCCGGTGCCTTCGGTCACGAGGGCGTCGGCGACGCTGACGCTGGGGGCGAGCGCCGCGGGCATCACGAAGAGCGTCACGCTCTGCCCCGGGAGGTTGGCCGAGAGCGCGTTGGCCGCGAGGGTCGCGTCGGGGAGGCGCTGGATGCCGCTTCCGGCCGTGAGCTGGTAGACCTCGGCGGTCCCGGCGGAGGCGAAGGAGGCGATCTGGATGTCGGCGCTCGTCGCGGCCGCCAGCTTGTGGACGACCATGACGGTGAGGGCGCCGTCGGCGCTGCGCTCGGCGGCGAAGACCGCGGTCTGGTCGGGGTTCGGGCCGCCGGCGAAGACGCTGACGTCGCCGAAGCTGGAGTCGCTGCCGTCGTAGTTCCGGTAGAGCTGGTGCACGGCGAAGGTGGGCGTGCCCGGCTCGGGGCTGACCCAGCGGGTGGCCAGGTCGAGCCCCTCGCGGCCGAAGATGCCCAGGATGTCGGCCTGGGCGGTGGCGCCGTTGAGGTGGCCGTCGGCGCCCCAGGAGTACTCCGTGATGCCGATGGGGGTGCCGGGGATGTAGTGGGTGTCGACCCACTCCCGCAGGCGCGGGATCAGTCGGACCGTGTCGCCGATCCAGCTCTCGTCGACGTAGGCCGGGTCCCACAGGGAGCGCGTGGAGCGGTTGCGCAGGGCCTGAAGACCGCTCGAGGTGCCGCCGCCGAACTCGCCGCTCTGGGGGTAGTAGTGGACGGTGACGACATCCAGGGGGCGCTCCCCGGTGCTCTCGTAGTGCTGCCGGAGCTGGTCGAGGACCCAGGGGAGGTAGTCCCAGTTGCCGTGGGCGGGGCGGTCGACGATGGGCTGGCCCTGGCCGAAGCGCTGCAGGTCCATGCCGCTGAAGAAGTAGCCGGACCAGCCCCACTCCTCGGGACCGACGATCTGCGCCTGGGGGTCGGCGGTGCGGATCTTCGCGGCGTAGTCCAGGATGCGGTCCCGGATCTCCTCCATGCCCGGGCCCTGGGGATGGACGTCCCGGTGCGTCTCGAACCAGATGCTGGGCTCGTTGTCGAGGATGTAGTAGCGCACGCCGCCGCTCTGGGCCGCGCCCCACTGGGCGACCATGTGCTGGACCAGGCCCTGCTGGAACGTGGAGTCGACCTGCACGCTGGCGTCGCTGGGGTCGTTCCATGTGATGCGGGTGCCGTCCAGCAGGATGCCGTTGCCGGCGTCGGGGAACCACTGCCAGTCGGCGTCCTGCTGGGCGCCGTACTTCGCGATGGAGTAGCTCGAGAGCTTGCTGCGGTTCGGCCCCAGCGTGGCGACCCAGCCGATGGTGGGAACCGTGAGCATGGGCTGGGCGCCGGCGGCGAAGCTGTCGGCGACGAAGGAGTCCATGGCCCCCGCCTGGGTGGCGCCTCCCGCGGCGATGCTCTGGAAGTACCAGTCGAAGCCGCGGTTGTCCGCGTTCTGCTGCCAGTTGTAGCGGGTGGTGGGGTTGCCGCCCCAGCGGTGGAGCGGGGCGTTCAGGTCGGACAGCTCCTGGCTCGAGGCCCAGTTGACGCCGTAGATGCGGGGGTCGATGGGCCGGCGGTTCGCGGCGACGTCGACGCTCATGGCGACGACGGACTGGGCCCGGACGTCGGACAGGGTGAGGGCGGCGAGGGAGACGGCGGCCGCGAGCTGCCAGAGGGCCCGGTGACTCGATGGGAAAGCTCGTCGCATGAGGAGGGTCCCCACCATCGGGGGAAGAGGCGAGCTTATGGCGCGGGGAGGGCCTGCGGCGTGCGTCGGCTCACAACAGTCGATCGGCTACGAGCGGTCTGTCAGGGAGGTCACGCGAGGACGGAACGATGGTGACTCGAATCACCCGGAGAGCGCGCGGTCTGCGGCCGAGCCCGGAGCAGGTTCCGTCGCCCGCACGATGGTGAATCCCGTCGCGCCGTAGATCGCCGAGACGACTGGGTTGATCAGGTTGAAGAAGCAGAACGGGAGGTACGTGAAGGTGGCGACGCCCAGGGTCTGGGCCATGAACGCGCCGCAGGTGTTCCAGGGCACGAGGGGCGAGGTGAGCGTGCCGGCGTCCTCGAGGGCGCGGGAGAGGTTCTGCGGCGCGAGCCCCCTCCGGGCGTACTCGCTGCGGAACATGCGGCCCGGGAGGACGATGGCGATGTACTGGTCCGAGGCGATGATGTTCGCCCCCACCGACGTGGCCAGCGTGGCCCCGATCAGGCTGCCGGTGCCCCGGGCGAAGCCGAGGATCGTGGCGGCGAGGCGATGCAGCATGCGGGTCGTCTCCATGACCGCGCCGAAGATCATGGCGGTGATGATGAGCCACACCGTGGTGAGCATGGAGGCCATGCCGCCGCGGCTGAGCAGGTCGTCGATGGAGGGGTTGCCGGAGTCGAGGCTGAAGCCCGCGTAGAGGGCCGTCCAGAAGCCCTGGAGCAGCGCCAGCCAGCGGGGGTGCTGGGTCTCTCCCACGAAGGCGAGCACGGTCTGCTGCTGGAACAGCACGGCGAACAGGCCGCCGATCAGGGCCCCGAGCAGGAGCGCCGGGAAGGCCGGCATGCGCCGCCACACGAACAGCAGCACCAGGGCGGGCGGGACGAGCAGGTGCGGGCCGATCGAGAAGCTGCCCTGGAGCGTGGCGAGCATCGGGCCGAGGTTGGCGGCCTGCTCGGGCCGCGCGCCGGTGAGGCCCACGACGGCGAACAGGACGATCGCGAGCAGGATGCTGGGGCCGGTGGTCCAGACCATGTGGTGGATGTGGACGAACAGCTCGGTGCCGGCCATGGCGGGCGCCAGGTTCGTGGTGTCGGAGAGCGGGGACATCTTGTCCCCGAAGTAGCTGCCCGAGATGATGGCGCCGGCAGTGAGGCCGAGGTGGACCTCCTGGGCGGTCGCGATGCCGATGAGGGCGATGCCCACGGTACTGACCGTGGTCCAGGAGCTGCCCGTGGCCAGGGAGACGAGGGCGCAGATCACGCACGCCGCGGCCAGGAAGATGGACGGGCTGAGGACCTGCAGGCCGTAGTAGATCATCGTGGGGACGATCCCGGCGAGGATCCAGGTTCCGATCAGCGAGCCGACGACGAGCAGGATGAGCAGGGCGCCCATGGAGAGGGAGATACCCTGGACGATCCCCTGCTCGAGCTCCCGCCACGAGTAGCCGTTGGCGAGGCCGAGTACGATGCCCACCCCTGCGGCCAGGATCAGCGCGATCTGGTTCGGGCCCTGGGAGGAGTCGGCGCCGTACAGGTAGACCGAGGCGGCGAGCAGGCCCATCAGGACCAGCACGGGGACGAGCGACTGGAGCAGGCTCGGCTCTCGACGCGCTTCCGCCTCGGGGTCGGACGGCTCGGTCATGGGGCTCCCTCGGGCGTCACTCTACCTCACGGGCTGCGCGGGGCCGGCTTGCGCGGGCTCAGTCGCGCAGCTCGATCACGCCCCGGGCCACGAGGCGGGCGAAGATGGCCAGGGTGTCCTCCTCGGCCATGGGGCAGAGCTTGACGATGGAGGCGACGTCCCACTGGCCGTTGACCCTCGAGAGTAGGAAGCCCTCCTGAGGGTCGAACTTCTGCTCGGTGAGCTGCTCGAAGGCGAGCTTGAGGTACGGGATCCTGGTCTGGTCGATGGCGTCGCGGGTGCGCCTGCGCCCGCGCTCCTCGATCACGGCGACGATGCCCTGCTTGGCCTGCTGGTTGAGGCGGTCGAAGATGAGCACCGCCTCGTAGGCCTTGATCGCGGCGTCCCAGGCGCCGGCCGCGCGGTGGGCGTCGGCCTCGTGCAGCTTCTGCTTGATGAGCTGGAGCGTGGTGGAGGCCCGGGTCTTCTCCCCGGTGGAGGCGATCGTGATCAGGCCGCGGCTGAACAGGTCGAAGAGCACGGCCGCGGTGTCGAACTCGGAGCGGCGCAGCTCGAGGCTCAGCTCGGCCAGAGTGCGGTTGCCGGCGAGGAGGTCCAGGATGCGGCGCTCGTCGTCGTTCTCGGCGGCGTCGCGCTGCTGGACCTTGAAGCGGGTGGCGCTGGTGGGGAAGAACTTGCGGATCCGGGTCCACTCGTCGATGCGGCGCACCCCCTCCAGCATCACGCCGGTGGGGGCCATGTGGATCTCGGCGAAGCCGACCTCGGGCATCTCCCCTTCGCAGAACTCGAAGTCCCCCTCCTCCCAGAGGAAGAGGTCGTAGACGGTCTCCTCGGCCTTGGCCTTGAGCGTGGTCTTGAGCTGCTCCTCGCTGAGCACGCCGGTGGCGACCAGGATCTGGCCGAGCATGCGGGCGCGACCCTCCTGCTCCTGCTGGAGCAGGCCCTTGAACAGCAGCTCCTCGGTGACGCGTCGCTCGCGGATCAGGAACTGGCCCAGGGACTCCCGGGGGTCGTTGGACCAGGACGCGATGATGACCCCGGAGCGGAACGTGATGCGCTTCTCGATCCCCTCGTAGGAGATGTGCAGGGTTCCGGTCTTCGAGCCGAGGGCGATCCACTGGATGATGTCACCCAGGGCCATCGTCTTGAGGTTCCCGTTGAGGCCCACGGGTCGTCCTCAGGACCTCAACTGCGCGGGGGAAAGCCTGGGGGAGAGGGAAGGGCTGCCATGGCTCCGAACGATTCTGGGGGGCGGCCCTGGGGGTGTCAAGAAGCCGGATTATTCGTTGGCGGGCGGGATTCGGCGCTACAATCTGCTGCGAGGCCGCTTGAAGGGTGAACGCCACGTCAGGCGCTCCGGCGCGGGGGCGATCCGCTCCCGGCTCACGCTCAGCTTTGGCGAACGGCTCGGCCTGGAGATGCAGGTGGCCGAGACGGTCCCTTCGGCCACCGGGGCCGTCATCGTTCCCCAGGACGTGAACCTGATCATGGGGGAGGTGCGCGCGATCGAGGACACCCGTGAGACGGCCGAGGAGGTGCTGGCCGCCGCCCGGGGTGCCAAGGCGCACGAGCCGGGGACGGTGCTGGTGGCCGCGGAGCGGGACGGCGGTGCGCTGGTGCTGCAGGCGATCGTGTACGACTTCCGCGGCGTGCCTCCGGTGAAGGCGACCCACGTGTTCCAGGCGTTGGTGGCGGCGTTCGAGGAGGCGCGGCGGCGGCGCGTGGAGCGGCTCGCGCTGGTGCCCCTCGGAACGGCCCACGCCGGGCTCGAGTCGCGGGTGTTCCTGAAGCTGCTGTCCCAGGTCTGCTACACCTCGGCGGAGCTGGGCTCGAGCGTGCGCCACGTCCAGCTCCTGGTGTCGTCTTCGGCGGAGCTTCTGTACTACGAGGACCTGCTCCGGGAGCAGGTCCACCCGCAGCCCCGGCAGGCGCCGTAGAGCAGCCCCCTCTACAGGATCAGCATCGCGTCGCCGTAGCTGTAGAAGCGGTAGCGCTGCGCGACGGCCTCGGCGTAGGCATCCAGGACGCGCTCGCGGCCGGCGAAGGCCGCCACCAGCAACAGCAGCGAGCTGCGGGGCAGGTGGAAGTTCGTGAGCAGGGCGTCGGTGGCGCGGAAGACGTCCCCCGGCAGGACCACGCGGTCGGTGGAGCCGGCGAAAGGGCGGAGCCGGCCGTCGGGGGAGGCGGCGCTCTCGAGGACGCGGACGCTGGTGGTGCCCACGGCCACGACGCGGCCCCCCCGGGCGCGGGTCTCCAGGATGCGCTGCACGGTGGCCTCGGGGAGGCTGACGTGCTCGGGTGGGACGCGGTGCTCGCGCACGTCGTCGACCTCCACGGGCCGGAACGTGCCGGGACCGACGTGGAGGACGACCTCGGCGCTGTGGATGCCGCGCGCCGAGAGGCGCTCGAGGAGCGCAGGGGTGAAGTGGAGCCCGGCGGTGGGGGCGGCGACGCTGCCCGGCTCCCGGGCGTAGACGGTCTGGTAGCGCTCGCGGTCGGCGGCGTCGGGATCGCGGCGGATGTAGGGGGGGAGCGGGGTGCGGCCGTGGCGCTCCAGCCAGGCGGCGAGCGCGACCGGCGGCACGTCGATGCGCACGGTCCGGGTGGGGTCGCCGGGGACGGCGTCGGAGCAGACCCTCAGCGGCGGGGCCTCGAGGCCGTCGACGTGGAGCGGCTCGCGGCCCACGCGGCGACCGGGGCGGAGCCAGGCGTCCCACTCGCCCCCGCCCCGGTCGCGCACCAGGAGCACCTCGACGCGGGCGCCGGTGGCGCGGCGGGCCAGGATGCGCGCGGGAAAAACGCGGCTGCGGTTCAGGACCAGCAGGTCGCCGGGGCGCAGCAGCTCGGGAAGGTCCCGGAACACGTGGTGGGCGAGCGCCGGGGAGTCGCGGCGCAGCAGCAGCAGCCGCGAGGCGTCCCGGGGCTCGGCCGGGCTCTGCGCGATCCGGTCCTCGGGGAGGGGGTAGTCGTAGTCGTCGAGGCGGTAGCTCAGGGGAGGGTCGCCCACACCTTGAGCGTGTCACCGAGGCCCGCCACGCTGAGGACCGCGTTGATGCTTCGCTTTAAGGCCCGGCGGAGCGGAGAGCTGCTGAGCGAGGCGTTCAGGAGGTAGGCATGTTCGACACGGCCGGTCGATCCGTGGGGTTGCGCTCGATGCCTCGGGCGCAGCGTCTGCAGGAGGTCGTACGGGTTGAGCCCATTGGAAGCGATGTGTTCGGGTCTCAGACCGTGGGCGCTGAGGGCTTTTCTCAGGCCGTCCGGGCTCCAGATCGTCCGATGCTCGGGTGGGGCGAACGCCGACCAACGAGCCCCGAGGAGGCGACTATTGAGGGATCGGGCGTTCGGCGTCGTGAGGTAGAAGAGGCCGCCGGGTCGCAGCAGCCGGGCGGCCAGAGCCAGCGCTTCGTTGGGAGCTGGCAGGTGCTCCAGGAGCTCGATCGCCGTCACGACGTCGAACGTACCGGACGCCAGCGAGGCTGCTTGACTCGCATGGAAGACCCTCCAACGCGGGGATGTGCCCTCTCGATCGCAACCGTCGAGGTCTCGGTGCCGTGGCATCGCCAGCCGCGCTCCTCGGCGGTCGTGAGGAGCAGTCCCGCCCCAAAGCCGATGTCGCAGAGGTTGTTCGTGTGACGGTACGCCTCCAGACTGGCCATGAGTGCATCCAGGCTCGCCCTGACGACGTCGGGGATGTCGAGGTCGTTCCTCGAGTAGATGCCGTCGTAGGGGTCGCCTTCTGACTCACGCTCCTCGGGAATCACCGCTGAGACGGTACGGCAGGCCGGGCATGCTCGAAGCTCGCTCGCCGCCTTGGTGGTCCAGCGACTGGTGGCTCCGTGACAGGCCGGGCACTCGAGGGGGTTTGACGCCACGTCTGTCGCCTCTCCTAGAACAGCTTCTTCTGGGGAGCCTCGGGGACGGGGCTGGCGCGCTCGAAGTGGGCGTAGGCCCGGGGCGTGGCGGTGCGGCCGCGCGGGGTGCGGTCGAGGAAGCCGATCTGGAGCAGGTAGGGCTCGTAGATGTCCTCGATGGCCTCGGGGTCCTCGCTGATGGCGGCGGCGAGGGCGTTGAGGCCGACGGGGCCGCCGGAGAACTTGTCGATGATGGTGAGGAGCAGGCGGCGGTCGATCTCGTCGAAGCCGTTCTGGTCCACCTCGAGCATGGCGAGGGCGTCCTTCGCCACGCGTTTCGTGATGACGCCGTCGGCGCGCACCTGGGCGTAGTCGCGGACACGGCGCAGCAGCCGGTTCACGATGCGGGGGGTGCCGCGGCTGCGGGCGGCGATCTCGGTGGCGCCGGACTCCTCCATCGGGACGCCGAGGATGTGGGCGGAGCGGGTGACGATCTCGAGCAGGTCGGCCTCGTCGTAGAAGTCGAGGCGGTGGACGATGCCGAAGCGGCTGCGCAGTGGCGCCGTGAGCATGCCGGCGCGGGTGGTGGCGGCGACGAGGGTGAAGGGCTTGAGCGGGACCTTCATGGAGCGGGCGCCGGGGCCGGTGCCGATCATCAGGTCGAGGGAGTAGTCCTCGAGGGCGGGGTAGAGGATCTCCTCGACCTTGGCGTCGAGGCGGTGGATCTCGTCGACGAACAGGATCTCCCGCCGCTCGAGCTGGGTGAGCAGCGCGGCCAGGTCGCCGGCGCGTTCGATGATGGGGCCGGCGGTGGCCTTGATCGGGACGCCCAGCTCGGCGGCGATGACGTGGGCGAGGCTGGTCTTCCCCACTCCCGGGGGACCGAAGAAGAGCACGTGGTCGAGGGCGTCGCCGCGGCTGCGGGCGGCCTCGATGGCGACCTGGAGGTTCGCGACGACCTGGGCCTGGCCGACGTACTCGGCGAACCGGCGCGGGCGCAGCGAGAGGTCGATGACGGCCTCGTCGTCGATGGGCCGGCCCGAGACGATGCGGCGTGGGTCGGGAGAGCTCATCGCCGGCCCCCGGAGAGTACCTGCAGGGCGCGCCGCAACAGGTCCTCGAAGCTGGCGTCGGCGCCGTCGCGCAGGGCGCGCTCGGCTCCGCGCTCGGCCTCGGGGCGGGAGTAGCCGAGGTGGAGCAGCGCGGCGGTGAGGTCGTCCCTGGTGGTCGAGGGGGGCGCCTTGGTGTCGGGGAGGGCGGGCCCGCCGGGGGGGAGCTTGTCCTTCAGCTCCAGGACCAGGCGCTCGGCGGTCTTCCTGCCCACGCCGGGGATGCGGTTGAGGCGGGCGACGTCGCTGCCGCGCAGGGCCTCGACGAGGTCGGGGGCCTCGATGCCGCTGAGGATGGAGAGGGCGAGCTTGGGGCCCACGCCGGCGACGGAGATGAGCTTCTCGAAGAGCTGCTGCTCGCCCCGGGTGCCGAAGCCGAAGAGCAGGAGCGCGTCCTCGCGGACGTGGGTGTGGACCCGCAGCGCGACCTGGCTCCCCTCGTCGCCGAGGCGGTAGAAGGTGGTGACGGGGATCATGACGCGGTAGCCGACCCCGGAGACGTCGACGACGACGTGCTGGGGGCCCTTCTCGAGCAGGCGCCCGGCGAGATGCGCGATCACGAGGGGAGGCCGGCGCGGCCGGCGCCGACGTGGGCCTGGCAGAGGGCCACGGCCAGGGCGTCCGCGGCGTCGCCGGTGGGGGCGGCGTCGCCCAGGGCCAGGTGCTGGGCGACCATGAGCGCGACCTGGCGCTTCTCGGCGCGGCCGAAGCCGGTGATCTGGGCCTTGACGGTGGCCGGGGGGTACTCGGCCACCGGGAGACCGGCCTGGGCGCCGGCCAGCAGCACCACGCCTCGCACGTGGCCGAGGACGAGGGCGGTGCGGGTGTTGGCGGCGTGGAAGACGTCCTCCACGGCCAGGACGTCGGGGTGGTGGCGCTCGATGAGGGCGGCGATGCCGGCGTGGACGGCGCGCAGCCGCTCGGCGAGGCCGGCCCGGGGAGCGGGCTCGATGACGCCGTGGGCGACGAGGCGATGGCGCCGGCCGTCGGTCTGGATGAGGCCGAAGCCGGTGCGGCGGGATCCGGGGTCGACGCCGAGGACGATCACGCGCCGGCCGCGCAGACGGAATCAGGCCGTGGCAGCGGCCTCCAGCTCCTTGTCCGAGATGTCGGCGTTGGTCCAGACGTTCTGGACGTCGTCGTGGTCCTCGAGCATCTCGAGCAGCCTGAGCATCTGCTGGACCTTGGAGCCCCCCTCGAGGGAGACCGGGGTGTCGGCGTACTTGCCGTGCTGGGACTCCTCGGGCTCGATCCCCGCACCCTTGACGGCGCTGACGACGGCGTCGAGGGAGCCGGGCTGGGTGTAGACCTCCCAGACCTCCCCGGCGTCCTGGATGTCCTCGGCGCCGTGCTCGAGGGTCAGCTCCATGAGCTGCTCCTCGCTGGTCTTTTCCTTGGCCACGGCGAGGTAGCCCCGGGGCTGGAACATGTAGGAGACGCAGCCGGCGGCGCCGAGGTTGCCGCCGTGCTTCGTGAACAGGTGGCGGATCTCGGAGACGGTGCGGTTGCGGTTGTCGGTGGAGCCCTCGACGAGGATGGCGACGCCGCCGGGGCCGTAGCCCTCGAGGGTCAGCTCCTCGTAGGAGGTCCCGGGGAGCTCGCCGGTGCCCTTCTGGATGGCCCGCTTGATGTTGTCGGCGGGCATGTTGGCGGCCTTGGCCTTGTCCACTGCGGTGCGCAGGCGCGGGTTGGAGTCGGGGTCGCCGCCG
>Ga0299906_10003045_pt1 | contig 13846 bp, 10 predicted proteins | sample RVTome_14_FD_200259 | JGI IMG/M metagenome (GOLD analysis project Ga0299906, IMG submission 200259) | Soil microbial communities from uranium-contaminated site in the Upper Colorado River Basin, Wyoming, United States - RVT145D125 (version 2) ... | reverse complement strand
GAAGAGGGCGTAGTAGACCGCCGGCGGGAGGATCAGGTTGAGCCAGGTGGGCGGGTACGCGATCTGGAAACCGGGGTTGGCCAGGAGCGGCTCGCCGAGCCCCAGGCTCGGGGCCCAGAGCGGCAGGCTCCCCTCGGCGACGCTCCGGACGAAGGTCTCGATGGCGGGATACCAGTACGAGTGGATGTCGCGGTAGAAGAACACGCGGCGTCCGAGCAGGACCTCCGGGAACGTGGCCGCTACGACGGCCGCCAGCAGCGCAGGCGCCGCCCACCACGGCGTGGGATCGGTAGCGGCCTGTCCCCGGCCCACGGCTTCCGACCTGGACATCAGGCCGACACGGCCTCCTTGAGGAGGGGGAGGCGCACCTCCACGACCGTCCCCCGAGCGGGCGAGCTCCGGACCGAGATGTCGCCGCTGTGCTGCCTGACGATGCGGTAGACGATCGCCAGCCCGAGGCCGGTCCCCATGGGCCGGGTCGACCTGAAGGGCTCGAAGAGCTGACGGCGCACGTCGCGCTCGAAGCCGGGCCCCTCGTCGTGGAAGGACAGGGCGAGATCCGAGTCCAGGCGCTGGAGCCGCACCGTGAGCACGCCTCCTCCCGACATGGCCTCGAGACCGTTGCGGGCGAGGTTCCAGAAGATCTGGGTGACCTGGTCGGGGTCCGCCTTGCACACGAATGGCCCCTCCCCCATCTCGAACTCCACGACCCGCTTCTCCCCCACCTCCGGGCTGTTGCGGAGCAGCGTGACGGCCTGCTCGACGACGGGGCCGATGTCCACCGGGCCGGAGACGGACGGGGAGGAGCGGGCCTCGAACAGGAACCGATTGAGCGCGTCCGAGAGGCGCCGGGACTCCCGGGTGATGATCGAGAGGAGCTGTCGCTCCTGCGGTGAGCGCGCGTCGCCGAGGAGCATCTGGGCGGAGCCGCTGATCGAACCGAGGGGGTTGCGGATCTCGTGGGCGAGCTGCGCGGCCATCTCCCCCACCGCGGCGAGCTTCTCCTTGAGGCGCACCTCGTCCTCGAGCCGCTTGATCTCGGTCAGGTCCTGGAACGCGAGCAGATGCCCGCCGGCGGACAGCGAGGGCGAGCTGAGGGGCCAGACCGAGATGCCGAGCTGGCGCGGCTGCTCGCCGCCCGGCTTGGTGTACGGGAGCTCGATCCGGGCGAGGCTGGCGTCGGCTCCCCGGATACGCAGCGCCGACGCCTCGAGGGCGCTCGAGTCGAACACCCGCTCGAGGGGCTTGCCACGGATCTCCGCCGCGCTGCGCCCGAGGATCAGCTCGCCGAAGGGGTTCACGTGGATGGCGCGCCCGGCGGCGTCGGCGGTCAACAGGCCGCTGTGCATGCTGCTCACGATCGCCTCGTTGAGCTCCTGGAGGTCGGCGACCTGTTCCTCGGCCTCCTCGAGCTGCTCGCCGACGCTGTGCAGGCTGGCCGCGAGGTACGAGCCGATCAGGGCCACGGTGACGCACTGCACCCCGGTCACGAACACCCAGTAGAAGAGCGTCTCGGGGGGGGCGTCGAGGACGTCCAGGAGCCTCTGCGCGGGGAGGAACTCGAGACGCACGGCGGCGAGTAGCGAAGCGTACAGGCCGGTCGCGGTCCCGGCCAGGATCATTCCGCCGGTCCTGAACAGGAGGACGCTCCCCGACAGCACGGAGATCGGGTACAGCAGCATGAAGCCGGCCCGGGTCTCCCCCGTGACCCAGACGATCCCTGAGACGACGAGCAGGTCGCCGACCACCTGGGCGTAGGCGAGAGCCCGCAGCCGCCCGAAGAACCGCAGCCATAGGGCGTGGACCACGGTGAGGCCGTAGGTCGCGCCGATCAGGGAGTAGAGCGGGTTGACCGGCCCCAGGAACTCCTGCTGCGCCTCGAAGTAGGCGGCGACCAGGAGCAGCGTCGTCACCAGGACGAGCCTCAGGAACATCAGCTTCTTGAGGCGCACCTCCAGGGTCCCGAGCTCGGGGAGGTGCGGCACCGGCGGCTTCTGGCGTCCGGACTCGACCTCGGAGCTCGCCGGCACCGCCCGGCTCGCCCCGTCAGCTGAGCTCGGAGATGAGCGCGAACAGCGGCAAGTACATGGCGATGACGATGCCGCCTACCGTGGTGCCGAGAAACAGGATCATGATCGGCTCGAGCAGCGTGAGCATGTTGGCCACGGCCTGGTCCACCTCGTCCTCGTAGAAGTCCGCGATCTTCGAGAGCATCGCATCCAGGGCACCGGTCTGCTCGCCGACCCCGATCATCTGCACGACCATCGCGGGGAACACGCCGCTCTCCTTGAGCGGCTGGGCGATGGTGAGCCCGCCTTCGACGGACTTGCGGACGTCCATGATCGCGTCCTCGACGATGGCGTTGCCGGCGGTCTTGGCCGTGATCTCCAGGCCGTCGAGGATGGGAACGCCGGACGAGATCAGCGTGGCCAGCGTCCGGCAGAACTTCGCGACAGCCACCTTGCGCAGGATGTCGCCCAGGATCGGGAGCTTGAGCAGCCGCCCGTCGACGACGCGCCGGCCGCCGTAGGTGGCGTAGTAGCGGCGGAAGGCGGTCACCCCGAGGAAGATCCCGATGATCCCCGGAATGAACAGCCGCACCAGCCAGTTCGACATCCCGATGACGATGCGCGTCGGCAGCGGGAGCGTCGCCCCGAGCCCGGCGAACATGGCGGCGAAGGTGGGGATGACCTTCCACAGGATGACGGTGATGACGAGGGCCGCGATGCTGATGACCGCGATCGGGTACATCATCGCGCCCTTGATCTGAGCCTGCAGCTTGACCGACTTCTCGATGTAGGTCGCGAGCCGCTTGAGGATGGTGTCGAGGATACCCCCGGCCTCACCGGCCGCTATCATGTTGCAGTACAGCTCGTCGAAGGCCTTCGGGTGCTTGCGCATGGCATCGGCCAGGCTCGCGCCGCCTTCGATGTCCATCCGGGTCTGGTGCAGGATAGTCGCGAAGGTCTTGTTCTCGTGGGAGCCCCCGAGGATCTCGAGGCACTGGACCAGGGGCAACCCGGCGTCGATCATGACCGAGAACTGCCGGGTGAAGATCGCGAGCTCCTTGGAAGAGACCTTCCCCCCCTTGCCGGAGCCGAACAGGGAGCTCTTCTCCCTGACCGAGCCGACGCTGATGCCCTCGCGGCGCAGGGCAGCCTGGAGCGCGTCCCGGCTGTCGGCGGCGCGGTCGCCGGAGACAGCCTCGCCCTGCCGATTCGTGCCCTTCCACGTGTAATTGGGCATCGCCTCCTCCTCTGCCAGTCCGACGTGCTACGCGCGCCGAACCGGAGGCCTGGCCGCCGACTGCGGCGTGGCCAGGCCGGCGCCGCGATTGATCATCTCCTGGAGCTCGTCCGGGATCGAGCTGCGCTGCAGCGCGACCTGAAGCGAGATCTGCTTGGCGAAGTAGAGACTGGCCAGGGACTGGTTGAACGTCTGCATCCCGAACTTCTCCTGGCCGGTCTGCATCGCCGAGTAGATCTGGTGGATCTTGTCCTCCCGGATGAGGTTGCGGATTGCCGCGTTGGGCACCATGATCTCCAGGGCCAGCGCCCGGCCCTTGCCGCTCGCCTTGGGCAGCAGCGCCTGACACATGATCCCCTCCAGCACCAGGGAGAGCTGTGCCCGCACCTGGGGCTGCTGATGCGAGGGGAAGACGTCGACGACGCGGTTGATGGTCGAAGCCGCCGAGTTGGTATGGAGGGTTCCGAAGGTCAGGTGGCCGGTCTCGGCGATCCGGAGGGCGGACTCGATCGTCTCGAGATCCCGCATCTCACCGATCAGCACGATGTCGGGGTCCTGCCGCAGGGCGGCTCTCAGCGCGGCGCTGAAGGAGTGGGTGTCGGCGTGGAGCTCCCGCTGGTTGACGACGCACCGTTTGTGGGCGTGCAGATACTCGATCGGGTCCTCGATCGTGATCATGTGCTCGGGGCGCTCGGTGTTGATCTTGTCGAGCATCGCCGCGAGGGTGGTGCTCTTTCCCGATCCCGTAGGGCCGGTCACCAGGACGAGCCCCCGGGGCCGGTCGCAGATCTTGGCGACCACGGGCGGGAGGTTCAGGTCCTTGAAGGAGCGGATCTCGTAGGGGATGGTCCGGTAGACGGCGGCCACGGCCCCCCGCTGCATGAAGACGTTGGCGCGAAAACGCGACAGGCCCTTGATGCCGAAGCTGAAGTCCAGCTCGAGCTGCTCCTCGAAGCGGTGCTTCTGGGCGTCGGTGAGCACGCTGTACGCGATCTGCTTCGTGTCGACCGGCCCGAGGGCGGGCACGTCCAGGGGGCGCAGCTTTCCGTCCACCCGGATCTGCGGTGCCGAGTTGATGGTCACGTGGAGGTCGCTCCCCCCCAACTCGGTCATCGTCTTGAGCAGCTGATGCAGGCTGAGAGTCAAGACAAGCCTCCTAGAGAACCGTCTCGCGCAGGACCTCTTCGACGGTGGTGATCCCCTGCTTGATCTTCTCGATCCCGCTGCGCCGGAGCGTCAGCATCCCCTCCTCGATCGCCTTCTTTCGGATCTCCACCGAGGACGCGCCCACCAGCACGAGGTCGCGGATCGCGTCGGTCATCTCCATCACCTCGTAGAGGCCGACCCGGCCCTTGTAGCCGGTACCGTTGCAGACCCCGCAGCCCTTGCCCTTGAAGGCCCTCGTGCCGCTCGCATCCTCGGGGCTGAAACCGATCTCCACCAGGGTCTGGGCCGGAGCCTCCTTCGTCTCCTCCTTGCAGTTCTGGCAGATGCGGCGGATGAGGCGCTGAGCCTGGACGAGGTTGACGGCCGTTCCGACCATGAACGGCTCGATGCCCATGTTCACGAGCCGGGAGATGGTGGCCGGGGCGTCGTTGGTATGGAGCGTGGAGAGCACGAGGTGACCGGTCAGGGACGCCTTGATGGAGATTTCGGCGGTCTCGAAGTCGCGGATCTCCCCCACCAGGATGATGTTCGGGTCCTGGCGGAGGAAGGAGCGCAGCGCCGAGGCGAAGGTCAGCCCGATGCCCTCCCGGACCTGGACCTGGTTGATCCCCGCGAGGTTGAACTCCACGGGGTCCTCGGCGGTCATGATGTTCGTGTCGGGCTTGTTCAGCGAGGCCAGGGCCGAGTAGAGGGTGTTCGTCTTGCCGGAGCCCGTCGGCCCGGTGACGAGCACGATGCCGTAGGGCTTGACGATGTTGCGCTGGAACTTCTCGAGGGACTCCGACTCGAAGCCGAGCTTCGTCATGTCGAGCATCAGCTTCGACTTGTCCAGCAGCCGGAGCACGACCTTCTCGCCCCAGAGCGTGGGCAGGCAGGAGACACGGAAGTCCATGTCCTTGCTGCGGTCCTCGATCTTGAGCCGGATCTTGATGCGCCCGTCCTGGGGCAGGCGCTTCTCGGAGATGTCCAGCTTCGCCATGATCTTGACGCGGGAGATCAGGGGATCGCGAAGCTTGAGGGGCAGAGCCATGACGTTGTACAGCACGCCGTCGATCCGGAACCGGACCCGGAACTCCTTCTCGTAGGGCTCGATGTGGATGTCCGAGGCGCCGCGCTTCAGGGAGTCGATCAGCAGGACGTTGCTGAGCTTGACCACGGGGGCGGCCTCGCTGGACTTCGCCAGGGATCCGAGGTCGATCTCGTCGTCCTGGGTCTGGACCTCCTCGACCTCGCCCTCCTCGTCCGCCAGCGAGTCGACGTCGACCTCGGACAGCCCGATCGAGGCCATGTCGTCCAGGGTCAGCCCCGGGGAGTCTATGACGTCCTTGAGGCTCCCCGCGGAACCGAGACCCGACCCCATCCCGCCGCCCTTGCCCCCCCCGCCCGAGTGGAGCATGAGGGAACGGGACGAGCCGTAGTACTTCTCCATCGCGTCGTCGATGGAGATCTCGGAGGCCACCACCGGCTCGACGTTGTAGCCGGTCATGAACTTGATGTCGTCCATGGCGAACACGTTGGTCGGATCCGCCATGGCGATGGTCAGGGTGGCTCCCGAGCGGGAGAGGGGCAGGATCTGGTACTTCCGGCACGTCTCCGCCGGGATGATCTTCAGGATCGCCGGGTCCACCTCGAACTGGTCCAGGTTGATCGAGGGGACGCCGTACTGGCGCGAGAGGAGGCTCGTGATCTCCTCGTCCCGGACGTAGCCGAGCTGGACAAAGGCCTTCCCGAGCTTCCCCCCGTTCATCTTTTGATGAGAGAGGGCCTCCTGGAGCTGCTGCGGAGTGACCATGTTCTCCTTGAGCAGCAACTCGCCGAGCTTGACGGGCATTGAGCTTTTAAGCGCCTCGAATCGTTAAACTTTCGCCGGAATGCTAACCACAGCACCGGGCACTGTCAAGTGACCGGCGCCACACGGCGAGCGGCCCTTCGGGGGGTCATCGGGGCTCCCGGAACCGGGTTTCCGAGGCCGGTGGTAGCATGCGGCCGCTTCGTCGAGAGCCAGAGATGCCCACGATCCCGCTCACCCGGCCGTTCTTCGACCAGACCGAGCTCCAGCGGGTCGGGGAGGCGCTCGGCCGCCGGGTGTCCGGGGACGGGCCGTTCTGCGAGCGGGTCGAGGAGCGCCTCTCCGAGCGCCTGGAGGGGCGGACGGTGCTGCTGACGACGTCCTGCACCCACGCCCTCGAGCTGGCGTTGCTGGCCTTCGGCATCGGCCCCGGGGACGAGGTGATCAGCCCGTCCTTCGCGTTCTCTTCGACGGCCAACGCGACGCTCAGGGTGGGCGCGCGGCCCGTCTTCGCGGACATCGCCGAGGACACGCTGGGGCTCGACCCCGCCGACGTGGCTCGCCGCCTCGGCCCGCGCACCGCCGCGGTCATCCCGGTCCACTACGCCGGGCTCGCGGCCGACCTCGAGGGCCTGGAGGCCCTGGCCGAGGAGCGGCCCTTCCGGATCGTCGAGGACGCGGCCCACGGCCTGGACGCGCGATACCGGGGTCGTCCCCTGGGAACGCTGGGGGACGCCGGCTGCTTCAGCTTCCACGAGACGAAGAACATCACCTGTGGAGAGGGCGGCGCCCTGATCCTGAAGGATCCCGAGGTCGTTCGCCGCGCCGAGATGATCCGGGAGAAGGGTACGAACCGGCAGGCGTTCCTCAGGGGAGAGGTCGATCGCTACACCTGGGTCGCCGAAGGCAGCTCCTACGTCCTGGCCGACGTGCTGGCGGCGATCCTGGACGCGCAGCTCGACAAGCTGGAGGAGATCCAGCGACGGAGGCTCGGGATCCTGGCGCGCTACCGCGCCGAGCTGGGCGACTGGGCCAGGGCCAGGGACGTGAGGCTGCAGGCTCCCCTCCCCGAGCGGCAGGAGAACGCGCATCTCTTCTTCATGCTGCTGCCCTCCCCGGAGGCTCGGGACGGCGCCATCGACCAGCTGCGGGAGGCGGGGGTGCAGGCCGCGTTCCACTTCGTTCCGCTGCACACCGCACCCCACTCGGAGCGAGCGGGCATCCCCAGGGCGAGCTTGCCGGTCACCGAGCGCGTCGCGGCGACGCTGCTTCGCCTTCCGCTCCACCCGGGGATGACCGAGGAGGACGTCGGGCGCGTGGTGGAAGCCGTGCGGGGCCTCAGGCTCTGAGATGGCGAACCCCGGGGTCAGCGTGGTCGTCGCGTGCTACAACGAAGAGCCCGTCCTGCGGCAGAGCTTCCAGGCCCTCGCCGCCACCCTCGCGGACTTCCAGCGGAGCTGGGAGGTGCTCTTCGTCGACGACTGCAGCTCCGACGGGACCCGCGGGATCATCCGCGCGCTGATCGAGGCGCATCCCCAGCTCGCGCTTCGGAGCATCCTCCACGAGTCCAATCGCGGCCGCGGCGCCACGGTGAGCGACGGCTTTCGGGCCGCCCGGGGAGACGTGGTGGGCTACCTGGACATCGACCTCGAGGTGCACTCCCGCTACATCCCCTCCCTGGTCCGGGCCATCGAGGCCGGAGCGGACGTCGCGACGGTGCGACGCATCTACGCGTTCCAGCTCCGCTCCCTCGACCGCTACCTGATGAGCCGGGGCTACAGCTGGCTCGTGAGGAGGCTGCTGGGCACCGCTCTCCACGACACCGAGACCGGCTACAAGTTCTTCAGCCGCGACGCGGTCCTGCCGCTCCTCGAGGAGGTCCGGGACGAGGGCTGGTTCTGGGACACCGAGGTCATGATCCGGGCCGAGCGCCTCGGCCTCCGCATCGAGGAGATCCCGGGAGCCTACGTGCGGCGCTACGACAAGACCTCCACCGTCCACGGCCTCCGCGACTCGGTCCGCTACTTCGGCCGCCTGCTGCGGTTCCGGCGCGCCATGGGCGGGCGGCGCGGGTGAAGGCCTTCCGCGAAGTGGGGCTGCGCAAGACGCTGCGCTTCGCCGCCGCGACGCTGCTGCTGGTCCCCTACCGCCTGGCTCTGTTCCCCCCGCTGCGCGTGGCTTGGCTGAGGCTGCTGGGAGCCCGGATCGGGGCCCGGGTCGTCCTCCACGACGCGCGCTTCTTCAACGCGTATCGACGCGGCTTCCGGGGCCTCCAGATCGGGGACGAGTGCTTCGTGGGCGACGAGTGCCTGCTGGACCTCGCCGAGGAGATCCGCCTGGAGCGGCAGGTGACCGTGGCGGAGCGGGTGGTGATCCTCACCCACACCAACGTGGGCTACGCGGACCATCCGCTGCAGCAGCACTTCCCCGCGATGGCCGCACCGGTCGAGATCGGTCCAGGGGCCTTCGTGGGGGCCAGCGTCACGATCCTGCCCGGAGTGCGGATCGGCGCCCGGGCCTTCGTCGCCGCTGGCAGCGTGGTGACGGCGGACGTGGAGCCCGACACGCTGGTGGCCGGGGTGCCGGCCCGGGCGCTGCGCAGACTCCAGGGGACCTGAGGTGCCGCCCCCGGGGCGGGCGAGGTCGGCAGGGGCCGCCGCGGTCGCGGCTCTGCTCGCCGCGCTCCCGTTCCTTCCGCTCCTTGCCCAGGGGGGCAGCTTCTACTTCCGGGACCTGGGCGGCCAGTTCCTGCCACTCCGGGCCTTCGCGGCGGAGGGGCTCCGGAGCGGGGAGCTGCGCTACTGGAATCCCTACAGCTACGAGGGCAGCCCGCTGCCCGAGCCTCCGGTCTCCTACCCCTTCGACCTGGTCCACGCGCTGCTCCCCGGCCTGTGGGGCATCTCGCTGACGTTGGCGCTGCACGTGCCGGCCGCCGCGGCCGCGTTCGCGTGGCTCGCCGGAAGGCTCGGCCTGTCCCCTGCCGCCGCCTGCGCCGGTGGGGTCGTCTACGCCCTCGGCGGCTTCGCCCTCTCCACGGTCAACCTGTACGTCTACGTCAAGGCGCTGGCGTGGGCGCCGCTGCTGATCGGCGCACTGATCGGCTGCGCGGCCTCGGGCTCCCGGCGCAGCGTGGCGGCCCTGGCCGCCGCCGGAGGAGTCGCCGTCAGCACCACGGGAGTCGAGCTCGTGGGTCTCGCCCTCCTGATCGGGCTCGCCCTCGCCGGCACGCGACTCTCCCCCCGGGGCGCGCTCGGGATCGGCCTCGGCCTGCTGCTGGCCGCGGGGCTCGCCGCCCCGACGATTCTCGTGCTGCAGGACCTGGCCGCGAACAGCGCCCGGGCAGCGGGCTTCAGCGCGGACGTGGTCCTCTCCCAGTCGATCCACCCCCTCTCCTGGGTCCAGGTCGTGGTCGCGCGCTTCCACGGCGACCTGTCCAACGTCGCTGAGGCGTGGTGGGGGGACAACTTCTTCCCCCGAGGGTTTCCCTACGTGCTGAGCCTCTACCTGGGGGCGCTCGTCGTCGCCCTGGCGATCACCGGCGGCGCCACCGAGCGCCGCTGGCGTTGGCCGCTGCTGCTCCTCCTCGCCCTCGGCGTCTGGATCAGCCTGGGCCGCTGGGGAGGGCTGACCCCCGTCGTGGAGTCCCTGCCCCCGCTGCGCAAGTTCCGCTTCCCCACCAAGGCGTTCTTCGTCGTCCACACCTGTCTCGCGCTGCTGGCGGCGGTCGGAGTCGACGCGCTCCGGGCGGGGCGGGGCTGGAGATGGCTCGCCGGCAGCGGGCTCGCCGTCGGCACCGGGCTGGCTCTGTCACCGGCGCTGCCGGCTCTCGCCCCCGGCTGGGCCGACTGGTTCACGGCCGGCTGCTTCCCCGACCGGATCCCGGCCGCGGACCGGCCGGCGTTGCTCGACCTCATCCTGGCCGACGCCGCTCGCGGGGGTTTTTTCGCCCTGGCCGGGGCCGGCCTCGCGCTGGGTGTCGGCAGGGGCCTGCTCCCCGCCCGGGTGGGCCGGCTGGCTCTCGCCGGGCTCGTCGCAGCCGACCTGCTGCGGGCCGGCGCCGGGCTCAACCCCGCGGTGGATCCCGGCTTCTTCGACCTGTCACCCGAGATGAAGCCCGTGGCGGAGCGGATCCGGACGGAGCGGGGCCGGGTCTTCACCTGCGACGTCGTCGGCAGCGAGGCCTACTTCCGCGCCCGGGAGGCGAGCCCGGAGCGCCACGAGCGGCTCACCTTCGGGCTGCTGCGGGACACCCTGAGCCCGGACTGGAACGTGCTCGCGGGCGTCGCCACCGGGATGAGCACCGACCGGACGATGCTCGTTCCGGAAGCTCGGGTCCTCTCCTTCGACGAGGCGCGCTGCCGCGAGCCCGGCCCGTTGCTGCCGCGCCTCAGGCTCGCGGGGATCACCCACGTCGTCAGCCTCGACCCTCTGACACACCCGGACCTGATCCCGTGGACGACCGTCTCGCCGGCGCGGCTCCGGCCGATGCGCATCTTCGTCTACCGCCTGGAGGGCTCCCTGGCGTTCGCCGAGGTGGTCGGCCGGGAGCCGCCCGAGCGGGTGGGGCGCGTCGACGCCCTGTCGCGCACCGCGGGGCGCATCCTCGTCGCCCTCCAGGCCGACGCCCCGGGGGCGGTGGTGGTCCGCGAGGCCTTCGCGCCCGGCTGGAGCGCGCGGCTGAACGGCCGCCCGGCCCCGGTGGTCCGCGCCGACGGACGCCACCTGGCGGTGGCGGTTCCTCCCGGAGAGAGCTCGGTGGAGTTCGCGTACCGGCCGCCGGGCCTGCAGGCGGGCGTCTGGCTCGCTGCGGCGGCCGGGCTGGCGGTCCTCGGGCTGCTGCTTCCCGGGGCGGGCTCAGTCCGCATTCGGGATTGACTTGACGGGGAGGGCCCCCTACGATGCTCTCCAGGATTTGTCGATCGTAGCGATCATCCCCGCGCGTTACGGTGCCACACGCCTCCCGGGGAAGCCTCTCTCCGACATCCACGGCAAGCCGCTGATCCAGTGGGTCCACGAGCGGGTGAAGGCGGCCCGCTCGGTCGACCGCGCGATCGTGGCGACGGACGACGACCGGATCGCGGCGGCGGTCCGGGCCTTCGGCGGGGAGGTCGAGCTGACCTCTCCGACCTGCGCGAGCGGAACCGATCGCGTCGCGGAGGTGGCCCGGCGGCTCGAGGCCGACGTCGTCGTGGACGTCCAGGGGGACGAGCCGCTGCTCGACCCCGACAGCCTCGACGCTCTCGTGGCGCCCTTCGGCTCCGACTCCGATCTCGAGATGGCCACCCTCGCCGCGCCGCTCCGGTCCGGCGAGCGCGAGATGCCCTCCGTCGTCAAGGTGGTCTGCGACGGCGGCGGGAGAGCGCTCTACTTTTCGCGGAGCCCGATCCCGTTCCGGCGGGCCGGTGAGGACGAGCTGGGCCTGCGCCACATCGGCGTCTATGCGTTCCGGAGAGCCGCGCTGCTCCGCTTCGCGAGCCTCCCCGTGGCCCCGTTGGAGCGGGCCGAGGGGCTGGAGCAGCTCCGGGCGCTCCAGCACGGAATCGCGATTCGGGTGATCGTCCGGGAGAGCGGGCCGGAGGTGGCGGTGGACACGCCGGCGGACCTCGAGCGTGTCAGACAACTGCTGGCGGAAGCCGGCGCAGTTCCGGGGGGTGGGTAGTGGCGGACACGAAGTACATCATCGTCACCGGAGGCGTGGTGTCGTCCCTGGGCAAGGGGCTCGCCTCGGCCTCGATCGGCTGCCTCCTCGAGGGGCACGGCTACAAGGTGGCGATGATGAAGTGCGACCCGTACATCAACGTCGACCCCGGGACGATGAGCCCGTACCAGCACGGCGAGGTGTACGTGACCGAGGATGGGGCCGAGACGGACCTGGATCTCGGCCACTACGAGCGCTTCACCCACTGCGTGACCTCGCGGCGCTCGAACATCACGACGGGGAAGATCTACGGGACCGTGATCGCGAAGGAGCGCCGGGGGGACTACCTGGGGCGCACCGTTCAGGTCATCCCCCACATCACTGACGAGATCAAGTCGGGGATCCGGGCCGTAGCCCGCGGCGCGGACGTCGTGATCGCCGAGATCGGCGGCACCGTAGGCGACATCGAGGGGCTCCCGTTCCTGGAGGCGGTGAGGCAGCTGCGCCAGGAGGTCGGGCGGGACAACCTGCTCTACGTCCACCTCGCCCTGGTTCCCTACATCGCCACGGCGCAGGAGCTGAAGACCAAGCCGATGCAGCACAGCGTCCGGGAGCTGCGGGCGATCGGCATCCAGCCCGACATCCTGCTCTGCCGCACCGACCGCTACCTTTCCCCCGACATCAAGGCGAAGCTTGCTCTCTACTGCGACGTCCCCGAGGACGCGGTGATCACGGCCAAGGACGTGGCGTCGATCTACGAAGTGCCACTGGTGCTCTCCGAGGAGGGCCTGGATCGGATCATCCTGGACCGCCTCGGCGACCGCGGCGCCCGTCGCGACATGAGCGCGTGGGAAGACCTCGTGCGGCGGATCCGGAGCCCCCAGGGCAGGGTCCGGATCGGCATCGTGGGCAAGTACGTCTCCTTCGAAGACTCCTACAAGAGCCTCAACGAGGCGCTGACCCACGGAGGCTTCGCCAACGGGGTCGAGATCGAGCGTCACTGGATCGAGGCTGAGGACCTGGAGGCCGGCGACCCGGAGCGGCTGCTCTCCGGCCACGACGGCGTGCTGGTTCCCGGAGGGTTCGGGACCAGGGGCACGGACGGGATGGCCGCCGCGGCCGAGTGGGCCCGCCGCACCGGCACGCCCTACTTCGGCATCTGCTACGGGTTCCAGTGGGCGGTCACGGAGTACGCGAGGAACGTCTGCGGCCTCGAGGGTGCGCACTCCACCGAGGTGGACGAGAACGCCGAGCACAAGCTGATCGTAAAGCTCCAGGAGCTGGTCGACGTGGAGGAGATGGGGGGCACGATGCGCCTCGGGTCCTACACCTGCCGTCTCGCCCCCGACTCCCTGGCCGCCAGGATCTACGGCAGCGACGAGGTGCGCGAGAGGCACCGCCATCGCTACGAGTTCAACTCGGCCTACGAGGCGACACTGCGGGACAATGGGATGCGGATCACCGGGAAGACCCCCGACGGGAAGTTCGCGGAGATCGCCGAGGTCCCCGAGCATCCCTGGTTCGTCGCGGTCCAGTTCCATCCCGAGTTCCAGTCGCGTCCGCTCGCGCCGCACCCGCTGTTCGCGGCGTTCGTCCGGGCCAGCATGGAAAAGCGGGTCGGGGCTCTGTCGACGCGCCAGAGCGCCGTGGCCGAGTCCTGATGGCCCGGGGGATCAAGATCGGCGATGCCCGGGTGGGCAGCGGGCAGCTGTTCCTGATCGCGGGCCCGTGCGTCATCGAGAGCCCGCGCCACCCGCTGCAGGTCGCCCGCAGGCTCAAGCGGATCACCGACGCCGTGGGAGTGCCCCTGGTCTTCAAGGCCAGCTACGACAAGGCGAACCGGTCGAGCCTCGGCTCCTACCGCGGCCCGGGGATCGAGCGGGGGCTCGAGATCCTGGCCGAGGTCAGGGAGCGCTGCGGCGTCCCGATCCTCACCGACGTCCACGAGGTGGCCCAGGTGGAGCGAGCGGCCGCCGTCGCCGACGTCCTCCAGATCCCGGCGTTCC
>Ga0299906_10003044_pt1 | contig 13849 bp, 15 predicted proteins | sample RVTome_14_FD_200259 | JGI IMG/M metagenome (GOLD analysis project Ga0299906, IMG submission 200259) | Soil microbial communities from uranium-contaminated site in the Upper Colorado River Basin, Wyoming, United States - RVT145D125 (version 2) ... | reverse complement strand
GGCGCCATTCCAGCCCGCCCGACCCCATTACAGATCCGTCACCGCCTCGAGCCGCAGGTGGGTCGCCGATGGATCTGAAGGGCAAGGTTGGACTCGTCACGGGCGGATCGCGCGGCATCGGCTTCGCGATCGCGCGCGGGCTGCTCGCCCGGGGCGCGTCGGTCACGATCGCGGGCACGGACCAGGCGCGTCTGGACGAGGCGGCCGCCGAGCTCGGCGGGGGCGTGCTGGCGCTGCGCGCGGACGTGCGCGACTACCCGGCCGTCGAGGCGGCGCTGGCGCGCACGGTGTCGCAGTTCGGCGGGCTCGACGTGCTGGTCAACAACGCCGGTCGCGGCGTGTTCCGTCCTGTCGCCGAAACCTCCGTCGAGGACTGGCGAAGCGTCATCGACACGAACCTGAGCGGCGTGTTCCACGGCTGCCGCGCGGCACTGCCGCACCTGCGCGCGCGCGGCGGCGGCTGGATCTTCAACATCAGCAGCCTCGCGAGCAAGAATCCTTTCCCGGGCGGCGCGGCCTACAGCGCGTCGAAGGCGGCGCTCAACGCGTTCACCGACGCGTTCATGCAGGAGGTGCGCTGGGACGGCATTCGCGTGGCCTGCATCCTGCCAGGCTCGGTGGCCACCGGCTTCGGCGGGCTTCCGAACACCAAGACCGAGTGGGCGCTGCAACCCGAGGACGTCGCGACCGTCGTGCTGGATCTCATTGCGCATCCGGCGCGGAGCCTGCCCAGCCGCGTCGAGATCCGTCCGGCGCAGCCGCCCCGGAAGGGGTGACGCCGTGTCCGCGTTCGACAAGCACCACGAGGCGCTCGAGCGGCACGAGACGATGCTGGGCACGTCCGGCGGCCGACTGGCCGTGGCGATGGACCTGCTGACCGATGCGCTGGCGATGGTCGGCCAGCACGGCGTCTACTGCCAGAACGCCCGGACGCCAGGCCGTCCCACGATGGACATCGCGCTCGTGCTCGAGCAGATCGGCGATGCGAAGGAGCTGGTGCAGAGCGTGATCGAGGCCGATCGCCGATGAGCGCGCCGGCGCCGCTCGGCGCAGTCGCCCACTACAACCTGCTCGAACGCCTCGAGCCCGAGGGCCCCGGCGACCTCTATCGCGCCCGTGATACGAAGCTCGGTCGCACGGTGGCCGTGCGCCTGCTGCCGGTCGGCTTCGCCAGGGACCGGGCGTCGTTCATCGCCGACGCCCGGGGGCTGAGCGTCCTGTCCCACCCCAACGTCACGGCGCTCTTCGACGTGGGCGAGCACGAGGGGCGCATCTACCTGGCCTTCGAGTTCCACAGGGGGCAGTCCCTGCGGGCTGAGGGCGCGGGCCGTCCGATGAACGTGCGCCGTACGGTCGAGATCGCGGTTCAGATCGCCGACGCCGTGGCCGAGGCGCACGCAGCCGGCTACGGCCACGGGGCGCTGAGCCCGGACTCGATCGTGATCAGCGCCAAGGGGCGCGCCAAGATTCCTGCCTTCGAGCTGGCCTCGCAGTGCGGGTTCGGAACCGGCGACACGGCGGCGCGTCTGATCGACTACGAGTCGCCCGAAGAGGCGAAGGGGGAGCGGCCCGACGACCGCTCGGACGTCTACTCGGTGGGCGCGATCCTCTACGAGGCGCTGACCACGCGGCGCCCCCTGCACAAGGGCGCGTCGGCGCCGGGCGCGTCCAACCCGAAGGTGCCGCCCGAGATCGACGAGGTCGCGCTCAAGGCCCTGGCGCCGAATCCGAAGTCGCGGTACCAGTCGGCCGTGGAGCTGGCCGCCGCCCTGCGCGCGACGCTTCCGGTACTCGACGCGCTGGGCGTGGCGGGTGAGGAAGAGGAGGTCGTGCCATCGCGATCGACCGCGAGCTCCGCGGGGCGCGTGGTGGCCATGGGTGCTGCCGTGCTCATGGTCGTCGCCATGCTGGCCTGGTGGCTTCTGGGCTGAGGTCACGGCCCCAGCCAAGTCACGAGACACGGCACTCATGACATACTCGGTGCACGAGCGCAAGGGCGTCGGGCTGTACGGACCATGACGTTCGCGGGAGGAGGCACGATGGCGAAGGCCGGGAAACGCAAGGCGCCGAAAGTGGCGGCGAAGGCGCGGATCCTCCGCACCTCGCACGTGCACCGCTCCCGTGCCCACACGTCATCAGTCACGCGCAGACGTCAGGCTCGTCGCGACAAGTGAACGTGGCTGGCCACGCCCGCCAGTGACAGGGCGACTCGGAGGCATCGGGCTCACGCCTGCGGGTTCGCCGCCGTACCCGGCGTGCCGACGTCGGTCTCATCGAACGCCTCGTCGTTCAGCCCCCGCGCTCCTTCCGCTCCTCCAAGATGGTGGATCACCCGCCATGTGTGATAGCTGACCCGTTCGATCCACTGCATTGCCGCAAGTTCGGCCGCCGCGGCATCCGCAGTCTCCTGGTGAAAGGCCATTCGCTCGAGCATTGCCCGCCGATGCGCCTGTCGCATACCGGTCGTCGCGTGCGAGAGGCTGCGCAGCGTTTCGGCTGGCGCCGGCGTCATCATGCCCGTCAGGCACGCACGGTTGTACTGCTGTGCGAGCACCGCAGATGGCGAGCACAGCACGAACAGGAGCCCTGAGAATGCGATGAGTCTCGCGTCGAGCTTGCGTCGATCTCTGGACATCTACTTGTTCTCAGGCGATCAGAAACGTGCGCCTTCCCCAGCCTGAGAGCCCGGCACGCGCTACTGCGGCTCGGCGCGGTCGGCGTTGAGCCGCAGTAGCGTGTTGCGCGCGTCCTCGAGAAACTGCATCTGCGCCAGGTTGGCGCTGAGCGCGTCGGCAGTGGCCGCCACCGCGGCAACCGTGGCGTGGCGGGCCTCCTCGGCGGCGCAGCGCGCCTCTTCGGCGGCCGCTCGAAGGGCTTCCCGTTCCTGTCGGATCAGCTCCGACTCCAGCCGGTAGCGCTCACTCGCGTCCCGCGCGTCCTCGGCCATCCTGCGGAACTGTTCGGCCGCGATCCGGGTCGATTCCGCGGTGCCGCGGTGCTCTTCGTCACGGTCGCGTGCCTCCTCGACGCTCTGGCGCTGGCGCTCCGCGGCTTCGCGCGCGCGCTCCCCTTCGACGCGATCCTGCTCAGTGGACGATTCGGACATGACTACCCCCGTCCCTCGATGGCTGCTCGACACTGACACACGGCCCGGCGACCGTCTGTTCCGTCGGGAACACGGACCACAACCGCCGTCACGCCGGGAGGCCTCAAAGACGTGTTCAGGGGATTCAACCACGCAGGGCCGCCGGCCCGTTTCCGGTCACGATCCTCACCGTGACGCTGTGCCTGAGCCGGCGCCTCGGACCCGCGTGGAATGCCCACCGTGCCGCTCACCGACTGCCATGGTGACGTTCGTGCGCGTGCGGACGCAGGCCCGGATGACACGGAATCCGTCGATCGATGGAGCGACCGTGACACGCGGGCGGGCCATGGGATGCTCAGGGGAACGGAGACGCCGCTGGCGGCTGGGCCGTCGCAGCCGTGCGACCGCTGGGTTCACACACCCTCCCGAAGGAGAAGGGTGGTGCCCCGGATATCGACGAGGTGGGCCGACGAGACGCGCCCAGGCCCAGTCTGTGTACGCGAGTCGTGACGGCCTCGTGTGCACTTGTGGACAGCCCCGCCCTGGTCCTCCCGGCGATCCTGTTCCAGGAGGACGCCGGGAAACGTTCAGCGGGGTCTCCGCTCGACCCCCTCGAGTTCCCTGGCATCGATGAGAGCATGAGGGGTCGCCCGGTACGCCGCGTTGCCGCAGCATGCCTCCTGGCGATATCGGGCATGGCGGGCGTGACTCGCCTGCCGGCGCAGACCCCTGCCCCCGTGGTGTACGTCATCGCGATCGAAGGCACGATCGACCTCGGCCTTGCGCCCTTCCTGTCCCGCACGATCCGCGAAGCCCAGGCAGCCGGCGCCACGGCTGTGCTGCTCGACATCAACACGTTCGGCGGCCGCGTCGATGCCGCGGTGGCCATGCGGGATGCGCTCCTCAACGCGCCGGTTCGGACCATCGCGTTCGTGAACCAGCGTGCCATTTCCGCGGGGGCGTTGATTGCGCTGGCCTGTGACACGTTGATCATGACGCAGGGCGGCACCATCGGCGCTGCGACGCCGGTCGTCGGCGGAGGGACCAGCGAGACGCAGCCCGCCGATGAGAAGTCGGTCTCGTACGTGCGATCGGAGTTCCGCGCGACGGCGGAGACGCGGAATCGGCCCCCGGAGTTCGCCGAAGCGATGGTCGATGCCGACGTGGCGATCGCCGGGGTGATTGAGCGGGGCAAGCTGCTCACACTCACGACGTCGCAGGCGCTCCAGCACGAGGTGGCCGACCTGACGGCTCCCACGCTGGAAGCCGCGCTGGCGGCGGCGGGCCTGGCGGGCGCCGAGATACGCGTCGCCCGGCAGAGCTGGGCCGAGGCGCTCGTCCGGTTCCTCACGCACCCGGTGGTCAGCTCGCTGCTGATGACGGTCGGCCTGCTGGGGCTGCTCGTCGAGATCCGGACGCCGGGCTTCGCGGTGCCGGGCGCGATTGGGCTGCTGTCGCTCGGGTTGTTCTTCTGGGGCCACTGGATCGTGCAGCTCGCTGGATGGGAGGAGCTGCTGCTGGTCTCGATCGGGGTGCTCCTGCTGGCGCTCGAGGTCTTCGTGCTTCCCGGCGTGACCGTGGCCGGCATCGCCGGGATCGTCGCGCTCGGGGCCGGCCTCGGCATGACGCTCGTCGGCGCCGGGGCCACTGTGTCGGTGGTGATCACCGCCCTTGGACGCGTCGCCGTCTCGGTCCTCCTGGCGATGGCTGGCGCGTTCGCCCTGTTTCGAGTGCTGCCTCGCCTGCCGTTCGGGCGGCGGCTCGTCCTCGAGACGGGGATGGACGCCGACCGCGGCTACGTCTCGGCACCGGACAGCGACCACCAGTGGCTGGGACGAACGGGGGCGGCGGTCTCGCCGCTGCGCCCGGCCGGCATGGCCCAGATCGACGACACCCGCGTCGATGTCGTCTCGGAGGGGGAGTTCATCGACGCCGGGACGCCAATTACCGTGACACGCGTGGACGGCAACCGGATCGTCGTCCGGCCAGTGCCGCCGCGCCAGGAGCCGCCACATGACTGAACTCGACCCGACTGCGATCGGCGCGATCGGCCTGCTGATTCCAGCCGTCGTCCTGCTGCTGGTCGTCCTGTACCTCGTTCCGCTGCCGCTCTGGATCGCCGCATGGTCGTCGGGTGCCTACGTGGGCCTGATGACACTGGTCGGCATGCGGCTCCGCCGCGTGCCGCCGGCAACCATCGTCACGGCCCGGATTGGCGCGGTCAAGGCTGGGCTTCAGGGGGTCTCCATCGATGACCTCGAAGCGCATTACCTGGCCGGCGGCAACGTGGTGCGCGTCGTCAACGCGCTCATCTCGGCGGACAAGGCGAACATCGAGATGCCCTTCAAGCGTGCCGCAGCGATCGATCTCGCGGGACGGGACGTGCTGGAGGCGGTGAAGATGTCGGTGATCCCGAAGGTCATCGAGACGGCGCGGATCGCCGCCGTCGCCAAGGACGGCATCCAACTGATCGCCGTCTCGCGCGTGACCGTGCGGACGAACATCGACCGTCTGGTGGGCGGCGCCGGCGAGGAGACGATCATCGCCCGGGTGGGCGAAGGCATGGTCAGCACGATCGGCTCGGCGGCCACGCACAAGGACGTGCTGGAGAACCCGGAGCACATCTCCAAGAACATCCTCAGCCGCGGCCTGGACGCGGGCACGGCCTACGAAATCCTGTCGATCGACATCGCGGACGTTGATGTCGGTGAGAACATCGGGGCGAAGCTCCAGATCGATCAGGCGAATGCGGACAAGCAGATCGCGCAGGCGAAGGCCGAGGAGCGCCGCGCGATGGCCGTGGCGCTGGAACAGGAGATGCGCGCGCGCGTGGTCGAGGCCGAGGCGGAGGTACCGCGCGCCCTGGCGGAGGCGTTCCGGCAGGGCAACCTCGGGATCATGGACTACTACCGCATGAAGAACATCCAGGCGGATTCGTCGATGCGCGAGTCGATTGCGGAAGGCGACGGGGACGAACCGACCCCGCCGCGCCGGTAGCCGGCACGCGCATGAATCCGGAAGGGGTCACCCGTGTCGCTCGAATGGCTGTTCCTGCTGGCCTTTTTCGTCCTGCTGCCGCTGATTGAACGCCTGCTGCGTACGGCACGTCAGCAGCGGGCCGCCCGCAGGCCGGAACAGCCCCCGGCGGCTCGCCCCCCCGCGCCGTCGCCTGTGATACCGAGGCCGCAGCGGGCCGAGCAGCCGGTGCCGCGGCGCGAACCTGCGGCGGTGGCACTGGCACCGCCACGGCGACAGGGCAGGCAAGGGGCCGCGGCGGTGGCAGACCTCCGCCATGCCGTCGGCCTGCGACGAGCCATCATCGTGAGGACGATTCTCGGACCGTGTCGCGCGCTCAGTCCACATACCTCGGAAGGCGTGCCGGATCCGACCGTCAGGAGTACTCATGAGTGAACGGAGCGCGCACGGGACGGCCGGCGGCGATCCGCAGGACCACGAGGTCGACGGCTAGATCGCACGTCGAGCGTACGACGCACGTGCACCGATCGCGCGATCGGCCGGTCGTGACGTTTTCGGACGGCTCCTCGGCCGCGGCGGCCGGCGGCGGCTCAGTGACCCAGGGTTGATTCTTCATGCAGTTGGGATCAACTGCATGGCCTCGAGCCCGTAGTGTCCCACGCGTCGATTGGGCGCATGGTGTGGGGAACAGGCAGCGACGAGCCTGAAGGTTCAAACCGTTCGGCGTTAGACACCGCCCGGAGAGGTCAGGGAGGTGCAGGTCCAGCAGGACCAGGTCCGGGTGACGATCGCGCACCAGCTTCAGACCGGCTTCGCCGGTGGGGGCGTGGGGCCAGCGTCGGCCGGACCCGCAGTAGAATCGGCGTCAATGACCGAGACCGGCCTCGCGCTCTTGAAGAGGACGTGCTCGAGGGTGACGGTGCTGACGCGGCGAGGAGGTGGCGTGTTTCGTGCCCCGCGCCGAGTCTCAAGCTTCGGTCAGGATCGCGGCGAGGCGGTCGACGAAGGCCGAGCGCGCGAGTATCTCGTCGACCCCCGCCTGACGCGCCGCCGCAATCGTGCCGCCGTCGACGTGCGACACGTAGCCCAGCGTGCGCACGGTGCGCAGCTCCGGGTCGGCCTTCATGGCCGCGACGGCCTCCATCGGCCCCAGCGCCTTGCTGTTGAGGTCGAAGATCACGAGCGACGGCCGTTTGTCGCGGATGGTCGGCAGCACGTTGTCCCGCGAGCGCTCGAAGTAGAGGTCGGCGCCCAGGTGCCTTGCCGCCGTCTTGATCTTGATCGAGAAGATCAGGTCGTCCACCACGCACACGATCATGGATAGGATTGTACCCGCATGATCCTGGAGACCCGTGCCGTGCCGCCGTTTCAGAAGAACGGCTTCGTGGTGGGCTGCGACCGGACGCGCGAGGCCGTCATCATCGATCCCGGCGACGAGGCCGCCGACCTGCTTGCCGCCGTCCGCACGCTCGACGTCCACGTGCGGCTCGTGCTGCTGACGCACGCGCACGTCGATCACGTCACCGGCGTGGCGGCCGTGAAGGAGGCGCTCGGTGCTTCTGTCTGTCTGCACCGTGACGATCTGTTCCTTTACGAGATGGCCGTGGAACAGGGGGCGATGTTCGGCCTCGGCGTCAGGAAGCCGCCGCCGGTGGACGCGTACTACGACGGCTCGTCGCTGGACTTCGGCGACTACTGCGTCGAGGTGCATCACACGCCCGGCCACTGTCCCGGCGGTGTCTGCCTGCAGATCGGGCCCAGGGGCGAGCCGGGCACGCACCTGTTCGTCGGCGACACGCTGTTTGCGGGCTCGATCGGCCGCACCGACCTGCCGGGCGGGGACTACGAGACGCTGATGCGCTCGATCACCGGGGTGCTCTTTCCGCTCGGCGACGCGTCGATCGTCCACCCCGGCCATGGTCCCGACACCACCATCGGGCGGGAACGGACGACCAACCCCTTCGTGCTCGAGTATCTGGCAGGACGCCGGTGAGCCGGCCGGGACCGGTCAGGTGGTCTCGCGCGAGGCCAGCAGCTCGACCCGTCCGATGCGGAGCCGGTCGCCGGGCTCGAGGCGGGACGTGTCGATCCGGGCGTCGTTGACGAAGGTCCCGTTGGTGCTGTCGAGGTCGCGGACCTCCAGCTCCCCGGCCTCCAGCGCCGTCAGCCGGCAGTGGACCCGCGAGACCAGGGCGGCGTCCAGGATGAAGTCGGCTCCGGTGGAGCGTCCGACGGTCCGGACGCTGCCCGGGAGGACGCGGAAGACCTGTTCCGGCAGATCGTCGGAGACAGTTCTCAGAATCCACATGGCGGCAACTTTTGGGCGCGTGCGCTCGTCAGAAGTGCGTGTTGGCCGCAATCGGCGCGGCCGGAAGGTCCGGTGATGAAACGACCCGCGAAATTCGGCCTGATCCTGGCCGGCCTGGTGCTCCTCCTGGGCGCCGCCGCCTGGGGCTCCGGCGTGCTCGGCGGAGGCCCGGCCGGTATCGATCCGTCGCGGGTGGCCACCGCCGAGCGCGGGGATCTGGTGCGCTCGGTCGTAGCCACGGGGAAGATCGAGCCCATCACGAAGGTCGAAATCAAGTCGAAGGCGAACGGCATCATCGAGCGCCTGCTCGTCGACGTCGACGAGCTCGTCGAGGCCGGTCAGGTGCTGGCCGAGCTGGACAAGGAGAATCTTACCGCACGAGCTCGCGAGGCCCGAGCCAACCTGCAGGCGGCCGAGGCCGCCCGTCAGGCGGCGATGGCCCAGCTCGAGAAGAACCAGATCGAGGCCGAGGTGCCAGACCTCGCGTTCGCCCGCCGCAACGCGGCGCGGGCCGAGCAGCTCTTCGAGCAGCAGCTCGTGGCCCAGTCGGTCCTCGACGACGCCAGGAGCGCCGTGGAGCAGGCGGAGAACCGCCAGCGCGCGGCCGGCAGTCAGCTCCCGATAGCCAGGGCACGCGTGGCGGAAGCCACCGCGCACGTGGCGCAGGCGCAGGCCGCCGTGGAGCGTGCCGAGGAGGAGCTCACCAACGCGACCATTCGGGCGCCCATCCGGGCGACGGTCCTGACGCGAGACGTCGAGATCGGCAGCCCCGTCTCCTCGATTCTCAACCTGGGGGCCAACGCCACGCTGGTGATGACGCTGGGCGACATCGAGCGCGTCTTCGTACGGGGCCGGGTCGACGAGGCCGACATCGGCCACGTACGGCTGGGGCAGACGGCGCGGATCACCACCGAGTCGTTCCCCGAGCGCGTCTTCGACGGTCGCATCACGCAGATCTCGCCGATTGGCGTGGATCGCGACAACGTGACGACCTTCGAGGTCGAGGCCTCGATCGACAATCCCGGACAGGAGCTGAAGGCCAACATGACGGCCAACGCCGAGATCATCCTGGAGGAGTTCGCCGGGACGCTGCTCGTGCCCGAGGCGGCCGTTCTCTACGACCCCCAGCGGCAGCCCTCCGTGGATCTGGTGGATCCGGCCGCCGATGGCGGACGCAGGCGCGTGCCGGTGGAAGCCGGCTACGGCAACGGAACCACCATCCAGATCCTGGGTGGCATCGAGGAGGGCGATCGCGTCGTACTGCCGGGCTAGCCTCGCCAGCCCCGGCGCGCGACGCGGCGCAGCCGACGACTCGCATGATCGACATCCTGGGGCAGGTTCTCGCCAACCTCCGCGCCAACAAGCTGCGCAGCTTCCTGACCATGTTCGGGATCCTCTGGGGCGTGGTCACCGTGGTCGTGCTGTCGGCCATGGGCGAGGGGTTCCGCCGCGGCAACCAGCAGGTGCTCGAGGAGCTCGGCAGGAACATCGGCATCGTCTGGGGCGGTCGCACTTCGCTCCAGGCGGGCGGCGCGCGGGCCGGGAGACAGGTCTTCCTGACGGTGGACGACGCGCGGGCCCTCGAGCGCGAGTCCCGCATGATCGCCGTCGTCAGTCCGGAGATCCAGCGCGGCGGCGTCAACGTGAGCAGCGCCTACAACGCCGCCTCGCTCCAGGTCCACGGCATCGAGCCCCAGTACCAGCAGATCCGGACGATCGACATCGAGCGGGGCCGGACGTTCAGGTTCACCGACGAGGAGCAGGCGAGGCGCGTGGCCATCATCGGCGACGAGGTGTCCCGGCAGCTCTTCGGCGCGCGCGAGAGTGTCGGCCAGGCCGTTCGCCTGAACGGGCTGCCGTTCACCGTCATCGGCAAGATCCGCTACAAGGACCAGGACAGCAACTACAGCGGACCGGACAACAACAAGGTCTTCGTGCCGTTCTCGACGATGGCGCGCGATCTTCCACGTCCGGACGCGGCACCCGGCGTCGTGTCGAACCTGATCGTGACGCCACACCAGTGGGTGGTCGACGACCTGCCGGCGATCCTCGACAGCCGGATCGGGCGCATCGCCGACATCGACTGGCCGCTCGCCCAGGACGTGCGCCGCGTGCTCGGGCCCCGCCACCGCTTCGAGGCCGGCGATCGCAACGCCATCGCCATGTGGGACACCAATCTCGAGACGATGATGCTCGGCCGCATGGTGGACACGATGGAGGACTTCTTCACGCTCGTGGGCGTCGTCACGCTGGCGCTGGGCGGGCTCGGTGTGATGAACATCATGCTCGTCGCGGTACGCGAGCGGACGCGCGAGATCGGCGTGCGCAAGGCAATGGGCGCCACGACGAGCCAGATTCAGCGGCAGTTCTTCTTCGAGGGCTTCACGCTCACGATGCTGAGCGGGCTGCTGGGCTTCGCGATCGCGCTGGGGCTGTGCGCGCTGGTCAACCTGGCGCCGATGCCGATCCGGTTCCAGGGGATGATCCTGACCCCGCAGGCCGGCATCTTCGCCATCGCGGCGCTCACGCTCGTGGGCGTCGTCACCTCCACGTATCCGGCCCGGCGGGCGGCACTGCTGCCGCCGGTCGAGGCGCTCCGGGCCGAGACATGATGGCCGCGGCAGGGCGTCGCTGGTCGTTCGCGCGGTCACGACAGGTCTTCGGAGACATCGTCCGCGAGGCGCTGCTCGGTCTGCTCAGGAACCGCTTTCGCGCGGGGCTCTCGACGCTCGGGATCTCGTGGGGCATCGTGTCGGTCGTCATGCTCCTGGCCTACGGCGAGGGCTTCAACCAGGCGCTGCTGCGGGGGTTCCAGGGGGCCTTCAGCGACGGTGTCACGATCATGTTCCCGGGTCAGACCAGCCTGCAGGCGGGGGGGGAGCGGGCCGGCCGGCCGGTTCGCATCCGGATGGCCGACGCCGAGGCCGTCGGGGAGATCCCGCTCGTGAAGGCGTGGAGCCCCGAGTTCATGCGCGACTACACGGTGTCGTGGGGCCTGAAGCAGGAGGGCTATCGCGTGCGGGGCGTGGCGCCGGTGTACGGCGAGATACGCTCGCAGCCGGCGGAGTCCGGGCGATTCCTCAACGCCGACGACGTGCGGCTGCGGCGCCGCGTCGTCTTCATCGGCAGCGAGGTGGCCTGGAAGCTCTTCGGCAACGTGCCACCCGTGGGCGAGACGGTCCGCATCGGCGGCATGCCGTTCGACGTGATCGGCGTCCAGCGCCAGAAGGCGCAGCTCTCCAACTACGGCCGGCCCGATCGTCAGAGCGTCTTCATCCCGTACACGACCGCCGGTCTGCTCTGGAACACCGAGTTCCTCAACGTGCTGATCTACCAGACGGTGGACCCGACGCTCGACGCGCGCACGACGGCACGGGTGAGGGAGGTGCTCGGCCAGCGGCTCCGGTTCAACCCGGCGGACGAGCGCGCGCTCGACGGCTTCGGCTCGGCCGAGTCGCAGGCCATCATCGGCAGCCTGGTGCTCGGCCTCAAGCTCGTGCTCGGCTTCATCGGCGTGCTCACCCTCGCCATCGGCGGCGTGGGCGTGATGAACATCATGTTCGTCTCCGTCACCGAACGGACGCGCGAGATCGGCCTGCGGATGTCGCTGGGGGCACGGCGGACTGCCGTGCTCTGGCAGTTCCTGCTGGAGGGGCTCGCCACCACGTTCGCCGGCGGCCTGGCCGGCGTCGCCGTCTCCTACGTGCTCGTGTGGCTCACGAGCCCGCGCCCGTTCCTGTCCGAGATCCTCGACGATCCCACGCAGACGGTGGACGTGCACCTGATCCTGTCGCTCGAGCTCGTGGGCATCTGCACCGGGATCCTGGTGGCGGTCGGGCTCGTCAGCTCCTTCGTGCCGGCGCTGCGTGCCTCGCGGCTCGATCCGATCGAGGCGCTCCGCTACGAATAGCTGCCCGACCACGGTGGCCATCACGAAATCGTAATGGCATCGAAAATGGGGTCTGACCCCATTTCGATCAGAGCGGAGCGAACAGCTCGTCGAGGGAGATGGCGAGTCCAGGCAGGAGCGGTGATTCGAGCGAGGCGTGTCTCTCCTGGGTCAGCTCGGCCACACGAGGAAATCTCGAAGTGAAGCCGGCCCACCAGCATCTGGTGACGCGTGTTGGGGCTCGGCGTCACGTAGTGCTCCCCGTCGATGAGCTCGTGCCGGCGCCCGTCGTCCGGGAACAGCAGGAAGTCGTCGTAGGTGAGCCTGGTGTCTCGCTCGGGCTGCGAGGAGCCCTCGTTCCGCATGTCCGCATCGTACATCGATCGCGGTGCTACCATCGCCAGATGCAGACGGCGGACCTGGGCGGCGGTGTCGTCGTGCTCGTGCCGGTGGCGCAGCAGGCGGAGGTCGTCGACGTGCTGTGTGAGGCGTTCCATGGGTATCCGGTGATGCGGTACGTGCTGGGCTCTGTCGAGGGCTACGACACACGCTTGCGGACGCTCATCGACTTCTTCGTCTCCGCGCGATACCTGCGTGAGGAACCGGTGCTCGGCGTCGGCGACCAGGCCAGTCGGCTCGTCGGCGTCGCCCTGATGACGCTGCCCGGAGAGCGTGAGTCGCCCGAGGAGCTGGCGGTCAAGCGTGGGAGGACGTGGGCGACGCTCGGCGACGACGCGCGCGAGCGCTATGAGACCTACGGCGAGGCGGCCAGCCGCTTCGACACGGGTGGCCTGCACCATCACCTGAACATGATTGGCGTGCGCCCATCGCATGCTGGACGCGGCCTGGCGCGTCCGCTGATGGACGCCGTGCACGCCCAGGCCGCTGCCGACAGGGACGGCGAGGGCGTGTCGCTCAGCACCGAGACCCGGTCGAACGTGTCGCTGTACGAGCACTTCGGCTACCGCCTGCTCGGCCACGCTGTCGTGAACGACCAGCTCGAGACCTGGTCGATGTTCAGGACGTCGTTCGGCGGGCGCGAGGCACGGCACCTCTGAAGCAAACCGTTCTTACGCGATAGGTACGCGGAGCGACGAATACCGCAGACGTCAACCCGGGTCGTGGATCGAGCGGAGCCGGTTTGCGTAAGAGGTGCCGTGTCTCGCGCTCGCCGCTTTACGCCGGCTGAGCGGCCGTCAGCGCCGCGGTGACGGCCGCCGCCATCTCCCTGGTCGTCGCGCGCCCGCCCAGGTCCGCCGTCCTCACCTTGCCGTCGGTCAGCACGCGCTCGATGGCGGCCAGGATGCGGTCGTGGGCCGCACGCTCGCCGAGATGCTCCAGCATCATCGCGCCCGCCCAGATCGAGGCCATGGGGTTGGCGATTCCCTTGCCCGCGATGTCGGGCGCGGAGCCGTGGATCGGCTCGAACATCGACGGCGTCGTCCGTTCAGGGTTGATGTTGCCGCCGGGCCCGACGCCCAGGCTGCCCGAGATCGTCGAGCCGATGTCGGTCAGGATGTCGCCGAACATGTTGGAGGCGACGATCACGTCGAGCGTCTGCGGATGCGTGATCATGCGGGCGCAGAGCGCG
>Ga0299906_10003043_pt1 | contig 13849 bp, 11 predicted proteins | sample RVTome_14_FD_200259 | JGI IMG/M metagenome (GOLD analysis project Ga0299906, IMG submission 200259) | Soil microbial communities from uranium-contaminated site in the Upper Colorado River Basin, Wyoming, United States - RVT145D125 (version 2) ... | reverse complement strand
TCCCGCAGGCGGAGATCGAGGCCCTGGTGGGCAATCCGCTGGACAAGGGCAGTTACACGTTTAATCACCGCTTCGAGGACGATCGCCAGTACCAGAGCGAGTCGTGCGACTGGTCCGCTGCGGGAGGCGAAGGCAACGAGGTCGACCTGTGGGTCAGCCTGCCCAAGCATTTCTCTTCCGGCCGGGTAGAGTGCTCGCCCGGCAGCGACAATCGGAAGGTCTCCGGCATCGGCGATCAGGCGTGGTGGGAGTATCAGGAGTACTTCGGCATGGGCACCCTGCGGGTCTGTGCCGCGCAGGCGATGGTGGAGGTGCAGGTCGATCTGACGGGCAATGACGAGGCAGTGGCCAGGAAGATCGCCCAGACGATGGCGGAGAAAGTCCTGGCGTCGCGGTGACTCAAGGAAGAGAGACTGCCGGGCCTTGAAGCAACGCGTCCGTCAGATGGCCTCAGATTTCAAGACGTGACCCCAAGATGAGGCACACTGTCCCGCCCATTGGCTCGCCTGCACGACATCGAAGTCCACAAGACGGAGGTCTTCGCCCAGTGGCTCGATGGCCTGCGCGACCTTCATGCAAGGGCACGCGTGCAGGCGCGGGTCGCACGTCTGGTCGCCGGACCCCCGAGGAGATGGCGGCCTACCTGGAAGCCTAACTCGAAGAGGCGAACGGGGGCGCCACGTTGATCGCCAGGGCGCTCGGCGATATTGCGCAGGCGAAGGGCATGACCCAGGTGGCACGCGATGCCGGGCTGTCGCGGGAAAGTCTATGCGAGGCTTTCTCCGGCGAACGCAGCGTCGGGACTGTGCAGGATACGCAGCGCAGTCACGTTCGCCAGAAGCGTCTGCACGTCGCCGGTAAGCGCGATGAGCGAGGGCGGATCGAGCGCAAACTCGGCGTGGGTCCACCCACCTCCGGAGCCCGTGTTGCTTTCCCCACGCCGTGCAGTTCCCCCACCGTACCCGATAGAATCCCCAAGCACCGCGCCCCGCTCCGCGGTTCAGTTCAACGGGCCCTTATCCATCATGCGCCGCTCCCCCGATGCCCATCCCGAGCCTCCCGTGCGCCCGCACAATGGATAAGATCCTCTTCGTTGCACGATGGATAAGGGCCTCTTCGTTAAGTCGTTTCTCCCTTATCGTAAGGCTCACTAAATGAGCTACGGCTCTGAACATCTTGATCAACCAGTCATAACCCTTGTGCGCAAGGATGTGGTGACGTTGCGAGAGGATCAAACTGTCCAGAAGTCTCTGGACACCATCCGGCAGCACGGTATCGGCGAGAAGATAGTCTATTTCTATATCGTGGACGCAGACAACCGCCTCTCAGGCGTCCTGCCTACCCGTCGCCTATTGACTGCACCTTTAGAGACACGACTGGCGGATTTGATGATTCCTCGCGTGGTGACCATTCCGCACACTGCCACGGTGCTAGAAGCATGCGAGGCGTTTGTGCTGCACAAGTTTCTGGCGTTCCCGGTGGTCGACGATTCGCGGAGGATTGTCGGCGTCATAGATGTCAGCCTGCTGAGTGACGAGGTGTTCGACCTTGCCGAACGGGAGCAGACGGATGCGTTGTTTGAGTCCATCGGCTTCCGGGTTTCGCAAGTGCGTGATACATCGCCGGTGCGAGCGTTTTGGTTCCGCTTTCCGTGGTTGATTGCGACGATTGGCAGCGGGACAATTTGCGCTTTGCTGGCCAGTGCCTTCGAAGTCACTCTTGCAAAGAGCATTGTGCTAGCGTTTTTTCTCGCGCTCGTTCTGGGGCTGGGTGAGAGCGTGAGCATTCAGTCCATGACTGTGACGATTCAGGTTTTACGAGCGACGCGGCCGACCTTGGGCTGGTACCTACGAGCGCTTCGCAGAGAGGGTGGCACGGCACTCCTGCTCGGCACGGCCTGTGGCACGGTAGTCGGTCTAATTGTTTGGATCTGGCGTGAAACTGGGCTAACCGGCTGCGTTATCGGTGCGAGTATCCTGCTGGCACTTTTCGCGGCGTGCTTTATTGGGTTGAGCGTGCCGGCGCTCTTGCATGCGCTGCGGCTTGACCCGAAGATTGCAGCCGGTCCAGTGACCCTGGCCCTTACAGATATCTTCACGTTGGCATTCTATTTCGGACTGGCAACGTGGTTGTTGTGAGAAGGCGGCCTAACAGCCGGTTGCAGCGGACGGCGCTGCGCGCCGCCGCTGAACCGAAACATTGGGCGTCATAGACGCGGTTGCCCGTGCGGCTTCTCGTGAACATTGATGTGGACGATCTCGAACGCGCTATCGAGTTCTACACGACTGCGCTCAGTCTTCGCGTCGCGCGACGGCTCTTTGATGGTTCGGTCGCGGATCGGTCACGGGTTCTGTCTCCTTCAGTTCAGCAGTCGAGGCTACGATGCGGTTGCATGAGATGGCGCCCAACCACGCGTTCGAGCCGTTGCGATCCAAAGGATCCCGGGGCAAAGTCACCGCGTGATGAGTCGGCAGTTGATCGTCTTGCGGCACGGCAAGTCGGACTGGGCGTCGAGCGCGGCGTCGGACTTTGACCGCCCACTAACCCAGCGGGGTCGGCGCGCGGTGAAGCGCGTGGGGAAGTGGCTCCGGGCGGAGGGGTTGTTGCCGGACCACGTGGCGAGCTCACCGGCGGAGCGGGCGCGGCAGACGGCGCTGCGTGTGTGCCGCGCGGCGGGGGTGGCGGAGGCCGTGATCTGCTACTACCCAGAGATCTACCTGGCCGACGTCGAGGAGTTGCTGGCGGTGCTGGCCGCCTGCCCGGGTGACGCGCGCCGGGTGATGGTGGTCGGACACAACCCGGGGCTGGAGCTGTTGGTAGAGTACCTGGCGGGGGACGACGTCGCAGTGCCGCCGGGCGGCAAGCTACTCCCCACGGCGGCCGCGGCGCTGCTGGAGATGCCGGACGACTGGCAGGGGCTGGCCGCGGATGCGGCGCGCTTGGTCTCCCTCACTCTGCCGCGCGATCTAAGCTGACTCGCCGGCGGATCACCGCCGCGCCCGGCGGATGCTCGGGCCTTGCAGCCGGCGCTTACGCAGCCGCGTGGCGAACCGGGTGCGGCGCTCGGCCAGCCGGATCAGCACCTGCTGGCTGCCCGGCGTGTCGGACCGCGGTGGCTGGCGCTGGACGTAGGTGCCGTCGCTCTGCATCTCCCAGGCACTGCGCGGGTCCGTGAGCTGCGCGTCGAGGATGGCGCGTAGGTCGGCCTGCAGGCGGGCATCCTCTACCGGGACGACCACCTCCACGCGGTGTTCCAGGTTGCGCTGCATCGCATCGGCGGAGCCGATGTAGTACTCGGGATGACCGCCGTTGGCGAAGAAGTAGACGCGGCTGTGCTCCAGGAAGCGTCCGACGATGCTCACCACCCGCACGTTTTCGGAGAGGCCCGGAATGCCCGGCCGCAGGCGGCACGTGTCGCGCACGATGAGGTCGACGCGCACCCCCGCCTGCGCCGCCTGGTAGAGGGCCTGGGTGATTTCCACGTCCTCCAGGGCGTTCAGCTTGAACTGGATCAGGCCGTGGCCACCGGCGGCATGGTGCTCGATCTCGCGCTGGATCATGGCGAGGAGCGATCTCTTCAGGGCCTTCGGGGAAGGCAGGATCTTCTTGTACTCGCGGGTCGGCGTGTAGCCAGTCGTGAGGTAGTTGAACAGCTCGGTGAGGTCCTGGCCGATGAGGTCGTCGCTGGTGAGGATCCCCAGATCGCAATAGAGACGGGCGGTCTCGGCGTGGTAATTGCCGGTGCCGATGTGCGCGTAGCGGCGCAGGCCGTTGTAGTCCTGGCGCACCACGAGGATCACCTTGCAATGGGTCTTGAGCCCCACCACGCCATAGGTGACGTGAATGCCGGCCTCTTCCAGTTGGTTCGCCCAGCGGATGTTGGCCGTCTCGTCGAAGCGCGCCTTGAGCTCGACCACCACCGCCACCTGCTTGCCGTTCTGTGCCGCCTCGATCAGATAGTCGATCACCTTGGACTTCCGCGACGTCCGGTACAGGGTCATCTTGATGGCTCGCACCTTGGGGTCCTGGCTCGCCTCCAACAGGAATCGCTCGACCGACGTGGAGAACGACTCGTAGGGGTATTGCAGCAGGATCGACTTCACCCGGCGGATGCCATGAAAGATGTTCTGCTCGGAGACCAGGCGGACGTGGTCGATCGGGTGGTGCGGCGGATCGTGCAGCTCCGGGATGTCGAGGGCGGAGATCTCGAACAGGTCGCGCATACCCATCATGCCGTCGGTCTCGAAGACGTCGGCGTCATCGGTCAGCGATAGCTCGGCGGCGACCATGCCGCGGTGGGTGGGGTCCATGTCCTCCGCCACGACCAGCCGGACGATCGGCGCGAAGCGCCGCAGGCGGATCTCGGACTCGATCATCGCCAGCAGATCGTCCGCGTCCTCTTCGTTGCGTTCGGTGTTGGCATTGCGCGTCACGTGGAAGCGCTCGCACCGCTCGACGGTCATCTTGGGGAAGAGGAGGTCGAGGTTGTTGGACATCACCTCTTCCAGGGGAACGAACCGATTCCCATTGCCGACCCGCAGAAAGCGCGGGATCCCGGATCCAATGGGAACCTTCACCCGCGCCATGGAGGTGTCGACGTCGCCCGGGTAGCGCAGGGTGATGAGGAGGTTGAGGGACAGGTTGGAGATGAACGGGAACGGGTGTGCCGGGTCCACCGCCTGGGGAGTCACCAGGGGGAAGATGTTCGTCACGTAGTGCTCGCGCACCTGCTGGCGCTCCTCTTCGTCGAGGGCGTCGTAGGTCAGGATGTGGATGCCACGCTCATGGAGCTTGGCGAACAGGATGGGCAAGAGCGCCTCCTTCTGCGCATCGATCTCCCGCACCACGCGGTGACACTCGGTGATCTGCTGCTGGGGGGTGCGTCCGTCCACGGTGAGATCGTGGATGCCGGCTCCGACCTGCTGCTTCAGGCCGCCGATGCGTTTCATGAAGAACTCGTCGAGGTTGGCGCTGACGATCGCCACGAACTTGATGCGCTCCAGCAGAGGAGTCCGCTCGTCGACCGCCTCGTGCAGAACCCGGCGGACAAACTCGAGCCAGGTGAGCTCGCGGTTGAGATATAGCTCCGGCGAGCGGATCCCGGCGGGAGAGAGCGGCCGCTCGGTCGGACGCGAGTCATCCGCGGCGCTCGGCGGCGCCACCGGCGGCTCGGGCACGGAGACCGGCGAGGCGGGCAGTCGCCCGTCCTTGGCCGCGGCGCGACCTCGCGCCACACCAACGGTGCGCTTCCTGGTGCTATTTCGCGGTCGGGTTGGCATGGGGTAGCGGCGGGATCACGGCCTCCGGCCCGGGGTGAGCTTGCCGCAAGCCGATTAAGGCCGCCACCTCGCTCCATAACGCGGCGTAGGCGCGGCCCGGGACGCTGCTGCGGGCATAGCAGAGGAGTGGCGCCCGGCGGACGCCCATCTGCTCCACAAGGCTTGAGTAGGGGATCTGGGTACGCAAAAGGAATAGCTCGCCATCCGCCTCGGCGGCGATTTGGCGATGCAGGGCGCGCCGCCAGTCGGCCATGCAGAAGAATGGCAGGAGGAGCGTCCCCTTCGGGCCCTTGGCGTGCAGGTGGTGCCGGAGCTGTTTCAGCGTCCGCAGGGAAAGGGGCGTCGGGATGGTCGGCACGAGGAGCACCGAGGCGGCGGCGAAGATGTTCTCCGAGGCCAGCGAGATGCTCGGGGCGCAGTCGAGAAACACCAGGTCGTACTCCTGTTCCAACGGTCGCAGGAGCTTGCTCAGTTGCTTGCGAGGTTTCTTGGTCGTGCCCAAGGCGAGGTCCATGTGGCGGTAGGAGAAGTCCGCCGGCAGGAGGTCGAGCCCCTCGAAGTCCGTGCCGCGGATCAACGACTCCAGGTCGGACTTGCCGCGGAACAGGCGCCGGCCGCCGCCCTTCACCTTCGCCTTGACCCGGAAGTAGAAGGTGGCGGCACCCTGCGGGTCGAGGTCCCACAGCAGGCAGCGGTACCCGTCTGCGGCGGCGAGGTAGGCGAGGTTCACCGCCGTGGCCGTTTTGCCGACGCCGCCCTTGATGTTGTAGGTGGCGATCACCTTCATGACTTCGCCCTGTCTTGCGGCGCGAACAGGCGCTGGAAGAGCTGCCGGTGCTCGTCCGCCGAGAACTGCGCGAACCGCTCCGCAAACCGCGCCCGCTCTGCTCCCTGACGCTCTTCTAGCAGTGCCTGGAGACGACCCATGGCGAGATAGGTCTCGACCGGCATGCCGCCCTCGTCGGCCATCTGCTGGGCGAGACGGCGTAGCGTCTCCTGCTGCACGACGCAGTCATTGAAGTAGCCGAGGTTGTCCTGGAGCTGCTTCAGGGAGTCGATGAGCCGTTCGACCGTCTCGGTGTCATATAGGCTGCGAAAGAATTCCATGAGATAGCGCAGCTTCTTGCAGTCGATCCGCAGGCGGTGCAGGGCCGTGGCCGGGCTCTCGGGAGCGATCGACCGGCCATCTTTCAGTACCCGGCGATAGATCCGCCAGATGCGCTTGGAGGCAACCTCGGAGACCGGCCGCGAGGCGTTGGCTGGGGCGGGTCCCTCGATCGTGGTTTGATCGAGGAAGTGCTGCCACCCCTCCACCAGCTTTCGGTAACGCGGCGAACCCAGGGCCTCTACCAGCCGGTCATGCTCCGTTCTGTGATGTCCTTCCAGAAAGGCCAGGAGCGGCGCCAGGGCGTCGTGTGCCGCCTCCGGCAGGCTGGCACGGTAGTCGCCCATGTTCCCGAGATAGACGTCCAGGTCCCGGGTCGGGCCGGTAACCGAGCCGAGCCACGCAAGCTCCTCGCGGTAGTGGTCGACGATGTCTTGCGGAAAGACCGCCTTGATCTGACCCAGGGCGGAGCGGGCGCGGCGTGACGCGACCCGGAAGTCGTGGAGGAACTCCTCGTCGAGGTTGTCCCGGACCCCCGCCTCGTTGGCGTGCAGGGTCGCGAGGAGATGCCGGTGGACGAGCCGGGCAGCCGCCGCGGCCGTCATCTCGGGAGCGAGCCGCAGGTCAAGCTTGGATGAGTAGTCGCCTGGCTCGCGGCCGATGGCGGCGAGGATCCGGGCAAGCTCGCCGTCCTCCTCGGGCCGTAGCCGCAGCTCACCTTCGAGGACGGCCCGGACCTCACCCGCGGCGGCGGCGTATCCCCTCACCGGGACGAGCCTCAGCCCCGGGCTGAGCTGCGTCCCGTCTTCGTCATCGGGACGGCAGGCGGTGCATCCCTCGCGGACCACGGCGGCGATTGTCTTGCGGCGGTCGTCGAGGAGCTGCAGGGTCGCCGTCCGGCAGGACAGGCGCACGATCGGGAAGAGCCTGCGCGCGGCCAGGATCGGCGCCAGGGCACCGCGACACGGGCCCTGCGGGAAGTCCGCGGCGAAGGCCGGCATCGACCGGCGCCGCAGGCGGCAGCGCGGCGTCCCGTCCAGGCTGTTCCAACGGATCGTGCCGGCGCGACCCACGAGGGTAAGGGTCAAGACGCTCTGGTCTTTGTAGAGGCGCCAGTCGAAGGTGTCGTGGTAGATTCGGGAGGATTCTTCCTGGGGTTCGAGCCGGCTCGGAAAACGGTCGTGCAGGGTGTGAAGAACCCGATCGGCCTCTTCTTCGGATTCCAGGGGGTAGTGGCGCTCCGCGGGTCTCATAAGAAAGAACCTACGATGGCCCATGAGATCGAGCGAAAGTTTTTAGTGATAGGTGAAGGTTGGCGCCAGCCGGGGGAGGGGCGGCGGTATCGCCAGGGATATCTCTCCACCGCCGCCGACCGTGCGGTCCGGGTGCGTACCGTCGGCGACCAGGGGTTCCTGACCATCAAGGGGCGCACGCAGGGGGCGACCCGCGCCGAGTACGAGTACCCGATCCCCGTCGACGAGGCCGAAGCGATGCTGGATAACCTGTGCCTGCGGCCGCTCATCGAGAAGGTGCGCTACGCGATTTCATATCAGGGGCGGGTCTGGGAGGTCGACGAATTCTTCGGCGACAACGCCGGCCTCGTCGTGGCGGAGGTCGAGCTAGAGAACGAGACGCAGGCGATCGTGAAGCCCGACTGGGTCGGGGCCGAGGTCACGGACGACCCGCGTTACTACAACGCCAACCTGGTCCATAAGCCATTTAGCCAGTGGTGACACCGGCGTCGTGAAACCGGCTCGCACGACCGGGCGGCATCATGGTGCCGGGCGAGGCCGTAGCTTACCGCGGCCGTCTGTGACCGGATTGTCACAATTTCTTCTTCTTCCGCGCGGTGCCTGCCACGGTGCGCTGCGCGCGCTCCCATGCGTCGGGTCACCGGCACGGCGATCGGCCGACGCGGCGTTCCGGACACCGGTTTACGCCGGCGCCACGGGACGCGATAATCTTTGCCCCTCAAGGCCACGCCATCTCGTGACGACTGTAGCGGTACTATTCACTGAATATGGAGGATTCCCCGATGTCGCTCTCCCCCGGAAAGAAGTCCGTAGCCGTGGTACTGGTCGTCAGCCTGCTGTGGCTCGGGATGCCGCCGCTGGCACGGGCCGCCGTCATCCCCACCGACACGCTCATCGAGCTGGAAGAGACGGGGAGATTGCCCTCGGCCGTCGCGACAATGCTCGCCCGAGCGGATGTGCGCGCCGAGTTTCTCACCCTCGGCGTCGAGCCCCGCGACGTAGAGTCGCGACTGGCGGCGCTGAGTCCCTCCGAGCTGCAGCGGCTCGACGATCGATTGACCGCCCTCCCCGCCGGGGGGGATGGGTTGTTAGTGTTGCTGGGGGTGATCCTCGTGGTATTGATCGTCCTCGAGGTCCTCGGCGTCACCAACGTCTTCACCAAGCTCTGATCCACATGCCTAACCACGACCCTGCCGCGCGCCGGCAGGGTGACGGTGGGTACACCCCGGCATGACGTCTCGTGAAGGTCCGGGCGCGAGGAGCGGTCTTGCGTTCGTGGCTCGCGGCGGCCCTGGGCGTCGCCGTCGGGGCGCTCGGCTGCGCCGGGCCGACCCCGGCCCGCCGTTCGTCTCTCCCGGCGGGGATCGAGGGTCCACCGGTCGAGTTGTCGGCGACGCCATACTTTCCCCAGGAGGCGTACCAGTGCGGTCCGGCCGCATTGGCCACGATCCTCACCGCCTCCGGGGTAGCGGTGACGCCGGCCGACCTGACCCCCGAGGTCTACCTTCCCGGCCGCCGCGGTAGCCTTCAGCTCGAGTTGCTGGCGGCCAGCCGCCGCCATGGGCGTTTGCCCTACGAGATCGCGGACGGCATGTCGGGGCTGTTGGCCGAGTTGCGCGGCGGGCGGCCGGTGCTGGTGCTGCAGAACCTCGGCTGGCGGCGATGGCCGGTCTGGCACTACGCCGTAGTAGTCGGGGCGCTGGCGGGCCCCGACCGGTTCGTCCTGCGTTCGGGTTCGAAGGAGCGGCTCGTCGTCCCGGCCGGTCGCTTTCTCCGTAGCTGGCAGGGGGGCGACCTCTGGGGATTGGTGGTGCTGCGCCCGGGCGAGATGCCCGCGCGCGTCGATAAGCGCACTTATTTGAAGGCGGCGGCCGCCCTCGAGGCCGCCGGCCAGGCCGCGGCGGCGCGCGCCGCGTACCACGCGGCCTTGACCCAATGGCCGGCAGATGCGGTGGCGCGTCTCGGCCTGGGCAACAGTGCCTTCGCCCTGGGGGAGTGGGGGGAGGCGGAGGCCGCGTACCGCCGGCTCCTCGACGAACAGCCCGGCCACGTGATCGCACGCAACAACCTCGCCCAGGTCCTCGCCGAGCAAGGGAACCTCTCCGCGGCGCTCGCGGAGATCGACGCGGCCCTCGCCGCAGAGGGGCTGAGGGATGGCCTGCGCGAGGCGTTGGCGGAGACGCGCCGGGAGATCGTCACGCGCGCCGCGCGCACCGGACCGCCGATAGAGAGTCGCGCGCCCGCGCCGTAGGCGGTCACTGGTCACGCAGGGCGGTCACCGGCCCCGCCCGCAAGTTGCGCCAGGAAGGGCTTGCTTGCCTCGCCGAAATAGAGCGAGCGATGGGGGAAGGGGATCTCGATCCCCTGGGCGTCGAAGGCCTTCTTCAGGCGCCGGCGGTACTCGCGTCCCACGTCCCACTGCTTGATCGGCTTCGTGCGTAGCCGCCCCTTGATCACCACGGCGGAGTCCGCGAAGTCGTCCACCCCGAAGACCTCCACGTCCGCGAGCATCAACGGCCCGAAGACCTGGTCCGCGCGTAGCTCGCGCCCGACCTCGCGCATGATCTCCATCACCCGATCGACGTCCTCCTTGTACGCCACGCCGATGTCGAACACGTAGGCCGACCACTCCCGGGTGAGATTGGACAGGGTAGCGATGGTGCCGTTGGGGAAGACGTGGACGATGCCCGACAGGTCGCGCAGGACGATGGTGCGGAAGTTCATCCGCTCCACCAGCCCACCCGTGCCGTTGACCACGGCGACGTCTCCGACCCGCACCTGATTCTCGAGGATGAAGAAGAATCCGGCGATCACGTCACGCACGAGGTTTTGCGCGCCGAAGCCGATGGCCAGGCCGGCGACCCCCGCGCTCGCCAGGATCGGGGCGATCTCGACGCCCAGCTCGCGCAAGATCACGAGCACGGCCATCAGCCAGATGAGGATCACGATCCCCTGGCGCAGGAGCCGGGCGAGGGTCTCGGCCCGTTTGGCCGCTTCCGTCGGGATGTCGCCCTCCGCCTTCCCGCGGTCGATCAACGCCGCCTCCAGGCGTTGCAGGGCGATCTTCGCGGCGGTGAGGACGCCCCAGGCGATGAGCGTGATCAACAGGATGTGCAGGAGGGTGAACATCACCGATTCCCACTCGACCTGCGTGAAATAACTCAGCAACAAATCCATCTCGATCCTCCATCATCCACCACGGGGCCGGGTCTTCCCCCACCTACCATTCGTCCGCATGTTTCACGAGTTTCCCGCGCACGTGGCCACAGATGGTGGCCGGCACGCAACCCCACCTTAGCCCGCACTTCCCACCATGAATCGCTGCGCCCGCGCAACCACCCGCATCTTCTGGCCCACCTCGTCCGAGGTAGGAGCCGGTTGCACCGGCGACCCGCGCCGCCAGGCGCGGCCGGCCTTCTCGGGCCGGAATCGCCGAAGGGATTCGGCGCCTACCGCGGGCCGGCCAGGATCTACGCGCGTTTGCACGGTCTCGCCACGATCCCTGGTGAGCTAGGTGCCGTGCGGAGTGGCGCAGGAGACGATGCGGCCGGGGACCGGAGATCATGTGGCGTCTCCGGCTGGGTGCGGGCGATCGGGAAAGTCCGCGAGGGCGGCGAGGGCCTGGTCGACGTCCGCCGCGGTGTGGTCGGCGGAGATCTGGAAACGGATCTCCTCGTCGCCCCTGGGCACCACCGGGTAGGCGAGGCCGGTGGCGAGGATGCCGCGGTCGCGCAGGTGGCGGACCAGGGCGTGGGTGCGGGCCGTGTCGCGGACCAGGAGCGGCACGACCGGGTGGCCCCCCGCCAGGGTCTCATAGCCGAGGGCGGTGAGTCCGTCCCGGAAGCGGCCGGTCATGGCCCGCAGGTGGTCGAGGAGGAAACGGCCTGCCGGACCGTCGAGGAGGTCGAGGGCACGGTCTGCGGCGGCAGCCTCGCCGGGGGTGATCGGATTGGAGTACACGTAGAACGGCGCCTTCTCCCGCAGGTAGTCGATCACCACCTGGCTTGCGGCCACGTAGCCGCCGTTCACCCCCAGGGCCTTGCCGAGGGTGGCGATGAGCAGGTCGGCCGCGGCGCCGGTGTGCTCCTCGCTGCCGCGGCCGGTGGCGCCAAAGGCGCCGACGCCGTGGGAGTCGTCCACCACCACCACGACTCCCTCCGGAAACTGCCCGTCGAATCGGCGGGCCAGCACGGCAATTTCGGCCAGCGGCGCGTGATCGCCGCGCATGCTGAAGATGCCGTCGGTCACCACCATGGCCCGCCGGCAGGTGGCCGCCGCGGCGGCGAGCCGTGCCTCCAGCTCGGCCATGTCGAGGTGGGCGTAGACATGCTTCTCCCGCGGCCGGGCGAGGCGCACGGCGTTGATGATGCAATTGTGGTTGAGGGCGTCGCTGATCACCGCCGTGTCCGCCGTGATCAGGGCCGGCACGATCCCCATCACCGCAGCGTAGGCCGAGCCGAAGACCATCGCCGCCTCGCGCCGGTGGAAGGCGGCGAGCCGCCGTTCCAGCGCGACATGCGGGGCGTAGGTGCCGCTGATGAAGCGCACCGCCCCGGGCCCCGTGCCGAAGGCGCGTACCGCCTCCTCCTCGGCGGCGATGACCGACCCGCGCAGGGCCATGCCGAGGTAGCCGTTGCCGTTCATGCGCAGGAAGGGCCGCTCGCCCTCGCCGGCGAGGCGGTAGCGCGGCCCGCGGCCCCCGGTTGGCGGCAGGACGGCGGTGATCACCGCCTCGCGGCCCTTGCGCGTGCCGCTCGCCTCGAGGGCGGCGAGGTCATCGGCCAGCAGGCGCTCGATGCGGTCGAGAGGCATGACCCTATCTCACCCCCGGCATCTTCGCGCGCAACTTGGCGAGCATGTCGCGGGTCGTGGCGGCAAGGTCGAAGGCCGGCGCCCAACCCCACTCGGTGCGGGCGGCGGTGTCGTCCAGGGAGTCGGGCCACGAGTCGGCGATCGCCTGGCGCACGGGGTCGACCTGGTAGTCGATGGCGAAATCCGGGAGGTGGTTGCGCACCTCGGCGGCGAGCTGCGCGGGGGTGAAGCTCATGGCCGTGACGTTGAAGGCGTTGCGATGGTGCAGCCGCGCCGCGTCGGCCTCCACCAGCTCGATCATCGCCCGCACGGCGTCCGGCATGTACATCATGTCGAGGCAGGTGTCGGGGCCGAGGAAGCACGTGTAGTGGCGGTAGCGCAGGGCCTGATAGAAGAGGTCGAGGGCGTAGTCGGTGGTGCCGCCGCCGGGCGGCGCGCCGTGGGAGATGATGCCGGGCAGGCGCAGGCCGCGGGTGTCGACGCCGAAGCGCTGGGCGTAGTAGTCGCACAGCAGCTCGCCGGCGACCTTCGCGACACCGTAGATCGTGGTGGGCCGCTGCACGGTCTCCTGGGGCGTGTGACGGCGCGGGGTGGTCGGGCCGAAGGCGCCGATCGAGCTGGGAAAGAACAGGGCGCAGCGGTTCTGCCGCGCCACCTCCAGCACGCGATAGAGGCCGCCCATGTTGACGTGCCACGCCACCTGCGGCCGCTCCTCGCCCACCGCCGAGAGGATGCCCGCGAGGTGGTAGATAGTCCCCACCTCGTGGTGGCGCACCACCTCCTGGATCTGCCGCAGGTGGGTACAGTCCAGGTGCTCGAACGGTCCGTCCTCCGGCGGCCCGCCGGCCTGCGGCATGCGCAGGTCGGCGGCCACGACGCGGTCGGCGCCGTAGCGCTCCCGCAGGGCCGGCACCAGCTCGCTGCCGATCTGCCCGAGGGCCCCGGTGACCAGGATCCGTTCCATGACACGTGATCCTACCCGCTTCACCCTCATGCCCGAAGGCCCTGGCGTGCTCGGCCTCCTCTCGTTATCCCGTCGCCGCGGCCGGCCCCTCCTCATGGAGGTAGGTCTCGCCGCGGTAGTAGCGCGCCACGATGGTGAAGCCCACCGCGGTGGCGGCCATCAGTACGGTGAAGAACCAGTAATAGTCGGCGCCGGCGAGGCGGCTGGTGCCGTCGGGCTGTTCGATCAGGAAGTTCACCGCGCTGGTGAACAGGTTGCCCGCGGCGATGGACATCATGAAGAAGGCCATCACGAACGACTTCATGGTCTGCGGCGCCTGGGTGTAGGAGAACTCCAGGCAGGTGATGGAGACCATCACCTCCGCCGAGGTCAGCACCAGGTACGCGAGGAGCTGCCACGCGATGTGCGGCGTGGCGCCGTTGTCGATCGCCACCTG
>Ga0299906_10003042_pt1 | contig 13851 bp, 13 predicted proteins | sample RVTome_14_FD_200259 | JGI IMG/M metagenome (GOLD analysis project Ga0299906, IMG submission 200259) | Soil microbial communities from uranium-contaminated site in the Upper Colorado River Basin, Wyoming, United States - RVT145D125 (version 2) ... | reverse complement strand
GCTAGTGCACCGCCGTCGTCATTGAATCAACGTGACTCGCTGTCGTCCAATGTGGCATGAGGCGACGGCGGATGGTGATGGAGCTGACGGCGAAGCAGCGGCGTGCATTGGAGCAGCTCGTGGCGCGGGCGACTGACGCGGCGCAAGTGGTCCGGCGGGCGCACGTCGTGCTGTGGAGTGCGGACGGCGTGACGGGCGCGGAGATCGCCCGCCGTCTCCAGCTCTCCGCCGAGGCGGTGTCGCGGATCCGCCGGCGGTTTCTCGATGGCGGCGTCGCCGGCCTCGCCACGCGGCCCAAGGGCGGGCGCACGGACCACGCCGTGCCGCCCGCGACGGTCGAGCGCCTAGTCGAGCTCGCCATGTCGCCCCCGCCCGCCGGCCGCAGCCGCTGGACCACACGGCTCCTCGCCAAGGAGGTCCAGCTCACCAGCGGGTGCGTCTCGGACGTCCTGCGGCGCCACGGGCTCAAGCCGCATCTCGTGCGGACCTACAAGGTGAGCCGCGATCCCGCCTTCGTCGCGAAGGTGCGCGACATCGTCGGGCTCTACCTCCAGCCGCCGGAGCACGCCGTGGTCCTCAGTCTGGATGAGAAGACGTCGATCCAGGCCCTGGAGCGGACGCAGCGGCCGCTGCCCCTGCGCTCGGGGCGGGCGACGCGCCACACGCACGACTACACGCGGCACGGCGTCGTGGACCTGTACGCCGCCCTCGAAGTCGCCACGGGCGCCGTCACGCATCGCCTCAGCGCCCGCCACACCGCCGCCGATTTCCTCACGTTCATGCGGCAGGTGGTGCGTGCCTACCCGGCCCAGGAGCTGCACGTGATGCTCGACAACTCCTCCACGCCCGGCACGCCGGCCGTCAAGGACTGGCTCGCCGCGAATCCGCGGGTGCACTTCCACTACACGCCGACCAGCGCGTCGTGGCTCAACCAAGTCGAAGGCTTCTTCGGCATCCTGGCGAAACAATCCCTGAGCCTCACGGATTTCCCGTCGAAGAAGGCGCTGCGCGAACACCTCCACGCCTACATGCGGGCGTGGAAGCAGCACCCAACGCCCTTCGCCTGGACCAAACCCGCGCAGGCGATCATCAAGTCCCACCGTCGCATGCTTGAGCGTATCTCGACGGCGGTGCACTAGCTAGGGGGCGCTATGGGTGGGCAGGCGGAACGACGGCAGCCGCCAAGGGATCACTTCGCCATTCGCCAACCTGGTCGCAGTGCCCCGCAGCACCCCATCGGCATCCGGAGCGCCCGTGAAACTGGCAACGGTCTGCCCGCTGGGAAGGCGTACCGTGCCCGTCACCGAGCGATCGGTCGCGATCACACCGACGACGTCCATCGCGCGCCCATCGATCTCGAGGACGCCGCGCACCTGACCGCGACTACTGCTGCCCTCGAAGCGGACATCATGCGCGCGACCGGTCGGCGCCTGCCACTGATCAGCGTACCGGAGCGACATCGCGGGCGCGCTGCCGGCCCAGAGCACCACAACAACCGCCACCCCTACCCACAGGCAGCCTCGTCCCCATCCTTGGCGTCGTCGCATGGTGTCCCTCCCAAGACCCGAGCGCGTTGTGGACGCGATATAGCGTCGGCGCGCTGGGTGGTGTCAACCACGAACCATGAAAATCCTGATCGATGTGACGGGTTGTGACACGACAGATCCGTCGTGCGCGCCGCATTTCGTCGTTGACAGCGTGTAGCAGCCACGCCTAGAGGCAACGGATGTGGCCCGTGCTGCTCGCGCCACCGACCGTGCCGTTCACCGTGCAGGCGTATCCCGTCGTGCTCGCGCTCACGGTCGTCCTCGGAACCAGCGTGGCGCTGCTCGTCGCCCGGCGCGTCGACGGCCTCGGATCACGGCAGGTGCTGGGCGCCCTACTACTGCTCAGCCTCGCCGGCCTCTTCGGGGCGCGACTGCATTTTCGTCTCGCGCACGGCAGTGACGGACCCGGCGGCGGGCCCTTCTGGGCCGTCTGGGACGGCGGGCTGCATGCGGCCGGCGGCATCCTTGGCCTGATGGTGACACTGCCGCTCATCGCGCGGTGGTGTTGCCTCCCGCTGCGCGCGTTCGCCGACGTCGTCGCCGTGGCCGGGGCCTTCGCGATGGGCCTCTATCGCATCGGCTGCCTGCTCCGAGGGTGCTGCATCGGCCACCTGTGCAGGTACCCCTGGTGCCTCCCCTACCCCCGCACGAGCTACGCGTTCTTCCTGCACGCGAACGAGGGGGTGGTCGCTCCGGATGCGGCCTTCTCAGCGCCGGTCCATCCCCTCCCGCTGTACTATCTCGCGGTCGCGTGGAGCCTCGCCGCCTGCGGCGTCTGGCTTCTGCCGCGGCGGCGCTATGTCGGTGAAGTGGCGATGTTGACCGTCTTCGGCTTCACTGCGGCCATGGTCATCCTGGAACCCTTCCGGGCCGTCACCCCGGACACGGTCTTCTGGGGTGGGCGTCCGCAGCTCCTCGTTGCAGCCGTGCTGCTCGCGTTGGCAACGGGGCTGCTGCTCGTCATCACCGGATGGCTGGCCCGCCGAGCCCCTGCCGGAGAACACACTTGAACGTCCTTCTTCTCGTCATCGATTCCTTGCGCGCCAGCGCGGTGGGTGTGCTCGGGAACGGGGACGCGCCCGATACCCCCTTCCTCGACCGGCTGGCGACCGAGACGATCTTCTTCCGTAGAGCTCATGCGACCGAGTGTTGGACGCTCCCGACGCACCTGAGCATCTTTACGGGTCGGCTCCCCTCCGAGCACGGGGCGCACTTCCAGCACATGGGCTACGCGGAGCGCTTCCCCACGATCGCCGAGATCTTTGCCCAGGCGGGCTATGAGACGGAGGTCGTCACGCGCAACCCCGTTTTCGAGGGCACCTTGCCCGGAGTCACGAGAGGATTTCAGCGCAACACTCGCATCCTCTCGGCGCACAGTCGTGGCCTGAATCCCCTCGCGCTCATGCTGGCGGCGTCCAAACCACGGTTCCGCCGGCAGGTTCGCGAGTCGGGTTTCTTCCATCCGCTCCAACGCGAAAGCCGACGATTCATCGCCGAGTTCGCCCGCTCGAGCGTCCCGGCCGATCGTGAGCTCCTCACCTACCTGTTGGAGCGGCTCGAGACCCTACGGCAACGCAGTCGACGGTTCTTCCTCTTCGCGAACCTCTTCGACGTCCATGCGCCGTATCCTCCGACGGAGCGCTCGATCTTCCGTTCATGGCGATCGCTCGCCGCCTGCGAGGAGAACCTCACGATGCCCTTCGTCCTCCCGGCTCTCGGGGGGCACCGCTACCTCCGCCCAGGATTTCGGTTGAGGGAGCGCAGTCGCCGCCTTCTGCTGAAGCGGTATCACGACGCCGTCGCACTGATGGACCAGAAGCTGCGGGACTTCTTTGAGGAGGCGGATCGACTACACCTGCTCGATGACACGCTCGTCGTCCTCACGAGCGACCACGGGGAGGCATTCGGCGAGCATGGTCTCTACCTCCACGACGCCTCGGTCTATCAGACCCACCTGCACGTCCCGCTCTACCTCCGCCACCCAGGGATGTCCCCGCTCGAGATCGACGATGTCGTGAGCACCAAGGATCTCTTCGGCCTCTTGGAGCGGGTGGCCGACCAGATGCCGGAGCGGTCGGGCACGATCCTCGATTCGGCCTACCGTCGGCAGCATCCCGTCGCCCTCGCTGAGCACTGGTACTACCCGCACGCCCCGCACACGGCGCCCGGCTACCGACAGAATCTTCGTGCCGCCGTTGCCCGCCACCGCAAAGTCATCCGAGATCAGGGCGGCCTGCGGATCTTTCGGCTCGACGAGGATGAAGGCGAGCAGCACCCCGAGGTGACGTCCATCGAGCAGCTTGGAGACCATCTAGCTTAGGAGAACGTCATGACACACCCGCTTCGCATCGGCGTCCTGATCGCGATGGCTTCGGTCGTCGCCACCATGGCGCCGTGGCCAGCCCGCGCGGTCGAGGTGAAGAACCTGGCCGGGTTCGAAGAGAGCTTCGGCCGCTACGCGCCGGGGGGCGACTGCAAGCGCCAGCCGCAGATTCTGGTCGAGTTCAGCGGCCTGACCTTCGAGTTCCCAGGCGACACCGTGAAGGTGACCAACCCCGAGTACGCCGCCGCCTATGGCCCCCACGACTACGCGGGCATCAGCAAGTGGGTCTTCCCGTTCCGTCTCGCAGACGGCTACCCGATCCTGATGACGTTCAACGCCGACGAGAAGAAAGGCGCGCTGCACATCGCCCCGCACGACGAGGGGTGGGCCGGCGGGCCGCCGCTCACCCCGAGGAACAAGGCGCTCGTAGGCGGCTCGCCGTACGCCCGCTGCAAGTGAGCGAACCACACGCCGCGGTAGTGACGCCGCAGCGGGTGGCAGACGCAGGGACGGTGTGCCACACTTCGCCGCCGTCTACGCGCGCCAATGCTGGCTCCCTCGGAACACGTCGCCTGCAACCTGTGCGGTAGCGATGCAGCGGACCCCACGGTGGCGAAGCACGGGTTCACCATCGTCCGCTGCCGGCAGTGCAGCCTCGCCTACGTGACGCCACGGCCCGACGCCGCCGCGCTCGTCGCCATGTACAGCGACGAGCGGTACTACCGGAACCGCAACGCCTCGCCGTTCGGGTACCCCGACTATCTCGGCGAGCGCTGGCTGCTCGAACGGCTGGTCGCGCGGCGGCTGGGGGTGATCGAGGCGCGCCGCCAGGGCCGCGGGCGCCTGCTCGACGTCGGCTGCGCGACGGGCGTGATGGTCGAAGCCGCGCAGGCGCGGGGCTGGACGGCCGTGGGCATCGACGTGTCGACCTTCGCCGTCTCGCAGTGTCCCGACGGACTCGACGTGCGCCACGGCGACCTGTGGCACGCGTCGCTCGAGGGCGGCGATTTCGACGTCGTCGTCCTCGACGACACGATCGAGCACCTGCCCGATCCGGGCGGGGCCCTGGCGGAGATCCACCGCGTGCTGCGCCCCGGCGGGCTGATCACGCTGAACACGCCCAACGAAGACGGCTGGCTGCGCCGCGCGATGGGACGGCACTGGTTTCACTGCAAGCCGCCGGAGCATCTCTACTACTTCAGTCCGCGCACGCTCGGGGCGCTGCTCGAGAAGCACGGCTTCGTGCACGTCGAGAGCCAGCTCTCGGGCAAGTACGTGACGCTGCGCTACCTCTGCGACCGCACGAAGGAGTACGGCACCGGGCTCGCGCGCCTGCTCGGGGCGACCCTGGGACGGCTCCCGGGTGCCGACACGCCGTTCGCGCTCCCCATCGGCGAGTTCGTCACCTTTGCGGAGCGGGACTGACGCTCGATGTCCGGGGGCCCGCGGCGCGACCCGAGCCCCGCCTACCTCCCGCTGCTGGTGGGCGTACTCGTCGGCGGCGCCGTCGCCGGAGCCATGACGCGGACGGCCGTGCCGTGGACGCTCACCATGGACACGGGCAAGGTCTTCCTCGGCCAGACGGTACCGGCCTTCCGCGTCTGGATGACGGGCCGCGTCCCGGAGTGGAGCGATCTCCTGTGGGGCGGCTTCCCACTGCTCGGCGACTGCACGACCGCGGCGCTGTACCCGCTGCACCTCGTCGCCTACGTCGCGAGCCGTCACGACCCCTTGCGCTTCTTCGACGTGGCGTTCGCGTTGCACCTCGGCCTGTTCGCGGCCGGCACGGCGGCCTTGCTGCGCACACTCGGCGCCGGCCGCCGCGCCGTCGTGTTCGGCGGCGTGCTCGCGGCGCTCTGTCCGTTCGCGCACTACTGCGGCATCGCGTTCTTTCCGGTCCTGGGGGCGCAGGCGTGGTGGCCGTGGGGTCTGGTCGCTGCCGAGCGGCTGAGTCGGCCGGGGACGCCGCTGATCGGCGGGGCCATGACGCTCGGCTGGGTGGCGCTTGCGGCGCAGGTGCTCGTCGGCGTTCCCGAGCAGGCGACGTACGCCGGGGTTCTGATGGGGGCATGGGTACTCACTCGGCGCGGGCCGCTGCCGGCCGGCACGCGCCTCGGGCGCCTCGTGCTCCTCGCGGTGGGCGCGGTCGCTCTCTCTTCACCGCAGCTCCTGCCGACGATGGCGTACCTGCCGCTGGCGGGCCGGGCCTTGGAAGGCGGCGAGATCGCGTCGCTCTGGCTCCGCGGCCCCGAGCAGCTCGTGATCGCCGGCACCGGGGTCATGAACGGCGTACCCGCCTTCCTCGGCGTGGCGGCGCCGCTGCTCATGGTCGTCGCCGTGCTCGCGCGCCGTCCCCGCGCGGCCTTCCTGCTCGTCGCCGCCGTGGCCTGTTTTGCGCTCGCCACGGGCCCACAGGCGGGCCTCTACCAGTGGCTGAACGCCGTCCCCCCGTTCGATCGTTTCCGGAGCCCCATCAAGCTCTACGCCATCGCCGAGTTCGCCGTCGTGTGGGCCGCCGCGCTCGGGATCGACGCGCTCTGGCGGCGCGGGACGGCAGCGCGGGTGGCCGCCGCGCTGCTCGCCGCGGCGGCGCTCGCCGAGCGTGGCGTCTACCTGCCGGTGGAGGTCCGCGCCCTCGCGAGCCTGCACGCCAGCCAGGACCTCACCCCGCAGATCACCGAGCGGCTGGCGGACAGCGTGCCCGTGCGCACCCACCGTCCCGGCCAGCCGCCCCCCGTCATGCACGACCTCACCGGCATGGCCGGCGGGGGCTATGCGGGATCGCTCGGCGCGCTCGTCGGACTCTCGTCGCTCCGAGCAGGCATGGTGGCGTTGATCACGTCCGACCATCTCCTGCTGCTGAACCGGCGCCATGCCTCCACGGTGCTGGGCGCCGGCCATGCGCTCGTCCTCGAGGAGAACTGCGCCCTGGCTGAGCGACGATACAAGTGGCCCATCGTCGATCGGACCCCCGACTTCTGCATGCTGAAGAACCCGGCCCGGACCGATCGCTTCGCGTTGGTCCAGCGCGCCGTGGCGGTCGCGACGGTCGGCGAGATGGTCGAGGAAGTGGGCGCGCACCCCAACGGGCCCGTGCCGGTCGTCGGAGACCCGGCACTCGCCGCCCGTCGCGGCGGCGGCGAGGTGACCGTGCAGGCCTACGAGGCGGGCCGCGCCGCGCTCGCCGTCGCGCTCACCGCGCCGGGGCTCCTGCTCGTGCGCGAGTCGCGCCTGCCCGGGTGGGACGTCCGCGTGGACGGCGCGCCGGCCGCACCCGTGCCGGCCGCGGGACTGTACTTCGCCGTGCCGCTGGAGCCGGGCCGGCACACCGTGACACTCCGGTTCCGGGCCCCCGGGTTCCGGGCCGGCGTGCTCGTGGCGTTGGCGTGGGTCACCGGCACGATGCTGTGGGCGGGCTGGGCCCGCCGCCGCTAGACGAAATGCACTCGCTTCTCCGCATCCTGCAACGATTCATGCTGCTGATCGGCGCCGTGATGGTGGCACTCGGTGCGCTCGAGATCGGGCTGCGCGCCGTCGGCTACGCAGGAGCCGAGACGCGACAGCCCTTTCGGCTCAGCCAGGAGTTCGGCGAGATCTCCTCCGACGTCCTGCGCCAACTGATGCCGTTCGAGGACGACGGCACGCGCGTCCACCTGCGAGGCCAGGACGTCCCCTACACCCGGCGCCCCGGCGTCGCACGCGTCCTCTTCGTGGGCGACTCGGACACCGCCGGCATGGGAGTGGCGTTCGAGCAGTCGTTCCCCATGCACTTCGCGAGCCGGGTGGACGAGACGGCGCCGGGCACCGCCGAGGTCTTCAACTTCGGCGTACCCGGGATGAGTCCCGTCGGCGAGTACACGTTCTTCACGCGCCATCTCGCCGCGCTGCGACCCGACGTCGTGGTGATGGGCCTCTTCATGCCCAACGACCTCAACTTCTGCCTCGACGACGGCCGGCAACACGCGCCGGGCACCGCGGCGCTGCGCGAGTCGTTTCTGCACGTCCGCGATCGCTTCGCGCTCCTGCACTTTCTGCACCTGCGCCTGCTCGCCGCGAGCGGTCGGGGCGGCGCGCTCGCGTACGAGCAGGCACGCGACGACCCGGCGCTGCTCCCGTACGCGCTCAGCCACCGGGGCATCCACGCGCGCCGCTACGACATCGGTGAGTTGCTGACCTATCTCGTCGACGACGTCCCGCTCACCGACGCGATGTGGGCAGCGGTCGAGGACGTCTTCCATCGCTTCGGGCGGCTCGCCGAGGCGAACGGCTTTCAATTCGTCGTCGTGCTGCTGCCCGCGGGGTCCCCGGTGTTCGGACGCCTGCACGTGGAGGGGGTGCCGGACATCCTCGAACGACAGAACCGCTTCGCGGGCGAGACGTTCACCGAGTCCGACTTCGACGTCCACAAGGCGACGCGCCGCGTTCTCGATCTCTGCCGGCGCGCCGCCACGCTCTGCATCGACCCGGCGCCCCGCCTGCAGGGGATCCCGCCGGAGCGATTCTACGGGCTCGGCAATCATCACTCGGCTGAGATCTTCGCCCTGATCGGCGAAGAGATGTTCCGCCACTGGGACACGCCCACGCGGCGGTTCCGGCCGGTCGCGCCCGCCGCGACGACGAGCGCACACGGCCCAGCGACACCCCGTCATTTGACGGACGTCCCTGGGCAGGCTAGCGCCGACCCGGCTCGTGATTTCTGAACTGGAGGGACACCGCGACCGGGCGCCGGCACGGGAGTCCGTCGTCGCACGGATTCCGCTTCCCGCCGGGGCGGCGAAGGGTGGCGGTCGCGAGCACCTGGAGACGGTGGCGCGCATCCTCCTCACCCTCCTGCTCCTCTTCGTCTTCCTGGCCGGCGTGAACGGCCTCAGCGCCGGCTTCAAGATGCTCGGCAAGGACGTGCTCGGAGGCTTCTTTGCCGCCACGGCGAATCCGTTCATGGGGCTGGTCGTCGGCATCCTGGCCACCACGCTCGTGCAGAGCTCGTCCGTCACGACCTCCATGATCGTGGCGATGGTGGCGGCCCCCGAGAACGCGCTCCCCCTGGCCAACGCGGTACCGATGATCATGGGCGCCAACATCGGCACGACGGTCACCAACACCCTGGCCTCCCTGGCCCACATGGGCCGGCGCCACGAGTTCCGGCGGGCCTTCGCCGTGGCCACCTGTCACGACTTCTTCAACTTTCTGGCGGTGGCCGTCCTGCTGCCGGTCGAGGTGGCCACCGGCCTGCTCCAGCGCGGTGCCTCGCTGGCCAAGGATCTCGTGATCGGCTTGGGCGGCATCGACTACGAGAGCCCGCTCAAATCCATCCTCAAAACCGCCGTCGCCCCGGCGCAGACCCTCGCCGAGTGGATGTTCGCCACCACGACGGCACAGGCCATGCTGCTGATCGGCCTCAGCGGCGCGACCATCTTCGTGGCCCTGCTGCTGCTCGTACGGTCGCTCAAGTCCGTCATGCGAACGCGCGCCGAGATCTACGTGACGCGGGCGCTCAACACGAGCACGCCGGTGGCCATCCTGCTCGGCGTGCTCATCACGGTGAGCGTGCAGTCCAGCTCGATCACCACCTCGCTGCTGGTGCCGCTGGCGGGCGCCGGGCTCCTCACCCTCGAGCGGGCCTTCCCGATCACCCTGGGCGCCAACGTCGGCACGACCATCACGGCGCTCCTTGCCTCCATGGCGGTCTCCGGCCCGAACGCCGCCGCCGGCGTGACGATCGCGCTGGTCCACCTCTTCTTCAACCTCATCGGCATCGCCCTCGTGTACGGCGTGCCGGGCGCCCGCACCCTGCCCCTCCGAGCGGCGGCGCGGCTGGCGGACACGGCCGTCGAATCCCGCCGCCTCGCCTTTCTCTACGTCCTCGGTCTCTTCTACGGCCTGCCGGCGCTGCTCATTTTCGTCTTCCGCCTACTCTGATAGGCACTCGAGAAGGTCATGCTGCGACAGTTGCTCCGAATCTTCCGCGCCGACGACGACAGCCCGCTGGCCGTGATGGGCCGGGACTTCGGCAAGATGCTGGCGCTGGCCCGTGACAACACGCTGGCCGCCAGCGAGATCTACTTCCGCGCCACCGCGTCGCCCGAAGAGCGCTCGCACATCTACGCGCAGGACGTCCAGATCAACAAGCTCGAGCGGGTGATCCGGCGCAACGTGGTGGCGCATCTGTCCTTTCCGGACAACCACCTCGACGCGCCGTACTGCCTCCTCCTGATGAGCCTGGTGAAGGACGTCGAGCGGCTGGGCGACTACGCCAAGAATCTCGCCGAGGTGGTGGACATCCATCCGGGCCTGCTGCCGGACGACGACATCGTCGAAGAGCTGCAGGAGATCCGCGCCGGCGTCGAGAACGCCCTGCGCGCCGTGCAGCCGATCTTCGACGCCTCCGACCGCGAACGGGCGCTGCAGTACATCTCGCAGGGCCGTAGCCTGGCGCATCGCTGCGACGTGCTCATCGCGCGCAATGCCCGCAGCAGCCACGACGCCGCCACGACGACCGCCATCGTGCTGGGCATCCGCTACTACAAGCGCCTCGGCGGCCACGTCCTCAACGTGCTCTCGAGCGTCGTGATGCCCATCGACAAGCTCGACTACCACGACGAGGACGCGGTCCGGCGCGAGTGACGGCGGTCGCCGCCGCGGCCCTCAGCTCGCCGTGCGTTCGACGGTGAAGAGCCGCACGGGCTCGTCGAAACCTTTGAGCGCCCGGCGGCCTGCCGGCTCGAAGCGCAGCGCCGCCGGCGCCAGCGACGCGACCGATTCGGTCACGAGGATCTCGCGGGGCACGGCCAGCTCGGCCGCGCGGGCCGCCAGGTTCACGACGGGACCGTAGTAGTCGCCGCCACGCACGAGGACGTCCCCCGCCGCGATCGCGCCGCGCGGCGTGACGGCGGCGTCCCCGGCGAAGCGTTCCACGAGCGCGAGCGCGATGCCGCAGGCGGCGGCGGGGTCGCGCGTCACGAACATCACCTCGTCGCCGATGAACTTGACGACGCGGCCGTCGCCCGCCGTCGTCACGTCGTGCGCGGTCTCCTCGAAGCGGTCGATGACGGCGGCCAGCGCCCGCGCGTCGACCTGGCGCGCGAGCGTCGTAAAGCCGACCAGATCGAGAAAGCCGACCGCCATCGGCATCACGTTCAGCGCGCCCTGTTGCGGCGCCGCCCCGATGCGGCGCGCCGCCACCCCCATGTGAGCGCGGAAGAGGTGCGCCACGGCCTCCGAGAGCGGGCCCACCGACTGCGCCGCCCGGAAGCGCGCCTCAGCCAGGGCGCGATCGTCGCCGCCACGCTCACGAATCGGCCCCAACAGGTTCGCCATCGACAACGACATGGCGGCCTCGGCGACGCGGGCGAGCGACGTGCCGATCACCTGCGTGAAGCGCCGGATGCCGGCCGGGCCGAACAGCTCCTCGCCGTAGGTGAACACCTCGAAGCTGCGGGCCTCCTCTTCACCGACGACCGGCTCGTCGGCCCCGGCCCGCGGCAGGCCCACGGCGAAGCGAATCGCCTCGATGCGCTCCGCGGACATCCCCGCGACGGCGGCGGCCTCGGCGAGGGTGAGCCGTCGGCCCGGCGCTCGCCCCAGCTCACCCGCCACGTCCAGCAGCGTCCCCGTCTGGGCCGCCCGGACCATCTGCTCGATCGACGCGCCGCGCTCGACGAGCCACTCGAGCAGGGCGAGCCGGTTGGCGGCGTCCGGCGCGGCCGGGTCGTAGAGCCCGGCCGCTTGGAAGTCGGCGATCGTCGGCGGCATGCGGCGACTATGCCCGGCCGTGCCCGCCAGTGTCGATGGCGGCGGCGTCAGCGATCCAGGAACGCGCCGCTCGGCGGGCCCACCGCCGCCCGTCACGAGCATGCCGACCCCGCGGCGCTGGAATTGACGTCACCCACCTTCGTCGTACACGATCCCGCCAGCGTGGCCGCGACCACTTCCCTCGCCCTCACCAAGGCCGACCTCGAGCCGCTCGGCCAGTCGCCCATTCACCTCGATGCGCTCGTCGCCGAGGAGAACGGCGCGTTCGTGTTCGAGAAGCACGTCACGATGGACGACCCCGGCGTCCGCGAGCAGCGCACCACGCCCGCCTGGCCGCATCACCTCCCCGGCGAGCTGGTGATCGGCCTCACCGGCCAGGCCGGCACCATCGCCCTGCGCCGCGCCGGCCTGATCGGCGAGGGCTGGCGCGGCCACGGGGTGCGTATCCGTGATGCCCGCTTCTCCAAGTCGGTGCTCGTCGGCGAGACGGTCTTCGTCCGCGCCGAGATCGTGCGCTCCCGGCGCCTGGGCCGCAGCATCCACGTGTCGTTCCGCTTCCGCATGTGGAAGCGCGAGGACGGCGCGGACGTCGAGACCTACCGCAGCGAGCAGGACGCGATCTTCTTCCCGGGCGAGTAGGGAGGCGCGGGCAGTGAGTTGCCAGGGCGTCCGGCGACGGATACGCCCCGGGCCATGACGAGCATGCAGTGGATCGGCCTGGTCGTGGGGCTGCTGGTCCTTCTCTCCCGCCTGCCGGGCGTGTTCTGGCCCGGCCCCTGGGTCGGCGGCGTGCGGTCCCTGCTGGCCCGGCCGGCCGCCGTGCGGACGCTCGGCGTCGTACTGCTGGTGCTGGCCGGCGTGGTCTTCGTGCTCCTCACCAGCACCCTCACCTTCTTCCAGACCGTGATGCTGGTGGTCGCCGTCGCCTGCGTCGGCGGCGGCATCGTGACGCTCCTCTTTCCCGAGCCCTACCGGACGTTCTCGGAGAGCGTTCTCGCCGCCATGCCGCTGCCGGTGGTCCGCGTCGCGACCGGCCTGGGCAGCGCCCTCGGCCTCTGGATCATCTACCTCAGCCTGACGCTCGACTAGCAGGCGCCGCACGGCGAGCCCGGCGACGCCGTGCCGAGCGCCTCGGGCACCGGCCCGTCGCACAGGAAGTGGCCGCGCTGCGCCTCGATCGCGGCGGCGAGCGCCCGCTGCTCGGCGGTCGTCAGGGACGCCAGGCGCCGCTCGAGGCTCGCCAACGTCGGCCACGTCCCGAGCTGGCGCGAGATCTCGCCGAGCCGCTCGAGGTTGGCGAAGCTGGCCGCGGCGTTCGCCGCGGCGACGGGCCGGCATGCGGCCTCGTAGGTGTCGAGGCGCGTCTGCTCCGCCCCACCCGTCTCGACCTGCGCCAGCGCGTTCGCCAGGACGCACGCCTCCTGGATGCCCGTGTTGAGGCCGAGGCCGCCCGTCGGCGGGAATCGGTGGGCCGCGTCCCCGACGAGGAAGACACGGCCGCGGCGATAGCGAGCCGCCACCTGCACGTGCGGCGACCAGGCGTCGACCGACAGGATCTCCGGGCGCACCGGCACACCCAGCGCCGCCGCCAGACGCTCGGGAACCGCCGCGGTCGGGTCGGCGGACCCGTCGACCGGCATCATGAGCACGTGCGAGCGCTGCGGGTCGTGGACGATCAGGCAGGCCGGCGACTCGGGGTTGTGGATCCAGAAGAGCGGGCCGGGGCGCGCGCGTATCCAGGGTGAGAGGTCGGCCGCGAAGTGCACCATGAGGAAGCGACCGAGGGCGCCCTGGCCCTCCATCGGAATACCCAGGGCTCTACGCGTCGGGCTGCTCGCGCCGTCGGCCGCGATCACCCACGCCGCCGTCACGCAGCTTTCGCTGCCGTCGTCCCGGCGGACGCGCGCCGACACGACCGCGTCCGTCTGCTCGAGCGCGACACATTCGGCGCCCCGCACGACGCGGGTTTCGCGCCGACCCGAGACGTGTCGCAGCAAGATCGGCTCGAGCAGATTCTGCGGGCAGTTGGTCCAAGGCTCGGGTCCGCGCCTGCCCGTGTGCGGGTCGCGCGGACGAAGGTCGAGGCGTCCCACCTCTGCGCCGCCGAGCGTCGTGCACCAGGTGATGAAGTCGAGGGACAGGGGCGGCGCCGTCCTGCGCACTTCCTCGCCGACGCCGAGTGCGTCGAGGATCTCCATCGGGCGCCGCCGCATCACATGGGCCGCGGGC
>Ga0299906_10003041_pt1 | contig 13852 bp, 10 predicted proteins | sample RVTome_14_FD_200259 | JGI IMG/M metagenome (GOLD analysis project Ga0299906, IMG submission 200259) | Soil microbial communities from uranium-contaminated site in the Upper Colorado River Basin, Wyoming, United States - RVT145D125 (version 2) ... | reverse complement strand
GTCGTCGACCTCGTCGTTGAAGACGGCGCCGTCGTTGGCGACGAAGCACGTGCCGCGCACCGTCGCGTCGTCCGCGCCGTCGGCCAGGAGCACCGCGTTCCGGAAGTGACGGATCGTCAGGCTCTCGATCGTGACGCCGGTCGCGTCGATCGCGAAGGCGCTCCCGAGGCCGGCGTTGCTGCCGCAGGACGCCGGGTCGTCCGGCGTCTCGCAGCCGTCGAGGACGACCGGCGGGCACTTCTCCTTCGTGAGGCTGCCGCGCGCGCGCCCCTTGCCGGTGATCGTCAGGTTGGGCGTCGTGACGACGACGTTCTCACGGTAGCCGCGCGAGCCGTCGCCGCCCTTCCGCGCGATGGTGACGACGTCGCCGGGGCCGGCGAGATCGACGGCCTCTTGGATGGTGGCGCTGCACTTGGCGGGATCGTCCGGGTCGACGCAGAAGGTGGCCGCGGTCGCGGGGGCGACGGTGGCGAGCCCGAGGAGCCCGCCGAGGGCGAGTCGGATGCCGTGCCTGCTCATGTCGATGCTCCTCATGGCTACGGCACCGCCACGTCGACGACGCAGGACGTCGCGAGTCCGCCGGTGGCGAAGGCGTTGCCGGTGAAGCTCGCGACGGTGCCGTCGTTGCAGACGTCGCGGCGGTTGCCCTCGATGCCGTTGTCGTCGATCACCGTGTTGGTGGCGGGCGCGCCGTTGTTGACGCCCTCGCCGTGGTTGTCCTCGACCGTGTTGGCGATCACCTCGTTGGCGTCGCCGGCGCGGATCCAGATGCCCGAGCGGCCCGATCCGGCGACCTCGTTGCCCCGGTAGAGGTTGCGGTCGCCCGCCACGTTCTCGATCCCGACCAGGCCCGCGAGGCGTACGTCGTTGTCGACGATGCGGTTGTCGCTGCCCTCGACGCGCAGCGCGACGCTGGCGCTCGCCTGCGTGCCGCTCCGGACGACGCGGTTCTCCTCGATCAGGCCGCCGTCGCCCTCGAAGTGGATGCCGGAGCGCGACACGCCGATCACGATGTTCTCCGCGATCGTCAGATTGCTCCCCAGGGCGCGGATGCCGTCGCGATCGTCCGATTGCCCGTGGATCTCGTTGTCGGCGACGAGGCCGCCCGTGCAGCTCGCGGTGTCGCTGCCGCCGGCGACGACGTCGCAGATGATCTCGATGGCGTTGACGGGCGCCGCGAAGATCTCGTTCTCGCGCACGGTCGGGTTGTTGCCGGAGACGCGGATCGGCCGGTCGCCGGAGTTGATCACGTTGCCGGCGACGGTCGTCTCGTGTCCGAGAACCGTGATGCAGCGGTCGTTGCAAGTCTCGAAACGGTTGTCCGCGATGCGCGAGCGATCGCCGCGGATCTCGACCCCGTCCTCGGCGATCGGAAGCACATTGCGCTGGACCACCACGTCGTTCCCGAAGACCTCGACCTCGCGATTGGACGTGTTGCGGAAGAGCGAGCGCTCGACGACGAGACGATCCGCCATGGCGGTCGCGTCGAGGGACGCACCGTCGGCGCTGAAGACCCCCCAGCGGTTGCTGACGAAGCACGAGTCGCGCACGGTCGCGTCGTCGGCGCCGTCGTTCAAGAGGATGCCGTTCAAGAAGAACCGGATCGTGAATCCCCGGATCGTGACGCCGGTCGCGGCGATCGTGAAGCCGCTCCCCGTGCCCGAGACGGTGCCGCTCGTGCGCCCGCACACGGTGGGATCGACGGCGGTCTCGCAGCCGTCGAGGACGGTCGTCGGGCAGCGCTCGCGCGCCGCCGAGCCCTTCGCCTTTCCCTTGCCCTGGATCGTCAAGCTAGGCGTGCTGACCACGACGTTCTCGCGGTACCCCTGCGGGTCGGTCTTGAGCGGAGCGACCGTGACGGTGTCGCCGGGAGCCGCGGCGTCGACCGCCGCCTGGATCGTCCCGAAGCACTTGGCGGGCTTCGCGGGGTCGACGCAGAGCTTGGCGGCGCTCGCGGGCTCGGCCGTGGTCGCGATGACCGCGGCGCACAAGCCTGCGATGAGGGGATGGACGGGCTTCACGGGATCTCCTTCCGTTCGCGGGGAGGCGGACCGACGGACGAGCGTCGACGCTGGCGACCAGTCGAACCTTCGCCTATCTCAAGATCGCAACGGATGTCCATCATGAAGTCATCGAGAGCTTGGCTGATCGCGAAATGCCGCTGGTCCAGCGCCAACCTGGCCCACTACCCAAGTGCGCGCGAGTTGCCCTCCGTGCGGCCGCTTGCTACGCACGCTCGATGGCCGCGCCCGTCGTCGCCTGCCTCGACCTCGAGGGGGTGCTCGTCCCCGAGATCTGGATCAACGTCGCGGCCAAGACCGGCATCGAGGAGCTCCGCCGCACGACCCGCGACGAGCCCGACTACGATCGCCTGATGCGCGGGCGGCTTGCGATCCTCGATCGCCACGGCCTCACGCTCGGCGACATCCAGGACGTGATCGCGACCATCCGCCCGCTCGACGGCGCCGCGGCGTTCCTCGACTGGCTCCGGAGCGAGGCGCAGGTCATCATACTCTCCGACACCTTCGCCGAGTTCGCGAAGCCGCTCATGGCTCAGCTCGGCTACCCGTGCCTCTTCTGCCACTCGCTCGACGTCGAGGGCGCGCGCGGCCGCATCCGCGACTACCGCCTCCGGATCGACGACGGCAAGCGCCGGGCGGTGGCGGCGCTGAGGGCGCTCAACTTCCGCGCCGTCGCCGCCGGCGACTCCTACAACGACACCACCATGCTCGCGGAGGCCGACGCCGGGATCCTCTTCCGCCCCCCCGACAACGTGATCCGCGACTTCCCGCAGTTCCCGGTGACGCGCACCTACGACGAGCTGCGCGCCGCCTTCGAAACCGCCGTCGGGTAGGCGCCCTGCGCCTCGACACGGCACTTGTCGCGGCGGGTGCCACGGGGCTCGCGCTCGCGTGGCTGGCGTACGTCGCCCGCCGCCGCTCCCGCGGCTACTTCGACACTGGACAGGCCGGCGGCTTCGACCTAAGACGACCTCCGGCTCCCCGCCGCGAGGTCGGCGTGTCGTATGGGGAAAGAGGGTGTGATCGCGCGACTCCGCGCCGCCTACGGCGGCCGCGTCTCGAGCGCGCGAACGCGGCGGGCCATGCACGCCGCGCTCGCCGTGGCGATCGTCGCGCCGCCGCTCGCGCTCGCCGTGCTCGCCTACGCGCGCGTGCGGGCGGACGCCACCGAGATGGTCCTCGCGCGGCGCCGCGCGGTCGCCCAGATGGGCGCGGCGGCGGTGCGCGAGCGGCTCGACCACCTGACGACCCTCGGGCGCTCGCTCGCGGGCCGGGTGCGGTTTCGCTCCCTCATCGCGGAGGGGCGCTGGCGGGAGGCGGTGGCGATCCTCGAGGGCGTCCCGCGCGAGTTCCGGGACGTCGAGCGCGTGTTCCTTGCCGACCGCGCGGGCGTCGAGCGCGCCGACGCGCCCCCGCTCCCGGGTGCCGTCGGCAAGAGCTTCGCGCATCGCGACTGGTACCGCGGGGTGACGGCGACCTGGCGCCCTTACGTCTCCGAGCCCTACCGGCGCACGGCCGCGCCGCCCCGCTACGTGATCGCGGTCGCGATCCCGATCGAGAGCGCCGCGGGCGCGCGGCTCGGCATCCTCGTCCTGCAGGTGAAGCTGGACTCGTTCCGGCGCTGGTCGCGCGAGGTGATGCTGGAGGACGCCGGCTTCGTCTACTTCGTCGACCGGCGGGGCCGCGTGATCGCGCACCCCGACGTGCCGGCGCAGGCGCCGATCGTGGACGTCTCGTATGCCGCTCTCGTCCGGCGCGTGATCGCGGGCGAGCGCGGGGTGCTGGTCGGCGACGATCCGCTCCGGCCCGGCGCCCACGTGTCGGCCTTCGAGCCGGTCGCGGACTACGGCTGGGGGGTCGTCGCGAGCCAGGCGACGCCCCTCGCGTTCGCGACGCGCCAGCGCGCGCTCCGGTCCGTCCTGGTGATGGGCGGCCTCGTGCTGCTGATCGCGGCGATCGCCGCCTACGCCGCGATCGCCGCGCTCGACACCTTGCGCCTCGCGACCACGCGCCAGGCGGAGCTCGTCCGCACCCGCACCGAGCTCGAGCAGATGAAGCTCTTCAACTTCGTCGCGTCCCACGACCTCCAGGAGCCGCTCCACAAGCTGACGCTCTTCGCCGACGTGCTGGCGCGCGAGCACGCCGACGCGCTCGGGACGGAGGGCCGGGCGCGCCTTGCCATCTTGGTGGACGCCGCGGCGCGGATGCGCGCCCTGGTCGAGCAGATGCTGCAGCTCGCGCGGGTCGCGACCCGGGGACGGGAGCCCGTGCCGGTGGCCCTCGACGACGTGCTCGCGTCGGTGCGCGCCGAGCACGCGCCGACGATCGCGGCGACGGGCGCCGAGGTCGAGCTCGCGCCCTTGCCGACCGTCCTCGCCGACCGCGCGCAGATGGAGACGCTGTTCCGGAACCTCCTCGGGAACGCCCTCAAGTTCCGCCGGCCGGGCGAGTCGCCGCACGTGCGCGTGGCGTGCGTCGGACGGAACGGCGACCGCTGCGAGGTCGCCGTCGAGGACCATGGCATCGGCTTCGACGAGCGCCATGCCACGCGCATCTTCGAGCCCTTTCGGCGGCTGCACCCGCGTCACGCGTACGAGGGATCCGGATTGGGCCTTGCCATCTGCCACCGGATCGTCCAACGTCATAAAGGGTCGTTGCGGGCGCGGAGCATGCCGGGAGAGGGCTCGACGTTCGTGGTCACGTTGCCGACGGCGCCCCCGCGGGAAGGGAGATCCGATGGCCGAGCATGAGTCCAACGGGCACGACGTCATCCTGATGGCCGAGGACGACCACGACTACTTCGTGCTGACGCGCGAGGCGCTGCGCGGGATCGGCGGACGGGGCGTCGACATCGAGTGGGTGGAGGACGGCGACGACTGTCTCGACTACCTCCTGCGCCGCGGGCGGTTCGCGGGACGCGCCTCCGCACAGCCCCGGATGATCCTGCTCGATCTCAACATGCCGCGTATGAACGGGCACGAGATGCTCGCCGAGATGCACGAGTACCCCGAGCTGCGCGCCATTCCCGTCGTCGTCCTCACGGCCTCGCGCGCGCAGGAAGACGTCGAGCGCGCCTACGCCCTCGGCGCGCGCTCGTACATCGCGAAGCCCTTCCACTACGAGGATCTCCTCGAGGTCGCCGCGACTTTCAGCACCTACTGGTTCGAGACCGTACGTCTGCCGGGCGCCGAGCCCGCCGGCCACTGACGCGGCGTCACCCGGCCACCTCCCCGGCGGCCGGACCGATCTCGACCGTGACCGCGGACGGGCCGCTCGCGGGATCGACGCGCGGCGGCAGGATGGTGACGCGGCGTGCGTCGATGCCGCGCTCCTCGACCAGGCGCGCGCGCAGGGCCTCCGCCCGCCGCGCGGCGAGCGCGCGCAGGGCGTCGTCGTCGACCGTCTGCTCGGCGACCATGGCGTCGAGATCGGCGCGGGCGTCCTCCTCGAGCGCGGCCTCCTCGCCGCGGGCGCGCGCCGCGAGGGCGCGGCGGATGGCGCTTCGCTTGCCACGGCTGAGCAGGTTCTTGAGACCGCCGACGAGGTCGCTCTCGGCCTGCAGGTCCTGCCGCACCGCCTCCTCGGCGAGGCCCCGGACGTCGGCCGGTCCACTCTCGCCGCGGAGGCCGATTGCGAGGCTCGGCAGCGCCGCGAGCGCGGTCCCGAGCCGCGCGGCCTCCGCGCGTGCGCCCGCGGCGACGACGGCGGTGCCGGGCGCGAACGCGATCGGGGTCGGGTCGAACTCCGCGATGCCGCCGCCGTCCCCGAGCGTGACCGCGCCGAGGAGCTTCAGCGGCGAGACCAGCGCGCCGGTGATCGCCTGGCGGAGCGCGTCGGTGATGATCGGCGCGAGGCTCACCCGTGCGCCCTGCCCGCGGCTGCCTCTCACGGGCACGCCGAGTGAGATCCCTCCTCGGATGTCGCGCAGCAGCGCCAGCGCCACCGCGAGCCGCAAGCCGAAGAGCCGGCGGAACGGCGAGGCCTCGAGCTCCGTCACGGCGAGATCGTCGAAGTCGAGCTCGACGTCGGCCTCGTAGTCCTCGGCGTCCCACTCGACCGTCGACTCGAGGTCGAGCGTGCCGCCGCCGATGCGGTAGCCGCGCGGCACGGCGTAGGGGTTGTACGAGCGCAGCGGGAGGTCGGCGACGGTGACGGTGAGCGTGCCGGTATCGCGGCCCGGCGACCCGGTGACGGTGACCGGCGCCCCGCCGGCCGCCTCGAACGAGAGGGCGAGCCGCTCGGCGGCGGGCGCGGTGGCGGCGATCCCGCTGCCGTCGACGCTGAGCGCGGTGAGGCGGCCGCGGAAGGTCGGCTCGACGGTGCGGTCGACGAGGACGATCTCGCCCCGCTCCACGGCGAGCTTCCGCACCGCGACCTGGACGGACGGCGCCGGCGGATCGTCCGGTCCCGGGGTCGGCGCGGGCGAGGGTCCGCTCGCCGGGAGCACGAGCCCTGCGGCCTCGTACGTCAACCGGACCCGTGGTGCGACCAGGCGCACCTCGGAGAGCTCGACCTCGATCGGGCCGGCGCCGGACTCCGCACCGCCGTCCGCCTGCCGCGGGATGTGGAGCCTCGCGACGTCGACCTCGAGCGCGGCGAGCCGCACGGCGAAGTCGTCGCCCTCGGCGAGGAGCATCTCGGGATCGTCGAGCGTGAGCCGTCCCTCGAGCGTGACGGCCTCGGGCGCGGCCGTGACCTGGACGTGCCCGGCAAGCGTGCCGCTCGGCACGTTCAGGGGGACGGTGCCGCTCGCGGTCACCAGCCGATGGAGGGCGAGGCTCTCGATCCGCACGGCGAGCGTGCCCGCCGGGGGATCGAGCTGGACCGAGCCCGCGACACCGACCGTGCCGTCGCCCTCGCGGAGCTCGGCCACGACTTCGACGGTGGCGCCCGGAGCGCTCGAGAGCCCGCGCACCGTCGCGCTCGGGATCGCGACCTCGAGCGGCGGCGGCTCGAGAAAGACCTTCACCAGCGCGTCGGTGATCGCGAGCGTGTCGACTCTCCAGGTCCACGCCGCGGGCGCGGCCTCCGGCTCGGCATCCGCGGGCGCGTCCGCCGGCACCTCTGGCGACGGCGCGGGCGAGCCGCCCGGGGCGGGCGTCTCGGCGCGCGCCGGCGCGGCGTCGCCGGCTCCGAGGCGGGACAGGATGGTGAGCGGCATCTCGGCGCGTGGACGCACGATGAGCCGGGCGCCGTCGATGGCGACGCGCGCGATCTCCGCCGTCCGGGCCGGCAGGTCGAGCAGCGCCACGTCGAGCTCGAGGCGGCGGAAGGCGAGGGCGGTATCCTCCTCGGTCGGGACGCGCGCCGCGACGTCGCGCAGCACGAGCTCGCCACCGACCGTCAGGCCGGTACGCGGATGCAAGCGGACACCGACGGTGCCGTCCACGCGCCCGCTCGACGCGCTCCAGCCGAGCTCGGGCACGTGCACGTGGACGCGATCGAGGGGGACGCCGGCGAGCCTGGCCCGGAGCGCGAGCGCGAAGCCGTCGGCCAACGCGGCGACGCGCGTGCCGACGTCGATCGCGCCGTCCCCGATCTCGAGCCGGAGCGAGCCGCGCCCCGGCTGTCGCTCGGGACCGGGCTGCAGGCGGAGTCCCGCGACGGCGAGCTCGGGGAGGTGGATCTCCCGCTCCTCGGCGGGGGTGACGACGTGGTCGCGGAGCCGGATAGTCGCGTCGCGCATCGTCGCGCGCGCGATCACGACCGCCCACTCGGAAGGCTCGTCGCCGGCCGGCTCGGACTCCTCGAGCCGTAGCTGCGGCACGACGAACGTTCCGTCGGCGCGGCGCTCGAGCTGGACGCGCAGGCCGGTGAGATCGACGCCGTCGAAACGCACGGTGCGGCGCGGCAGGGCGAGCCACCCGACGTCGACCGCGAGCCGGTCCCACGCGACCAGCGGCGGCGCGCCCGCGGGCGGGCCCGCGCCGTGGAGCGCGACGTCCTTCAGCACGACGGCGCCGCGCACGAGCGCCACGTCGACGTCGCCGACCGTGACGTCGCCGGCCAGGGCCGCGCTCGCCTGCCGCTCGATCAGCGTGCGGACGGCGGCCGGCAAGGCCACGCGCAGGGCGAGCAGGAGCAGCGCGACGGCCGCCAGCGCGAGGCGTCGCCGCGGCGAGCTTCCTCGTGTGCGCGCCGCCATGAGGTCGGTCTACCGCCACACCCGCGGTCGGACAAGCGAGGTGCGCGTCCGCGGTGCGGCGCGGGCGCGCGCGGGCGATGCCTGGACACGCCGGCGGGTTCGACCTAAGCGTACGGCTCGCGCCGCGCCGATCCACGCGGCGCATCCCGAAGGAGACGATGCCATGCACTTCGACTACAGCGACAAGGTAAAGGCCCTGCAGCAGCGCGTCAGCCAGTTCATGGACGCGCACGTCTACCCGAACGAGGCGCGCTTCGTGCGCGAGATCGGCGAGGGCGACCGCTGGCAGCCGACGAAGGTGGTCGAGGAGCTCAAGGAAAAGGCCAAGGCGGCCGGCCTGTGGAACCTCTTCCTCCCCGAGAGCGAGCGCGGCGCCGGCCTCACCAACCTCGAGTACGCGCCGCTCGCCGAGATCATGGGCCGCTCGCCGATGGCCTCGGAGTGCTTCAACTGCTCGGCGCCGGACACCGGCAACATGGAGGTCCTCGAGCGCTACGGATCGCCGGAGCAGAAGCGGCAGTGGCTGGAGCCGCTCCTCGACGGCAAGATCCGCTCGGCGTTCGCGATGACCGAGCCCGCGGTCGCGTCCTCGGACGCCACCAACATCGAGGCCAGCATCGTCCGCGACGGCGACGAGTACGTCGTGAACGGCCGCAAGTGGTGGACGTCGGGCGCGGGCGACCCGCGCTGCCGGATCATGATCTTCATGGGGAAGACCGCGCCCGACAGCGCGGACCGCTACCGCCAGCAGTCGATGATCCTGGTGCCGATGGACACCCCCGGGGTGAAGGTCGAGCGCATGCTCTCGGTCTTCGGCTACGACGACGCCCCGCACGGCCACGCCGACGTGAGCTTCGACAACGTGCGGGTGCCGGCGTCGAACCTGCTCCTCGGCGAGGGGCGCGGCTTCGAGATCGCCCAGGGCCGGCTCGGGCCCGGGCGCATCCACCACTGTATGCGCACGATCGGCATCGCCGAGCGCGTCCTCGAGGCGATGTGCAAGCGGCTGGTGTCGCGCGTCGCGTTCGGGAAGGAGCTCGTGCGCCACAACGTCTGGCAGCAGCGCATCGCCGACGCGCGCATCGAGATCGAGCAGTGCCGCCTGCTCACGCTCAAGGCCGCCTACATGATGGACACGGTCGGCAACAAGATCGCGCGCGCCGAGATCGCGATGATCAAGGTCGCGGCGCCGCGCATGGCGCTCGCGATCATCGACGACGCCATCCAGGCCTTCGGCGCCGCCGGCGTCTGCCAGGACTTCCCGCTCGCCTACGCCTGGGCGGGGGTGCGCACCCTCCGGCTCGCCGACGGGCCGGACGAGGTGCACAAGAACCAGATCGCGCGGCTCGAGCTCAAGAAGTACATGTAGCGGGGCCGGCCGTGCCGGCCCACGCCTGCAGCTCCTTGATGCGGGTGTAGCCTCCGCTGCGCGCGACGATGCCCTCGGCGCGGGCGTCGTGGATGCACGCCACCGGGCAGAGCGGGACGCACAGGCCGCAATCGATGCAGGCCTCGAGCGTGATCGCGAAGCGGCCGAGGAAGTCGCCGTCGACGGGATAGATGGCGTCGACCTTGCCGGGGCAGGCGTGCTCGCAAGCCCCGCAGCCGATGCAGGTCTCGTCGATGTAGAAGTGTCCGCTGCGCGCCGCCACGGTGCGGTCCCTCTACGCCTGCGCTGCCTGGTCCGGGAACGCCGTCCGGAAGCCGGCCGAGGCGTTCACGAACTCCTGCAGGCTCTGGTTGAAGCGGAAGTAGGCGTCGCGACGGACCGGATCGTCGCCGGCGAGGTGGATCGGCGTGCCGAAGTGGCTCAGGTGGTTCAGGGTGTGGGTGAGGTCGGGGCGCCCGCCGTGCGCCGCGACGTTCTCGATCATCTCGCGCCAGACCGCGAGCGGCGCCTCGAGCGTGAAGTCGGCGCGCGCGGCGTCCGCGGCGCCGGCGACGCGCACGGCGACGGCCTCGAACTCCTCGAAGGTCACCTGGACGACGAGCGCGCCGCCGTCGGGCGCGCCGTCGAGCACCGTGAAGGCGGCGACGCAGTCGACGTAGCCGAGCTGCTCCTGGCGCGCCCGGGTGGCGTTCATGGCGTCGGCGAGGCGCTGGAACCACGCCGCCGACGGGAACGCGACCGCCGCCTCCGCGCGTGCCGTCGCGCCGGCCGCCGCCGTCATGCGCCCCACACCGCCGTCGTCGGGATCCGGCAGCGCTCGCGGCGGGGGAAGCCGGCGCGCTCGCAGCGCTGCAGGTACTCGTCGATGAACATCGACCAGAGCTTCGCCATGCCCTCCATGCCGTGGTCGATCTTGTCGAGGCCGCCGCCGAGGAGCACGGCGACGGGCTCGACCAGGGCGGCCTCGGTGAAGGCGGTGAGGATCACCTGCTCGCCGACGTCGGCGAAGCGGTGCATCTCCTCGAGCGCGGCGGCGCGGTCGGGGTGGGTGTCGAGGTAGCTCTTGAGCTCGAGGACGCCGTAGGACACGTGCCGCGCCTCGTCCTGCAGGCAGCGCCGGAAGATCTCCTTGTCGACGTGCGTCTTCGCGATCATCTCGCCGGAGCGGAAGATCGACAGCACCAGGCCCTCGCCGAGCAGGTTCAGGAGGAAGGTGCCCATGGTGTGCGTCGGCGCCTCGAGGATCGCCTTCAGGGCCCACTCGAAGCCGGGCGACGCGTGCAGCAAACCGCCGCCCGCGAGGGCGCGCTTGCGGAAGACCTCCTGGTGGCGCGCCTCGTCCATGATCTGGGTCGCGAGGAAGCTCTTCACCTCGAGGAAGTCCTGTGGCGTGCGGTAGAGCCACTTGGCGGGGAAGTCGCCGGCCACGAACTCGACCTCGGTCAAGAAGGTGCAGAGCTGGCAGGTCGCCTTCTCGAGGTCCTCGGGGAGCGGCTCGAGCTCCGCCCACGGGATGTCGCGGGTCGCGTTCCACTGCCGTGCCTTCGCCTCCTCGTAGAGGGAGACGACGTTCTCGGCCCAGACCTCGCCCTTCCGGAGGACGACGTAGTCGTCGATGGTCGGCATGTCGGCGGCGTAGGGCTCGCGGATCGAGCCGCGCGGCGCGAAGTTCAGCCAGGTGGCCTGGTCGGGGAGCGCCCCGCTCGCGGGCAAGCGATTGACGTCGGCGTAGGTGAGGCCGCGCGAGGACGGCTTGGCGCGCCGGGCGCCCCAGTCGGAGCCGTCGGTGCGGAGCCAGTGCAGCGAGTACTGGCCGCGCCGCAGGCGCTCGGCGTTGCGCTCGAGGATCTCGTTCCAGCGCCGGTAGTGCTGGCCGAAGGTCTGCTCGTAGTGCGCGAGGCCCTCCTCCGTGAGCGGTAGAGACGGCGGCAGCGGCTTCACGTCCTCGACCTTGTGGGCGGGCTCCGTCATGAGGGGATCTCCTTATTCACAGAGCTATCAATAGCGTGACCGGAGGCTAGTCCTTCTTGAGTTTCCTGTCAACAATGGTCATGATTCTTTACCAGTACGATGAGATACGCGTCGCGATCGAGGTCGTTATGGCGCCCCGTCGCCGGGAGGCGGCGGCTCGCGCCCGAGGCGCGGCGGAGCCAGCTCCTCGCCGGCGCGCTCGCGGTGTTCGCCGAGCGCGGCCTCGCCCGCGCCGGCCACGCCGAGATCGCCGCCCGGGCGGGGGTCTCGGTCGCGACCGTCTTCGTCTACTTCCCGACCCGCGAGGCGCTGGTCGCGGCGGTGCTCGACGAGGTCGAGCGCCTGCTGGTCGAGATGGCGCGCGCCGTCCACGAGCGGCCCGACCCGGCGCCGGCGCTCGTGACCGCGCACGTCCGCGCCTTCACGGCCTCGGTCGACACCCATCCCGACCACGTGCGCGTCTGGCTCGACTGGAGCACGGCGATCGGCGCCGACGTCTGGCCGCGCTACCTCGCCTTCCAGGAGCGCATGGTGGCGGTCCTCGCGCGCACGATCGACGCCGGCCGCCACGCCGGCACCATCCCCGCGGCGGTCGACCCGGCGGGCGCCGGGCGCCTGCTCGTCGGCTCGGCGCACATGCTGGCGCAGATGAAGTTCACGCACCGCGCGGCGGCGGAGGTGGAGCGCTTCGTCGACACTCTGGTGCGCGCCGCGCTCGGCGCGGCGGGCGGTTCCAAGGGCTGATTCGAGCATCCCCGGTTGCGGCACGCGTCGCGGGACTGGCGCCGCGCCTTCTTCGGTTGACTCCCGAGCGCGAGTCCGGGCAGGATCTCGAGCAGCACTACCCCCGGGGCCCATGCTCATGAGACCCATCGCCTTGCTCCTGGCTTTGCTGCTCGTTCTCGGCCCCGCGCACGTCCTTGCCGCAGCCGCGCGCGGCGCGGCGCCGGTCAGACTGCCCGGGCACGTTCTGCCGGCGCGCGCCGAGGCGACGCCGGTCACGCGAGCGGCGACCGACACGGCGGCCGATCCGGACGACCACGTCCCGCCGTTGATTCTCACGTTCGTCCTCGAGCGCAGCGACCAGGAAGGATTCGAGCGCTACCTGCGCGACGTCTACGACCCCGAGTCCCCGCGCTACCGCCGCTTCCTCACGCAACGCGAGCTCGCTGACCGCTTCGGTCCATCGCGCGACGCCTACGAGACCGTGCTCGGCCACCTTCGGGGCAGCGGCTTCACGCTCGTCGAGGGCTCCCGGAACCGGCTGACCCTCACGGTGGAGGGCACCCGCGCCGCGGTCGAGCGCACGTTCGCGGTGCGCGTCGGCGACTATCGGCACGGCGATCGGCTCTTCTACGCCACCGACCGGGACCCGACGCTTCCGGCCGCCCTCGCCCCGCACGTTCTGGCGCTCTCGGGAATGAGCAACCTCGCCCGACCGGAGCGGGCGACGGCCGAGGACATCGCACTCGTGTGCAACGTGACGGGGGCGGCCGAGGGCGGGCTGTTCGCCGCCGCCGGGCTCGCGGCGCTGCTCGGCATCGCGCCCCCGATCGGCTTGGCCGCGATCCTGTGGTTCGTCGTCCACGGGATCGCGATGGAGATCTTCTGCATGCAGGCGCAGGATCTCCTGCACCATCTGCAGAACAGTCCCTACGATCGTCCGGCGGGCGCGCCGGACGGAACCGGGCAGGTCATCGGCCTGCTGCAGTTCGACACCTTCCATACCAGCGACGTGCGCGACTACATCGACCTGGTCACGCGCGCCGGCGGCACGGTGGGTTCCCTCGGCAATCTGAGTCAGGTGCCCGTGAACGGCGGCGTCGCGGCGCCCGGGCCCGGCCAGACCGAGGTCCTGCTCGACGTCGCCGCCGCCATGCGCATCGCCCCCGGGGCGGAGGTCGTCGTCTACCACGCGCCGTTCGACGGCCGGGCGACCAGCTACGCGACGCTCTTCAACGCCATGATCGACGACGGGGTGACGATCATCAGCAACAGCTGGTCGTCGTGCGAGGATCAGGTGACGCTCGCCGACGTGCAGGGCATCGACGCGGTGCTGCAGAGCGCCGCCGCCTCCGGGATCAGCGTCTTCAACGCCTCCGGCGACAGCGGCAGCACGTGCCTGAACGGCAGCCCGAACACGATCGGCGTGCCGGCGGGCTCTCCCCATGCAACCGCGGTGGGGGGCACCTCGTTGACCGTGGGGCCGGGCGCGACCTACGGGGGCGAGACGTGGTGGGACGGGAGCCAGGCGACGCCGCCGACCGGGCAGGGCGGCTTCGGCGTCAGTCGCTTCTTCGCTCGCCCAGCCTATCAGGACGGCCT
>Ga0299906_10003038_pt1 | contig 13854 bp, 12 predicted proteins | sample RVTome_14_FD_200259 | JGI IMG/M metagenome (GOLD analysis project Ga0299906, IMG submission 200259) | Soil microbial communities from uranium-contaminated site in the Upper Colorado River Basin, Wyoming, United States - RVT145D125 (version 2) ... | reverse complement strand
TGCCGCCGTGCCCAAGGTCCGGATCTTCTCGTCGAGAAAGGCGATGAGCTTCTCCGGGTGCAGCGTCGCGGGGGTCGCCTGGAACAGGAAGCTTTTATTGGCGGAGCCGCCGCCCTTGGCGATGAACAGAAACTTATAGGCGTCGCCGTCATCGGCGTAGATGTCGATCTGCGCCGGCAGGTTGCTTCGGGTATTCGTCTCCAGGAACATCGAAACGGGAGAGACCTGGCTGTAGCGCAGGTTCGTCTCGGTGTAGGTCCGGAACACGCCGGCGGACAGCGCCGCCTCGTCGCCGCCGCCCGTCCACACCCGCTGGCCTTTCTTGCCCATGATGATCGCCGTGCCGGTGTCCTGACACATCGGCAGGATACCGCCGGCCGCGATGTTGGCGTTCTTCAGCAGGTCATAGGCGACGAAGCGGTCGTTCTCGGACGCTTCCGGATCGTCGAGAATGCTGGCGAGCTGTTTGAGATGGCCCGGGCGCAGCAGGTGGCTGACGTCCTTGAAGGCCTCGGCGGCGAGAAGGGACAGGGCCTCGGGCTCGACGGTCAGCATGTCCGTTCCGTCGAACTTGGCCGTGCGGACGTGCTTCTCCGTCAGCTTGCGGTAGGGCGCCGCATCCGGGCCCAACGGGAACATGGGGTGGAACTCGAATCTGGGCTCGCTCATGGTCGCCTTTCCTTTCCCGATCGGAACCGGCGGCTAGAGCAACCTGCGTCCAGTCGGACGCAGATAAGTTGCTCTAACTTATTAAGATAGATCAATTTCTCTGCAATCAGGTGAATCCACCTGATTGCAGATTGATCTAGAAACGACGATTTCCGCCGGTCGTCAAGGCCGGCCGCCGCCCACGCGGAGATTGGCCGCCGAGGTGTAGGAAGCCTTCTCGGACAGGAGCCAGCAGATCGCCTCGGCGATCTCTTCCGGCCGGCCGGCGCGGCCCATCGGCAGGCGCGGCGCGAGCTCCGCCACCTTGTCCTCGGGCGGCATGCCGGGGGCGGTGAGTCCCGGGCTGACGGTATTTACCCGAATACCATCCTTGGCAACCTCCTGGGCGAGGCCGATCGTCAGGCTGTTCACCGCGCCCTTTGAAGCCGCATAGAGGATGCCCTCGTTGGGCGAACCGTTGTTGGCGGCGCCGGACGAGATATTGACGATCGAGCCGCCATTGCCGCCGCGCCGCGTCGACATGCGCTTGACCGCCTCGCGGGCGCAGAGGAAGTACCCTGCCACGTTGATGCGGAGCACGGCCTCGATGTCGCCGGCCGCGAGCGCTTCGAGCCGGCCGCGCGGCCCGTGGACGCCGGCATTGTTGACCAGCCCGGTCAGCGGACCTAGGGCGCGGTCCACCGTGTCGAACAGCCGGACCACGTCCGCCTCTCTCCCGGTATCCGCCTGCACGGCGATGGCTTTGCCGCCGGCGGCTTCGATCGCCGTGACGACCGCCTTCGCCTTGGTCTCCTCCGACCGGTAGGCGACGCAGACCAGATGGCCGTAACCGGCGCACAGGCGGGCCGTTGCCGCGCCGATGCCGCGGCTTCCGCCGGTCACGATGGTTATGGGCTGCATGCGGAATTCCTTCCTGTGGTCGCGCTCGCCATCCGCCCGCCAACCGCTGCGCTGGAAGGACGCCGGCTATTTCTTGCGGAAGGTATCGAGCGGAATGATGTTGTCGTCCTTCGGCGCCGGCTCGCCGGCATCTTCGCCGTCGGGGACCGCGGCTTCGGCAGGCTGCGCGTTGTCCTGGTTTTGTGCCGCCGCTTCGGCCGGCTGAAACTGCAGTGCGAAATTCACCGACGGATCGGCAAAGGCGTTCACCGCCGCGAACGGGATGATCAGCTTTTGCCGCCGGTCGTTGAAGCTGAGCGTCACCTGGAAACCTTCGTCGCCGACAAGCAGGTCCCAGAACTGGTATTGCAGGACGATGGTCATCTCGACCGGATATTTCGCGCGCAATTCCTCGGGAATCGTCACCCCGCGGTGGTCGGTACGGAAAGTGAGGTAAAGGTGGTGCGCTCCCGGCAGGCCGTGCGCCGAGACATGCATCAGCGCCTCGCGGACGACGTTCTTGAGCGCCCGCTCGACAAGCTTATCGTATTGCAAGAAATCTTCGGTCATCGCGCTAGCGGGTGTTCTAGCACAACGGCGCTGGCGGTAAAACGAATACCCTGATCGGGGAGGAAGTGGGGGGCTTCTGTTGCCCGGTGCCCCCCGGACCGCGCTTACCTAGGTTTTAATTAGGCAGCGAGGCGGGCTTCGCCCGCAAAGTTATCGTTCGCAATTAGCGAATTGGTCCGATAACGGTGGTACCATGCCGGGCACAAACCAGGTCTTTACCACGCGCGTCGATCCTGTTTCGCCCCCATGAAGCCGGCACCCTCGACGGGCTGCCGGCCGTGAATTTGGTGGAGGCGCCGGGTACTGCCCCCGGGTCCGCTGCGCTTATTTCACCAAGCCATTTAGCACCATAGTCGGTTTCCCGACAGAAGGAATATAGGGTGCCACGGACCAATATTAAAGCGCTGATTGGCGCCCATCGCGGCGAATCAGTCGCGGCAGGGCGCTCGACGCTGCGGCGGGGCTGTGCCACTAAGCCAATGATTAACAATAATTAACGAATTCAGCTGGCCCCGCGGCCGGCGGCATACTAAGTCAATGCAGAACGCAGCGCCGACGACGTGACGCCATGAAGCAATATCTCGACCTGATGCAGCACATCCGCGACAACGGAGTGCGCAAGACCGACCGGACCGGCACCGGGACGCTCAGCGTCTTCGGCTATCAGAACCGCTACGACCTCGCCGACGGTTTCCCCCTCGTCACCACCAAGAAGGCGCATCTCAAGTCGATCGTCCACGAGCTGCTGTGGTTCCTCAAGGGCGATACCAACGTGCGCTACCTGAATGAGCACGGCGTCTCGATCTGGGACGAATGGGCGGACGAGACGGGCGACCTCGGCCCGGTCTACGGCAAGCAGTGGCGGTCTTGGCCGACGCCGGACGGTCGGTCGATCGACCAGATCGATGCGCTGATCAAGCAGATCCGCCGCAGCCCGGACTCCCGCCGGCTCATCGTCAGTGCGTGGAACGTCGCCGACGTCGACACCATGGCGCTCCCGCCCTGCCATTGCCTGTTCCAGTTCTACGTCGCGGACGGGCGGCTCTCCTGTCAGCTCTATCAGCGCAGCGCCGATACCTTCCTCGGCGTCCCGTTCAACATCGCGTCCTATGCCCTGCTGACGTTGATGGTGGCGCATGTCTGTGGGCTGGAGCCGGGCGACTTCGTGCACAGCTTCGGCGACGCGCATCTCTACCTGAACCATCTGGAGCAGGCCGAGCTGCAGCTCCAGCGCAAGCCGTATCCCCTGCCGCGGATGGCGCTCAATGCGGACGTGAAGGATATCTTTTCCTTCCGCTACGAAGACTTCGAGCTCACCGGCTACCGCTTCCATCCGCACATCCCGGCGAAGGTTGCGGTTTGACGACACGGCCCGCGCGCATCGCGCTGATCGTCGCGATGGCCGACAACCGGGTTATCGGCGCCGATGGCGGCCTGCCCTGGCGCATTCCCGCCGACCTTAGGCATTTCAAAGCGCTGACGATGGGCAAGCCGGTCGTGATGGGGCGGCGGACCTTCGATTCGATCGGCAAGCCGCTGCCTGGCCGGCCGAATATTGTCGTCTCCGGCAGCCGGCAGGCCTTTCCCGACGGCGTCGAGGCCGCGCGCGACACGGACGCGGCCGTCGCGATTGCCCGCCGGCGCGCAGCGGAAGGCGGCGTGGCGGAGATTTTCATCATCGGCGGGGAGACGCTCTACCGCGCGCTACTGCCGCGGGCCGACCGCATCTACCTTACCGAGGTACATGAAGAGGCCGCCGGCGACACGGTCTTTCCCGATCTCGATGCGAGCGAGTGGCAGGAGGTTGCGCGCGAGGACCGGTACGACATCTACCGTGCGCCGGTCAGCTTCGTGACGCTTGAGCGGCGGCCTCAGGCATCGCGATCCGCCAGCCCGAAGACGTAGAGCAGGAAGGCATAGGACATCGCGGTTTCTTTCAGCCGATCGAAGCGTCCGGCCGCGCCGTGGTGTCCGGCATCCATGTTCGTCTTGAGCAGCAGCAGGTTTCCATCGGTCTTGCGCGCGCGCAGCCGGGCGACCCATTTCGCCGGCTCCCAGTAGGTCACGCGCGGATCGGTCAGGCCCGCGGTGACGAGGATGTTCGGATACTCCTTCGCCTCGACATTTTCGTAGGGCGAATAGGAACGGATATACCGGTAGGCCTCCGGGTCGGTGATCGGATTGCCCCATTCCGTCCATTCCGGCGGCGTGAGCGGCAGCGAGGGATCGCACATCGTGTTGAGCACGTCGACGAACGGCACGTCGGCGACGATCGCCTTGAACAGCTCGGGGCGCATATTCGCGGCGGCGCCGACCAGCATGCCGCCGGCGCTGCCGCCCTGAGCCGCGATCCGCCCGGCCTGCGTATAACCGTCCGCGATCAATTGCTCCGCCACCGCGATGAAATCGCGAAAGGTGTTCTTCTTCTGTCTGGTCTTGCCTTCGCGATACCAGTGAAAGCCGCGATCCATGCCGCCGCGGATATGAGCGATGGCGAAGATGAAGCCGCGATCGACCAGGCTGAGGCGCGTCGGAATGAAGGCCGCCGGCACAGCCAGGCCGTAGGAACCGTAGCCGTAGAGAAGGACCGGCGCGTTGCCGTCCCGCAGCAAGCCTTTGCGGTAGAGCAGCGACACGGGAATCGGCTTCCCGTCATGGCTCGTGGCGTGGATTCGCTCGATCGCGTAGGCATCGGGGTCATGCCCGCTCGGGATCTCCTGCTCCTTCCTCAGGGTGCGCTCGCCGGTCGCCATGTCATAGTCGAAGATGCGCTCGGGCGTTGCCATCGAGCTATAGGCGAAGCGCAGCGTATCGGTCGCATATTCCAGGCTGCCCATGAGCGAAAGGCTGTAGGCCGCCTCGGCGAATGTGATTTCGTATTCTTGCCCGTCCGCGAACCGCTTCACCACAATGTGCGGCAGCGCGTCCTCGCGCTCGAGGCGCACCAGGTAATCCCTGAAGACATGGTAGCCTACGATCAACCGGCCGCGGCGATGCGGCACGAACGTCCGCCAGTGCGCCCGTCCCGGCGTCGCCAGCGGCGCTTCGACCAGCGTGAAGTCTTCCGCGCCATCCGCATTGGTGCGGATGATGAGCCGGTCGCCATGGTCGCTGACGTCGTATTCCACGTGCTGTTCGCGCGGCGCGACGAGGACCGGGACGCTTGTCGGGCGGTCGGCGTCGATGAGCCGGGCCTCGGTTGTCTCATGGTCATGCGCCGTGATGACGATAAAGCGCCCGCTCTCCGTCTTATCGACGTCGACGAAGAACCCGGGACCCGTTTCCTCGTAAACCAGCTCGTCCGCGTCGACCGGCGTTCCCAGCATATGACGAAAGACGCGCAACGGACGATGGCTCTCGTCCAGCACCGTATAGAAGACGGTTCTGCTGTCGTTTGCCCAGGCGAAGGAGCCGTGCGTGTTCGGGATCTCGTCGTCGAGCGGCCGGTCTGTGGTCAGATCCTTGAACCGGATCGCAAAGAATTCCGACCCGTTGAGGTCGACGACATAGGCGAGGATGCGGTGATCGGGGCTGTGGTGCGACGTCGTGATGTTGAGATATTTGAGGCCTTCCGCCTCCTCGTCGCCATTCAGGAGAATTTCTTCGGCCTTTTCGCCGGCTTCCGTGCTGTAGCGGCACAGGATCGGATGCTGGCCGCCCATCGCATAGCGGCGGTAGTAGGCGTACGACCCGTCCGGTGCGGGCACCGTCGAATCGTCTTCCTTGATCCGGGCCTTTATCTCCGCGAACAGACGCGACTGCAGGTCCGCCGTTAGGGCGAGGGTCGCATCCACATAGCGGTTCTCCGCTTCCAGATAAGCGCGGATGTCGGTCGCCAGCAGCTCAGGCGACCGCATCACGTCCTGCCATCGGTCGTCGCGCAGCCAGGCGTACGGATCCTCGATCCGTTCGCCGTGACGCTCGGTGACGACCGGCCGGCGGTCGGCCCTGGGTGGCGAGATCTTGCTCATTCGCTGTAGAGAAATCTCGTTTGTGGCGGCGTGTGGCGCGTCAATAGGTCGGGGTCTCGCGCCCGGAGGCTGCCAAGCGCTGGACCGGGTGGTGGCGCGGTCAGTAGACCACGACGCTCCGGATCGATTCGCCGCTGTGCATCAGATCGAAGGCGTTGTTGATCTTATCGAGCGGCATCGTGTGCGTGATGAGGTCGTCGATGTTGATCTTTCCATCCATGTACCAGTCGACGATTCTGGGAACGTCCGTTCGGCCCTTCGCCCCGCCGAACGCAGTACCGCGCCAGACGCGGCCGGTCACCAACTGAAAGGGCCGGGTGGAAATCTCCTGGCCGGCGCCAGCAACGCCGATGATCGTGCTTTCGCCCCATCCCTTGTGGCAACATTCGAGGGCTTGTCGCATGATCTTGACGTTGCCGATGCATTCGAAGCTGTAGTCCGCGCCGCCCTTGGTCAGATCGACAAGATAGGGCACCAGGTCGCCTTTCACATCGTCCGGATTGACGAAGTGGGTCATGCCGAACTTTTCGGCCAGCGCGCGCTTTCCCGGGTTCGTATCGACGCCTACGATCATGTCGGCGCCCACGAGCCGCGCCCCCTGGATCACGTTCAGGCCGATGCCGCCGAGGCCGAAGACGACGACATTGGACCCCGGCTCGACCTTGGCGGTGTTGATGACCGCGCCGATGCCGGTCGTGACGCCGCAGCCGATATAGCAGACCTTGTCGAACGGGGCATCCTGGCGGATCTTCGCCAGCGCGATCTCGGGCACGACCGTGTAATTGGAAAAGGTCGACGTGCCCATGTAGTGAAACACCGTTTCCTTGCCGAGGCGGAACCGGCTCGACCCGTCCGGCATGAGGCCCCGGCCCTGGGTCTCGCGGATCGCCTGACATAGGTTCGTCTTGCCGCTGAGGCAGTAGCTGCACTGTCGGCATTCCGGCGTGTAAAGCGGGATGACGTGATCGCCCGGCTTCAGGCTCGTGACGCCGGGACCGGTCTCGACGACGACGCCGGCGCCCTCGTGGCCGAGGATCGCAGGGAATATGCCCTCCGGGTCCTTTCCCGAAAGCGTGAATTCGTCGGTGTGGCAGATACCGGTCGCCTTGATCTCCACCAGGCATTCGCCTGCTCTCGGCCCCTCCAGCTCTACCGTTTCGATACTGAGCGGGCTGCCCGCCTTGAGCGCGACGGCTGCACGTGTCTGCATTTCGATCGTCCTGCTATTTCTTGTCCCCGCCTTTCGGCGAAAGTGTCAGACAAGGTATTCGGTTTCAAGGGCTTTGCGCCATTCTCCCGATGCGCCTCTATTCCGTGCCGATCAGCAGCGTCCAATAGTGGCGGATGCCGGCAAACTCGTCGTCGGGCGAGCGGTAGCTGTGTCCCATGCCGGCGTCCCGGCCCTTTGCGTTCAGGATGGCGGCCCGATGTCCGGCCGAATCCATCCAGCCGGCAACGGCCTCCGCCGGATTCTCCTGCCCTGTCGCGATGTTTTCGAGCAGCAGCCGCCAGCGGTAGCCGAACGCATCGGCCCGGTCGGTCATTCTCGATCCTTCCGGGGTCTGGTGATCGAAATAGTTGCGGCTGGCCATATCGTCGGAATGAAGCTGCGCAGCGCGGTTCAGACGCTCGTCCAGCCGCAGCGCGTGCAGTGTGTTCCGCTCGCGAATGACATTGAGCCGCCCGAGCATGTCGAGACGCCAGCGGCCGTCCAGCAGGCCGCGGTCGATCGGACGTCGGACAAGCTGGTCCGCGGCCGCTGCGAGGGGGTCGGAACCGGCGGCCAGGACGATCCCGAAACCCATGGAATTCGCGATGAATTGGCGCCGTTGCATACGAGGCGGCTTGCGAGGCTTCCTACTGTATGACGATCCGCGGCGCCGGGCGCGCCGGCGCGCCGGCGCCGGCCGTCAGCTGCTCCCAGATCCGGTTGCCGATCGCGCGATAGACGGCGGCATGGTCGGTCTCGGGGCGGCTGACCACGATCGGCTGCCCGCCGTCCGACGTCTCACGGATGTCGAGGTGGAGCGGTATCTCGCCGAGAAACTCGATTCCCAGCCGGACCGCCTCCGCCCGGGCGCCGCCATGGCCGAAGATATCCGCCTGGTGGCCACAATTGGGGCAGAGAAAATAGCTCATGTTCTCGATGATCCCGAGCACCGGCACGTCGACCTTGCGGAACATGTTCAAGCCCTTGCGCGCATCCAGCAGGGCGATGTCCTGAGGCGTCGACACGATGACGGCGCCGGCGAGCGGCACCTGCTGCGCCATGGTCAGTTGCGCGTCGCCGGTGCCGGGCGGCATGTCCACGATCATCACGTCGAGCTCGCCCCAGTTGACGTCCCGCAGCATTTGCTGCAGCGCGCTCATCACCATCGGGCCGCGCCATATCATCGGCGTCTCTTCGTCGACGAGGAAGCCCATGGACATCACCTTGATGCCGTAGTTTTCCATCGGCTCGAGAATCTTGCCGTCGGTGCTCCGGGGCCTACCGGTGATGCCCATCATGCGGGGCTGGGATGGGCCGTAGATATCGGCATCGAGCAGGCCGACCTTGCGGCCCGCCGTGGCGAGCGCCAGCGCGATATTCACCGCCGTGGTCGATTTGCCGACGCCGCCCTTGCCGCTGGCCACCGCGACGATGAAGCGGACGCCCGGCGCCAGAGGTTGCTGCGCGCCGCGCCCGGCGTGCTGGTGCTGCGGGGGCCGTTGCGGACTTGGCGCCGCCGGACGGTGGGCGGTCAGGACGGCAGTCACCGAGACGACGCCGGCTATGGCATGGACGGCACCCTCCGCGGCCTTGCGAACGGGTTCCATCTCGCCGCCGCGCTCGGGCGGCACCTCGATCGAAAACCCGACGTTGCCGTCGCGCACCACGACGCCCGACACCATGCCGAGCGAAACGATATCCTTACTTTCGCGAGGGTCCACGATCGACCGCAGCCGGTCGAGAACCTCTCGCTCGGTTACCTGCGTCATGCTTGAAAACTCCCCGATTTCGCCAATATGGCTTGCAGCGGCTGCGTTAGAAATTTGATTGCTGCGCTTTGCTGTCATATATGATCCGGTTCTCGGTTGGAAAGAGCCGAGAACAGGGATTGATAGGCGGCGCCAACACGGGCAGGCTCGTGGCGGCTCAAACAACACCACGAACCGGGGGAATAGTCGATGCCTTGGCAGAATCAAAGCGGCGGACCATGGGGGGGCGGCGGCGGTCAGGGCCCCTGGGGCGGCCGCGGCGGCGGCGGCAACCCGCCTCCGGACCTTGAGGAGATGCTCCGGCGCAGCCAGGACAAGCTCAAGAGCATTATCCCCGGGGGCGGATCGCCGGGTAAGTTCATTCCCCTCATCATCGCCGTCGTGGCCGGCCTTTGGCTGGTCACGGGATTCTACCGCGTTCAGCCGGACGAGCAGGGCGTCGAGCTTATCTTCGGGAAGTGGAGCGGGTTGACAACGGAGCAGGGGCTTCACTGGAACTGGCCGGTGCCGATCGGGGCCGTGTTCACCCCGAAGGTGACGCGTTCCAATCGGGTGGAGATCGGCTATCGCGGTGGCGCAGACGGCGCGCGGCGCGCCGGTGCGATCCGCGACGTGAACGAAGAATCCGTAATGCTCACCAGCGACGAGAATATCGTCGAGCTGCATTTCACCGTGCTCTGGAAGATCAAGAATGCCGGGGAGTTCCTCTTCAACATCCGCGACCCTGAAGCGACCGTAAAGGTAGCGGCGGAGAGCGTTATGCGCGAGGTCGTCGGCCAGACCAACTTCGATCAAGCCGTCACCGTCGGCCGCGAAGAGATCGAGCGTAAAGCTGACACGCTGCTGCAATCCGTTCTCGACACCTACAAGGCCGGCATCCTGGTTGAGACGATCCAGCTTCAGAAATCGGACCCGCCGACCGACGTGATCGATGCCTTCAACGATGTGCAGCGCGCGCGGCAGGATAAGGACCGGCTTCAGAACGAGGCGCAGGCCTACGCGAACTCGATCGTTCCGGAGGCCCGCGGACAAGCGGAGCAAATGACCCGCGGCGCCGAAGCCTATCGAGAGCGCCTTCTTAAGGAATCCGAAGGCGAGGCGAAGCGATTCGAGTCCGTCTATGAGGCCTATCGCACCGCGCCGGAAGTGACGCGCCGCCGGATGTATCTCGAAGCGCTGGGCGAGGTATTCGGCTCGGCGCAGAAGGTAATCATCGATCAGAAAGGTGGCGCTGGCGGAGGCGCGGTCGTGCCTTATCTGCCATTGCCGGAGCTCCAGAAACGGTCACGTGCGCGTTCGGCCGAGCCGGCCGACGGCTCGACCGCCACCGGGTCGCAAGGTTCCAACCAGTCATCGGGCGAGGTGCGGAGATGATGAAGAACAAGCTGCTCGTGCTCGGCGTTGTCGTGGTCGTGGCTGGGATTGTCGCGATGAGCTCCCTCTTCACCGTGCATCAGACGAAGCAGGCCATCGTGCTGCAGTTCGGCGAGGCGAAGCGGGTCATCAAGGAGCCGGGGTTGGCGTTCAAGATCCCGTTGGTCCAGAACGTCGTTTTCTACGACAACCGGGTGCTCGATCTCGATCCGCCGTCCTTCGAAGTCCTCCTGACCGACAAGAAGCGCATTATCATCGACGCCTATTCGCGCTACCGGATCGTCGACCCGCTGGCCTTCTTCCGCCGCGTCGGTACCGAAGAGATTCTGCGGGATCGGTTCGGGAAAATCATCAATTCGAGCCTGCGGCGCGTCATTGCCACCGTCTCGCTGCGCGATCTTCTTTCGGAAAAGCGTAACGACATCATGGCTACGATACAGGCGGTGGTGTCCGAGTCCGCAGCTTCTTTCGGCGTCGAAATCGTCGATATTCGGATTGGCCGGACCGAGCTGCCGACGCAGACAAGGCAATCCGTGTTCGATCGGATGCGCACCGAGCGCGAGCGCGAGGCCCGCGAGCTGCGCGCCGAAGGCGGCGAGGAAGCCCGTAAAATCCGCGCCAAGGCGGATCTCGAGAAGACGGTCCTCCTGGCGGAGGCCGAGCGTCTCGCGCAGATCATGCGCGGCGAGGGCGAGGGCGGGCGCAACCGCATCCTCGGCGAGGCCTATGGCAAGGACCCTGCTTTCTTCGATTTTTACAAGTCGCTTGCCGAATACCGCAAGAACCTCGTCGACACGGGAACGACGATGGTGCTCAGCCCGGATAGCGAATTCTTCCGTTTTTTCGAAAGCGACCAGGGGCAAAAGATCCCCAAAAGCCGATAACGGTCTATCGGCTTCCGGGAGAATGGCGGATCTCGCGACGGCGCTTGGCCTGGTGTTGGTCATAGAGGGCGCGCTTTACGCGCTGTTTCCCGAGGGGATGCAGCGGATGATGGCGCAGGCGCTAGAGCTGCCGCCCACTTACCTGCGGCGCGCCGGCTTGGCCGCCGCCGTCGCCGGTTTCTTTGTCGTATGGTTAATTCGTGGCTAGAGCAACCTGCGTCCTTACGGACGCAGATAAGTTGCTCTAACTTAATTAGATAGATCAATTTATCTTCGATCAGGTGATTCCACCTGATCGAAGATTGATCTAGCGCTGCCGCCGGCCGCTCTCGCGATCTACCGTATTGTCGCCACTTTCTTGGCACAGGTTCGGTCGCGCTGCGGTATAGTGACGCCGCCGTGTTGACTTTATTTGCATCCGGCACCAAATCCGGTTGCGGAGCGCAAGGCCGCGCGATTGCAGCGTCATCAAAGGATTTTCGGATGCGGTGCTTGGGAACGCCGACGGGGTTGGGCATGAACGGGTCAAATACGAATCTCGCCGGAAGTCGGGCGAGTCGCACTTTTACTTCATTTGTCTTTGGCGCTTTCTTCTTAGTTGCCGCCGCCCTGCCCGCCGGAGCAGACGCGCGCGGCACGCCGGAGACCTTCGCCGATCTTGCGGAGAAGCTGTTGCCGGCGGTGGTCAACATCTCCACGACGCAGAAGGTCAGCGGCCGCGCCGAGGATATTCCGCAGTTCGATTTTCCGCCGGGCTCCCCGTTCCGCGATTTCTTCGAGCAGTTTCAGCGCAAGCGCCGCGAGTCGCCGCAGCGCAGGGGCACGTCGTTGGGGTCCGGGTTCGTCATCGACAAGACCGGCTACATCGTCACGAACAACCACGTGATCGAAGGGGCGGACCAGATCACCGTCGTCATGCATGACGAGCGCAAGTTCGAAGCCAAGCTCGTGGGGCGCGACCCGAAGACCGATCTCGCGCTCCTGAAGGTGAAAACGAACGAAGACCTGCCGGCCGTCAGCTTCGGCGATTCCGACCGCGCGAGAGTAGGCGACTGGGTGCTGGCGATCGGCAACCCGCTCGGCCTTGGCGGCACGGTCACCGCCGGTATTGTCTCCGCCCGCGGCCGCGATATCCGGTCCGGGCCGTATGACGACTACATCCAGACGGACGCGCCGATCAACCGCGGCAACTCCGGCGGCCCGCTGTTCGATATCAAGGGCAACGTCATCGGCATCAACACGGCGATCCTGTCGCCGTCCGGCGGCAGCATCGGCATCGGTTTCGCCATCCCGTCGCAATTGGCCGTCGGTGTCATCGAGCAGTTGCAGAAGTACGGCGCGACAAAACGCGGCTGGCTCGGCGTGCAGATCCAGGCCGTGACCGACGAGATTGCGGAGAGCCTCGGCCTCAAGAAATCGAGCGGCGCGCTGGTCGCCGGCGTGGTCAAGGATAGCCCCGCCGAAACTGCGGGCTTCAAGACCGGCGACGTCATCATCTCCTTCGACGGACGCGAGGTGCCGGAATCCCGCCGGTTGCCGCGGATGGTGGCCGAGACCGACGTGGGCAAGAATGTCCAGGTGGTGATCTGGCGCAACGGTAAGCGCAGCAATCTCACCGTGCAACTCGGCGAGTTGGAAAAGGTCGACCAGGCGGCGCTGACCGAGCCGGCAGAAAGTGCGCCGACGGAGAAGGGCGGCAAGGAGTTCAAGGAGCTCGGCCTCTCGCTCGCGCCCCTGAGCAAGGACCTGGCAAGCCGGTTCGAGATCGAGGAGGACGTCAACGGCCTGGTGGTCACCGCGGTCGACGAGGACAGCAACGCGTCCGAAAAGGGGCTGCAGCCCGGCGACATCATCGTCGAAATCAATCAGGAGAAGGTCAAGTCGTTGGAAGACGTCCTGAAGCAGGTCGAAAAAGCGGACAAGTCCGGGCGCCGCTCGGTGCTGCTCCTGGTCAAGTTCCGGCAGGGCGAGGACCCATTGCGGTTCGTTCCGCTGCGGCTTCAGAAAAAGGAAGGCTAAGGTCTTCCAAAGGGTTAGGGATTTGCAGGCGCCGCTCGGTGACCAACCGGCGGCGCTTTGCATTTGCCGGCGGCGCGGACTAATCTAGGGTTCTTCCCGAACCTCTTCGCTGGAATCCCGATTTGAGTAGCCCGGCATCGACGTCTCCGCTCCGCGTGCGCGCGTTTGGATCCGCCTATCTGCTGTCGATGGGGCATGGCGCATCGCACTGGATAACCGGGACGTTTTTTCTCCTGCTGCCGAAGATCCGCGAGGAATTCGCGTTCTCCTATGCGGAGATCAGCCTGATCGGCACGATCTATTATGTGGGCTCTCTGGCCTCGAATGTGATCGGCGGTCCGGCGGTCGACGTGAGCGGGCGGCGGATACTGTTCCAGATCGTATCGCTCCTGATGGCAGGTCTCGCGCTGGTCGGGCTCGGCCTGTCCGGAAATTTTTTCCTGATCGCCTTCATGGGTGTGCTGATCGCAGCCGCCAACAACCTTTGGCACCCGGCGGCAATGTCCTTT
>Ga0299906_10003037_pt1 | contig 13858 bp, 9 predicted proteins | sample RVTome_14_FD_200259 | JGI IMG/M metagenome (GOLD analysis project Ga0299906, IMG submission 200259) | Soil microbial communities from uranium-contaminated site in the Upper Colorado River Basin, Wyoming, United States - RVT145D125 (version 2) ... | reverse complement strand
CTACCTGAAGACGGTGCAAATCGAGCGGATTCGCCAAAACCGCGAACGGACCCGGTTGGATCTCGACATGACGGAGCCGGAGAGCGCGAAAGTCGAGGTTCATGACGGAGACGTGGTTACCGTCAAGTCGGTACTTGATCGCGAGGAAGGGATCGTCACATTGGTCGGGCACGTCCAACGACCGGGGAAATATTCATGGCGGCCAAATATGCGGCTGTCGGACCTGATACCGTCGGTGGATGTCTTACTGCCGCAAGTGGATGCGGGATACGCCCTCGTTAAGCGCGAACGGGAGGACGATCACTCGATCGAGTTGTTGAGCGTGAACCTTGCACGGGCGATGGAGCGACCGGGCGAGGAGGCCGACCCACTGTTGCGGTCGCGCGACGAGGTTTACATATTCGATGCCGTCAGTGATCGCAGCGGCATTATCCTGCCGTTATTGAAAGATGCGCGCGCACGCACAAGTCCGAATCGCCCGATTCGCGAAGTTACCGTTGAGGGATCCGTGCACCACGGCGGTCGCTATCCGCTCGGCCCGAACATGCGGGTCAGCGATTTGATCACCGCGGCGGGAGGTCTCAATGACGAGGCCTATCTGCTTGGCGGCGAGCTGACGCGTTTCGACGCGGTCGACGGCAAGACGCGCGAATACTCTCGGGAACAGGTAGATATCGGCGCCGCGCTTCAAAGCGGCGGCGCGCAGAATCCAGTTTTGAAACCGCACGATCGACTGGTTGTACGGCGCATCCCCGGGTGGGATGTTGTCGGCCAGGTAGAGCTCATGGGTGAGGTGCGCTTTCCGGGAAAATACCCGGCTGTCCGGGGCGAAAAACTGAGCTCGCTGCTAAAACGTGCAGGCGGGCTGACGTCTGAAGCCTATCCGCGTGGCGCTATCTTTATGCGTGAATCGGTTCGCGTCCGCGAACAACAACACTTTGCCCAGCTCGTCGCACAGCTTGAGCGCGACTTGGCCATTGCCCTGGTCGAGGCTCCGGGAATCGGCGAAAAGAAAGATTCCGCGCTGGCCGAAGGCCAGGCGCTGTTGCGCCAGATGCGATCCGCACGTGCGACCGGACGTTTGGTGATAAATCTCGAGAACGTTGTGCGCGACGGCAGCGATTTCGACGTCGAACTCGAGGACGGCGACCGTCTAATCATTCCCAAGCGACCGCATGAGGTCACCGTGCTCGGCGAGGTGTATCATCCGACCGCACATGTCTACAACAAGGACCTTCGACGCGACGAATATGTCCAATTGTCCGGCGGCGTGACCGAGCGTGGCAACAAAGGTGCGGTATACGTCGTGCACGCAAACGGTTCGGTCACGCCGCCGATCGGCTGGTTCAACAATAACGTCGATGTCGGTCCCGGCGATACGATCGTCGTTCCGTTGAAGGTCGATCGCGTCAGCTCGCTAAAAGTTGCAACCGATGTCAGTCAAATTATTTTCCAGCTCGCCGTCGCCGTCGCGGCATTCAACGCCATCGGTGTCTTCTGATGACTAAACGACACGATCCGCCGTCCGTCCCGCCGCCGTACTCGGCGTTTCCGACTCCTTATGTCGTATACCGGGAAGAGGAAACAATCGATGTGGCGATGTATTGGCGCTTGATTGTTGCGCAGCGCAAATGGGTTTTCATTCTCACCGCGGTCGCGACGTTGACCGCGGTCGGAATCGGTTTTGCGCTGCCGCCGGTTTACCGAGCGGAGACACTTCTGGTGCCGGTGGAGCAGGAGAAGGGCGATGGATTCGGGGCGCTGGCGGGACAGCTCGGGGATTTGGCGGCGATCGCCGGGGTAAATTTCGGTTCCGCCAAGGACAAGACCGCTGAATTCGTTGCCGCGCTAAATTCGAGGGCGTTGTCCGTTTCTTTTATCAAAGAAAAGAATCTCATGCCGATCCTTTTCGAGAGTCAATGGGATTCCGCGAAGAAGAGCTGGAAGGCGGGCTTGGATCCGCCAACGGAATGGCAAGCATACGGGTTGTGGGACAACACCGTTCGGCGCGTCAGCGTGGATCGGCGTTCCGGGCTTATCACCTTGGCGATTGAATGGCGCGACCCGGTACTCGCCGCCAATTGGGCGAACGAGCTGGTGCAGAAGGTGAATTCACGGCTGCGTGCCGAAGCGGTCGAGGAAGCGGATCGAAGCGTCGCTTACCTGCAGAAGCAACTGCCGCAAACGAGCGCAGTGGAAGTACAGCAAGCGATCTATCGGCTCATTGAGATACAAACGAAGAAGAAGATGATTGCCGATACCCGCGGCGAGTATGCGTTCACGACGATCGACCCCGCGGTACCGCCGGAGGCTAAGTACAAGCCGAATCGCTCGACGATCGTATATATCGGGCTTGTGCTCGGGCTGGCGTTAGGTATTTTGGTCGCGATTGTCGCCGGTCGAAGGCAGGATGTGGCCGCGGTTGAAAATAATAATAGTTAGGCCACCCTGCGCACCCGGGAATTTCGCTCCAAGCCCGTTGCTCATCTGTCGAGTGCTCGGCGCGCGCACTTGGCGATGTCCGCCTTATAGTTTCAGAATCCGTTCAAGGTTCTCCGGGATACCGATATCCAGGAACGGTTCGTTCGAAACGGAAATACCTTCCACATTTAACCCGCCTTCCGTAATCCCCGCATGTATGACATTCCCGATAAAAAGCTCCGATTGGTTTTCGTCCGGTGTTGGTCTCTGAGATAAGTAACTGTGCAAGAAGGATGTAAATGACGGGTTCCACACGGCAATTCCCCACGTCTGGGTAAGCGTCGTTTGCGCCGGCTTCGACAGGATCCCGCTTACGCGACCGACGCCACTCACCTCCACGACATCCATGGTAGAAGGTCGATCGGCCGGAAATAGGCCGAGCACAACGTCGGCCCGGCTCCTCGTCTGGTGCGCGATGATTCGCTGGAAAGCGTCGTTGCCGGAGAAGACAATATCCGGAAATCCGAGAGCAACGATTCGGTCGCGCACAAACGGGTAGGCCTGATCGAGCGTGTACGGTGCACCCCATGGCACGGTGGCGAGCAGATAGCCGAGCCGCATGTCCACAATGGTGCCATCCTTGAAATGCTCGAGGATGTCCCATTTGCCTTCACGAATTACTATTAACGCTTCTCGTATCCCCGCGCTTCTCATCTTCTCCAGTAGGTAGCGTCCGACGGCCTTCGGTTGCGTTTCCCCCTCGACCCCGTCCGCTTTTAATCGGATCGGATAGATCTCCTTACTATGCGGGAGAGAGCCGAGACGACGCGCATAACCGGCGGCCGGAATAAGACCGACAATGCGCCGGGTATTAGCGGGGCCGGAGCCGTCGAGTTGCATGGTCATCTATTTGCAATCAGCCGGGGTAAGTCGTGCTTGGACATATCTCTGGACGCATACGGCGCACACTCGCATCCACATCGTCTGATTGGTTCACGGAGTTGCGGGGTAGCGCGTCTTTCATTTTCCAACTTACGCCCGAGACGTGACAATTTACGTCACATTACTAAAAAGCGCTAAGGAAAATTAAACATCGAATAATTCACGAAACTTAGTGTACTGCATTAGCATCGAAGGATTACAAACTGAAGAAATATGTTCTTGATCTGAAAAAGTTTGATCGTGAGTCGATGACTCAACCGTTCGTCGTTTCCCCAGATAGTGATAAAAGCGTTTTGGTAGAATGCGCGGCAGGGTGCACGCTAGACCGCGGTCGAACGATAACAAGGGGCACGTTCAGTTGGGCTAGCGATTCCGAACACGAGGTAGCTGTGCCAGGACGGCACTGGGCGCGGAATCCGAATTGCAAAGTGCGCCTACTCGGGATAGGAGTGCTGTAAAGTTGCAGCACAAAAATAAGTACAAGAGTTCCTAACTCCCTCCCTTAGAAGATTTTGCACCCCGTAAATTGTTCCTCGTCGAATGAGGAAAGGTCGGCGGCTCGGTTGCGCGCTTAACACGTGCGTCCGTCATCGGCTTGTAGCACCACGGCAGTAGAGTGAGTTGTACAGGGTGCATCTGGGCTGGCAGCTTGCCGCGAGAAATCGCGCGCATGCCCAGAGTGATACGAAAAACAAAGCGTAAAAATAGAAACAGGGGGCAGTAGTGGCTGATTCGGGTGGGTCTGAGTTTTATTGGTCCAACGCCGCCGGTGAATTGGTTGGACGCAGACTGCGTGGCGCAACGCCATTGCGGTTGTCGATGGTTCGTATATTCCGGCATTACATGCCGGTTCAGCTTCTGCTATTGGCCTTGGCGGAAGCGGGCGTGCTGTTCGGCTCAATCTATCTCGGTTCCGCCATTCGGTTCGACCCCGCCGACCTTGAAAAGATAAAACCGCTTTGGCCGCAAGGTTTGGTTTTCGCCGCGGTCATTCTCACCTGCATGACAACGCTCGGCCTGTATACCCGAGAGATACCGAAAGGAAATTGGCCCTACTACGCGAAGTTCGCCGCCAGTTTCATGCTCGGGTCGGTTGGTATGGCGCTCATCTTCTACATCCATCCGGCGTTCTTCCTCGGTCGCGGCGTTTTCGGTATCGCTTTTTTGATCGCGCTTTCCGGAACCGCGCTCTTGCGCATGATCTTCTTTCGCGTGGTCGACCAGGCGGCGTTGCAGCGACGCGTGCTGGTCTTGGGGACTGGAACGCGCGCCAACGGCGTCGGGAAGCTTTTGCGTGAAAGTTCCAGCGAACACCGATTTCATTTGGTGGGTTATCTTCCGCTGTCGGCAAAGGAGCACTCGGTCGACAACGGCAAGGTGCTGAAGGAAACGGACTCGCTCCTTTCGATCGTTTACAAGCATGCCGTCGACGAGATAGTGGTCGGAGTCCGTGATCGTCGAAACGGCGGTGTTCCGATGACCGAACTGTTGCAATGCAAGGTCGAAGGCGTCGAGGTCACCGACTTATCCAGCTTCTTCGAGCGAGAAACCGGTCAGGTGCAGCTCGAGTGTCTGAATCCCAGCTGGATTGTATTTTCCGATGGGTTTGCGCACGGATCGTACAAGTACGTGGTAAAGCGAATCTTCGATGTACTCCTTGGCTTTGTCTTGCTTAGTCTGACTCTCCCAGTAATGTTGCTTACCGCGATCCTAATTTATCTGGAAAGCGGCCTGCCTATCTTGTATCGCCAAGAGCGCGTAGGTGAGTTTGGACGCACGTTTAACATCATGAAGTTCAGAAGCATGCGTCAGGACGCCGAAAGTGACGGCACGCCGCGTTGGGCGCAAAAGGACGACGATCGCATCACCCGGATAGGTCGGATTATCCGCTTGCTCAGAATTGATGAGCTGCCGCAGATATTCAACGTGCTGCGCGGAGACATGAGTTTTGTCGGTCCGCGCCCCGAGCGGCCGTATTTTGTGAAGGAACTTGTTAAGGAAGTTCCTTACTACCAGAGCCGACACACCGTGAAGCCGGGCATTACCGGTTGGGCACAGATTCGCTATAGCTACGGTTCGTCCACGGAAGACGCGGTAAAGAAGCTTCAGTACGACTTGTACTACGCTAAGAATCACTCACTGTTCTTGGACATGGTAATTCTTTTGCAGACGGCGGAGGTGGTGCTGTTCGGAAGGGGCGCGAGATAACTGCTATTTGGTTTGCCATTGGCTCACGGGCGGCGCGCCTTGAGCGGGCGCATGGGAGAACTCTCCCAGTCGAAGACGAGGCCATCGCGAAAGTGAACTTTGGATAGGCCATAGTCCCAGAGTGTGGCTGTTTCGACGAGCGGTGTGCCTTCGAGGGCGCGAACTTTGGCTTTCGTCGATCCCACGGTGAATGTTTCGGGAACGTGAGGCGCGGATCCTACTGGCAGCGTGGTCTTGAGCGGATTCTCGGGGTCTTCTTCCCAAGACGTAACGACCCCGTCGGCGAAGTAGACAGACGATTTCCCATATCGCCATACGTCTTTTTCAATCGCCGCCGGAGCCCCTTGGGCGGCGTACACCTCGCCAAACGTGGAACCGATGGTGAAAAGGTTGGGGACGACGGGTAGCGAAGGTTTTCCGGAGAGGATCGGGCTGTCGGGTATGGTTGGATCTAGCGAGGAGGTATCGATGGTTTGTCCGTCCTGCGTGAACACGACGCGTCCCGCCTCCGTGCCAATCAGCAGCACCGCGAGGATGAGGATGGTGCGGATGGCGGTCGACGTGTACTGCTGGCGAGGGGGCGGCGTGAAACCGCTCCGGAAAGAATCGACGGGCGACCCGGCTTCCGCGTCATTGGGCGGCCGATCGGTTGCAGTGGGTGACGCTGCCGCGATTGTGTTAGCGGAAGGTACGGGCAGGGCTCCGAATTTCTTGTAATGGTCGATTAGATGCTCGAAGGCCGCGTTAATGTCCCTGATCCGTTCCTCGGCCTGGTGCTTCATCGCGCCGCCGGCCGCAAATCGGTCGGGGTGCCAAGTTTTCACGAGGCGTCGACGGGCCGCCTTCAGTGCGTCGAGGCTGCAGTTTTCAGGAACGCCGAGAATACGGTAGTTGCGGGCGTAGTCGTTCACGACCAGGTTGAATCTTGCGTTTTTGCCGTACCGAAGTGTCGTTTCGGAACTATTGTAGAGACGTAGCAGCGAAAGAGGTAGATAGCCGTATGTCAACGAATATCAAACATACCGGGGTTGCGCTCGGCGCGCCAAGAGTCGTCGCCCGTTTTCTGTTTCTCGCGATACCGTTATTGCTGGCGGCATGTGCGGGCAGCGAGGAACTTCTCAACGCGCAACAGGCAAGTCAGCCGGGTGCGCTGATCGAAGAGACGTATCGCATCGGGGTCGACGACGGGCTGCAGATCAGCGTATGGCGCAATCCGGAACTTTCCGTCGCCGTGCCGGTGCGGCCGGATGGGATGATTTCCGTTCCGCTGATCGGTGACGTTCGCGCCGGTGGCCTGACCCCGGAGCAGGTGGCCAAGGTCGTGAAGGACAAGCTCGCTGCGTACGTTCGCGATCCGAGCGTGACGGTGATCGTGACCAACCTGCGCAGCCACGAATTTCTGTCGCGTATTCGCATCACCGGCGCGGTGCGTACGCCGAAGTCCATGCCGTATCGACGCGGAATGACTGTGATGGACGCGATTCTCGAAGCCGGGGGTGTCAACGATTTTGCGGCGCCCAACCGGACGAAGCTATATCGCCGGGTCAAGGACAAGGCGCAGGTAATCGCCATCGATCTCGGCGATATTTTGAACAAAGGTCGGCTCGAGACCAACGTCATGCTGTTGCCCGGCGATGTTCTGACGGTGCCGGAGCGCATCTTCTAGCATGTGAGTGGGCGAGACCAAGCGAGGTCAGCGGGGTGTTTTCATGAATGTACCGATCGCATATGTTGCACGAATACTGTTGGGCGAGGCGCTGCGGTGGCGCTACCTTGTGGTTGCTGCATTTGCAACGATCGCCGTTACCTTCGTTTTCGTCGGTTTTCACTGGCCGAAGAACTATTCCGCCTCGGCCACCATCTACGTGGAAGAACGCAACATCATTCAGCCGTTGATGCAAGGAACGGCGGTGGCGACGACGTCGACCGATCGCGCCAAGATCGCGCGGGAGTTGATTTTCAGCCGAAGGATCCTCGACCCGGTGTTGCAACAGGCAGGGTGGCTCGCGAACAGCCCGTCCCGGCTCGATTCGGAAAGAACCATGGAGTACGTGAAGAAACACACACGCGTCACGAACGTGGGCGCCAACCTGGTCAAGATCGAGTTCGAGGACAGCGATCCGCAGCGTGCCTATAGCACCGCGCAGCAGTTCGCCGACTTGTTCATCGAGCAAAGCTCGGCGGCTCAGACGCGCGAAAGCGCGGACGCGTTCGAGTTCATAGACAGTCAGGTGAAGATCTATCACCAGAAGCTCACGCAAGCCGAACAGGCGCTAAAGGACTTTCGCACCACGCACGTCGATGCGCGGCCAGGAACCGAAGTGGAAGTGACGCGGAAAATCACCGAACTACGGGGGGGGATCGAAAAAACCACGCTCGCCATCAAGGAGGCGCGTATCAAGAAGTCTTCGCTCGAGAGTCAGCTGTCCGGCGAAGCGGTGCTCGCGACGAGCGTAACGCGCGAGGGACAGTACATCGCCCGCATCGCGGAGCTGCAAAACCAGCTGGACACGCTGCGCTTGAGCTATCTCGACACATACCCGGATGTGATTCGGTTGAGGCATCAAATCGAGGAATTGCGCGGTTCGGTGAAAACGGAGCGCCAGAAGCGCGAAGCGACAAGCAGCTCGGTGGCCTCCGATGACCAGTCGTCGGTCGATGAAACCGTTCGAGTGAACCCCATTTACCAAAAGTTGCGCACGGAACTTCTCGATACGAACACCAATATTCAAACGCTCGCCGCCAGGCTCGAAGAAACGAAACTGTTGTTGAGCACGGAAATAGCGCGGGCGCAAAAACTGTACGGCGGTGAGGCGATGTTGGCCGAGTTGACGCGAGACTATGAAGTCAATCGCGACATCTATCACGACCTTCTTAAGCGGCGAGAAAACGCGCGCGTTTCCAAGAATCTTGATACGAACCAGCAGGGATTGACGATGCGGATTCAGGAAGCGGCGACGCTGCCGGTGCAACCGAGCGGTCTGCGGTTCATGCACTTTGCGATTGCCGGCGTGTTGTTGGGAGCCTTGTTGCCGCTCGGCGTACTCGTTGCGCTCGGGCAAGTCGATCCGCGCTTTCGTGTGCCCGCGTTGGTTTGGGAGCGGACCGGCGTTCCGGTGTTAGCGGCGGTGCCCGCCCTGATGACACCGAACCAATCGGTTCGCCTGGGACGAAGCCTGAATCTGCTGGCGGGAGTCGTGCTTCTGACGCTTGCTGTCGTCGCGGTCAGCGGCGTGCTTAAACTGACAGGGGGGTCGTGAGTCCATGAGCAAGATCGAATCGGCGTTGGCCAAAGCGCGTGCGCGCGGGATGCAACTTGCATCGAGCGCGGGCACCCGGAAAGCAGGTACCGATCTGGTGCCGGCGCCAGGGCGTTCGCTCGCGGATCGTCAGTCGCGGGAGGCCGCCGCGGCCGTCGCACTCCGGAAAATGGAAGAACCTTGGTTGCTGGATCAGCAGAATCTGGCCGAGCGCCAAATTATTTATTCCGGTATGGCCGACGCGCGGGCGGCAATGGCGTTTCGGGATCTTCGCACAAAGATTCTTCAGGCGGCGCGGGAGAACTGCACGATCATGGTCACATCCTGCGCCAAGGGGCGGGACAGCGCCGTGATCGCGACGAACCTCGCGGTTTCGTTTTCTCTCGATGACAGCAAGACCGCCGTGCTGGTCAACTGTGATCTTGGGGCGCCATTCATCGATCGTTTGGTTCCGTCGGCGGACGAGCGCGGGATTACCGACTATCTGCGCAGCGCGTCCGTACGATTGGAGCAGATCATTCATCCGGTCGGATTGCCGCGCTTGCGAGTCATACCGGCCGGGAAGACGCAGGATCATATGGCGGAGTACTTCACGCTGGCAAAGATGAGTCAATTGCTGAGCGAGCTGCGCGCGCGCCACGCGGATCGGTACGTGGTGATGAACGCGCCGCCGATCTACGACTCGGCTGACACTCGGGTTCTCGTCGAGCTGGCGGACTACGTCGTTTTGGTGGTGCCGTACGGCTGCGTTACCGAATCGCAAGTCACGAATGCCGCGAAGATGATTGGGGACAAGAAGCTGCTGGGCGCCGTGTTCAGCGATATGCCTTCGCTGCCCGGCGGTCGTCGAGGCGTACTCGGCTGGCTGGCGCGTTTGGCGGGAGTCGGCCTAGTTCCGAGCCGCAACATGAGTATTAGTGGGAAGTCGTAGCGGATGCGTCGGCGGCGGACGTGTGCCGTTGCGGCGGCCGTAATGATGAGTGCGACGCTCCTGGCGGTGCAAACGGCGGCTGCGGGCGAGTATACGTACTCGTTGTCCTATTCCGCCGATTACAGCGACAACCTTAGTTTGACGCCGACCGATAAAAAGAGCGGATTGACGCAAGTGTTGGATAGCGGCTTCAATCTCAGCCAGGCGGACCGTGAGTTGGACGCGCGCATCGCCGCGCGTGCGTCGTACCGCAACTACCAGAACAATACGTTTCAGGACGAATCGACTCTCGGGTTGGATGGAGCGCTTGTGTGGAAACCGCTGCCGGAAGCGTTTCAGTGGTCTTTCAACGACGTCTACACGCAGGTGACGGCCAACCCGACGCAGGCGGACACGCCGGCGAACCGCGTAAACGCGAACGTCTTTTCCACGGGCCCGGATGTTTTCTGGCGGCCCAATCCGGTGAATACGGTGCAGGTGGGGGCGCGTTACGCGACCAATACATTTTCCGACACCGACAATACCAGTGTTGCCGCCAGCGACGCGGACAATACGCGACGCAGCGGTACCGCCCGATGGTTCTATCGTTACTCCGCGCTCACGACGCTCTCGATCGCACACGTCGCGGAGTCTGTTCGTTTTGACAACGCCGGCGTCGGCACGAACTTCGATTTTCGCACGAATGAAACAACCGTCGGACTCGTCAATCGACGCGCTCGCAACACCTTTTCGTTGGATGTCGGCGAAACCCGCATCGATCGAAGCGGCCAACCCGAAGTCCGTGGCGGACTCGGGCGCCTCATTTGGTCGCGCGAGCTTGGGTCGGACTCGGCCTTTTCACTGACCGCTGCTCGGGGGCTGTCGGACACCGCAACCGAACTACTGGCGGGATCCGGGGGAACGGGAGTGTCAGGCGTCCCGCTGTCCGTAAGTTCGTCGGACATCTTCACTTCCAAGACGGTAACGCTGTTGTACTCGACCGGACTCGGGGGCGGGACCGCGGCCTTTTCCGCGTTTCGGGCCGAGCGTGACTTTGAATTGGCGCAGGCGAACAACGAGGACGCCAAGGGCGCGAATATACAATACTCCCGCCAGTTTTCCGCTCGAGTGAGCGGCGGCGGATCGGTGACCTACGTCGAAACGTTTTTCCCCGTGGTGATGCGCGAGGACACGGATCGATCCGTGACCACAGGCTTGCAGTACAAGTTCACGCGTACCGTGTTAGGCGGCCTGACGCTCGCGCGTCGAACCCGACGGAGTACGATCGCCTCGTCCGATTTCGACGAAGATCGCGTCGTCCTGAGTATCGCCTACAACAGCCTTCCGGCAAGGTGGTAGCCCGTGTACCTCGAATACTTCTCCTTAAGAGATTTTCCGTTTCGACTGACCCCCGATACGGACTTCATCTATATGAGCGAAGCGCATTCCCGCGCCAAGGCGTATATGGATTACACCGTCTGGAATCGAGACGGATTCGTGGTGATCACCGGGGAGATCGGTTGCGGTAAGACGACCTTGATTCAGAAGCTGCTGTCCGAACTCGACGAAAACGTACTCGTCGCGAAGATATTTCAGACGCAGTTGGATGAAGTCGAGTTTCTACAAGCCGTGTTGGTGGAATTCGGACTGAATCCGTTCAACGCGAAGAAAGTCGAACTGATCGATATGCTGAACACTTTTCTGGTCGATCAGTTTCAACAAGGTCGGCAGCTGGTGCTCGTGGTGGACGACGCCCACAACCTCAGTTCCAAAGTGCTGGAAGAGATTCGTATGTTGTCGGGCTTGGAAACGAAAAAGGAAAAAGTGCTGCACGTTATTCTCGTCGGTCAGCCGCAATTGAATGAAACGCTGGAGGCGCCCGAGCTTGAACAGTTGTTGCAGCGGGTTCGGTTGCGCTACCACCTGCGGTCGCTCTCCGAGGGCGATACCAAGGCGTACATCCTGCACCGTCTGTTCGTCGCCGGCGCAACCGATGGGGAACTCTTTTCGCCCGCCACGTGGTCGGTAATTTACAAATACACGGGAGGGCTCCCGCGATTGATCAATACCCTGTGCGACACCGCGCTCGTGTGCGCGTATGCCGACAGCCAACCCAAGGTCACCGAGGTCATCCTGAACGGTGCCGTCGAGGAATTACATTGGTTGCCGTACGCGAAGCGCGTCAATCAGCAGCGCCTGCGCAATCGCCCCGCGGGTAACGACTATCAGCAGGAACTGCGGGATCAAACGCGCGCGCTGATCGGGGTGGGGCAGCGCATGACGCAAATAGACGCGCTGGTGCCGGCGCTCAACGCGCTGACCGGACGCATGGCGAATATCGAAAATCTGTTGCGTCGCATCGCCGGAGAGTTGCCGACCGTGGTTCCGTCGTCCAACGAACGTAAGGGCGGCGGAAAGCAAAAATAGGCGAAGGACCGCCGAGCGAGCGCGGTTTCCTCCGCGCGAATCTTCGTTGGTTTGGGGTCGGCGCCAACCTCGGATTTCGCCACTCGTCCCATCGTGTTGTCCGCAGATCAGCTGCGTTCTTGATTGTTTGTCGCGCTCCCACGATTCTTTCGTCAGTTAACGCGCGTTCGGCGTTGTCGGAAAACACCACCGGCCTTCGAAATCGAGATCGCGACCTCATGCGTAGCTGGCGTTCGAAATTCCCCCGCGCGACGGTTCCGTTTGTCGCGGCAATCGCCGCGATCTCAATTGGCTGCGGTGGCGCAACGCCGTCGGTCTCGTCCTCGCAACCGCCCGCGACACCCCCACCGTCCCCGGGGCCGAGCCAAAGTCCGCTCGATACGATTTCGCCCACGATCGCAATCCTCAGCCCGTCGCCGACCGGAAGTTACGCGAGCACGGACGCTTCGGTATCGCTTGCCGGAAATGCGTCCGACAACGTCGGCCTGACACGTGTTACATGGCGCAACGGTACGACTGGCGTGAGCGGCACCGCCGGCGGTACGTCCACCTGGAGCGCCGCGAGTATCGCGCTGGCGGTTGGCGTCAATAGCCTGGTTATGACCGCCGAGGACGCCGCCGGAAATACGGCCACCGCCACGCTGCGCGTGACCTATACCGTCGTCGGTCAAGGGGGGTTGGTTGGCGCCGTCGACAGTTCGCTCATCAACCGCAGCGGCGTGAACGCCGTCTATTTATACTCGGGCAACGTAGCGCCGGATGATCGCGGCGGCGCGGGTGCGCAGCCGCTGCAAGTGGCGCCGGTGACTCAGGACAACGGCGCCTGTACGTGGAGTTACCGGTTCGACGCGCCGGCCGCCGGTACCTACACGATCGCTTTTACCAACCAAGCGGCTAACGATAGCCCATCGACCAACGACGCGATTAGTTTCGTCGGAGCAAGCACCGTAACCCTTGGGTCGGGAGGCGCGGTGGTGCGCAATTTCGCGCCGACCGGCCGAGTCTTGCGCGTCGGTCCGGGTAAGCCGTTCGCCATGCCGAGCGCCGCCGCCGCAGCGGCGCAGTCGGGCGACATCATCGAGATCGATGCCGGTACGTACGACAGCGACGCGGCCGCGTGGGGCGGAAATCGGCTGACATTGCGCGGCGTCGGCGGCCGGGCGCACTTGCGATCCAACGGCGCCGCGGTGCAGGGCAAGGGAATTTGGGTAATTTCCGGTAACGACGTGGTGGTGGAGAACATCGAGTTCTCCGGCGCCGCCGTGCCGGACCTGAACGGTGCCGGTATTCGTGCCGACGGCACCAATCTCACGATATGTAACGGTTTTTTTCACGACAACCAAGAAGGGATACTCGGCGGCGCCGGCAATGTGCTGATCGAGTATTCGGAATTCGGGCACAACGGCAATTGTCTCGATCCCAGCGGCTGTGCGCACAACATCTACATCGACGCGGATGCGCAACGCTTTACGTTGCGCTACAGCTATTCGCATCACGCGCACACGGGGCACACCGTCAAGAGTCGGGCGCGCGAAAACTTTATCCTGTTTAATCGCATCATGGATGAGCGTGACGGCGATGCCAGCTACCTCATCGACATTCCCGACGCGGGGCGTACGTTTATTATCGGCAACTTAATCCAACAAGGGCCGCTGGCGGACAATTCCACCCTGGTTGCGTACGGCGCCGA
>Ga0299906_10003036_pt1 | contig 13861 bp, 11 predicted proteins | sample RVTome_14_FD_200259 | JGI IMG/M metagenome (GOLD analysis project Ga0299906, IMG submission 200259) | Soil microbial communities from uranium-contaminated site in the Upper Colorado River Basin, Wyoming, United States - RVT145D125 (version 2) ... | reverse complement strand
CTTCGGCACGGCTCAGCGCGCGATCAGCGTGCCCACGCCGCCGTCGGTGAAGATCTCGAGCAGCACGGCGTGGCGCACGCGTCCGTCGACGACGTGGGAGCGGGAGACGCCGGCTTCGACCGCGGCCACGCAGCACTCGACCTTGGGGATCATGCCCTCGCGGATGGTCCCCTCCTGGATCAGCTTGCGGGCCTCGGCCGAGGACAGCTGGCTGAGGAGCCGTCCCTCCGCGTCCATCACCCCCTCCACGTCGGTCAGCAGGATCAGCTTCTCGGCGCCGAGGGCCTCGGCGATCGCCCCGGCGGCCTCGTCGGCATTCACGTTGTGGGTCAGGCCCTGCGCGTCCACGCCGATGGGGGCGATCACCGGGACGAAGTCCGCGTCGCAGACCGCCGCGATCGGCGCGGGGTCCACCTCCCGGACGCGCCCCACCCGGCCGAGGTCGCCGGCATCCGTGCGCCGCTCCACCCGCAGCATGTCCCCGTCGCTGCCCTTGAGGCCGATGGCCCGGCCCCCGCCGCGCTGCACCAGGGAGACGATCTCCCGGTTGAGCGTGCCGCCGAGCACCATCTCGACCACCTGCATGGTCTCGTCGTCGGTCACGCGCAAGCCGTTCACGAAGCGCGGCTGCTTGCCCAGACGGCGCAGGGTGTCTCCGATCTGGGGCCCTCCGCCGTGGACGATCACCGGTCGCAGGCCGATGGCCTCGAGCAGCACCACGTCCACCGCGAAGGAGGCGCGCAGATCCGAGTCGTGCATGGCGCTGCCGCCGTACTTGATCACCACGGTCTTGCCGGCGAAGCGATGGATGTAGGGCAGCGCCTCCACCAGCACCGCCGCCTTGTCGATCAGCCGCTTCATCGCGTGCCCCTCGCCGAGCGCCGCGCCTCGGCGACCTCGTCGATCGACTGGACGAGGCTACGGTACAGGAGGGCGGAGCGGGCCGCTGCCGAGAACACCGCCGCCAGCACCTCGCCGGTGCGGGCGGCGGCCGCGGCCGGATCGCTGGGGAAGGCGCGCAGCAGGCCCAGCACCTTGCCCCGCACGCGCAGCGGGACGCAGAGCAGCGGGCGGGGCACCCCGTCGGCGGCGGTGTCCACCCGGGCATCGAAGCGCGGGTCCGACTCCGGGTGGCCGGTCGCCACCAGCCAGCCGGTCTGGAGCACCACCCCGGTGAGCCCGCACTCGCGGGGCAGCCGGCGGCGGTCCGAGATGCGGGTCTCGCACTGCCGCTCGAGCACCAGCTCGCCCCGGGCCGGGTCGATCAGGTAGAGCGAGACCGGGGCCGCGTCCAGGGTGCGCGCCACCGGACCGAGCGACGCCGAGAACATGCGCTCCGGGTCCACCTCGGAGCTGATCGCCTCGCAGACCTCGCGGGCCAGGTCCGCGTCGAGGTCGCCCGCGCTCGCCAGCGGGGCGACCGCCTCCAGCGGGTCGGGCCGGTCGCCGGCGCGGGCCGCCGGAGCCGGCCCGGCATCGCCGAGCAGCACGCCGAGCTCGAGGGCCAGCATGCGCAGCAGGCCCAGGTCCTCGTCGCCGAAGGCGGGGCCCTCGGAGCGGTCCGTCGCGCAGAGCACCCCCACCGGATCCGCCGGCCCCGCGATCGGCACCACGGCGAAGGAGTGGGTGGCGTAGCGCCGGTCCGGCTCCCGCCCGGCGAAGCGCGGGTCCTTGCGCACGTCCTCCACGGCGATCGCCTCGCCCCGCGCCAGCGCCAGCCCGGCCACGCCCTCGCCGATCGGCACCGGCTCCAGGTCCGCCAGCGGCAGGTCGCGCCCCTGCTGGGCCGCCACGCGCAGGAGTCCGCTCGCGGGATCGAAGAGCATCAGCGACGCGACCCGGGCGTCCAGCACCCGGGCGATCGACTCGGCCACCAGCGGGGCCAGGCTGCGGGCCCTCGAGGCGCCCTCGGCATCCCGGGCCGCGACCGCGATCTCGGCCATGCGCGCCTCCAGGGTCGCCAGGCGGCGGCGCAGCCGGGACCAGGCCGCCAGCGCCGCGTGGGCCTCGAGCGCCCGCCTCACCGAGAGCACCAGCTCCTCGTCGTGCAGCGGCTTGGCCAGGTAGTCGGAGGCCCCGAGGCGCAGGGCCTCGAGCACCGCGTCCTGCTCGGTCCGGCCCGCCAGGGTGACGACGCGCAGCTGCGGGTCGGAGCCGCGCAGGCGCCGCAGCACCTCGATGCCGCCGAGCCCCGGCAGCCCCAGGTCGAGCACCACCGCGCCGATCCCGCCCTCCCGGGCCAGGCGCAGGGCCTCCTCGCCGTTGGCGGCGCTCGCGTGCTCGATGCCCGCGGCCTCCAGGGCCTCGGCGATCGCCTCCCGGAAGAAGCGCTCGTCGTCGACGATCAGCACCCGCGAGCGATCCGACACCGGGAACCTAGAGGATGAACCGCGACAGGTCCTCGTCGTCGACGAGACCCTGCAGCCGTTCCCTCACGAAGCCCTCGTCGACCACGACCCGCCCGTGGCCCCGGTCGGGGGCATCGAAGCTGAGGTCCTCCAGCAGCTTCTCCATCACCGTGTGCAGGCGCCGCGCGCCGATGTCCTGGGAGCGCTCGTTCACGCGCGCGGCGAACTCGGCGATGGCCCGCACACCGTCGTCCTTCCACTCGAGCTCCAGCCCCTCGGTGCGCAGCAGCTCGGTGTACTGCCGGGTGAGCGAGTTCGCCGGCTCGGTCAGGATGCGCACGAAGTCCTCCCGGGTGAGGCTCGAGAGCTCGACGCGGATGGGGAAGCGCCCCTGGAGCTCGGGGATCAGGTCCGAGGGCCGGGCCACGTGGAAGGCGCCGGCCGCCACGAAGAGGATGTGGTCGGTGCGCACCCGCCCGTGCTTGGTCGGCACGGTGGACCCCTCCACGATGGGCAGGAGGTCCCGCTGCACGCCCTCCCGGGAGACGTCGGGCCCCGCGCCGCCACCCGAGCGGGACGCGACCTTGTCGAGCTCGTCCACGAAGACGATGCCCGTCTGCTCCACCCGCGCGATGGCCAGCTCCCGCACCCGGTCCATGTCGACCAGGCGGGTGGCCTCCTCGGCCACCAGCAGCTCCCGGGCCGCGGACACCCGCAGGCGCCGCCGGCGGGTCTTGCGCGGCAGCAGGCCCCCGAGCAGGTCCTTCCACTGCATCCCCATCTCCTCCACGCCCTGGGGCGTGAACAGCGACAGGGTGGGAGCGGTGCCGCCGTCCTCGAGCTCCACGTCCACCTCGCGGTCGTCGAGCACGCCCTCGCGCAGCATGCGGCGCAGCTTCTCCCGGGTCTCGGATCCCGGGAGCGCCCGGCCCGACTCCTCGCGGCCGCTGGCCGGCGGCAGCAGCGCGTCGAGCAGGCGCTCCTCGGCGCGCTCCCGGGCCTTGGCGTCGACCGCCTGCTTCTCCTCCTCCAGCACCAGCGCCACCCCGAGCTCGGTCAGGTCGCGGATGATCGACTCCACGTCCCGGCCCACGTAGCCCACCTCGGTGAACTTCGAGGCCTCCACCTTGAGGAAGGGCGCCTGGGCCAGGCGCGCCAGCCGCCGCGCCACCTCGGTCTTGCCCACGCCGGTGGGTCCGATCATGATGATGTTCTTCGGGGCGATCTCGTCGCGCAGCTCCTCGGGCACCTGCTGGCGGCGCCAGCGGTTGCGCAGCGCGATGGCCACGGCGCGCTTGGCGTCGCGCTGCCCGACGATGTAGCGGTCGAGCTCGGCGACGACCTCGCGGGGCGTGAAGGCATGCTCGGGCCTCATGGCAGCGTCTGGACCGTGATCCGGTCGTTCGTGTAGATGCAGATCTCCGCCGCCAGCCGCAGCGCCTCCCGGGCGATCTCCTCGGCGCTCATCCCGGTGTGGCGCCGGAGGGCCCGGGCCGCGGCCAGGGCGTAGGGCCCGCCGGAGCCGATGGCCGCGATGCCGTCGTCGGGCTCGATCAGGTCGCCCTGGCCCGAGAGCACGAGCACGTGCTCCGGATCGCCCACGATCAGCATGGCCTCCAGGCGGCGCAGGACCCGGTCCGCGCGCCAGTCCCGGGCCAGCTCCACCGCGGCCCGCCGCAGGTTCTGCGGATGGGCCTCGAGCTTCGCCTCCAGGCGCTCGCTGAGGGCCAGGGCGTCGGCCGCGCCGCCGGCGAAGCCGATCAGCGCGCGGTCCCTGGCGGCCCGCCGCACCTTCTCGGCCCCGTGCTTCACGACCGCGGAGCCCACCGTCACCTGGCCGTCCGAGGCCATGGCGATGCGGCCGTCGCGGGCGACGGCGAGGACGGTGGTGGAGCGGATGCGGCTCATCGGTCGCCCCTCGGGCTGCGGGCCCGGGGATGGGCCCGATCGTACACCTCCATCAGGCGCTCGGCGGAGACGCCGGTGTAGGTCTGGGTCGTGGACAGGCTGGCGTGCCCCAGCAGCTCCTGGATCTCGCGCAGGTCCGCGCCCATGTCGAGCAGGTGGGTGGCGTAGCTGTGGCGCAGGCGATGGGGATGCACCCGGTCGGCGAGGCCGGCCCGGCGACCGCGGCGCTCGAGGATGCGCCGCACGTCGCGGGGCCCGAGCCGGCGCCGGCGCCCGGCGCGGGGACGCAGGGAGAAGAAGAGCGGTTCGGCCAGCGCGCCGGGACCGCGGCGCGGCCCGAGGTAGGCCTCCAGGGCCTGGCGCGCCGCCCCGGGCACCGGCACCACCCGCTCGACGGCGCCCTTTCCCAGGACCCGCACCTCGCCGACGCGCAGGTCGACGTCGCGGACGTCGAGGGAGCAGAGCTCGGCCACGCGCAGACCGGCGCCGTACAGCAGCTCGACCAGCGCCCGGTCGCGGCGCTCCGCCTCGGAGCCGTCGCACCCGGTCTCGATCAGGGTGCGGCAGTCGTCCACCGAGAGCGGCGCGGGCAGGCGCTGGGGCTTGCGCGGCGTGGGGATGCCGGCGGTGGGGTCCTTGGCGCAGGCGCCCTCCCCCACCAGGAAGCGGAAGAAGCTGCGGATGGCGGCGAGCTTGCGCCCCAGCGTGGCGGGGTGACAGCGCCGGTGGAGCCCGGCCAGATGCTGCCGGATGCGCTCCGGCGCCACCCGGGCCGGGTCGCAGTCCGGACCGAGCGCGGCGCCGAGCTGGCGCAGGTCCGACAGGTAGGCGCGGCGCGTGTGGGGCGAGGCGTTGCGCTCCGCGCGCAGGTGGAGATCGAAGTCGCGGATGGCCTCCGCGAACGTCATGGGCGGCGCTCCGGGGGCGTCACGGAGCCGCGGAGGGTAGCAGTCAGGGCGTCACTGACTTCGGGGAGGCCCGGCCGGGCGCAGCAGGCCGTCCCGGTCCTCCACGACCCGGCCCGAGAGCTCGAGCTCGAGCAGCTCGAGGGCCAGGCGCCCGGGCGCCCGGCCCAGGCGCCGCGCCAGCTCGTCCCGGCTGGCGGGCGCGTGGCGCAGGGCCCGCACGATCTCGCACTCCTCCGGCGCGTCGCGCACCGGCCGGCGCGCCGGCGCCGGGGGCCGCCAGTGGCCCCGCTGCTCCAGCAGCGAGAGCACGTCCTCGGCGCCGCGGGCCACGTAGGCGCCCTGCTGGAGCAGGGCGTTCGGGCCGGCGCTGGTCGGCGCGTCGATCCGGCCCGGCACGGCGAACACGTCCAGGTCCTGGTTTGCCGCGTGGGCGGCGGTGGTGAGCGAGCCGCTGCGCTCCCGGGCCTCGACCACGACGAGGGCCAGGGCCGAGCCGGCCAGCAGCCGGTTCCGCAGCGGGAAGTAGGGGCGCCGCGGCGGCGTGCCGGGCGCGTGCTCGGTGGCGACCGCCCCGCTCGCCGCGATCTCGTCGGCCAGCCGGGCGTGCTCCGCCGGATAGGCGCGGTCCAGGCCGCAGGCCAGGAAGGCCAGCGTGCGGCCTCCCGCCTCCAGCGCGCCCCGGTGGGCCGCCGCGTCCACGCCGCGGGCCAGTCCGGAGGTCACCACCAGGCCCGCCCGCGCCAGATCGCGACCGAGCCTGCGGGCCACGGCGAGGCCGTAGGCGCTGGCGGCGCGCGAGCCCACCACGGCCACCGCCGGCGCCGAGAGCGCCGACGGGTCGCCCCTCACCCAGAGCAGCGGTGCCGCGTCCGGCAGCGCGGCGAGCCGCGGCGGGTAGGCGCGAGACAGGAGCGCCAGCCCCACGGCGCCGATCCGCTCCAGGCAGGCCGCGCCGGCGGCGAGCCGCGCCCGGGAGGTCCGGGGCCGCCCGGCGTGGCGCAGGACCGCCTCGGGATCCCCCGCCCGGCGGAGCGCCTCCGCGGCCTCCTGGGGCGCCAGGCCGAGGGTCCACTGCAGGTCGAGCCAGAGGCGCAGCGCCGAGCGCGCGGCGGGCCGCGGATCGCGCGGGTCCAGCAGGTCGGAGGGCAAGCGGGATCTCCCCGGGACCGGGGACACCCATGCTTAGCCCGCCCCCGACTCCGGGAGCAAGAGGGGGACGGTCTAGGGCGCGTCCCCGGTGGCGGCGCGGACGTGGTCTCCGAGCTCGATCTCGCCGGCGGTGTGGATCACGAACGCCACCGAGGTGTTGGGCTCCGCCTTCACCACCAGCAGCTGCGCCACCACCCGGTCGGGCACCTCGACCCGCGTGCCCCGCGCGGGCTCGCTCGCCGGGTAGGCCGGCCGGTACACCTCGAGGGGGCTTCCCACCTCGACGCCGTCCAGCGTGCCGCGGTTCAGGTAGACGAAGTCGTCCATGCCCATCAGGGTGCGGCTGCGGGCGAAGAAGCTGACCTTGCCCTCCACGCCCTCGGGTGCCTGCAGCACGGCGATCTCGGCCGGGAGCTCCTCGCGCCGCACCACGCGGTCGCCGCGCTCGATCTCCGCGTGGGACTCGCGGATCAGCGCCAGCGACGCCTCGGCGCGGGCCTCCTTCACCTCCACCCAGCCGAGCACGTCCACGTGGTAGCCGAGCAGGCGCCCGGTGTCCGGATCGAAGACCCGCTCCTGCTTGCGGAAGACCGTGTACTGGTCGCCGGGGGCCACGTCACCGGCGCCGAGCCCGATGTAGACCGAGTCCCCCTGGCTCAGCAGCGACTTCTCGTCGGTGGCGTCCACCACGCTGGCCGAGGCCTCGTAGTCTCCGGCGCTGATGAAGCCCACGCTCTCGCGGCTCGCCACGCGCTGCGTGCGCGGCTCGGCCGCCAGCACCGGCGCGAGCTGCGGCTCGGCGATGCCGGTGACGAGCTCCTCGCCCCCCTCGTCGAGGGCGGCGGGCCGTCCGGCCAGCAGGGCGTCGGCCTCCTCGCGGCTGACGACGCGCATCTCTCCGTCGGTGATCCAGATCCGGTCGCCGGGATAGATGAGGTGCGGATTCTCGATGCCCCGGTTGTCCTGCCAGACCGAGGGCCAGACCCAGGGCGTGCCCAGGTAGGCCGTGGAGATGTCCCAGAGCGTATCGCCCTTCACCACCACGTGGATGCGGCCCTCGCGGCCCTCGGAGTCGTAGCCGACGGGTCCCAGGGCCACGCCGTTCGGCGCGACCTCGGGCACGGACGCCTCGACCCCCGCGCCGGCGAGCTCCGCGTCGACGGCGCCCGCGTCGGCCGGGGCCGCGGGCCCGACGACCGCCCCGGCCTGCGCCTCCGGCGCGCCCCCGGGCAGGACCTCGGCGCCCTCGCCGGCGCCCGCCGCATCCCCGCCGTCCACCCCCGCGGCGGCGGATTCGGGCGCTCCGACCGGATTGGTTTCCGCCTCCTCGGCTCCGGCGGCGCCGGTGACCAGCACCCACAGCAGCCCGGCGAGAGCGAGCGACATCGAGGATCTCATGCGTGCCCCCTCCAACGGCCGGCCGCGGCCGGCGCCCGCCCCGCTCTCCCGGCACGGGCCGGGCGCACGGCGGCGCCCTGCCTTATCGACCGGGCGTCGGCGAGGCTTGACGTGGAGCCCCGGGCCCGGCCTAGAGAGCCTTCAGCATGCCCCGGGCGCTGGCCACCCACGCCGGCTCGCTGGCCGCCGGCGCCGGCGGCGGGCGCCCGGCGACGAAGCCGTCGTAGTCGGCCAGGGCCCGCTCCAGGGCGGCCCGGGCCTCGTCCTTCTGGCCGTTGGCCTCGTAGGCCATGGCCAGGTGCACCCGCACCGTACCCAGGCTGAGGTGGGCGTCATCGAGCCCCCGCTGGGCAGCCAGGGCGCCCTGGGCCTCCCGGATGGCGTCCTCGAAGCCGCTCTCGGCCTCCTTCAGGTAGGTGACGGCCGCCGAGGGCACGCCGCGCTTGTGCAGCACCCAGCCGAGCGTGTCCGCGGCGTTCGGATTGTTCGGCAGGAGCGCCTTGGCCTCCTGGGCCAGGTCGAGGGCGCGCTCCAGGTTCTCGCCCGCCTCCGCGAGCAGGTAGGCCAGGTTGTTCTTGGCCTCGGCCAGGTTCGGATTCTCGCGGATCGCCGTCTCGTAGTGCTCGATCGCCTTCTGCCGCTCTCCGGCGCTCTCGTAGAGCATGGCCAGGAAGTGGTGGAGCGGCGCCGAACGCGGGTCGACCTTCACGGCGCTCTCGAAGGTCTGGAGCGTGTCCTGCAGCCGGCCGTGCATCTGGTAGTAGCTAGCCAGCAGCCGGTAGCTCTGGACGTCGTTCGGGTCGAGCTCGATGGCGCGCCGGAAGGCGGCCTCCGCCTCGTCGCCCTTCCCGGACGCCAGCAGCACCTGGCCCTTCAGGCGCTCGAGCCCGGCGCTCCCGGGGCTGGCCTCCAGGGCGGCGTCGATGCGCTTGCGCGACTCCTCCAGGCGCCCCTCGTGCTGGTCCAGGCGCAGCAGGGTGCCCAGGATCTCCGGGTTCCCCGGCAGCGCCGCCAGGGCCGCCTCGATCTCCGCGCGCCCCCGGGTCAGGTCGCCCCGGGCCAGGTAGATGCGGCCGAGCGCGTAGCGGATCTCGCCGCCGCGCTTCTCCTCGGGCACCGACTCGAGCTCCTTCAGGGCCTCGTCCACCCGGTTCAGGCGCAGCAGGCTCTGGGCCACCAGCACCCGCACGTTGTCGGCCTCGGGCTTCTCCCGCAGGAAGAGGCGCCCCTCCTCGATGGCGTACTCGTGCTCGCCCAGGCGCGAGTGCACCTGAGCCAGCACCTGGTGGGCCTCGGAGAGGCTCGCGTCGATCTCGAGCGCCCGGGCCAGCTCCGTGCGGGCCGCGGTGTTCTCGTTCTGGAGCGCGAGCGCCGTGCCCAGGACGAAGTGGGTCTGGGCCCAGTCGGGTCGCGCGTCGACGCTCTTGCGCAGCGAGGCGACGGCCTCGTCCGCGTTCCCCTCGGCCAACGCGATCTTGGCCTTCACGAAGAGCGCCCCGGCGTTGCTGGGCTCGGCGGCGAGCACCTCGTCGGCGATGCGGCGGCCCTCGGCGATCTTCTCCTTGTCCTTGGCGGCGTAGCCCATCTCGACGAGCACCTCGGCCTTGCGCAGCAGGGCCCGATCGTCGTCCGGGGCCACGCGCACCGCCTCCTCGGCGGCGGCCAGCGCACCCGCCGCGTCGCCCTTGCGCCCGCGATAGGCCGACAGGACCAGGTACGGCCGCGGCTCGCCCGGCGCCGCCGCGGTGGCGCCCTCGATCAGGGCGTCGGCCTGCTCCGTGTTGCCGCGGAGCGTGTGGAAGCGGGCCAGCAGGTAGATGAGATCGAGCTTGTCCTCGACCTTCTCGACGCCCTCGTTCAGCACGGCCTCGGCCTCGTCGAAGCGATCGAGGCGGAAGTAGAAGCCCGCCAGCTGCCCGTAGGCCAGCACGCGGTCCTCGCCCTCGGCCAGCTCCAGGGCCTTGCGCCAGGCCGGCTCCGCCTCGGCGCCCCGCTCCCGGTCCTCGGACAGGAAGGAGGCCACGGCGGACCAGGTCGCGTAGGACGGGTTCTTCTCGACCCGCTGCCGGTAGATCGGCTCGGCCTTGTCCCGGTCGCCGCTGCGCCGGTGGAAGTTCGCCAGCAGCACCAGCGGTGCGTCGTTGTCCGGCGCGATCTCCACGGCGATCTCCAGGGTCGCGAGCACCTCTTCGGGGCGCTTGAGCTGGTCCAGGGCCTGGGCCTTGACCAGGTAGGCCTCGACCTTCTGCGGGTCGGCCGCGATGACCTGGTCGGCCAGCTCCAGGGACTCCTCCAGGTCCCCCGCGTAGACCGACATCTGGGCCAGGGCCACCTTGGCCTCCAGGTTCGCGGGGTCGAGGCGCACGGTCTCGCGGAGCTCCCAGAAGCCGTCCCGCGCCTGCTTGTTGTTCAGGTAGGCCTGGGACAGACCCCAGTGGGCCGCCGCGTGGTTCGGCTCGATCTGGAGCACGTTCTTGTACTCGATGACCGCCTCCGCCCACTGCTTGTCCTCCCGGTACTGGTCGCCGCGGGACATGTGCGAGGCGATCTTCTGCTCGTCGCTCTGGCACGAGCAGACGAGGAGCGCGAAGAGCGCTGAGACGATGAGTCGCTGGAGCTTCGGCATGGACTTGGACCTCGCCTGGTTCGGGCACCGGAGCCCGGCGACCCGCATCTCGTTCCGGGGCGGAGGGTAGGAAGCATGGGGCGGATCGCCCAGGGATCCAGGAGCCCGACCCGGGATCCCCGGGCCGGGCCCACTAGGCCGGATCCCCGTCGGCATCCGCCCGGGGGCGCTCGCCCGGCGAAGCGCGGTTCCGGCGCCAGCTCGGGTGCGTGATCCCCAGGCGGGCGACGATGTAGTTCAGCTTGCGGCGGCTCACCCCGAGCAGGCGGGCGGCGTCCTTCTGGACCCAGCCGGCCCGGGCCAGCGACTCGAGCACCAGGCGGCGCTCCATCTCGCCCAGCGTGATCCCCTCGGGTGGCAGCAGGGCCCAGGCTCCCGCGCCACCCTGGTGCTCCGTCCCCCCAATCGAGAGGTCTCCGGCCCGCACCCGTGGGCCCCCGGCCAGCAGCACCGAGCGCTCGACGCAGTTGCGCAGCTCCCGGACGTTGCCGGGCCAGGGATGGCTCCGCAGCCGGGCGAGGGCGTCCTCGTCGAAGCCGCGCACCGGGCGGTCCAGCTCCCGGGCGAAGTGCTGCAGGAAGTGGTGGGCCAGGGCGAGCAGGTCGTCGGGGCGCTCCCGGAGCGGGGGCAGGTGGATGCGGATCACGTTCAGGCGGAAGAACAGGTCCTCGCGCAGGCGGCGCTCCCGGATCATCGCCTCCGGGTCGCGGTTCGTGGCCGAGACGATGCGGGCGTCGGTGCGCAGCACCCGGGTACCCCCCAGCCGGTGGAACTCCTGGTCCTGGAGCACGCGCAGCAGCTTGGCCTGGGTGGTGAGGGACATCTCGCCGATCTCGTCGAGGAACAGGGTGCCGCCGCTGGCCTCCTCGAAGCGGCCCACCCGCTGCGCGTCGGCGCCGGTGAAGGCGCCGCGCTCGTGGCCAAACAGTTCGGATTCGAGCAGCGTCTCCGGCAGCGCCGCGCAGTTGACCTTGACCAGCGGGCCGTCGCAGCGCCGCGACGTGCGGTGGATCAGGCTCGCGACGAGCTCCTTGCCGGTGCCGGTCTCCCCCGTGACCAGCACCGTCGAGCGCGACGACGCCACCCGCCGGGCCAGGTCGAGCACGGCCCGCAGCTGGGAGCTCTCGCCGATGATCTCGTCCGCGGCCTGGCGCACGGCCTGCTCGGCGCGCAGCTCGGTCACCTCGTGGAGCAGGCGGCGGTGGGAGAGGCCCCGCGAGACGCGGAGCTCGAGCTGCTCGAGGTCGACGGGCTTCTGCACGAAGTCGAAGGCGCCGCTCTTCATGGCCTCGACGGCGGTCTCGATCGTCCCGTAGGCCGTCATCAGCAGCACGCTGGTGCGGGCGTCGCGCTCCCGGGCCGCCCGCAAGACCGCCACGCCGTCGGCTCCCGGGAGCCGCAGGTCGGTGACGATCACGTCGTAGGGCGCCGTCCCGGGCTCGCGGATGCGGACCACCGCCCGCTCCCCGCTGGCCTCCTCGTCCACCTGCTGCCAGTGCTCGCGCAGCGCACGCGCCACGCCGCGGCGCAGCGTGTCGTTGTCCTCCACCACCAGGATGCGCGCCGGGGCGGGGCTCACGCGCCGCTCCCGCGGTCCGGCAGCCGCAGCCGGAAGGTGGAGCCCTGGCCCGGGCGCACCTCGAGCTCGATCGCGCCGCCGTGGGCCGCGGCGATCTTCTGGGCGCTGGCGAGGCCCACGCCGGAGCCCCGGTCCTTGGTGGTGAAGAAGGGATAGAAGATGCGCTCGGCCAGCTCCGGGGGCACGCCGGGCCCGGTGTCGGAGACGCTGATCAGCACCTCGCGGCTCGGCCCCTCGAAGAGCCCCGAGGCGGAGCCGTCCGGCGCCACCCGCACCGCCCGCCCGACCCGGTCCGCCACGTGGCTGCGCAGTCCCAGCGCGAGGCGCCGGGGCCGGCCGGGGGGAAGCTCCTGCATGGCCTCCAGGGCGTTGAGGATCAGGTTCGTCAGCACCGCCCGCAGGGCCTCGGCGTCGGCGATCAGCTCCGGCAGGCGCGGGTCGTAGAGGCGCTCCACCTCGAGCTCGATCGGCACCCGCGAGCGGGCGATGGCCAGGGACTCCTCGATCAGCGCCGCCGCGTCCGTGGGGCCCCGGTTGAGGGTCAGCGGGCGCACGAAATCGAGGCTCGCGGTCACCGTGTCCGCCAGCTTGCGGAGCTCGCCGGTCAGCTCGCCCAGCAGCGCCCGGGCCTCGGGCCGGTCCTCGAGCTGGCGCTTGAGCAGCCCCACCAGCACCTCCATGCCGGCCAGGGGATTGCGGATCTCGTGGGCCATGCCCGCGGCCATCTCGCCGAGGGCCGCCAGGCGCTCGCGCAGGCGGTCCTGCTCGGCGGAGCGCTCGAAGTCCGTGAGGTCCCGGAACACCATGGCGGCGCCCCGGACGCGTCCGCCCGGCTCCCGCAGGGGACACAGGGTGAAGCCGATGGTGCCCGTGCCCTCGGCCCCGGCGCCGTCGAGCACGAGCTCGGCCCGGGACAGGGGGGAGCGCCCGTGCAGGGTCTCCACCAGCAGCCGCGCCACCGCCGGCTGGCGGGCCAGCGCGCGGCGGCAGTCCTGGCCCAGGGCCTGCTCCAGGTCGCCCTCCGGGCAGCCCAGGATGCGGCGGGCGTCCTCGTTGATCGCGGCCAGGCCGGCCCGCGAGTCGACGGCCACGATCCCCGAAGTCATGGAGCCGAGGATCCACTCGGCCAGTCCCGCCCGGGACACCCACATGCAGGCAGCATCGGCGGAATGCAAGTTCCGCCTGAGACGGGCGGGGAATCAGCTCTCCGGGCGAACCAGGTAGCGCTTGCCCTCCTGGCGCAGCCAGCCGTCCTGCTTCAGGCCCTTCACCACCCGGGTCACGGTCTCCCGGGAGGTGCCGATCATGTCGGCGATCTGCTGGTGGGTGAGGGGCGGCGTCACCCGACGGTCCGGGTGCTCGGACTCCTCGCGGGCCAGGCGCACCAGCACGCCCTGGGTGCGCTCCTTGACGCGCTGGAAGGAGAGCGAGCTGGCCTGCTCGTCCACCTGGCGCAGGCGCCGGGTCAGCTCCTGGATCACGGCCATGGCCAGGTCCGGGCTGCGCCGCAAAAGGCTCAGGAAGTCGTTCCGCGACAGCGCCAGCACCCGCGCCTCCCGCATGGTCTTGACCGTGGCCGAGCGGGGCGCGCTGTCGAGCAGCGACATCTCCCCGAAGAAGTCACCGGCCTCGAGCAGCTCGAGGATCTTCTCCCTCCCGTCGGAGGAGAGCTTCGTGACCTTCACCTGGCCCTCGCGCAGCACGTACATGTAGTCGCCGCCCAGACCCTCCTCGACGATGGTCTTGTTCTTGGGAAAGCGGCGCTCGATCAGCAGCGAGGCCAGCTGCTCCAGATCGGCGTCGCTGATGCCGGAGAAGAGCGGGATGCGCCGCAGGGACGTCCGCACCTCCTTGTCGCGCTGTGATGTGTTCATGTCTCCGCTCCGACCTACGTCACGTCCGATCGCCCGCGGGCCTTGAGCGTCTCGACCACGCGGCGAAGCTC
>Ga0299906_10003035_pt1 | contig 13862 bp, 14 predicted proteins | sample RVTome_14_FD_200259 | JGI IMG/M metagenome (GOLD analysis project Ga0299906, IMG submission 200259) | Soil microbial communities from uranium-contaminated site in the Upper Colorado River Basin, Wyoming, United States - RVT145D125 (version 2) ... | reverse complement strand
CCAGCAACTCCTCGAGATAGCCGCCCGGGTGGGCCCGCGCGATCAGCTCGGGCGTCGCCTGCGGCGCGTCGTAGAACGATAGGTAAAGATCCAGGCCCGCGGCGATCAGACGATCGTTGATGGCGGAAAGGCGATCGGGGCATTCCGGATGGAAGGTCCCCATGTCGTGCAGCCAGCACTCGCGGTGCGTAATGAACGCAGTTGTCGTCATACCCCCCCTCTCCCCAGATTAGGGCAAACTCGTCGCGGCGACCCGGCGACCGGTCCATTGCCGATGCTGGCACAGCCTGTGATGTATTGTGATTTACGTCCGCCCGCGCGCCGCCGCCTGACCGCCCCTCGCAATCGACGCCACCGCCCCTGCTCCGACGACCGTGACATGCGGGCCGCGCCAAAAACTTCGTGACCCGCGGCGCACGCGGGGTCGTCTATTATCACCGCTTCCGGTTCGATTTCCCACTACGTCTCCGCCATGCTCCATCGCCATGCCACTCGCCTGCTCGACGCCGCCAACCGCATCATTCTGGGCAAGGAGCGGGAGCTGCGGCTTGCCCTGGCATGCCTCATCGCACGTGGACACCTGCTGATCGAAGATGTGCCCGGGGTCGGCAAGACCACCCTTGCGCACGTGGTGGCGCGCCTTATCGGGCTGCAGTTCCAGCGCATCCAGTTCACCAGCGACCTGCTGCCCGCCGACATCATCGGGGGCTCCGTGTATGACCGCGAGACGGGGGCCTTCCGCTTTCATCCCGGGCCGGTGTTCGCCCAGCTCATCCTCGCCGACGAGATCAACCGCGCCACCCCGAAGACCCAGAGCGCGCTGCTCGAGGCGATGGAGGAGCGCCAGGTGACGGCCGACGGCGAGACCTTCACGCTGCCCGCCCCGTTCTTCGTGATCGCCACCCAGAATCCCTCGCACCAGATCGGCACCTTCCTCCTGCCGGAAAGCCAGCTCGACCGCTTCCTCATGCGAATTCGTCTGGGCTTCCCGGATCGCGCGGCGGAGCGTGCGCTGCTCATGGGCGAGGACCGGCGCGAGCTGCTCGAACGCCAGGAGCCGGTGATCCGGCCGCAGGACCTGGTGGATCTGCAGCGCGCCGCACACGCCGTCACAGTCTCCGAACGGCTGATCGACTATGTGCAGGCGCTACTCGGCACCACCCGCCACAGCGCCGAACTGAGCGGCGGGCTCAGTCCGCGGGCGGGGCTCGCCCTGCTTGCCGCGGCGCGCGCCTGGGCGCTTACCGACGGGCGCGACCACGTCCTGCCGGAGGATATCCAGGCGGTGTTTCCGCACGTGGCCGGCCACCGCCTGCATCTCGCCGGCGACGGCCGCAATGCGCCGCCCGAAGCCATCGAGCGCATCGTGCGAGCCGTGCCGGTGAGCTGAGATGCGCGCGCCTTCCCCGGCCGCGTTGCGCGCGCGGCTCGGCCGCTGGCTGTTTCGCGTCGGTCCGCCGGAAGCGGCCCCGATCGTGCTCGTGCAGCGCCGCGTCTTCGTGCTGCCGACGCGCGCCGGCCTGGCCTTCGCCGCCGCGCTGCTGGTGATGATGCTCGCAGCCATCAACTACAACCTGAGCCTGGGCTATGCGTTGGTATTCCTGCTCGCCGGGGTGGCGGTAGCGAGCATCGTGCATGCCTTTCGCAACCTGCTGCACCTGTCGCTGCGCCCGGGACGCGCCGAGCCGGTATTCGCCGGCGACGAGGCGCACTTCCCCCTGCTTGTGTCCAATGCACGCATGGCGCGTCGCCCGGCGCTGCGCGGCAGGGCGCGCGGCGCGACCGTCGCCTTCGAGCTGCCCGCGGGCGACGTCGTCGAACTGATGCTTGCCTGCCCCACCGACCGGCGCGGGCGCCTGCCGCTCGGGCAGGTGGTGATCGAAACCACTTTCCCGCTGGGCCTGATTCGCGCCTGGAGCGTGGTGCGGCCGGACGCCGAATGCCTCGTCTATCCCGCCCCGGAACGCGACGCGCCGGCACTGCCGCAGGCCGCCTCGCACGATGCCGGACAGCGCCGCGGCGACGCCGGCAATGACGACTTTGCCGGGCTGCGCGCCCACCAGTTCGCCGATTCACCGCGCCATGTCGCCTGGAAGGTGGTTGCGCGCGGCGGTCCGTTGCTCACCAAGCAGTTTTCCGGACTCGGCGGCGGACAGGTGAGCCTCGACTGGGACGCACTCCCCGGCCACCTCGATACGGAGCAGCGCCTGCGCCGCCTCGCCGCCTGGGTGCTGGCCGCCGAGGCGCGCGGACTACGCTTCGCCCTGAACCTGCCAGACGCGCAAGGCGTGGCCGATACGGGCGCCGCCCACGCGCATGCCTGCCTGCGCCGCCTGGCACTATTCGGCCTGCCGGCGTCCCGCCATGAGTGAGGTCGCGCGCATTCCAGCTGCTGCGGCGCTGTGGCTGCTCGCCTGCGTGACCGTGACGCTCGCGCCGCACGCACTCCATCTGCCGGGCTGGGTCGGCGCCATGTGCGCCCTGCTCCTCGTGTGGCGCGCCTGGCTGCATTGGCAACCGGGCGCGCCCCCGCATCGTTTGGTGATCGTGCTGGTGGCCGTCGCCGCCGGAGTCGGCATCAAGTACCACTTCGGCCACTTTTTCGGCAAGGACCCCGGGCTGGCCCTGCTGGCGGTGCTGTTGTGCCTGAAGCTGCTCGAGGTGCGCCACGCGCGCGACATTCGCGCCGCGGTTCTGCTGGGCCTGTTTCTCCAGCTCGGCGTCTTTTTCGACGACCAGGGCCTGCCGGTCGCCGCGGCGGCACTGACCGGCACCCTGCTTGCCGTGGGGACGCTGCTCGCGCTGGAGGACCCGCGCGCGGCAGCCCGCGAGCAGTTGCGCCTGGGCGCGCTGCTGCTCGCCCAGGGGCTCCCCTTCATGCTTGCCCTGTTCGTCCTCTTCCCGCGCGTCCACGGGCCGCTATGGGGCCTGCCGGCGGACGCCTGGAGCGGGCTCAGCGGTCTCTCCGATTCGATGGCGCCGGGCTCGATCAGCGCGCTGAGCCTGTCCGAGGCGATCGCGTTTCGGGCCCTCTTCGACGGCCCGCCGCCGGCGCCCGCGCAGCGCTACTGGCGCGGCCCGGTGCTGACCGACTTCGACGGTCGCACATGGCGGGCGCAGCCTTCCCCGCTCGCCACCGAGCCCGCCTACGTGCCCGGCGGGCGGCGCTACGACTACCAGCTCACGCTCGAGGCGCACAACCGCAACTGGCTGCTGGCCCTCGACTTTCCCGCCGGCGCGCTGCCGGGCGCGCGCTATGCGAGCGACTTCCGGCTGCTCGCCGAGCAGCCGCTGCGCGCGCGCGGCCGCTTCGCATTGCATGCCTATCCGGACGCGCCCGTGGGCATCGGCGAGGACGCGGACGTCCTTGCCGCGGCACTTCGCTTTCCACCGCGCTTCAATCCGCGCACCCAGGCGCTGGCGCGTCAGCTGAGCACGGGCGCGCCGCCGCCCGAGACGGTGCTCACCCGCGCCCTCGCGCATCTGCGCGCGAGCGCCCTCACCTACACGCTGCGCCCGCCCCCGCTGGGCACCCACTCAGTGGATGAATTCCTGTTCGATACCGGACGCGGCTTCTGCGAACACTTCGCGTCCGCCTTCGTGTTTCTGATGCGGGCCGCCGGCGTGCCGGCCCGCGTGGTGACCGGTTACCAGGGTGGCGAGATCAATCCGGTCGATGCGAGCCTGGTGGTGCGCCAGTCCGATGCCCATGCGTGGGCCGAAGTATGGTTCGCCGGGCGCGGCTGGGTGCGGGTCGATCCGACCGCGCTCGCGGCCCCCCAGCGCATCGAGGCCGGACTCGCCGCCGCGCTCCCGCGGGACGAGCCGCTGCCGTTCATGATGCGCCCGGCGCTGGGGTGGCTGCGCGAGCTGCGCCACCAGTGGGAAGCGGCCACCAACGTTTGGAATCAGTGGGTTCTTGGCTACAATCCGGAACGGCAGCGCGAATTGCTGGCGCGCCTTGGCATGCCGCAGCCGGACTGGAAATTGCTCGGCCTCGTGCTGGGCGGCACGCTCGGCGCCCTGATGCTTGTCCTGCTCGGCTGGGCCATGCACCAGCGCCGCCGCGCCGATCCGCTCGACCGCGCGTGGGACGCGTTCTGCCGTAAACTGGCCCGCCGCGGCAGCGTGCGCGCGCCATGGGAGGGGCCCGCCGACTACGCGCAGCGCCTTGCCGCGGCCCATCCGCGTCACGCGGCGGAACTGCGCGACATCGCCATGACCTACGCGCGCCTGCGCTACGGACCGCCTGACACCCGCGCAGCAGTCCATCTCCTGGCGCAACGCATCCGGAGACTGAAGCTCGAATGAACCGCCTCACCCTCGCCCTTCTCGCCGCGACCCTGTTCGCCGCCCCGGCCGTGGCCGGCGCCTCCTTTGCCGGTCGCGACGACGCGCAGGCCTTCGTGCGCGACATGACGCAACGGCACGGATTCGACGGCGCGGAGCTGCTCGCCGCACTCGATCGCGCCCGCCATGACGAGCGCGTCATCCGCCTGATCACCCCGTCGACCGCGCCGGCAGCCCGCTCGTGGCAGCGTTACCGGGCCGGCTTTCTGGATACCCCCCGCATCGAAGGCGGCCTCGCATTCTGGCGACAGCACGAGGCGGCCTTGACGACGGCGCAGGAACGCTTCGGCGTGCCGCCCGAAATCATCGTCGCCATCATCGGGGTCGAAACCCTGTACGGCCGGAACACCGGGAAATTCGAGACGGTTTCCGCCCTGGCCACCCTCGCCTTCGACTATCCGCCCCGCGCGCCGCTGTTCCTGCGCGAGCTGGAAAACCTGTTCCTGCTCGCCCGCGAGCAGGGGCGCGACCCGTTCAGCTATCAAGGTTCCTACGCCGGCGCCCTCGGCTATCCGCAGTTCCTGCCGAGCAGCATCCGCAGCTATGCGGTCGATTTCGACGGAAACGGCCGGACCGAACTCGCGGCCGAGCCGGTCGACGCCATCGGCAGCATCGCCAACTACCTTGCGGAGCACGGCTGGCAGCGCGACGCGCCGGTGGCGATGCGCGCCCGCCTGGAGCCGGACACGGATCCGGCGCCGCTGGTGCAGGCGGGCATCGAACCGACGCTGTCGCCCGAGTTGCTGACGCTGGCGGGTATCGCGCCGCTGCGCGGGCCGGCACACGATGCGCCGGCGACACTCGTCGATCTCGCCACGCCCGATGCGGACACCGAATACTGGCTCGGCTATCGCAACTTCTACGTGATCACCCGCTACAACAAGAGCAGTTTCTACGCGATGGCGGTGTTCGAGCTGGCGCGGGCGCTGCGCGAACGGTGGGAGGCGTCACCGCCGGCTTTACGGTGATCGCAGCCGCGCCGGACGGCGCCGGGTCAGAGCAGTTCGTCGCGTGAGATGCCGCGCCGCTTGACGGTGCGGCGCAGCTGCCCGAGCGCTTCGAGCTGGATCTGGCGCACCCGTTCCCGGGTGAGGCTCAGGCGCGAGGCGAGCTCTTCGAGCGTCATCACCTCGCACTCGTCGAGCCCGTAGCGGTGGCGGATCACCAGGCGCTGCTTGTCGTTGAGCATGCCGATCCATTCACGGATCAAGTGCTCGACTTCAGCGTCGTGGATGTGCGAATCGGGCGGTTCGGCCTGATCGTCGGCGAGCGATTCGCCGATCGAGAGGGTCGGGTCGATGTCGAGCGGGGCATCGAGCGAGGCGGTGTGTTCGGACAGCGCGAGGATCGCGCGCACCTCGCCCACCGACTTGTCGAGCCGGTGCGCCACGTCGTCGAGGGTGAAGTCGCCGTTGCCGGATGCCTCCAGGCTGCGCTGCGTGCGCAGCACCTGATTGAGTTCCTTGACCACGTGCACCGGCAGGCGGATCGTGCGCGACTGGTTCATGATCGCGCGTTCGATGTTCTGGCGGATCCACCAGGTGGCGTAGGTGGAGAAGCGGAAGCCGCGTTCTGGATCGAACTTCTCGAGCGCGTGCATCAGGCCGAGATTGCCCTCTTCGACCAGGTCGAGAAGCGGAATCCCGCGGTTGAGATAGTGCTTGGCGATATTCACGACCAACCGCAGGTTGCGCTCGATCATGATCTGGCGCGCCTCGAAATCACCTGCCCGCACCCGCCGCGCCAGCGCCGCCTCTTCCTCGGCGGTGAGCAGCGGGTTGGCCCCGATCTCGTTCAGGTAAATCTGTGTCACATCGCTGAGAAACTCGTTCTCGAACGCGGGCGCTGCGGGCTCGACGAACACCTCCACCTCGGGGGGCAGATCCGGTTCTTGACTATCCGCATCGTCACGACTCACCGGATCGTACATAGCCTCCTCAGCGCGCTGGCAAATACTTCATCGGATCGACCGGGCGCCCTTGCTTGCGAATTTCGAAGTGCAGCTTGGGGCGGTCTGCATCGGTACTTCCGAGCTCTGCAATTCTCTGGCCCTTGGTGACGGACTCCCCTTCCTTCACCAGCAGCTGCTGGTTGTGCGCATATGCGGTGAGGTAGTTCGCGTCGTGCTTGATGATGACTAGTTTTCCATAGCCGCGCAACCCGCTTCCCGAGTATACGACCTTGCCCGCGGCCGATGCGACGACCGGATCGCCAGGTTTGCCCGCGATGTCCAGTCCCTTGTTGGTGGCCTCGTCGAAAGTACCGATGAGGGTGCCGCTCGCGGGCCACAGCCACACCGTATCCGCCGCCGGCTGGGACGGGCCGGGCGTCGCGGGGGACGTCGGCGGAACAACGTCCGGGCGCGGCTGCAGCGCAGCCCATGCCTGGTCGCTGTAAGCCTGGCGGCCCCCCTTGGGTTCGACCTTGATCGGGGTTCCCACGATTTCGCTGCCCGGCGATACCGGCCGGACTTCCACCGGCTGTCCGTCGGTGATCGGCTGGACGACCACCTCGCCGGGCGGAACCACCCGCACTTGCTGGCCCACGGTGAGTTGGTTGGGATTGGGCAGCGTATTCCACGCGACGAGATCGCGAACCCCGATGCCGTACAGCCGCGAGATGCCCATCAGGGTATCGCCAGGCCGCACCACATGCACGCCGCTGGTCGGCGCGGGTACCGCGACAGGCGCGGGCGGCGGTGTGGTGCCGTCGCGCACAGGCGCCGGCGCGCGTGCCGCACATCCGGCAAGCAATGCGGCGACCAGAAACAGGCCGACAATCAAACGCGGATTCGAAGCTTTCACTCGGTCACTCATTCCGTACCAGTCAGCAAGGGCACGAAGCGGACTGCTTCGAGCCGGTTCTCCTTGAACACACTGCCCTGGCGCTCGATCATCACCAGGCGCTGGTCGGTACCGCCCAGCGGAATCATCAGCCGCCCGCCCGGCGCGAGTTGCGCCTTGAGCGCCGCTGGCACCTCATGCGCCGCCGCAGCCACGATGATGGTGTCAAACGGCGCCGCCTCGGGCAACCCGAGACTACCATCCGCGCATTTTAGTCGCACATTGGGCAATCGAAGCGGACGCAAGTTCTCGCGGGCGCGATCGAGCAGCGGACGAATGCGCTCGACGGCATACACTTCGGTCGCCACCAATGACAACACCGCCGCCTGATAACCGCAACCTGCCCCCACTTCGAGAGTACGCCCCAGTTCGCGCCCCGCGCGCAGCAGCTCGATCATGCGTGCCACCACGAAAGGCTGCGAAATGGTCTGCTGGTACCCGATCGGCAATGGCGTGTCGTCATAGGCGCTGTAAGCGAGCCCTTCCTCCACGAACGTGTGGCGCGGCACCTGCATCATGGCGGCGAGCACCTTCGGGTCGCCGATTCCCTGCGTTCGCAGTCGCTCGACCATGCGCGCGCGCGCCCGGCTCGCCGCCTGTCCGGCATCGTGCGAGCGCACGCTCATTGCCCGATCCATTCGGAAACGCTGGCGATCTGCCCGAAGTGGGTGAGATCGACCTGAAGCGGCGTGATCGACACGAGGCCGTTCGCCACCGCATGAAAATCGGTGCCTTCGCCCGCGTCGGCGGCCTTTCCGGCCGCACCTACCCAGTACACCGTCTCGTCGCGGGGAGTGACGCTGCGGATCACCGGTTCGGCCTTGTGACGCTTGCCCAGCCGCGTGATGCGCAAGCCCTGGATATCCTCGTAGGCACGATCGGGCACATTGACGTTGAGCAGCACGGCATGGGGAAACGGGTTATGCAAAAAGCGCAGCGCCAGGTCCCGCGCGACACGCGCCGCGGCAGTGAAATCGGTCGCGGCCTTGCTCACCAGCGACACGGCGATCGACGGGACCCCGAGCAGGAATCCCTCGGTGGCGGCCGCCACGGTGCCCGAGTAAATGGTGTCGTCACCCATGTTGGCGCCGTGATTGACGCCGGACACGACCATGTCGGGAAGATGATCGAGCATCCCGGTCACGGCCAGATGAACGCAGTCGGTCGGGGTACCGTTCACGAAGTAGAAGCCGTTCGCGGCGCGCCGCAGCGACAGCGGGCGGTCGAGGGTGAGCGAGTTGCTGGCGCCGCTGCGATCGCGTTCCGGGGCGACGACGGTGACTTCCCCCACCTCGCGCAACGCCTCGGCAAGCGCAGCGATTCCGGGAGCGAAATAGCCATCGTCGTTACTGACCAGAATGCGCATGTTGTGTCCGTTCGGAAGGGCTCGAGCGGTATAACCGCGCCACATGGATGGCAGAGCGACGCCGAATGTTAGCACACCGCCGTGCGGCCTTTCGGAGCGGCGGACGCCGCAAAAAAACAAAACCGGCCTGGCGGCCGGTTCGGTTTCAGTTTGGTCGGGGCGGCGGGATTCGAACTCGCGACCCCTTGCACCCCATGCAAGTGCGCTACCAGGCTGCGCTACGCCCCGACACAAGCGCGCATTATAGCAATGTGCGGCGTTTTTGCCAGCGTCTCGTTACGCTTTGAGTTTCGCGAGTGTGGCGACGATGTCCGAGCGAATTTCGGCCAGCACGGCGCGCAGGTGTTCGACCGCCTCCGCGTCCTCGTGCTGCTGCACGACGGCCTCACCGAGCCGGTTGCGTGCACCGGAAATGGTGAAACCCTGCTCGTAGAGCAGGTCGCGGATGCGGCGGATCAGCAGGACCTCGTGATGCTGATAGTAGCGACGGTTGCCGCGCCGCTTGACCGGCTTCAACTGGGTGAACTCCTGCTCCCAGTAACGCAACACATGCGGCTTGACCGCGCACAGCTCGCTCACCTCGCCGATCGTGAAATAGCGCTTGGCCGGAATCGGCGGCAAGGCCTCGGGCGCCTCGTTATGGCTGCTTGCTTGCATCGCTCAGTTGCTCCACGGCGGCCTTCAGCTTCTGACTGGCGTGAAAGGTCACGACCCGGCGCGCGGTAATGGGGATTTCCTCGCCGGTCTTGGGATTGCGCCCCGGGCGCTGGGGCTTGTCGCGCAGCTGGAAGTTGCCGAAGCCCGACAGCTTGACGCACTCGCCACGCTCGAGCGCCTGTCGGATCTCTTCGAAGAAGCCTTCCACCATGTCCTTGGCTTCGCGCTTGTTGAGGCCGACGCGCTCGAACAGCAGGTCGGCCAGTTCCGCTTTGGTCAGGGTAACGTTCATTTCACTATCCACGCAGTCGCGCACCCAGGGAAGACTCCGCGTGACGAACGATCGCCGCGACTGCGGCGTCGACCTCGGCGTCCTCAAGCGTTCGCTGAGTATCTTGCATCAACACTCTGAACGCAAGGCTCTTTTTGTCCGGATCGATGCCCTTGCCATGGTACACATCGAACAGCTCGATTCCCTTCACGATGGGCGCCGCCGCCTCGTGCAGGACCGCCAGGACGCGCGCCGTGCTCAGTCCCTGCTCCAGCACCAGCGCGAGGTCGCGCGTCACCGCCGGCAGGCGCGAGATCTCCCGGTAGGCGGGCAGGCGCGCGGCCAAGGCGGCCTCGAGCTCGACCTCGAAGACGACCGGCGCGCTGCCCAGCTCGTAGCGCTGCACCCACACCGGATGCAGCTCGCCGACGACGCCGATGTGGCGCCCGTCGCACAGGACGGACGCGGCCCGTCCGGGATGCAGCGCCGGATGCGCGAGCGGCTCGAAGGCGAGGATGGCGGGCGCGAAAAGCGCTTCCAGGTCTCCCTTCACATCGAAGAAATCGACCGCTCGGGCGGCCACGCCCCACTGCTCGGGCTGCGCGTCGCCGGCCGCCAGGGCGGCCACCCGCAGCGGCTGATGGAAGCCGGCGACCGGCTCGCCACCGGCCCGGCGTTCGAAGCAGCGCCCGATCTCGAACACGCGCACACGCGCCTGCTGGCGCTTGCGGTTGGCGGCGAGCGTCGCGGCCAGGCCCGGGATGAGGCTCGAGCGCATCACGCTCATCTGGCTTGCGATCGGGTTGGCGAGGCGTATGGGATCCTCGTTGGCACAGAATTCGCGTTCCCACGCCTCCTCGACGAAGGCGTAGGTGACCACTTCCTGGTAATCCCGTCCGGCCAGGCGGTGGCGCACGTCCCATTGCGAGCGGCTCGACTCGGAGCGCTCCAGCATGGCGAGCGCGCCCTGGGGTGCCACCGCCGGAATCGCGTCGTAGCCGTGCAGGCGGGCGATCTCTTCGACGAGATCCTCCTCGATCTCGATGTCGAAACGGAACGAGGGCGGCACCACGAACAGATCGTCCCCTTCGCGCCGGACGGCGAGATGGACCCCTTCGAGGAGCGCGATCATGGCCGCGTCGTCGATGTCGACGCCGAGCAGCCTGCGCACCCGTGCCGGGCGCAGCCGGACCGGCTTGCGCGGCGGCAGGTGTGCATCCGAGCGGGCCTCCTCGACCGGACCGGCGACGCCGCCGCAAATGTCCAGGATCAGCCGCGTGGCGCGTTCGATGGCGCGGTCGGCCAGCGCGAAATCTACGCCGCGCTCGAAGCGGTGCGAGGCGTCGGACACGAAGCCATAGGCGCGCGCCCGTCCGGCGATGGCGTCCGGGGCGAAGAAGGCGCTCTCGAGGAACACGTCGGTGGTATCGAGCGTGATGCCGCTGTCCTCGCCGCCCATGATTCCGGCCAGCGCCAGCGCGCGCGACTCGTCGGCGATGAGCAGGGTGTCGGCGGCCGGGGTGACGGTCTGTTCGTTCAGCAGCAGCACCGTCTCGCCCGCGGACGGATAGCGCACGTGGATCGCCCCCGAGAGCTTCGCGTCGTCGAAGGCGTGCAGCGGCTGGCCGAGCTCCAGCATGACGTAGTTGGTAATGTCGACCAGCGCGCTGATGGCGCGCACGCCGCAGCGCTGCAGACGCTGCTTAATCCATGCGGGGGTGGGCGCCTTCGCGTTGACGCCGCGCAGGATGCGCCCGCAGTAGCGCGGGCACGCCTGCGGCGCGTCGAGCACGATGGCGCGCCGGTCGTCGATCGAGGGCGTGACCGCCTCGACAGTCATGGGCGCAAACGGCTGTCCGGTCAGTGCCGCCACTTCACGGGCAACGCCCGTGAGGCTCAGGCAATCGGGCCGGTTGGGGGTGAGCTTGATGGTGAAGAGGGTGTCGTCGAGCGCCAACAGCTCCCGCACGTCGCGCCCGAGCGGCGCATCGGGCGGCAATTCGAGGAGCCCGCCGTGATCGTCGGACAGCCCCAGCTCGCGCGCCGAGCACAACATGCCGAAGGATTCGACCCCGCGCAGCTTGGCGGCCTTGATCTCGAAGCCCGGCAGCTTGGCGCCGACCACCGCGCACGGCACGTTCATCCCCACCGCCGCGTTGGGGGCGCCGCATACGATCTGCAGCGGCTCGGCAAGCCCCGCGTCGACCTTGCACACCTTGAGCTTGTCCGCGTTGGGATGCTTGTCGGCGGCGACGATGCGGGCCACCACCACGCCACCGAACGGCGGGGCGACCGGGCGGGTCTCCTCGACCTCGAGGCCGGCCATGGTCAGCAGGTGTCCCAGCGCGTCGCTATCGAGCGGAGGATTGACGAGGCTCCGCAGCCAGTGTTCCGAGAATTGCATGATTCGATTACCTGAATTGGCTCAAGAAGCGCAGATCGCCTTCGAAGAAAAGACGCAGGTCATTGACCCCGTAACGCAGCATGGTGAGCCGGTCCGGCCCCATGCCGAAGGCGAAACCGGTATAGCGCTCGGGGTCGATGCCGCCGAAACGCAGCACGTTCGGATGAACCATGCCGCAGCCGGCGATCTCCAGCCAGCGGCCTTCGAGCGGCCCGCTCATGAACGCGACGTCGATCTCCGCGCTGGGCTCGGTGAACGGGAAGAACGAGGGACGGAAGCGCACCTGCAGGTTGTCGGTTTCGAAGAACTTGCGCAGGAAGTCGGCGATCACGCCCTTGAGGTCGGCGAAGCTCACCGACTCGCCCACCCACAGGCCTTCGACTTGGTGGAACATCGGCGAATGGGTGGCGTCCGAATCGACCCGATACACGCGCCCGGGAATGATCACCCGGATCTCGGGCATCGACTCGAGTTCGCCGTAGCGCTCCACATGCTCGAGCATGGTACGTATCTGCACCGGGCTGGTGTGAGTGCGCAGCAGCACGTCGTCGCGCCCTTCCAGGTAGAAGGTGTCGTGCATCGACCGGGCCGGATGGTTCTCGGGCGTATTGAGCGCGGTGAAGTTGTGCCAGTCGGTCTCGATCTCGGGGCCGTCGGCCACCACGAAGCCGATCGAGCGGAACAGCGCTTCGATGCGCTCCAGGGTGCGACTCACCGGATGCAGCCCCCCCTGCGCCGTGCCGCGCCCGGGAAGTGTCACGTCCAGCGCCTCGGCGGCCAGCTGGACGGCCAGCGCGGCCTCGCGCAGCGCCTGCCGGCGGGCTTCGAGGGCGCCCTCGATGGCATCCTTGGCGCGATTGATCTCGGCGCCTGCCGCGCGCCGCTCGTCGGCGGCGAGCTTGCCCAGGCCCTTCAGCCGCTCGGTGAGTGAGCCGGTCTTGCCCAGGAAACGCGCCTTGGCCTGTTCGAGCTGGGTGCCATCCACCGCGGCGGCGAACTCGGCGGCCGCCAGTTGAACCAGATGATCCAGGGTATCCATTTGCTTGCCGTGGAAAAATCAGAAAAAAAAAGGAGGCCAGGCCTCCTTTTTTCATGCCGCGCTGATTTACGCGGCGAGTTTGGCCCGGGCTTGGTCGGCAAGCGCCGCAAAAGCGGCCTTGTCGAACACGGCCAGGTCGGCCAGCACCTTGCGGTCGACTTCCACCGCCGCCTTCTTCAGGCCGTTCATGAAGGTGCTGTAGGTCAGCCCCACTTCCCGCGCGGCGGCGTTGATACGGGCGATCCACAGGGCACGGAACTGGCGCTTGCGCTGACGACGGTCGCGGTAGGCGTACTGACCGGCCTTCATCACCGCCTGCTTGGCGATGCGGTATACGTTCTTGCGACGGCCGCGGTAACCCTTGGCCTGATCGAGGACTTTCTTGTGACGGGCGCGAGCCGTTACACCACGTTTAACTCTGGGCATGGCGGTCTCCTATCAAGCGTAAGGCAGCATGGCGCGGATCAGCTTCGAATCGGCGGCGTGGACTTCCGTCATGCCGCGCAGCTGGCGCTTGCTCTTGGTGGTCTTCTTGGTAAGGATGTGGCGCTTGAACGCCTGGGACCGCTTGATCCCCCCGCTCGCGCGGACCTTGAACCGCTTGGCGGCTCCGCTCTTGGTCTTCATCTTGGGCATTGCTAACTCCAGGTTTATGAATGCCGTCAGGTAGCGTCGCCATGCGGCGCGTTTTCAACCTGACACCACTTGTATTCCGGCGCATCAATTCCACCGGTATTTGCGCCCGACCCGCAGGCCGGGAGCAGATTCTTCATCGTCCGCTCAGCGATTTTTCTTCGGCGAGATGACCATGATCATCTGGCGCCCTTCCATCTTGGGCATCTGCTCGACCTGGCCGATTTCCTCCAGGTCGCCCTTCACCCGCTCGAGCTGGCGCAGGCCGAATTCCTGGTGCGCCATCTCGCGGCCACGGA
>Ga0299906_10003034_pt1 | contig 13863 bp, 6 predicted proteins | sample RVTome_14_FD_200259 | JGI IMG/M metagenome (GOLD analysis project Ga0299906, IMG submission 200259) | Soil microbial communities from uranium-contaminated site in the Upper Colorado River Basin, Wyoming, United States - RVT145D125 (version 2) ... | reverse complement strand
TGATTGCATTCAGCGAATAGCAGGTTGCGCCGACGAGCACCGCTATGGCCATCAGGTTGAGCCCGGCGAATCCCGGGCGCAGCACGACGATCACGCCGCCGAAACCCACCAGGATTGCAATCCAGCGGCGCCGGTCCACCGTCTCCTGCAGCAAGGGAACGGACAGCGCCGTGATCATCAACGGCGCGACGAAGAACAGTGTGTACGCCTCAGAAAGCGGCATGCCGCTGATCGCGTAAATGAAACTCGTCAGCATGAGTATGGCCAGCACGCCTCTGGCCAGGTGCCAGCGCCAGCGTATGCGAATGAGCGTGACGAACGTCCGTTCGCGGAAGTAAACCCAGGCGATCACGAACGGCAGCGACACCAGCCCGCGCAGAGCGGCCACCTGAATCGGCGAATAGTGGCCGACGAGCTGTTTCATGATGGCGTCCATGACGGACAGCGCCGCCATGGCGAGGAGCATCAGGATAATCCCTCGCAGATTTTTGCTGCGCACGCTGACTCCGGAGACCGAAACGAGCGGCACATGTTATCGGGAAGCTCTGCGCAGAGCATCCTTGGCCGGCTATTGTGCCGAAAAGGCAGCTTCCCGCGGTCGTCGGACGCGGGTTACCGTAACTCCAGAACCACCGCAGTTCCGGCCGGCACGGCGAACGACGCATCCAGCGGGTATCGCCTGCCGGTGACGACATCCGTGCCCTGCCGCTCGCCGTCAATCATTTCCTCGAACCTGGTGATGTCGAGAGGCTGGACATCGGGCGATTTGTTCATCACCACCATTACCTTCTGCCGGTCGTTGTGGCGAAAATAAGTATAAGTCGAGCCCTCCGGCGCGAATTGCGTCAGCTTGCCGCGATGGATCGCCGTTGCGGTCTTTCGCCAGTTAAGGAGCTTGCGTGTCAGGTCCTGTGCCTCGCGCTGCAGGTTTGTCAGGCCTTCCCCCGTGAAGCCATTGACTTCATCGCCCGGCCAGCCGCCGGGAAAGTCGCTGCGGATCACGCCGTGCGAATCGGTTCCGGGGTTCGCCATCAGGATCTCGTCGCCATAATAGAGTTGCGGAATGCCGCGCGTGGTCAGAAAAAAGACCAGTGCCATTCTGTACAGGTCGAATCGTTCGCCGACCTGGGTATAAATGCGGCTCATGTCGTGGTTGTCGGGGAAGATGACCAGGTTGTGCGGATCCGCGTACAGGAAATCGTTTGCGAGCATGCTGTAAATCCGGTCGAGTCCCCTCCCCCATCCTTCGTCTTCGAGAAGTCCCTTGACGGCGGCGTCGTGCAGCGGGAAATCCATGAGACCCGGGAGGTAGGACTGGTAACCATCGTGACGCAACGAACCGCGCTGCCAGTAGGCAACGATTGCCGGGTTCGTAACCCACTCTTCCCCGACGATGTTGAGTTGAGGGTACTCCTCTGTCAGGCGGCGACCCCATTCCGTCAGGAAGTCCTTGTCGGGATAAGGCCAGGTATCGACCCTGATGCCCGAAAGCCCAGCCGATTCCACCCACCAGATGCTGTTCTGGATGAGGTAGGTCGCCAGCCTCGGGTTGCGCTGGTTCAGGTCCGGCATCGACGGCACAAACCAGCCGTCGCTGAAACGCTTCCTGTCGGCTATTGCTGCATTCGGGTCGAACAGACTCTCGCGCCTGTGGCTCGTGCCGACGAACTGTCCGCCGTGGTTGACCCAGTCTTCACTCGGCATGTCGCTCATCCACCAGTGTTCGGAGCCCGAGTGATTGGGAATGACGTCCATGATAAGGCCGATGTCCATGGAAGCGGCCTCGGCTGCAAGCTTCCGGTAGAGTGCGTTGGTGCCGAAGCGTGCGTCGACCTGGTAGAAATCCGTCGTCGCATAGCCGTGATACGACGCCTCGGGCTGATCGTTCTCCAATACGGGGTTGAGCCATATTTGCGTATAGCCCATGTCGGCGATGTAATCGAGACGATCGATAATGCCTTGCAGGTCGCCGCCGTGGCGGCCGTACGGAGCTTGCCGATCCAGACCGTCCACGAGTCCCTCGACGCGATCGTTCGAAGGATCGCCGTTCGCGAAGCGGTCGGGAGTAATCAGGTAAATGACATCCGAGCCGTCGAAGCTTTTTCTTTCGGCCGAGCCCGGCTCTCGAGCGCGCAGTTCATAACGGTGACGGAACTGCGACCGTCCTTGCTGCCTGAAGTCGATGTCGAATTCCCCGGGGACGACACTGTCCGAGAGTTTCAGCTCGATGAACAGGTAGTTCGGATTGCCGGTTCTGTGGACGGCCTCTATGGTCACGCCGGGATAATCCAGCTCTGGTTCGAGTTCGCCGACGCGATTTCCATGCACCAGGAGTTCGAGCCGGTCGCTTGCCATGCCGATCCACCAGAATGGCGGCTCCAGATGCTCGATGCGCGACGCCGCGCCCGCATCGACAACGAAACACAACGAGGTAAACGCCAACAGAAAATGCAGGAAGCGCGATCGCGTCAAAGTAGTCTCCTGAAGCCAGCGACGTTGGAAACGGCGGCGATTGGGCAGGTTACTCAGAAACGTCAGAGGCCGCCATCGTTGGCCGGGCTTGTGCCGATGAATACGTATTCAATGCCGGTTCGCGACCCCGGGCCCGGCGGCGGTTGTTGTTAAACTAGGGAGCCTCTGCACAAGTCCTGATAGAAGCGACTTGTGCCGAGCTTCCCTCGCGGCCCGCAAAGCAACCGGAAACCCGTCATGCAGCACGCAGTACGCGCCGTTCGACATTTTTCCGTGCTCCTGATGCTTCTCGTGCTGCCGTCGTTGCTCTGGTCGGCCGAGGTACGCTCTCCCGACGGAAACATTCGTTTTTCCATCGAGGTCGACGACAAGGGCGCGCCCTTTTATCAGGTTGACTATCGCGACGAGACCGTTACCGGGCGATCGCGCCTCGGCATGCGCTTTCAGGAGCAGCGGCCTTTCGATGCGGGTTTTCGCATTGTCGCGACGGAAGACAACCGCAACGATACGTCCTGGGAACAACCCTGGGGCGAGCGCAGGACGGTGCGCGACCGGCATAACGAACTGCTGGTCGGGTTTGCATCGTCGGATCGCCCGCAGCGCCGTTTCAACCTCCGCGTGCGGGTCTTCGACGATGGCGTCGGTTTCCGTTACGAGATACCGAAACAGCCGGGCTACTCCGCGGTAAACATCGTCGACGAGCTGACCGAGTTTCTTCTGCCCGGCGAAGCAACCGCGTGGTGGATCCCCGGCCGGCGCTATAACCGTTACGAGTATCTCTACAACACAACCGAACTCGATGAGATCCAGACCGCGCACACGCCGATGACGGTGCGCTTTCCCGGCGGAACCCACCTTTCCATCCATGAGGCGGCGCTGGTCGATTACGCGGCTTTCGTCCTGGACCAACGCCGGCCGGGTGTATTCCAGGCCGATCTCACCCCGTGGTCCGACGGCATCCGCGTCAGGACGAAGACTCCCTTTCACACACCGTGGAGGACCATTCAGATTGCGCCGGATGCGGTCGGCCTGCTCAATTCGGACCTGATTCTGAACCTGAACGAGCCGAACGCGCTGGGCGACGTATCCTGGGTGAAGCCGGGCAAATACGTCGGCATCTGGTGGGGCATGCATATCGGCGCGAACACCTGGGGCTCGGGTCCGACGCACGGCGCCACGACGGAAGAGACGAAGAAATATATCGACTTTGCTTCAAAGTACGGGATTGACGGTGTGCTGGTGGAAGGCTGGAATTCGGGCTGGGACGGCGACTGGTTCTCGAACGGCGATGTCTTCAGCTTCACCGAAGCCTATCCGGATTTCGACCTGGAAGAGCTTGCCGGGTACGCCGCGCGGAACGGCGTCGAGCTCATCGGGCATCATGAGACTGCCGGGAGCATCACGAACTACGAAAAGCAGATGGGGGACGCCTACGATCTCTACGAATCGCACGGCGTGCGCAAGGTGAAGACGGGCTACGTCGCCGACGCAGGAGGTCTGAAACGGGTGGATGCGAACGGTGTCGCTCGTTTCGAGTGGCACGACGGTCAATTCGCCGTCGATCATCATCTGCACGCAGTCAGGGAAGCCGCGAAGCGGAAGATCAGCCTGAATCCCCATGAGCCGGTGAAGGACACCGGCCTCCGCCGCACCTATCCGAACTGGATTTCGCGCGAAGGTGCGCGCGGCCAGGAGTACAACGCGTGGGGGGAACCGCCGAACCCTCCCGAGCACACGGCGATCCTGCCGTACACGCGCATGCTGTCCGGCCCGATGGACTTCACCCCAGGCATTTTCGACCTGACGTTCAAAGGCGCCGATTCGCCGTTCCGGGTGCAGACGACGCTGGCGAAACAACTGGCTCTCTACGTCGTGCTGTACAGCCCGATTCAGATGGCTGCGGATCTTCCGGAAAACTACGAGAAGAAACCGGATGCTTTCCAGTTCATCGTCGACGTCCCGACCGACTGGGAGCAAAGCATTGCCCTCGCGGGCGAAGTCGGCGATTTCGTAGCATTCGCGAGAAAGGAACGGGGCGGAGCGGACTGGTACCTTGGCGCTCTCACCGACGAGACGGCCCGACAACTGTCGATTCCGCTTTCGTTCCTGGATTCGAACGCAACCTACGTTGCGGAAATCTACCGGGACGGCGACGGCGCTCACTGGAAGAGCGATCCCTACAACCTGGTCATCGAGGAACGGGAGTTTTCTAAGGACGACGTGCTCGAATTGCCGCTTGCCGCAGGCGGCGGCGCGGCGGTGCGCTTCAGAGCGGAGTAACCGCGGGGACGAGATCTCCGCACAGGACCGTTTCGGGACGTTAGGGGGAAAAATATGGCGGGAATAGCCGCACAATTGACGTTGCGCGAGAAGCCGCGCCTGAGTTTCTGGCAGATCTGGAACATGTCGTTCGGGTTCCTCGGGATTCAGTTCGGCTTTGCGCTGCAGAACGCCAACGTAAGCCGGATATTCCAGACGCTGGGGGCCTCCATCGAGGAACTGCCGATCCTGTGGGTCGCGGCTCCGGTGACGGGTCTGCTGGTACAGCCGATCGTCGGTCACATGAGCGACCGCACATGGGGAAGGCTCGGGCGCCGTCGTCCGTATTTCCTGGTCGGCGCCATTCTCGCGTCTCTCGCCCTGTTCGTCATGCCGAACTCGCCCGCGCTGTGGGTTGCCGCAGGAATGCTGTGGATCATGGACGCCAGCATCAACATTTCCATGGAGCCGTTTCGAGCATTCGTCGGCGACATGCTGCCGGAGGAACAGCGCACCGGCGGTTTTGCCATGCAGAGCTTTTTCATCGGCATCGGGGCGGTCGTGGCTTCGGCGCTGCCGTGGATGATGACGAACTGGTTCGATGTGAGTAACACAGCACCGCCCGGTCAGATACCCGATTCGGTGAAACTCGCGTTCTATTTCGGCGGCACCGTATTCATCGCCGCCGTGCTCTGGACCGTGATCCGGACCCGCGAATACTCTCCGTCGGAACTGGACGCCTTCGAGACGGCACGCGCGACCGCGGTCGCGTCCGACCGCGACGCGACGCGAGCCGCGTCGAAGTACCGGAACGGCGGCCTCATCTGGGCTGCGGCGGGCGCTGCGTTCCTGCTCTGGATCGTCCGGAGCGACCTCGACAAGCAGCTGTACATACTTGCGATCGGCGCGATTGCGTTCGGCCTCATTCAGATTCTGAGCGGGACCCTGCAGACCCGTGGAAAGACGGATAACGGCCTCTACAGCATCGTGCACGATCTCTTTCACATGCCGCGGGTGATGAGGCAGCTTGCGGTCGTGCAGTTTTTTTCCTGGTTCGGCCTGTTCGCGATGTGGATCTATGGCACCGCCGGCGTCACCAGCCACCACTACGGGACGCTGGACACAAGCTCACAGCTTTACAACGACGGGGCCGACTGGGTAGGCGTATTGTTTGCGGCGTACAACGGCTTCGCCGCAATTTCGGCGCTGATGATCCCGTTCATGGCCGGCTGGCTCGGCTGCCGCCGCTGTCATCTCGTGAATCTCTCGCTCGGCGGCATCGGCCTCATCAGTTTCTTCTTCATCACCAATCCTGCGATGCTGCTGATACCCATGATCGGTGTGGGCATCGCCTGGGCGTCGATACTCTCCCTGCCCTATGTGCTCCTGTCGAGCACTCTGCCGGCGAGAAAGATGGGTGTCTACATGGGCATATTCAACTTTTTCATCGTCATTCCGCAGCTCGTCGCGGCAAGCATCCTCGGTCTGCTGCTGCGCGAATTTTTCTCGGGACACAGCATCTTCGGCCTGGTGATCGGCGGCGTTTTCATGATCGCTGCCGGCGCGGCGACACTGCTCGTAGACAGGACGGCCGAACCGAAATGACTTCAGCCCGCCCTCGCCGCACCACAGGATTGTCGTACGATCAGTTTGGGCGGGAGCAATGACGATTCCACGGGCTCGCCTTCTATCAGCTTGATGAGATTGGAGACCAGCAGCTCGCCGGCGCGTGCGGTGTCCTGATGCACCGTGGTCAGGCCGGGATTGACGTATGAGGCCGCGGGAATATCGTCGAAACCGACGACGCTGACGTCATCCGGAACGTCCAGGCCTGCTTCCTTGAGCGCGCGGATTGCGCCGATGGCAATCAGGTCGCTTGCTGCGAATATGCCGTCGAACTTCTTGCCCGTTTGCAGCAGTGTCGCGGCCGCGGCCGAACCCGAACTCTCCTGGTTATCCGCGTCGATGCGAAGCTCCTGGTCTGGCGCAATGCCGGCTTCTTCCAGTGCCTGCCGGTATCCGCGGTGGCGATGCTCGAACTCCGGGCAATGCTCCGAAGCACCGCCTAAGAACGCGATGCGTTTGCGGCCGAGTCCGACGAGGTGCCGGGTGGCGCGCAGTGCTCCGCCTATGTTGTCGCAGCCGAGGTAGTGGCCGGGCTGCTCGTCGATGATCGGGCCCCAGATGATGAAGTGCGCGCTGGCGTCGGCCAGCGCCTTGAGCTTTTCGCCGTAGGTTACGTAATCGCCGTAGCCCAGCAGAATGATGCCGTCGGCGCGGTGACTGGCCTCGTACCGCGCGTGCCAGTGGTTGCTCAGTTGCTGAAACGACACGAGAACGTCGTAGTCGATACTGGCGGCCGCCCGCGTAATGCTGCCGAGCATGGAAAGGAAGAACGGGTTGATCTGTGAATCGTCGGAAGTGGGATCCTCGAACAGCAGCAGCGCAATGGTCCGGCTCTGGCGGGTTCTCAAGCCTGCCGCATGCTTGTCGACGCGGTAGTTGAGCTGGGCCGCGATATCGACGATGCGCTGCCGGGTTTCCGGCCGTACCAGCGGACTGTTCCGGAGCGCACGCGAGACGGTCGCCTGCGATACGCCTGCCTCGAAGGCGATATCCCTGGATGTTGGTTTGGCTGTCTTCATGCCGGGTATTTGCCGCGTGCGCGGAACCGGACAAGAGTAAACCTATCGGGGATTGAATTGAACCTGTCCCGGGGCGAGGGATGGCGCGGCGCCAACATCGACGTCCTCGGTAAGGCGGAACTCCGCCTCCAGCAGCTCTGCGGAGTTGCCGCCTACGAATACGCGGAAATCGCCCGCTTCCGCGCCGTAGCTCATGTCCTGCCTGTGAAATGCCAGATCGGCGGGTTGCAGCCTGAACTCGACCCTCCTGCCTTGTCCCGCTTCGAGAAAGATCTTTTCGAAGGCCTTCAGCTCCTTCACGGGGCGCGTTACAGAACCGACCATATCCCGCGTGTACAGCTGGACCACTTCCTCCCCGTCAAGCTCGCCCGTGTTGTCGACGCGCACACTGACGGTAATCGCCTGGCCATTTCTCATCGCGGCCCGGTTGAGTGAGAGATCCGAATAGCGGAAGTTCGTATAGCTCAGACCGTAACCGAACGGGTAAAGCGGGGTATTGGGGGTCTCGAGATAGCGAGAGCGGTACTTCTGCTCCGCTTCATCGGCGCTGTAAGGGCGGCCCGTGTTCTTCACGTTGTAGTAGATCGGCACCTGGCCGACATTGCGCGGGAAGGTTACGGGCAGTTTTCCCGACGGGTTGTAATCGCCGAAAAGCACGTCGGCGATCGCATGACCGCCTTCGGTGCCCGCAAACCAGGTTTCCAGTATCGCGTGCACGTTCTCGTCGGCCCAGCCGAGCGAGAGCGGTCTGCCGTTCATCAGCACCAGGACGATGGGCTTGCCGAGTTTCCGCAGTTCCTGAAGCAGATCCTGCTGGGTACCGGGCAGCTCGAGGGAGGTCCGGCTCGCCGCCTCGCCGGTCATCTCCGAGCTTTCGCCCATGGCGGCAATGATGACGTCCGCGCGCCCGGCCGCGGCCAGCGCCGCGTCGAACCCGCTGCGGTCCGTGTCGCCGAAGCGATAGCTTGCGCCTTCCTCGTAGTGGACGCTCACCGTATCGCCGACCCTGGCCTTGATGCCTTCGAGCAGCGTCACCGGGCGGTCCTTGCGCTCGCCGGCGGCGGACCAGGAACCGATCATGTCCGCCTCGCTGTCCGCGAGCGGTCCTACGACAGCGAGAGAGCTTGCGCCATTCCCGAGAGGCAGCAGTCCGCGATCGTTTTTCAGCAGCACGATAGATTTGCGCGCCATGTCGCGCGCCGCTTCGAGGTGCTCCGTTGCGTATATTGCCGCTACCTCCCTGTCCTCGTCGGAATAACGAAAGGGGTCGTCGAACAGCCCCAGCCGGTACTTCATCTCAAGTATGCGTCTGAGGGCGTCATCGATGGTATCGGTATCGACGCGGCCTTGTTTCACCAGTTCAGCCATGTTCGAAAGGTAACTTGCGCCCTGCATGTCCATGTCCACGCCGGCGTTGATGGCGAGTTCCGCAGCGTGCCTTTCATCGCGCGCGAAACCGTGCGGCACCAGTTCGTTCACCGCGGTGTAGTCCGAAACGACAAAGCCGTGAAACCGCCAGCGCGTTTTCAGAATATCGTTAAGAAGATAGTGGCTGGCCGTGACCGGCACGCCATTCAGCTCGTTGAAGCCTGTCATGTAGGTTGCCACGCCGGCTTCAGCGGCGGCGCGGAAGGGCGGCAGGTACGTATCCCACAGCTCGCGCAGCGACATATCCGTCGTGTGGTAGTCACGGCCTGCCTGCGCCTGACCGTAGGCCGCGTAGTGCTTGGCGGTGGCGATGACGGTGTCGACGGCCGCAAGGTCGTCGCCCTGGAAGCCTTTCACCCTGGCTTTTGCCACCTCGCTGCCGAGGTAGGGGTCCTCCCCCGCGCCTTCCGAGATGCGGCCCCAGCGCGGATCCCGCGCGATATCGACCATCGGTGCAAAGGTCCAGTGCACTCCTGCCGCCGAGGCTTCGACGGCGGCAACGCGCGCGGCATTCTCGATCGCCGCGAGATCCCATGAGGCCGCCTCGGCGAGCGAAATCGGAAATATGGTCTTGTAGCCGTGGATGACGTCGTAGCCGAACATTAGCGGGATGCCGAGACGCGTTTCTTCTACGGCAAGCTTCTGCAGGGCGCGGGTATATGCCGCAGTGTGTGCGTTGAATATCGCACCCACGTTGCCGGCTTTTACGTCCGCCTGGTATCCCTCCCGCAAAGTCGGACCCGTAATGTCCCAGCCGCTGGTCAGGAGGTTCAGCTGGCCGATTTTTTCCCGCAAGGTCATACGCGACATGAGTTCCGCGACGTAGCGGTTCATGTCGGTGCGTTCGTATTCGCTTCGATCTGTTGCGGCGGCGGTGCGTGATGCAGCGAAAGCAGGCTGAAGCCGCGGCGACGGCGGAGCTGCGGCCGCCGTGCCGGTTACGAATGCGATCGCGACGGTCAGGGTGACGGAAAGGTTTGTGATTTTGCGCTCAGATCGTTGCATGAAGGGAATCGCGTTCTTGATGGCGGCGCGGTCGCCCGCAATGGCGACCGCGCGAACCGTCCAGACACCCCCCCGCAACCAGATTCTACTTTACCAGTTGAAGCCGAACGACAGCTTCGCGGTGCGCGTTGTGTGCACCCCGTCCAGATGATTGCCGAAGTTCGGATTCGGTCCGGTGGAGGCGTTACCCGGAAACAGCTCGAAGTTTCTCCAGTTTCGGGTGTTGAACACGTTGAGGACATCCAGGCGAACGCGAAAACCGGCATCCTCCGGCAGGAGACCGAACCTGAATTCCTTCGACAACGCAATGTCCAGCTGCCGCATCTTTGCGTCGTCCGGTTCGATGCGGCGGAATACGCACTGGGTGTCGCCGGCCAGGCAGTCCACGTACTGAAAAGCGGCCCCTGAATCGAGCGTAAGTTTTCCGGAGAACAGGATTTCCCATGGCAGGTCGTACGTGCCCGTGGCCACCAGGCGATGCGTCGGAATGCCTACGGAATCCCGAAATCCGTAGCCTTCGATGGACGGGTAATCGAGGGTGAATGTTTCGTTGAAATCCCGGTTCTCCTCGCCTTCCGTATAGGTGTAGGCGAACGAGACGCCCCAGGTGTCCTCGTGAAAGCGGTCGACTTTCAGGTAAATGGCATCCGATTCCGTCTGCAGATCGTTGCTCGAGAGCAGCAGGTTCCCGAAGCCGGGCGGCGGAAAGCCGAACGGGGCGCCCCAGATTGCGCCCGGCTCGAAGAATGCGCCTCCTTCGCGCCGGTTGCCGAGAAGCCAGTTGAACCCGTTCCTGCTTTCGATGTGAGAATAGGTGATGTCGGTATCCCAGAGACCCCAGGAACTGCGCAAGCCGATGCTGTACTGATCGGAATACGGCGTTTTCAGTTCGTTGTTCAGCAGGAAGATCTGCGTGGGAGGGCCCTCCACGCCCGTGCCCGCGACAAGCTCGTCCAGTCCGGCCTGTGTCAGGTAGACGGAATCCCACGGCACGCAGGTTGGGCCCGCGCAGGGATTGGCGGGATCGCCCTCGAACGAGAATTCAACGCGGCCGAAGGTTCCGTTCGTGACTTCGAGTTGCACGAAGTCGAACTGGTTGCGGTCGTAGGAACGTCCGTAGCCGCCGTATAGCGTGTGCATGCCGTCGGCGCCGAGCGAGTAGGAGAAACCCAGCCTGGGGGCGATATTGTCGTCGTCGAAATCGCGGTTGTTACCGGTGCTGATCCAGTTCGAAATGTCGTAGTCGGTACTCGCGATGTTGGGCCAGTTCTGCAGCGCAGTCACTTGCCCGGCAGGCGTGACGCGATCTACGTATATCGGCGTTTCCTCGTAGTCCCAGCGCACGCCGATATTCAAGGTCAACCGGTCGGTAACGTACCAGTCGTCCTGAATGTACAGTCCCCACTGGGTATTATCCGATTCAACCGCCCCGCTGTCGGGAGTCAGAGGTATCCCGAACGCCACCCGGGTCGGCTGTACCAGCTCGAAGGTCCCCGGGCCGTTGAACTCGACGTTATAGAAATACTGCGGATTCGCGGGCAGCTGCTGCAGAGTGTTCAATGTAATTTTCTTATAGCTGAGGCCCGTTTTGATGGTGTGTCCGCCAAACCAGTCGATATCGAGCAATGTGAAGTCGTTCTGTATACCCCAGCCGTCCTGACCCTTTCTCTGGAAATTTTCGCCCGCTCCGACGTTCAGGATTTCCTGGTTGGCGGCGTTCCGCAACCTTTCGCCGAGACCCGAGGTCAGGGGATTCGGGCCCCATTGCGAATCCTCGTAGGTAACACGGAACTCGTTCTGCCACGCATCCGCGTTCCAGGTGTGTTTCACCTGGACGCGGGTGTCCTCCTGATCGACGCTACCGCCGAACGACTGCGTATTGATGCCGCCGAAGCCCTGTTCCGAGCTTTCGTCGCGATATTTCACCGACCCCGAAAGCTCGTGCGAATCGTTGATGAACCAGTCGAGCTTGGCGAAGTACAGGTCTTCCTTGAACTCCGAGGCCACCCTGCCGACCAGTGCGCCGTATTCGGCCGGCAACGTGGCCGCGGTAAAGCCCGCGCCTGGCACGATGTCGACCGGATCTTCGTTGTCTTTCGCCTCGAACGCGAACAGGTAATGAAGCCTGTCCCGAATGATCGGACCGGCTACATTGAAGCCGTATTGCGATTGCGAGGATTCGACTTTTTCCCCGGTCATCTTCTCGAGGGGTGAGGAAGCGCGCAGATCCTCGTTCGTGTGATCCCAGAAGACACTGCCGTGAAATTCGTTCGTTCCGGAGGCTGTTACAGCAGTGATGGCGGTGCTCCCCACGTGCGCATACTCCGCCTTGTAGTTCTGCGTAATGACCTTGTACTCGGCGATGGCCGATTGCGGGAACGGGTTGCCGCGACTGGTGTCCTGGCCGGTGACGCCGCCCTTCAGCACGTAGTCCTTCTGGCTGGCGCCGTCGATGAACACGTTGACCGCGCGCTGGTGCTGGGCTCCACCGCGGATGTTGGCGCTGCCGTCGGTGCCCTGCACGAACTGCACGCCGGGGGCCAGGTCGGCGAACGCCAGAAAGTTGCGATTGACCTGCGGCAGGCGGTCGATCAGCTCGGGAGTAATGGAGGTGCCGACTTCACCGCCGGTGAAGGTCTCCGTCTGCACGCCGGTCACCACGATTTCCTCTATCGGCGCCGGGACACCCGGTTCGGCGACCTGCGGCTGACCGGGTCCCGGTTCGGCCGCGGCTGCGCCGACCTGGAAGTTGAGTCGGGCGCTCTGGCCTACCCTGAGTGTGATGAGCTCACCTTCACCGGCGGTGCTTACTCCCACGCGATAGGTGCCCGGCCGGAGGTTGATCAGTACATAGGAGCCGTCGTTGCCTGTCGTAGCTCTCCGCGTTTGCCCGGTCGCTACATTCTCGGCAACGACCTCTATGCCGCTTCCGGGGCCCTCCTCGCTCGAGATGACTCCTCGCAGCGTGGCCCCCTCGACCTGGGCCAGCGCCGGTACAGCCCTAAGCCCACCGGCAAGAAGGACGAGCGTCATCAGCAAAACGCGAGAAAGCCGGAGCGAGGGCTGCTCGCTTCCGGCCTTTCGAGGCGCGCGGTATCTGATTTGGGACTTGTGCCGGGCCAGCATAACCACACCTCCTGCTTTCGGCGTGTCTATGCTCCCCCGCAACTTCGCTCGGACGGCGACGTTTGCACGCCGTCATGGTAACCAGCGGTTTGCGGCGGTGCAACCGCGGTGGCCGCGCGGTGAGGCTGCCGGGCCGACGCTGTTGTTTTCCGGCCACGCCCTCGCGCGGACGATGGAAATGAGCGCTGTTGCGGGATGGCCTGTTTCCGGGGTAACTTCTCATAGCGCGAAGTCGCGGAGCCCGCCCGGTCGCTGCCCCGCCGGCAGCGGCAGGCGCCTCGCTTACAGTCTCGACGCGCTCCGGTCTTTGCCCTTTCCGGGCCTGTGCAATTACAACTAACGGATAACGCTATGGGAACTCACCCACGGGGTGCTGTTGGCTCGCCGTCCGGTTTGTCGGCGGACACCGAGTTCAATCCGGCTGTTTTGTTCGCCGCCCTGCAATCCATGCGGAACGGCGATTTTTCCGTGCGCCTGCCCGGTGACTGGACCGGGCTCGCGGGAAAGATTGCGGACACGTTCAACGACGTGGTGATCGCCAACGATCACATGGCCGCCGAACTCCAGCGAGTCAGCGAGACCGTCGGCCGGCGCGGCCAGACACGCGAGCGCGTGCGCTGCGAACGCCGCGTCGGTTCGTGGGGCGCCATGGAGTCGTCAGTCAACGGACTGGTGGATGACCTGCTCTGGCCTACGACCGCTGTAACCAGAAGCATCGCTGCCGTTGCACAGGGCGACCTTTCCGAGACCGTCCCGCTCGAAGTCGACGGGCAGCGTATCGAGGGAGAGTTCCTGCGCTCGGCCCAGATCGTCAACAGGATGATCGAGCAGATGCGCGTGTTCACTTTCGAAGTGACCAGGGTCGCGCGGGAAGTCGGGGCAGAAGGCACGCTCGGCGGGCAGGCCGTGGTCAGGGACGTTTCGGGTG
>Ga0299906_10003032_pt1 | contig 13866 bp, 13 predicted proteins | sample RVTome_14_FD_200259 | JGI IMG/M metagenome (GOLD analysis project Ga0299906, IMG submission 200259) | Soil microbial communities from uranium-contaminated site in the Upper Colorado River Basin, Wyoming, United States - RVT145D125 (version 2) ... | reverse complement strand
TGCCGAACATTCCCATGGCGACGGTGACGAAGCCGATGCCGTCGGAGAGCTCGGGGATGCCGAAGCTGTAGCGCGCCACGCCCGAGTTGACGTCGGTGCCGATCAGCCCCAGCAGCAGCCCGAGCAGCACCATCGCGATCGCCTTGATCAGCGAGCCGTGCGCGAGCACCACCGCGGCGACCAGGCCGAGCACCATGAGCGAGAAGTACTCGGTCGGGCCGAACTTGAGGGCGACCTCCGCAAGGGGAGGCGCGAACAGCGCGATCACGATCGTCGCGACGCAGCCGGCGAAGAACGAGCCGATCGCCGAGATCCCGAGCGCCGGGCCCGCCCGTCCCTTGCGCGCCATCTGGTAGCCGTCGAGCGCGGTGACGACGGAGGCCGCCTCGCCCGGGATGTTCACCAGGATCGCCGTCGTCGAGCCGCCGTACTGGGCGCCGTAGTAGATGCCGGCGAGCATGATGAGCGCCGAGACCGGCGGCAGCGTGAACGTCACCGGCAGCAGCATCGCGATCGTCGCGACCGGGCCGATGCCGGGCAGCACGCCGATCAGCGTGCCGAGCAGCACCCCCATGAAGCAGTAGAGCAGGTTCTGGAACGACAGCGCGACGCCGAAGCCGAGCGCGAGGTTCGAGAAGAGTTCCATCGCGCGCCCCTACTCGCCCGGCCAGATGGGAAACGGCAGCCCGAGCCCCTTCACGAACACGAAGACCGAGAAGACCGCAAGGACGACGTACAGGATCGCCACCTCCTTCCACCGGAACTCGTGCCCGCCGAGCGCGCCGATGCCCACGAGAATGGCGGACGCGAGAACCAGCCCGAGCGGCTTCAGGAAAACACCGAAGAGGACGATCGCCACCAGGATCAGGATCAACGGTCTGAAGACGAACGCCGCGACCTCGGGCCCCGCGACCACGAGCGATTGGATGAAGATCGCCAGGCCGAGCAGCGCGAGCAGCCCGCCGAGCACGGTGGGAAAGTACGCCGGCCCCATCCGCACCGCAGTGCCCATCTGATAGTTCTGCGCGATGACCGCGAACCCGATCCCGAACCCGATGAACATCAGGCCGGCCCAGAAGGCCTTGGGCGCTTTTATTTTCACTGGACCCTCCTCCTGTGGGGGGAAGCCTATTCTGCCATGGCCTCGGGGCGTGCAGCGCCTCCCCGGGATCCAGGGACTCAGACGAAGTTCGGGCCCTGGATCTGCTCGTTCAGCTCGCGCTGCTTGTCGAGGTACTCGACCAGGCGGGAGCTCGTCTGCCGCAACCGCTGCGACAGCATCAGCGCGAGCTGCATCAGGATCTTCGCCCCGAGGATCGGCTGCTCGAGGATGATGCGCGCGAGATGGTCGGCCGAGAGCACCGCGATCAGCGTCGGCTCGACGGCGACGCAGGTGGCGAACCGCGGCTCGCCGTCGATCATCGACATCTCGCCGAGGGTCTTGCCCTCGTCGATGACGGCGATCAGGCGCGGCACGTTCCAGCGGTCCTGCTTGAACACCTCGATCCGCCCCTCGATGACGATCATCATGAAGTCGCCGGCCTCGCCTTCGCGGATGATCTCCTGCCCGGCCTGGGCGCGGTGCACCTGCATGAAGTGGCCCATCAGGCGGATCTCGGCGAGGTTGAACTGCTCGAACATCGGCGCCTGCCCGATCATCGCGTGCATCCGGGTCGCGAACTGGGTCGCGTCGCCGACGTGCTCGAGTTGCGGCAGCCGCTGGCTCTCGATGAGTTCCATCCTCGGGGCGGGACTGGCGGGGGTTGAACCAGGAGGAATTATGCCCTCAGCGCGCCGGGCACGTCGCCGCGTCGAAGTAGCGCTCGCAGACGGCGCAGCGCCCCCGCGGCAGGTACGCGGGGATCCGGTAATAGCGGTCGCGGACGGCGGCGAGCACCCGGTCGCGGTACGCGGGAAAGCTGAATCCCCGCCCGAGCACCAGCTGGAACGTCGCGCCCCGCACCGTGACGTCGCGGAACTCGACCGCGCGGAAGAGCGGCGCGTACTCCTGCGGGCCGGCCGGGGCCTTCCGGACGACGAGGATGTCCCCGCCGTCGAGCTGGCGGAGGTCGGTCACGAGATCGTCGTGCCGCCCGTGGCCCGAGCCCGCACCCAGGACGAAGAAGTAGTGCCGGCGCCAGGCGCCGCGCGGCTCGTCGGCCGCGCGCAGCTGCGTGAGGAACCCGCCCTCGGCAGCGGCGAACGACAGCGTCGCCGCCGAGGAGTAGCTCGCCGACGCGAAGGCGAACCGGCCCTCGTACGGCGCGAGGGCGACCAGCAGCTCGTCGGCGTGAAACGCCTCGACCAGCGAGTCGTACTTTCGTGCCCACTGCCAGGTTTCGACCGGCGCCGCCGCGAAGGCGGCGACGAGCACGACGTGCAGCGCCGAGAAACCGGCCAGGAACCTCGCCGAGGCGGCGAGCCGCGCGGCGCCGAGGGCGAACGCCCCGGTCATGAACAGCGCCGGCATGAACGCGAGCAGCCAGTGCAGCCCGATCGTCTTGAACGGCGACGCCGCCGCGAGCACGGCGAGCGGCGCGAGGGCGCACGCTGCGATCGCCGCGACCGCGGGCTGCGCCGCGGCCGCGCGCACCGACCGCGCGCCGCGCGCGAGCTGCCAGACGAGCAGCGGGCTCGAGACGTAGAGCAGGAGCGCCGCGAAGACGAGCGGCTTGTGCCACCCGCCCGAGGTGTCGCGGTTGTAGACGTTGTGCAGCAGGTTCGCCCAGCAGTGCGCGTAGTTCCACGCCGCGTTCAGGAGCACGAACGGCGCCGCGGCCGCGAGCACGATCGCGAGATCGCGCCAACGGCGCGGACGCGGCAGGAGGAGCGTGAAGACGAGAAAGGCGAGACCGAGCATCGCCGCGAAGTACTTGGAGAGGAACGCGAGCCCGAGCGCCACGCCGGCCGCGGCGAACAGTGCCGGTGACGCCCGCTGTACGCCGAGCGCGAACGCCGCGAGCGACAGGAACGAGAAGAAGGCCAGCGGCGTGTCCGTGGTGATCGCGACGTTCAGCACCTGCGCGGGCACCAGCAGCCAGGCAAGCGCCGCTGCGTACCCGAGCCGCTCGGCGCCGGCCGCCGCTACCGCATCCGGCCCGGGGCGCGCGAGGACGCGCACGAGCCACGCCATCCCGATCGCGATCAGCGCCGGCAGGACCACGGCCGGCAGCCGGAGGACGAGCTTCGCGTGCGAGAGCTCGAGGAGCGCGGCCAACAGCCAGCCGACCATCGGCGGGTGATCGTAGTACCCGAGCGCGGGCGCCTCTCCCCAATGCACGAAGTACGCCTCGTCGCCGGTCATCGGCAACCACCAGGCGAGCCAGAGGCGGAAGGCGGCCGTTACGCCGAGCGCAGTCCAGAAGACGCGTTTCAGAGTCGCCGCGCCCGGAGCGCTCGCCGCCCCAAAGCTCAACGCTCGCGCTCCGCGTCCGCGCGCCGGGCCGCACGGCGCCCGGGAGCGCGCCGACGCCGCACCGCGTCCGCGAGCTGCTCGAGGAGCGGGACCGAAGCGTCCCAGCCGATGCACCCGTCGGTGATGCTCTGCCCGTACACGAGCGGCTTCCCGGGAACGAGGTCCTGGCGTCCGTCCTTCAGGTGCGACTCGATCATCACGCCGACGATGTGCCGGTCGCCGTCCGCGATCCGCCCGCCGACCTCCTCCCCGACCTCGAGCTGCCGCCGGAAGTCCTTGCGGCTGTTGGCGTGGGAGAAGTCGATCATCAGCCGGTCGGCGAGGCCCGCGGCGGCGAGCTCCCGGCACGCGGCGGCGACGCTCGCGGCGTCGTAGTTCGGGGCCTGGCCGCCGCGCAGAATGATGTGGCAGTCGTCGTTGCCGCGGGTCTCGACGATCGCCACCTGCCCGTTCTTGTGCACCGACAGGAAATGGTGGCGCTGTCCCGCGGCGAGGATCGCGTCGACCGCGATCTTCACGTTGCCGTCGGTGCCGTTCTTGAACCCGATCGGCGCCGACAGCCCCGAGGCGAGCTCGCGGTGCACCTGCGATTCGGTCGTCCGGGCGCCGATCGCGCCCCAGCTGATCAGGTCGCCGATGTACTGCGGCGAGATGGTGTCGAGGAACTCCGAGCCGGCCGGCACGCCCGCCTGGTTGATGCGCACCAGCAGGTCGCGGGCGACGCGCAGCCCCTCGTTGATCCGGAAGCTGCCGTTCAGGTACGGGTCGTTGATCAGCCCCTTCCAGCCCACCGTGGTGCGCGGCTTCTCGAAGTACACCCGCATCACGATCTCGAGGTCGTCGCGGAGGCCCGCGCGAACCTCGGCGAGCCGTCCCGCGTACTCGACCGCGGCGCCGGGGTCGTGGATGGAGCAGGGCCCGATGACCACGAGCAGCCGGTCGGAGCGGCCATGGAGGATCGCCTTGACCCGTTGGCGCGTTTCGGCGATCAGCGCCTCGACCGGCGTTCCCTGGATCGGGAAGAAGCGGATCAGGTGCTCCGGCGGCGGGAGCGGCACGACGTTGCCGATGCGCTCGTCGTCGGTGAGGGAGGTCCGGTCGGTCGGGACCTGGGCGGGGTAGCTCTCGGGCATGGTGGTCATGGGTCGGCGTCCTGTCAAAAAAAAACCGCCAGGCTGTGCAGCGCTGGCGGTTCTTCGGGATCCTGTGAGTGCGACTTAGGCTAGTCCCTCCGCCAGCGGCTGGGGAAAAAGAACCCAAAGCGAAAGCCGAAGACGCGCATCGACAGGCCTTTCCGATGCGCATTCAAGCACGCCCGCGCGGCCCCTGGCAAGCCCCTCCGTTAGCGGTCTCCCCTGCCGGCTGCCGGCCGCGAGCGCGAGTCGCGCGAGGACCTTTGTCTCGTCGGACGGACGCGGGCGGCCCGGGTGTCAAACCCGAGGGCGGTCGGATCGTGCCGGCAGGCTCAATTTGTGCTTCCTCCTGTTTGAAGCCCCGGGTCGAGCGTGCTAACTTGCCGGTGGCTGGAAGCAAACGGTTTCCTCTGCGGAGGTGCACGAGATGTCGGCAACGGCGAATCTGCCCGCGGTGACGCGGGGCCCGGTGAACATCCCGATCGCGGGCTTCAAGGAGGTCTACGACGTCGACGCCGTGGACCGCGCGCTCGCGGAGCTGCCCTCGGGCGCGAACGAGGCGCTGAAAGCGACCTACGAGAAGATGCTCAAGGCCGGCGGTACCCGCCTCACGGTCAAGCCGGCGGGCGTGCCGGCGATGGCCCACCTCTACGATCAGCTCCCGAACTTCACCGCGGTGCTCGACGACGTGAGGAAGCAGATCGCGCTCTGCGCGTCGTCCGCGGACGCGCTCGAGCTCCAGCCGATGCTGCTCCTCGGCGAGCCCGGCATCGGCAAGACGCACTTCGCGAAACGGCTCGCCGAGCTGATCGCCACCGGGTACGGCTTCGTCTCGATGAGCTCGATGACCGCGGGCTGGATTCTCTCGGGCTCCTCGTCGCAGTGGAAGAACTCGAAGCCCGGCAAGGTGTTCGAGACCTTCCTGCACGGCCAGTACGCCAATCCGCTCATGCTGGTCGACGAGATCGACAAGGCGAGCGGCGACACGCAGTACGACCCGCTCGGCGCGCTCTACGCGCTGCTCGAGCGCGACACGGCGCGCGCGTTCATCGACGAGTTCGTCGAGCTCCCGATCGACGCCTCGAACGTGTGCTGGGTCGCCACGGCGAACGACGCCGCGCGCATCCCGGAGCCGATCCTGAACCGCATGAACGTCTACGAGATCGACCCTCCGGACCGGGACGGTGCGCTGCGCATCGCGCAGTCGATCTACGCCGAGATCCGCGGCTCGCACGACTGGGGCAGGCAGTTCCCCGAGCAGCCGGCGGCGGACGTGCTCGAGAAGCTCGCCGCCGTCACCCCGCGCGAGATGCGCCGCACGATCATCGGCGCGTTCGGCAACGCCAAGCTCGCGGGCCGCGACGAGCTCCGCCTCGATGACGTCCAGGACGGCCGCGCCGCGCGCAAGGCGCGGATCGGGTTCTAGGGGGCGGCGAAGAACCGCCCGCGGACCGCGGCCTACTTGCTGGCCGGGGACCCCAGACCAGGCTGCGGTGGCGCCGGATCCGGCGCCGGTTTCGGCACGGGGACGACGATGCCGGGGGTCAGCGGGATGTCCTCCACGCCCGTCACCCGGGTCACGAAGTGGCGCGTCTCGCCGAAACAGGAGGTCGGCAGCCCGACCTTCTCCTCGTAGTGGAGCGAGACGCGCTTGCCCATCACCTTGTTGATCTCCGCGGCGACCGCGTCGTCCCAGATGGTGAAGTAGAACTTTTCCGGGATCGCGCCCGGCATCGAGACCATCGCCATCTCGCCTTCCCAGGTCTTGCAGAGCCAGCCCTTCTTCGAGAACTTCTGGATCCAGCCGGCGCGCTCGCCGGTCGAGTAGTTCCAGCTCAGCACCGCCCAGAAGTAACCGGCGACGAGCAGGACGGCCGCAACGACGATTCCGAGCACGCGCATGGACGACTCCCGAACGGGTTTTCGGGGCGGATGTTACCGGCGAACGGCCGCGGCGGCTGCGCGGCGACCGCCCCATCGCCGCCCCGGCGGGCTCGCCGGGGTCCGCGCTCAGCGCCGCGGCACGCCGATCGCCACCGGACGCACCGGCGAGCCGGCCGCGCCCTTCTCGCGCAGCGGCAGGATCATCGTGCACGACGTCCACACCCTGTCCTTCGCGAGCTCGCCGAGGTTGGCGCTCTCGATGTGGTGGATGCCCGATTGCGTGATGAGCTGGTGGTGGACCGCGAACGGCGTCGCCGGCGGCGTTCCCTCCGCCGGCCCGGCCTTGCCCTGGAGCTGGCCCTCATTCACCGGATCGATGAACGGCGTGTCGAGCCCGACCGCGACGACGCGGCGCGCGCCGAGGTACTTCGCCGCGTCGTACGACAGCCCGGGCGCCTTCGTGTAGTAGAACTTCTCGGTGTCCGGGTCCTTCCAGAAATCGCCCCAGCCGGTGTAGACGTACAGCACGTCGCCGGGCTGCAGGCCGCGCGACGCGAGCCCCTGCGCCTTGAGCATCGCCTGGAGGTCCTTCGCAGTGACGAGCTGGCCGGGCTTCATCGGCTGGCCCTTGCCCACCGCGGTCTTGGCGTCAAGCAGGACCGCGCTCGTGATGATCGGCGGTGCCTTCTCGATCCCGAGCTTCTGGAGCGGCGAGTCCGCCGTCGGCTTGACCTCCTGCTGGGTATGGCCGCCGTAGTACGCCGCCTGAGCGGCCGGGTTCTCGCTCTTGCCGTCCCACGGTCCCTTCAGGTAGGCAAAATGACCGAGCGCGTCCATCTGGGTACCCTGCGCGGCCGGCTCGCCGCCCGTCAGGTACTCGCCGTTGAACGCGTGGATCGTGCCGGGCAGGGTCGCCGTCGGGTTGTACTTGTATGCGTAGGGTCCGCTGAACGCCGACAACGGCATCGTGTTCGAGCGCAGGTGGGAGAGCTCGTACACCTTCGCCCGCGCCTGAGTGAGAAAGGCCGCGCAGCGCGCCCAGGTGGCCGGCCCGATCGCGTTCGCCATGCCGCGCTCGTCGCCGGCCGGCCAGGGCGGGCTCGGCACCTTTGCCTGGCTCCATGCCGGGGCAGTCCACGCCGCGGCGAGCACGGCGAGCAATCCGAAAGCAAGGCGCGTTTTCATCTTCTCCCCTCCACGTGAGCGCGAGGGATTCTCGCGCGGCCGCGAGCAACGCGCAGGCGAGAAGACTGCGCGGCGAATTGTACGGCTACTGCGGCGGCTTGACGCCGTCCTTGCTGACCTGGATCCGCTCCGCCGTGATCTTGCCGTCCGGGGCGACCTGGGCGACGGTGAAGATGTACTCGCCGGCCTTCAGATCCGCCCGGCTGCCGGGAACCGCGCGGACGATCGGCACGCCCTCGGGCACCAGGATCTTCTGCATCCCGTCCTTGTACTTGAGGGTCAGCTCGCGCCTCCCGGCCGCCGCCACCATCGCCTCGACGTTGGCGTTGGTCATCATCGCGCCGGGGGCGAGGTCCCAGGGGGTGTGGCCGGGCGGGACGGCGGGGGGAAGGTAGTGGACTTCGAGCGCAACGAGCGCGCCGTCGGCGCGCTTGGTCGTCGCCGAGCCGACGTAGTCGCCCTGCTTGATGTCCTCGAACTTGATCGGCTTCGCCACGGCGACGCCCAGCTTGTCCGAGAGGTTGAGCTTGAGGTCCTGGCCGTCACGGGACTTCACGGACAGCACGTTGCCATCGATTGCCGTGATGGTGCCGCGCACGCGCATCGGCTTCTGCGCGTCAGCGGCGGTTGCGGCGAACGCGAGCACGGCGAACGCCGCGGCGATCCGGATCCCCTTCATGACTGCCTCCTCCTGGTCGGGCTGCAGGGCCTTCCCTGCAGACTCAGGTTAACACCCGGGGCCCCGACCGCATTCCCTACTGCAGCCGCTGCGCGACCCAGCCCTTCACGGAGCCGAGCGCGGCGGGGAGCTTGGACGGGTCATTCCCGCCCGCCTGCGCCATGTCGGCGCGGCCGCCGCCCTTGCCGCCGATCTGCTGGGCGACGAAGTTGACGAGCTCGCCCGCCTTCACCTTCCCGGTGAGGTCGTTGGTGACGCCGGCGACGAGGCTCACCTTCGCGCCGTCGGCGGCCGCGAGCACGATTGCCGCCGAGTGCAGCCGGTCCTTCAGCTTGTCGAGCGTGTCGCGCAGCGTCTTCGCGTCCGCGCCGTCGAGCGCCGCAGCGAGCACCTTGACGCCGTTGACGTCCTCGGCGCGGTCGCTGAGCTCGTCGCCCTGGGACGCGGCGAGCTTGGACTTCAGCCGCGCGAGCTCGCGCTCGAGGGTCTTCACCGACTCCTGGATCTGCGCGATCCGCGGCGCGAGCTCGTCGGGACTCGTCTTGAGCGCCGCCGCCGCCTCCGCGAGCTTTGCCTCGCGCTCCTGCACCCAGGCGAGCGCCCCCTCCCCGGTCACCGCCTCCACCCGCCGGATGCCGGAGGCGACGCCCGACTCGGCGACAATCTTGAAGAAGCCGATGTCGCCGGTGCGCCGGACGTGGGTGCCGCCGCAGAGCTCGGTCGAGAACTCGCCCATGCCGATGACCCGCACCTCGTCGCCGTACTTCTCCCCGAACAGCGCCATCGCGCCCGCCTTGACCGCGTCGTCGAACCGCATGATCCGCGCGCTCACCTCGGTGTTGTGGCGGATCTCGCGGTTGACGAGCGCCTCGACCTCGCGGATCTCGTCCTCGGTCATCGGCTCGTTGTGCGAGAAGTCGAACCGCGTCCTCCACGGATCCACGAGCGAGCCCTTCTGCTGGACGTGCGGACCGAGCACCTTGCGCAGCGCCGCGTGCATGAGGTGCGTAGCCGAATGGTTCCAGGCGGCGCGGGCGCGCGCGATGCCGTCGACGCCCGCCAGCACCTTGTCGCCGACCCGGAGCCTGCCGGTCCGGAGCGTGCCCTTGTGGCCGAACACCTCCGGCTGGATCTTCTGCGTGTCCTCGACGAGGAAGGTGCCGCTCGCGCCGGCGAGCTCGCCCTTGTCCCCCACCTGGCCGCCCGACTCGGCGTAGAACGGCGTGCGGTCGAGGACGACCACCGCCGAATCGCCCGCGCCGATCTCCCGAACCTCCGCGCCCTCGACGTAGACCGCCAGCACCGTGCCCTCGAGCGCCAGCGTGTCGTAGCCGTGGAACTGGGTCGGCTGGCCCGAGTACTCGACGCCGGCCTCCACGCGGAACTTCGAGGCCGCGCGGGCACGCTCGCGCTGCCGTTGCATCGCCGCCTCGAAGCCGGCGTAATCGACGCGGACACCGCGCTCGCGCGCGATGTCGGCCGTGAGGTCGACGGGAAAGCCGAAAGTGTCGTAGAGCTGGAAGACGGTCTCGCCGTCGAGCATCTTGTCCTCGCGCGTGAGCGCGCCCTCGAGGACCCGCATGCCGTTCTCGAGCGTCTCGGCGAAGCGATCCTCCTCGGTCCGCAGCACCTGCTTCACCCGCTCGGCGTGGCGCGGCAGCTCGGGGTATGCGTCGCCCATGACCTGCGACAGGTCGTCGACCAGCCGATGGAAGAACGGGTGCTTCTGCCCGAGCTTGTAGCCGTGCCGGATCGCGCGCCGGATGATCCGCCGCAGGACGTAACCCCGGCCTTCGTTGCCCGGGATCACGCCGTCGACGATCAGGAACCCGCAGGCGCGGATGTGGTCGGCGATCACCTTCAGCGAGTTCGACGACAGGTACTCGGTGCCGGTCTCGCGCGCCGCGGCCTTGATGAGCTCCTGGAAGAGGTCGATCTCGTAGTTCGAGTGCACACCCTGCAGCACCGCGGCGATGCGCTCGAGCCCCATGCCGGTGTCGACGGAGGGTTTCGGCAGCGGGTGCAGCCGGCCGTGCTCGTCGCGGTTGAACTGCATGAACACGAGGTTCCAGATCTCGACGTACCGGTCGCCGTCCGCCTCCGGCGTGCCGGGCGGGCCGCCGGGCACGTCGGGGCCGTGGTCGTAGAAGATCTCCGAGCACGGCCCGCACGGTCCGGTCTCGCCCATCTGCCAGAAGTTGTCGCTCTGGAACGGCGGTCCGCCGGGCTTGTCCCCGATGCGCGTGACCCGGCCCTGCGGGACCCCGATCTCCCTCGTCCAGACGTTGTACGCCTCGTCGTCGGTCTGGTAGACCGTGATCCACAGGCGCTCGGGCGCGAGCTTGTAGGCCTTGGTCAGCAGCTCCCACGCGTAACCGATGGCGTCGCGCTTGAAGTAGTCGCCGAAGCTGAAGTTGCCGAGCATCTCGAAGAACGTGTGGTGGCGCGCGGTGTAGCCGACGTTCTCGAGGTCGTTGTGCTTGCCGCCGGCGCGCACGCACCGCTGGGCGGTGGTGGCGCGCTTGTCGGGACGGGTCTCCTTGCCGAGGAACACGTCCTTGAACTGCACCATCCCGGAGTTGGTGAAGAGCAGCGTCGGGTCGTTGCCGGGCACGAGCGACGACGAGGGGACGATCGCGTGCCCGCGCGCCTCGAAGAACTGCAGGAACCTGGTGCGGATCTCGGATGACTTCATGGCTGGCAAACGATTGAAGATTCAAGGCATTTTCGCTGGAATCGCGAGGCGATGCAACGGCGCGGGCGGTGCGCCGCGCGCCTAGCCGCCGGGCCGCACCGCCGAGACCACGATCGTCCTCCCGACCAGCAGGCGCCAGGAGCGATGCCTCGCCACGTGCGGCGCGTTCGCCGCCGTGATCGTCCGGAGGCGGCGGCCTTCGCGGGTCACGAACCGGAGCCAGCCGCCGACGATCACGGGCAGCGCGAGCCCGAGCCAGACGACCGAAGTCCGCTGCACCTTGTCGATGTCGAGCTCCACGCCGCCGAAGCCGGTCTCGAGCAGGGCATGGGCAAGATAGAAATAGGGGACCGGGGTGATGTGGCGCGCCGTCGAATGGCGCTCGTCGTGGCCGACCGGCAGCGGCCCGAAGAGCACCGGGAAGCCCGCGGCGAGGTAGCGCATGCGGGATTGCACGTTGAGCACGTTCGGCGTCGTCAGGACGAGGAGCCCGCCCGGCTTCGTGACCCGATACGCCTCGCGGAGGAGCGACCGGTAGTTCTCCAGGTGCTCCACGACTTCCGAGCAGGTCACCAGATCGAACTCGCCGTCCGGGTACGGCAGGGACTCGCGCTCGAGGTCCACCTGCACGATCGGGACCCCGGCGCCGGCGAACCGCTCCACGTGGAAATCGCAGGCGGCCGAGCGCAGCGGCAGCGCGTCGCCGAGCCGCCGGATCAGCTCGCCCTGTCCGGCGCCGATGTCGAGGTGCGACCGCGTCGCCCCCGGCGCGGCGGGCGGCAGCCGGCGGCGGCAGGTCGCGGTGACCGCCTCGTAGATCTGCGGGGTGCACACGGCTCGGGCTCTGCGGCGCTCAGCCGGCGGGGGCCCGGGCGCCCCGTTCGAGGGCGCGTTCCCAGTCCTCGAGGACCGGCGAATCGGCGCCCGACTGCCGCAGCTGCCGCAGCGCGATGCGCGACGCCGCCCGGGCGCGGCGCGATGCCGGCAGCTGCCGGACCGACGGCGAAACGCCGCGCTGGATGGCGGCGAGCACGGTCGCCTTCGCCGCGCGCGCCGCCGGGTCGCCGTAGCGCGCGACGAGCGCCTGGAACGCCGCGTGGGTGTCGGGATCGAACGGCTTCGGGTTGCCCGCCTCGTCCCGCGCGGGGTGCACGGGGTAGAGCGCGAGCGCCGGCAGCCAGCCGGGCGGCACGGCAATATTGGCCGCATGGGTGAGCGCGGGGCGGAGCACGCTCGGAATGAGATGCGTGTGCGGGCCGGAGGGCGTCCGGCCGTCTTCCCGCGCAATCGACTGATAGACCTCGATGCGCGCGAGGCGCGTCACCGCGACGCGATGCGGACTCGCCTCCATGATCAGGCGCGCGACGCCGCGCGGCGGATCGAGCAGTGGGGTGCCGGCCGCGCGGCGGAGCGCGGCGAGGAGCGCCGGGTCGGCGGTGCGGACGCAGAACGAGAAGGTCGGTGCGCCGAGACCGAGATCGAAGAGGTGCGCAGCGCGGTCGGCGGCCCGGATCGCGTCGCGGTCGGGGCCGAGCTCGGCGATCGCGCGGCGCGGCGCCAGCTCGGTGTGCGCGCGCCGCATGCAGAAGAAGACCCCGTGGTGCCATTGGCCGGGCTGGGCGCTCAGCGCCTCGTAGGCGAGCGCGCGAACTTCCGGCTCGCGCGCGACCCGGATCGCGCCGCGGGCCGTGACGACCGTCAGGTCGTCGAGCTCGCACGCCTCGTCCGGCTCGCGCGCGAACTCGGCGAGCACGCCGAACGTCCCCACGCTCCAGGTGCTGGCCGGATCCCGGAGGTGCGCCGCGGCGAGCTCGAGAGCCTCGGGAGCGTGCATGGGGCGGCCTCAGTAGAGCACGCCGACGACGCTGCCGGCAATGAGCACCATGCCGCCGAGGACCGGACGCCACGGGATCGCGCGCCGCCGCTCGGAGAGAGCCCACGCAGCCGCGTGCAGCGCGAAGAAGCCGAACAGGCTTTGTACCGCGAGACCCACGCCCCCTCCCACGCCAGGCTCGCGAATGCTAGCAGACCGCTGCGCTCCCCTTCGCCGGCCGCTTCGGGTCCGCGAGCACGACCGAGGTCTCGATCTGCCGGTCGGGAATGCGCCAGTACTTGCGGAGCAGCCGCTCTTTCTCGGCCAGCGACACGACCCGGAAGCCGTGCTGCTCGTAGAACCGGATCGCCCACGTCGCCGCGGCCCACGTGCCGATGAGCACCGGCCGCGAGGTGCGATCGAGGAGGAACGCGAGCAGCTTACCGCCGATGCCTGTCCGGCGCGCGGCGGTGGCGACATAGGCGTGGCGGATCAGGGTGACGTCGGCGACATCCTGCAGCCCCATGACCCCAATCAGCTTGCCGGCTTGCTCCCAGCCCCAGAACACGACGCCGGCATCGAGCTCGTGGCGAAGCTCTGCTTCCGGCATGTAAGGCTCGTGCCAGCGGTCGGCGGGAATGTGGCCGCGGTAGGCCTGCGCGGCGTCGTTGACGATCGCGAGGATTGCGGCCAGGTCGAACTCGGTGCAGCGGCGGATCACGGTCGGGGGTCGGTCACTCCTCGTCGGTGCCGCCGATGACCCGCCGGATGGCGTCGAAGGAAAACCCGCGTCCCTGGAGAAAACGGATCTGCTTCGCCCGCTCGGACACACCCCGGGGCGGACGGCCGAAGCGCTTTGTCCACGCTTCGCGGGCCCGCGACAGCTCGGTCGCACGAACCTCGCGCGTAGCCTCCGCGATCGCCGCGTTGCCTACGCCTTTCGCGCGGAGCTCCCACGCGATGCGCGTCGCCCCGAACTTGCGGCCCAGCGCATTCGCGCGCACTTCGGCGTAGCGGTCGTCGGAGAGGAGCTTGCGGCGGACGAGCTCGTCGAGCAGCGGC
>Ga0299906_10003031_pt1 | contig 13868 bp, 11 predicted proteins | sample RVTome_14_FD_200259 | JGI IMG/M metagenome (GOLD analysis project Ga0299906, IMG submission 200259) | Soil microbial communities from uranium-contaminated site in the Upper Colorado River Basin, Wyoming, United States - RVT145D125 (version 2) ... | reverse complement strand
AAGAAACCGCATATGCCAAAGTTCTGCGCCAACCTCACGATGCTCTGGAACGAGCTCGGCTTCATGGACCGCTTTGCCGCCGCGGCCAAAGCAGGCTTCACCGGGATCGAGTACCTCTTTCCGTACGAGCACGACAAGGCCCGCCTTGCCGCGGAGCTGAAGAAGCACGGTCTCACCCAGGTGCTGCACAACCTGCCCGCGGGCGACTGGGCGAAGGGCGAGCGCGGCATCGGCTGTCATCCCGACCGCGTGAAGGAATTCCAGGACGGCGTCGCAAAGGCGATCGAGTACGCAACGGCGCTAGGGTGCAAGCAGGTCAATTGCCTCGCCGGGATCCGGCCCCGCAGTAGCGATCCCAACGACGCGCGGGAGACGTTCATCAGGAACCTCCAGTACGCGGCGTCGCGGCTCAAGGACGCCGGCATCAAGCTGCTGATCGAGCCGGTCAACACGCGCGATATTCCGGGTTTCTTCCTCTGCTACTCGAAGCAGGCGCTCGACATCATCACGGCGGTCGGCTCCGACAACCTGTACCTCCAGTTCGACCTCTATCACGCGCAGGTCATGGAAGGCGATCTCGCGCGCACGATCGAAACCAGCCTGAAGCTCATCCCCCACATGCAGCTCGCCGACAATCCGGGACGCAACGAGCCCGGCACCGGCGAAATCAACTACCCGTTCCTGTTCGGTCACATGGAGCGCCTCGGCTACGGCGGGTGGGTCGGCTGCGAATACAAGCCGAAAACGACCACTGACGCGGGCCTCGGCTGGGTCAGGTCGTATCTTGCGCGTTGAACGGCGGTTCTGCTTGACGTAGCGGGAGGCCAGCGACACAATCTGGACTCGAAATTCTCGCGCCGCGTCGCAGCGCGACACCAATAAAGGAGGAGTCATGAACATCATGCGAATCGTGCGGTTATGCTCGCTGGGCATGGCAGCCGTGCTGCTCACCTCGCCCGCATCCGCCCAGTTGATCCGGATCATGAGCGGGCCGCAGGGCGGCTCGTGGTATCCGCTTGCCGGCGCGATCCAGGGGATCGTGCAGAAGGAGGTCCCCGGAACCAACGTCCAGGTAGCGCCGGGCGCCGGCATCTCCAACGTTCTCGGGGTGCAGAACAACAAGGCTGAAATGGGGTTCGGCAACTCGGTTTCGACGTATGACGGGGTGCGGGGCAATGACCCGTTCAAGCAGAAGACCGACAACGTGTGCCAGGTCGCCACGCTTTATTTCCAGTATTTCCACATCGTCGCCCTCGCGGACGCCGGCATCAAGACGGTCACCGACATCAAGGGCAAGGCCCTGACGACGCAGCAAAAGGGCAATACCGGAGAGCAGATCACGCGCGATGTCCTGAAAGTCAATGGCCTGGACTACGGCAAGCTGAGCAAAGTCAATTTCGGCTCTTACACCGACTCGGTGTCCCAGATGAAGGACGGCCACGTCCAAGTCTTCAGCCTGATTACCACGGTGCCGGCCTCGGCGATTATGGACCTTGGCTCGGCGCGCAAAATCAACGTGCTGGCGGTCCCCGACGACAAGCTCAAGGCGTTGCAAAAGATCAACAAGGGTTACGACAAGCGCATCATCAAGGCCGGCAGCTATCCCGGTCAGGACAAGGACGTGCAGACCACGGGCACCTGGACCCATCTCATAATGCGGTGCTCCACGCCCGAGGACCTGGTCTACAAGGTCACGAAGGCGCTCGCCAATAATACCGAGCAGCTCGGCAACGTCGTCGCCGCAGTGAAGGGACTCACGGTGAAAGAGCTCGCGATTGATGTCGGCGTGCCCTACCACCCCGGCGCACGCAAGTTCTACCGCGAAGCCAAGGTCCTCTAGGCAGGCTGTGAGTCACGACGGCGGCGCGAATCGCAGCGCCGCCGTTTTCTTGGATTGTCCGGCCTGAACCATGTGGACGGCTGAACGCTTCGCAAAGGCCGCGATCGCCCTGGTCGCGGTCGGGATGTCCGTCTATCACCTGACGATCGCCTTCATCGGTGCGCCGCAAGCGTTCTTCTTCCGAGGCACGCACTTGCTGTTCGCGATGACGCTGGTATTCCTGCTCTACCCGTCTTTCCGCGGGAAGCCGGTCGAGGGCGCGTTGCGCGACGACGCCGGCGGGGTCATAGGGGCCAAGGCGATGGCGCGTGCGTCCTGGCTCGACTGGATGCTCATCGCGGTTACCGCGACCACCATCTTCTATGTCTGGTGGAACCACGAGCACCTGATCACGCGCTTCGTGTACGTGGAGGACCCGGAAACGATCGAGCTCGTCCTCGGCACGATCTTCACCCTGGTGGTGCTGGAGGCAACGCGGCGCGTGATCGGCTGGGCGCTGCCGGTAACGGCGATCATCTTCCTGATCTACGGACTGTTCGTCGCCAAGGTGCGTCCCGAGCAGATCATCGAGATCATGTACCTCACGACCGAAGGCATCTTCGGTCCCACGCTCGGCGTCTCGGCCACGTTTGTCATCATGTTCGTGCTGTTCGGAGCGTTCATGGAGCGCACCGGCGTGGGCCAGCTCTTCATGGATTTCGCGCTCTCGCTGACCGGCCACACTGCGGGCGGGCCCGGCAAGGTGGCAATAGTGAGCTCGAGCCTGTTCGGAACCGTCTCCGGCAGCGCGGTCGCCAACGTGCTGGTGGACGGTCCGATCACCATCCCGCTCATGAAGCGCTCCGGTTTCCGGCCGGCGTTTGCCGCCGCGGTCGAGTCGGTCGCCTCCACCGGAGGCCAGATCATGCCGCCGATCATGGGCGCCGCCGCGTTCGTAATGGCCGAGTTCCTTGCTGTCTCGTACTTCCAGGTCACGATCTGGGCGATTATTCCGGCGATCCTCTACTACGTCGCCGTGTTTTTCGCCGTGCACTTCGAAGCGAAGCGGGTCGGGCTGCTCGGGGTGCCGCGCTCCGAGATTCCGCGGCTGGGCGGAGTGATGCGCGAGCGGGGCCATCTTTTTATTCCGATCCTTGTCGTTCTGTTCGGCCTGATCGCGGGATACAGCGCGCCGTATTGTGCGCTGGCAGGCACGCTCTCCTGTATCCCCGTGGCGTTGCTGCGGAAGAACACGCGCGCGGGCATCAGCTGGCGAACGGTCTGGAATGCGCTCGAGGATGGGGCGAAGAACTCTATCGCTGTCGCACTCGCGTGCGCCTGCGCCGGCATCATTATCGGCGTCATCACCCTCACCGGCGCTGCGATCAACTTCACCGCGGTCGTCGTGGGCCTGGCCCAGGAGCTGCTTCTCCTCGCGCTGATCCTCACCATGATGGCAGGCATCGTGCTCGGCATGGGCATGCCGACCACGCCCGCCTACATCGTGATGGTGTCGCTGCTGGTGCCGGCGCTGATCAAGCTCGGCGCTCCTGTTCCCGCCGCGCACATGTTCGCGTTCTACTTCGCGATTCTGTCCGCCATCACGCCACCCGTCGCGCTAGCGGTGTACGCCGCGGCGGGACTTGCGAAAGCCAATCTATGGGAGTCTGGCTGGGCGGCGGTGCGCGTAGGGGCCGCCGGCTTCATCGTGCCGTTCATGTTCATCTTCGAGCCTGCGCTGCTGATGCTCAACGGCTGGAATGAATGGCACGTCAGCCTGCTGGCCCTGATATCGGCCACGATCGGGTGCATGTGCCTGGCCTCCGGCCTGCACGGCTACCTGTTGCGGGAGAGCAAGGTCTGGGAAAGGGTGCTGCTCGTCGCCGCCGCCGTGCTGCTGATCAAGCCGGGCTACATCACCGACGTCATCGGGCTCGCGCTGCTTGCGTGCGTGGTGGTCAATCAAAAGTACCTGAGCCCGGCGCAACGCGGCGCACGGTAGTATCTGCCAGGACCATCGATCAATCATATTGGGGGTATCCATGAGCAACATCGGATTCATCGGCCTCGGCATCATGGGCAAGCCCATGGCGGCCAATCTCATCAAGGGCGGGCACACGCTGTTCCTGCATTCGAGGAGCGGCGTACCGCAGGAACTGACGGCGGCGGGCGGCAAGTCCTGTGCCAGCCCGAAGGAAGTCGCGCAGAAGGCCGACATCATCATCACCATGGTCCCCGACACGCCGGATGTGGAGAAGGCGCTGTTCGGACCGAACGGCGTGGCCGAGGGGCTCTCCCGCGGCAAGACGGTCGTGGACATGAGCTCGATCTCGCCAATCGAGACCAAGACCTTTGCGAAAAAGATCAACGCGCTCGGCTGCGAGTACGTCGATGCCCCCGTATCCGGAGGCGAGGTCGGCGCGAAAAACGCCGCGCTCACCATCATGGTCGGCGGCAATCAGGCGACTTTCGACAAGGTAAAGCCGGTCTTCGAGTTGATGGGCAAGAACATCACGCTGGTCGGCGGCAACGGCGACGGCCAGACCTGCAAGGTGTGCAACCAGATCATCGTCGCGCTCAACATCGAAGCGGTAGGCGAAGCGCTGGTATTCGCGGCGAAGGCCGGCGCGGATCCCGCCCGGGTGCGCCAGGCCCTGATGGGGGGCTTCGCCGCTTCGCGCATCCTGGAAGTGCACGGTGAGCGCATGATCAAGCGCACTTTCGACCCGGGGTTCCGGATCGAGCTGCATCAAAAAGACCTGAGCCTCGCCCTCTCGGGCGCGCGGGCCATGGGCGTGAGCCTGCCGAACACCTCCACCGCGCAGCAGCTTTTCAACGCGTGCGCGGCGAGCGGGGGTGCGAAATGGGACCACTCCGCGATGGTGCGGGCGCTCGAGAAGCTGGCCAACTACGAAGTCGCCAGATAGACGCTGCTCGACGCGGGTTCGGCGCGTGCTGCCCGATTTCGAACGGCGCCTCGTCGAGCGATTGCTCGATCGATTCTACGACCGCCGCCTGCTCGCGCACGTTCAACATCAGATCCGGCTCCATCACACGATCCGCGGCAACTCCATCACGCTGTTCGAGATTCGCCCGGGCTTTGACCAATCCGCGGTATGGGTGAAGACCCCGATCGCCCGGTTTCGGTTCGATGCCGCGACGGGCCTCTGGTCGCTATACTGGCACGACCAAAATCGGCGTTGGCGGCCCTACGAGGACCTGGCGGCTACCCGGAAATTCGAAGCGCTGCTCATCGAAGTCGACCGCGATCCCACCTCGATCTTCTGGGGGTGAACCAAGTGGGCGAAAATCGTAAAGGCTTCCGGCGCGAAGGCGGAATAGAGCTAGAATCCAACCATGACTGCAGTTGCCGAGCAGGTTGCCGTTGATCTCGCCCGCCAGCGAGAGGTGGTCGCTGCGCTGGCCGCATTTCTTCCCGCCCCTTCCATCCTGTTCGATTACGAAGACGTCAAGCCCTACGAGTGCGACGGACTGACGGCGTACCGCCAGGTTCCGATGGTGGTCGCGCTGCCCGAAACCGAAGAGCAGGCTTGCCGCATTCTCAAGACCTGCCATGCGCTCGGGGTGCCGGTGGTCGCACGCGGCGCGGGAACCGGGCTCTCGGGGGGGGCGCTGCCCCTCGGCAACGGCGTGCTGCTCTCGCTCGCAAAATTCAAGCGCATCGTCGAGATCGACGAACGGGCACGCACCGCCCGCGTGCAGCCCGGCGTGCGCAATCTCGCGATCTCGGACGCGGTCGCGCCGCTCGGGCTCTATTACGCGCCGGACCCCTCGAGCCAGCTCGCGTGCACCATCGGCGGCAACGTCGCGGAGAATTCCGGCGGCGTGCACTGCCTCAAGTACGGGCTCACCGTCCACAACATACTGAAGCTGCGTGTCGCGACGGTGGAGGGCGAAATCGTGGAGGTCGGGAGCGAGGCGCTCGATGCCGCCGGCTACGACCTGCTCGCGCTCATGACCGGGTCAGAGGGCCTGCTCGGCGTGATCCTGGAAGTGACGGTCCGGCTGCTGCCGAAGCCGGAGTACGCGCAGGTCGTGATGGCGGCGTTCGACGACATCGAGAAGGCCGGGCAGGCGGTGGCGAGCGTCATCGCCGCCGGCATCATCCCGGCGGGCTTCGAGATGATGGACCAGGCCGCCACCCGCGCGGTGGAAGGCTTCGCGCGCGCCGGCTATCGCACCGACGTCGCCGCGGTCCTGCTGTGCGAGACCGACGGCACGCGCGAGGAAGTCGCCGACGAGATCCGGCGCGTCCAGGACTTGATGGAGACGAATGGCGCGGTGCAGACGGAAGTCTCGCGCGACGAGGCGCAGCGGCTGCGCTTCTGGGCCGGGCGCAAGGCGGCCTTCCCCGCCGCGGGGGCCATCTCGCCCGACTACTATTGCATGGACGGCACGATCCCGCGCAGGCGCATCGGCGAGGTGCTGCGCAAGATCACGGAGCTCGAGGCGAAATACGGGCTGCGCTGCGCGAACGTGTTCCACGCGGGCGACGGCAACCTGCATCCGCTCATCCTCTACGATGCGAATCAGCCCGGCGAGCTTGCGCGCACCGAAGCCTTCGGCGCGGAGATCCTCGAGCTGTGCCTCGAGGTCGGCGGCACGATCACCGGCGAGCACGGTGTGGGCGTCGAGAAGATCGATTCCATGTGCGTGCAGTTCAAGCCAGCGGAGCTCGAGACCTTTCACCGCGTGAAGCGCGCTTTCGACGAGCGTGGCCTGTTGAATCCCGGGAAGGCGGTGCCGACGCTCACGCGCTGCGCGGAGTACGGCCGCATGCACGTGCACCGCGGACAGGAGAAATTTCCCGACCTTCCCAGATTCTAGTACCGATTACCCATTACTCCGGTCGCGGCCGTCCGGCGTGCAACTCGATCAGGCTCCGGTTGACAAGCCAGTTGCACGCGCTCACAATTTGTCAGCTTGTCTGACAACTTGCAGCCGTGGTCACCCTCAAGTCCGTCGCCCGCCCCCATTGCCTCGCGGACGAGGTGGCGCAGTCGCTGACTGCGCATATCCTCGCCGGTGACTGGAAGCCTGGCGACCGCCTCCCCACCGAAATGGAGCTGGGCGGGCAGTTCGAGGTCAGCCGGGCCGTAGTGCGCGAGGCAATTTCGCGCTTGAAGTCCGAGGGTTATGTCTCGACCCACCAGGGCAAGGGCGCATTTGTGGCGGAAGACCCGGGGCTCGTCGCATTCCGCCTGGATCTGGACGCCGGAACGGGCGCGGCGGCCACCGAGGACCTGCTGGAGCTTCGCACCATCGTCGAGGAGGCGTGCGCCGAGCTCACCGCCCGGCGCCGCACCGCGCGCGACCTGGCGGCCATGCGCCGCGCGCTCAAAGACATGCGTAGCGCCTACCGCGACGGCGGGCTGGGTCTCGAAGCCGACATCCGCTTCCACGAGGCAGTCGCCACCGCTACCCATAATCTGGTGCTCCAGCGCTTCATGCAGTTCGTTGGCCGTCATATTCGCGAGGTGATCCGCATGGCGCGTCTGTCCGTTGCGAGATACGAGGACAAGCTGTCCGAGGTTGACGGCGAGCACGTGGTCATCCTGAAGGCGATCGAGAAGCGCGATCCGAAGGCGGCACGGGCAGCCGCCCGCCTCCACATCGAGAACGGCGCGAAACGCCTCAAGCTGCGAACCAAGACCTAAGCGAAAGAAACCTGGCATTTCCTATGACAATGGCAGTACAACAGATTGCGGTTGATCTGGCGCAACAACACCGGGTCGTGACCACGCTGCGCGCTTTCCTTCCCGAGTCCTCCATCCTGTTCGCTCACGAGGACGTCAAGCCCTACGAATGCGACGGGCTGACCGCCTACCGCCAGGTCCCGATGGTGGTCGCGCTCCCTGAAACGGAGGAGCAGGTCTGCCGCATCCTCAAGACCTGTCACGCGCTCAAGGTGCCCGTGGTCGCACGCGGCGCGGGTACCGGGCTTTCGGGAGGTGCCCTGCCCCTCGGCAATGGCGTGTTGCTGTCGCTCGCGAAATTCAAGCGCATCATCGAAGTCGATGAACGGACGCGCACCGCCCGCGTGCAGCCGGGTGTACGCAATCTCGCGATCTCGGATGCGGTTGCGCCACTCGGGCTCTATTACGCGCCGGACCCCGGAAGCCAGATAGCCTGCAGCATCGGCGGCAACGTCGCCGAGAATTCCGGCGGCATCCACTGCCTCAAGTATGGCCTCACCGTCCACAACATCCTCAAGCTGCGCGTGGCGACCATCGAAGGCAATATCCTGGAGATTGGCGCCGATGCGCTCGACGCTTCTGGCTACGATCTGCTTGCACTGATGACCGGCTCGGAGGGCATGCTGGGCGTGGTTACCGAAGTGACTGTGCGGCTGCTCGCGAAGCCGGAATACGCCCAGGTCGTAATGGCGGCGTTCGATGACATCGAGAAGGCCGGCCAGGCGGTGGCCAATGTCATCGCCGCCGGGATTGTCCCGGCCGGCTTCGAGGTGATGGACCAGGCCGCTACGCGGGCGGTGGAACAACTCGTCAAGTCCGGCTACCGCACGGACGTCGCGGCGGTCCTGCTGTGCGAGGCCGACGGCACGCGCGAGGAGGTCGCCGATGACGTTCGGCGGGTCCGGGACGTAATGGAGAAGAGCGGCGCCGTGCAGACGGACGTCTCCCGCGACGAGGGCCAGCGGCTGCGCTTCTGGGCCGGGCGCATGGCTGCGTTCTCCGCGGCGGGGGCGATCTCACCCGACTACTACTGTATGGATGGCACCATTCCGCGCAAGCGCCTTGGCGAGGTGCTGCGCAAGATCACGCAGCTCGAATCCAAGTACGGCCTCCGCTGCGCCAACGTGTTCCACGCGGGCGACGGCAACCTTCATCCGCTCATCCTCTACGACGCGAACCAGCCGGGCGAGCTCGAGCGCACGGAAGCCTTCGGCGCGGAGATACTCGAACTGTGCCTCGAGGTGGGCGGCACGATCACCGGCGAGCACGGCGTCGGTGTCGAAAAGATCAACTCGATGTGCGTGCAGTTCAAGCCCGCCGAGCTCGAAACCTTCCATCGCGTCAAGCGCGCTTTCGACGAGCACGGGCTGCTCAATCCCGGGAAGGCGGTGCCGACGCTGCACCGGTGCGCGGAATACGGGCGGATGCACGTGCACCGCGGGCAGGAAAGGTTTCCCGATCTGCCACGGTTTTAGTCGAACAGCCAAACGCGCCAAGACCACCTGGGAAATCAACCACGGGGAATTGCACATGGATTACCTGCTCTTCTATGATTATTCCTCAGATTATCTTGAGCGCCGAGGCCAGTTTCGTGCAGCGCACTTGGCACGAGCGTGGGACGCTCAATCAAAGGGACATCTCGTTCTCGCTGGCGCTCTTTCCAATCCCGCCGACGGAGCGGTATTTCATTTCAGAGGAAGCTCTCCCGCCGCCGCAGAAGATTTCGCCAATGCCGACCCATACGTACGGAACGGCTTGGTCACACGTTGGCGAGTCCGCGAGTGGATCACTGTCGTTGGCGAGGCTGCTTCAACACCAATTCGACCCGGCACCGACCAAAAATGACTCTGGTAACGCGCGGTGACTTTGGTGCCCAACCCCGCGCTCGCGTGATGTGGTATGGATTTGAACTCCTCGGCGGCAAATGGATAGCATCATCAAACAGCTGAGCGAGACCATCCGCGAGGCGGCGAAGCAGAAGCGGCCGCTGTGCATCCGCGGCGGCGGGACCAAGGATTTCTACGGCGGACCCGTTCACGGCTACAAGCTCAACACCGGCGACTATCGCGGCATCGTCGCCTACGAGCCGACGGAGCTGGTGATCACCGCGCGCGGTGGCACGCCGATTACCGAAATCGAAGCGGCGCTACGCGAAAAAGGCCAGATGTTCGCGTTCGAGCCGCCACACTACGGAGCGGGAGCGACGTTGGGCGGCTGCATCGCAACCGGTCTCTCCGGCCCTCGCCGCGCATACGCCGGTGCGGCGCGCGATTTCGTGCTGGGCGTGCGCGTGCTCGACGGCAAGGGCGACGACCTGAAGTTCGGCGGCCAGGTCATGAAAAACGTCGCCGGCTACGACGTCTCGCGCCTCATGGCAGGCTCGCTTGGCACGCTTGGGGTGTTGCTCGAGGTTTCGCTCAAGGTGCTCCCGCTGCCGGTCTCCGAAACAACGCTGCATCTCGATTGCACCGAGGCCGAAGCGATCGATCTCATGAACAAGTGGGCCGCGCAACCGCTTCCCATCACAGCGACCGCTTACCGCGATGGCGAGCTCGGCGTGCGTCTGTCCGGTGCGCGCGTCGCTGTGGATGCCGCCGCAAAGAAGATCGGGGGCACGCCGGTAGCCCCGGAACAGGCGGGGCGCTTCTGGACCGGCATCCGCGAGCACGCCGATCCCTTCTTTGCAGGCGATGCGCCATTGTGGCGCCTGTCGGTCAAGTCGACGACGACGCCTCTCGACCTTCCCGGCCAGCAACTCATCGAGTGGGGCGGCGCGCTGCGCTGGCTCAAATCCTCCGGCGACGTGAAAACGATACGCGATGCAGCGGCACGCTCCGGCGGCCATGCCACGCTCTTCCGGGGCGGGGACAAGACGCCCGGTGTGTTCCATCCGTTGCCGCCGGCGCTGATGAAGCTGCACCGCAACCTGAAGCACGCGTTCGATCCCGCGGGAATTCTCAACCCCGGACGGCTGTACGACTTCTAACCGCCAAGCCGCCAAAGTGCATTCAAGAACAAGATCGAAAATTTCCAGGGGCGTTCCCTGTAGCGGCGCACTCCTACTGCCAGAAATTCTGATATTGATGGCTGTTTGGCGTCTTGGCGGTTCAATTCCTGCTTCTCCTGATTTACATGCAGACAAGCCTCGCTGATTTCATCCGCGATACGCCCGAAGGCAGGGAGGCCGACGCGATCCTGCGCAAGTGCACGCACTGCGGCATGTGCACGGCGACCTGCCCGACCTACCAGCTCCTGAGCGACGAGCTCGACGGCCCACGCGGCCGCATCTATCTCATCAAGCAGGTGCTCGAGGGAGCAACGCCGACGGCAAAGACACAGCTCCACCTCGACCGCTGCCTCACGTGCCGCGCGTGCGAGACCACGTGCCCGACGGGCGTGCGCTACGGCCGCCTGGTGGATATCGGCCGGCATCTCGTGGAAGAGCGCGTCGTCCGCGGGCCCGTCGAATCAGCGTGGCGCGCGGCGTTGAACGCGGTGATCTCCCGTTCCGCCCTGTTCGGAACCTTGCTCGGGCTGGGGCAGCTGGCGCGCCCCCTGCTGCCTTCCGCCCTCAAGCGCAAGGTGCCGCCCGCGGCGGCGCCGGCCGGACCGTGGCCTGCCGCCACCCATGCGCGCAGGATGCTTGTGCTCGATGGCTGCGTGCAGCCGAGCCTGTCACCCGCAACGAATGCCGCCGCGGCGCGCGTGCTCGACCGGCTCGGGATCTCGCTCGTGCGCGTTGCGGGCGCCGGCTGCTGCGGTGGGGTGTCGTTTCACCTCAACCTGCAGGACAAAGCGCTCGATGTCATGCGCCGGACGATAGACGCCTGGTGGCCGCACATCGAGCAGGGCGCGGAAGCGATCGTGATCGCGGCCAGCGGCTGCGGCGTGACGGTGAAGGACTACGACCACCTACTCAATCACGACCCCGCCTACGCCGCGAAAGCGAAGCGCGTCTCCGACCTGACCAAAGACATCAGCGAAGTCGTCATTATGGAAAAAGAGAAGCTCAAGCTCCTCATCCCTCATCCTTCAACGGCGGCCTCCGATGCGTCGTCACATGATTCCAGCTCCAGTACGTCGGCCGCCCTGCGCGCCACCGGGGGTCAGATCCCCGCCGAAGTGCGGGGCCCCTCTTCCGCCCCTCGACGCGCTCCCATCCCTCGGCAGCGTGTAGCCTTCCACTCACCGTGTACATTGCAACATGGCTTGAAGTTAAAGGGAGCGGTCGAAAACCTGCTGGTCGATTTAGGCTACGCGCTCAGCCCCGTCCCCGATGCGCATCTTTGCTGCGGCTCGGCTGGTACTTATTCGATTCTTCAACCGGGGCTCTCGCAGCGCCTGCTGGAGAACAAGATCGCAGCCCTGGAGAGCGGCGCGTCCACCGCTATCCTCACCGCCAACATCGGCTGCCAGGCGCACCTGCAGACGGCAACTCGATTGCCCGTACGGCACTGGATCGAGGCGCTGGACGAAAGCCTGTCGCCATTGGGCTCATCAAGCTAATAGTCAAACGCACCCGAGATCGCTTCAGCTGGCCATCTGGGCGACAGGCTTAAATAGGTTGACGCCAATCGCGCGTATGGCCTAATATATTAGGCACTAAATAACTTAGCGCCTAATATTATGGGCATTAAGAAAACCATCCCTACTGAGGCTACCGAGCGCGTCAAAGCGCTTGGCTACCGTGTTCGACTCGCCAGGACTCGCCGCGGCATGTCGATTGCCGAAGTCGCGGCCAAGGCCGGCATCAATCGCAACACCCTCAACGCCCTGGAGCTCGGAAAGCCCGGTGTCGCTCTCGGGGCCTATATCACCGTCCTGTGGGTCCTTGGCCTCGACAAAACGCTGGACACCGTCGCTCACCCCGACGCCGATACTCACGGCAAGACGCTGGAGGCGTCGCGCCGGCCCGCGCGCGTTCGCAAGTCGCAGAAGTCGAAGAACGAATATGACTTCTGAGCGCCAGGCCTACGTGTACGTTCAGTTGCCGGGCACTCTCGACACCGTGCCGGCCGCGCTCCTGAAAGTCGAAAAGCTGCCCGACGCGACATTTGTCGGCCGCTTTCGCTACGGCGACCGCTACCTGGAACGCAAGGATGCGATCGCGTTCGATCCATTCCGGCTCCCGCTCGGCAGCACCGTCCACGAACTCACCAAGCTCAAGGGAATTCCCGGCGCCGTGCGCGACGCCGGTCCGGACGCGTGGGGGCGGCGCGTGATCGAGCACAAGCTGCAACGCAGCCCCGGCGACCTGGAGGAAATCGATTACCTGCTGAATGGACCGCAGGATGGCGCCGGCTACTTGAGCTTCGGCTCCAAAGTGGATCCTCCTGCGCTCAAGCGCCGATACAACCGCACGCATCAACTGGCGGACTTGATCGCCGCCGCGGAGGCGATAGCAGAAGGCAAACGCGTGCCCCTCCACGTTCTCGAGCAACTCGAGCCCGGTACCTCCATGGGCGGCGCCAGGCCCAAGGCCACGATCGAAGACGGAAATCGCCTGTGGCTCGGCAAATTCCCGGAGAAAAGCGACCGCTGCAACCTTCAGCGGGTGGAATACGCAACCCTTGAGCTTGCGCGTCGCTGCGGCATCACCGTCTGCAATGCCCGCCTGCAGGCTGTCGCAGGACAGGACGTACTCATGCTGGAACGCGTTGACCGGGAATACACAGACGGAGGTTATCTCCGGTTCGGGATCGTCAGCGGTCTTACCCTGCTCGACTGTGACGACAGCCATCTGGACCGGGACCGCTGGTCCTATCTGTTGCTCGCGGACCAACTGCGCCGCTGGTCGGAGAATCCCGACGGAGATCGCGTCGAGCTCTATCGGCGCATCGTCTTCAATGCCGCCGTTACCAACAACGACGACCATCCCCGCAACCATGCAGTGCTTCGCACCGACCATGGATGGCGCCTGACGCCGGCGTATGACCTGGTGCCTGCGCCGCTGGTCAGCCTTGAACGCCGGGACCTTGCGATGACCGTCGGGACCTACGGCCGCTCGGCGAGCATCTACAACCTGCTTTCTCAATGCGAGCGATTCGGGCTGACCGCCGAAGCGGCGAGGAAGGAAATCGAGAACATTGTGGCGACCGTCCGCACCTGGCGGGAACAATTCCTCGGCTGCGGCGTGTCCGCGAAGGATGTCGAGTACATAGCCCAGGCATTCCTGCCCGAGTGCTTCTTCTTCGAAAAGCCGCCGGAAGAATAATCGCCCTCGGCCATCCTCACCGCCAACATCGGCTGCCAGGCGCACCTTCAGAGCGCGACTTACCTACCCGTCAGGCACTGGATCGAGGCGCTCGACGATCCTTCCACCCACTGATCCT
>Ga0299906_10003030_pt1 | contig 13872 bp, 8 predicted proteins | sample RVTome_14_FD_200259 | JGI IMG/M metagenome (GOLD analysis project Ga0299906, IMG submission 200259) | Soil microbial communities from uranium-contaminated site in the Upper Colorado River Basin, Wyoming, United States - RVT145D125 (version 2) ... | reverse complement strand
CCGCGCCGTGGCCCCCGCCATCAAGTATCTGGGCGGGCAATACATCAACCGCGACCATGCGGGCGACCCGGAAGGCCGGATGCCGTTCGAGAACGTGCCCAAGGCCGCGCAACGGGAGGCCCTCGACTACATCGTCGCGAGCGTGTTCACGGAACGAGCGGTGGCGATGCCACCGGCCGTGCTCCAGCGGATGGGGGCCAACCGGTGGTTCCACTTTGGGAGCACGACCACGTTCACCGGCCGGCTCGACTACCCCTACCACGAGCAGGTGCTCGGCTTCCAGAACGGCGCCCTTGGACAGCTGCTCAACCCCTTCCGGCTCTCCCGGATCCGGGATGGGGAGACCAAGTACGGGCCGGGCAGCGTGATTACCATCCCCGAGCTGTTCAGCGCGCTCACGTCGGCGATCTGGAGCGAAGCCTCCGCCACGGCGCCTCGGAATATCAGCGCGATCCGTCGCGACCTGCAGCGGGCGCATCTCGATCAGATGACCACGCTCATCGTCCGGCCGGCCGCGCGGACCCCCGCCGACGCCCGCGCGGTCGCCCGCATGCAGCTGCGCGACCTGAACCGCCGCCTCGGCGCAGCCCTTGGCGCGGGCGCCGCGCTCGACGCCTACACCAGGGCTCACCTGGAGGAGTGCCGAGCACGGATCGGCAAGGCGCTGGAGGCGGGGCTGGAGGCGGAGCGGCCGCAGTGAAGTGCGAAGTGCGACATACTTGCCCTGCCCTCTCACGTGCTGATGATGATGCTGTCGTAGTTTCTGAGCGGCAGGTACAGGATCTGGATCAGCTCACCGGGCGTCCAGTGCTCCGCGTACGCCGGCCGAATGGTGGCGGAGACCCGGTGCGTCCGGCCGTCGGCCTCGAACTCATAGCGTACCCGGACGAGCTTCTCGCCGAAGGCGAAGTCCTCCTGCGCCAGCCCGGTGATCCGAGCCACGCCCTGAACGCCCTCCCGGAAGAACGGCGCCGCCCGCCCCCGCAGATTGATGGCTGCACCCCAAAAGACGACCGGCAGGATTCCCAAGGTCACCACCGAGAAGAAGGTGACCGTCAGGAGGTCCACGGCGTTCATCGGCACGGGCGGTTTGATCGTGCCGTTCAACAGCTCCCAGGTGGAGGGACAGACGCGGCGAAAGAGGGTCAACGTCGCTCCAGCCAGCGCGCGGGGCTCGGGGGGGAGGGAGACCGGCACGTCGACCAGACGCTCCGCGACGGCCCCGCCACCCCCGGCGACGACGGCGGTCCCAGCGCCGGCGGGCTCGGCCACCCGGTCCGAACCGGCGGCCGCCTGCATCATGGCCGTGCGGGCCTCTCGCGCCGAGGCATACCGCGCCGAAGGAGCGGCCTCCAGCATGCGGGCGAGCACCCGTCGGAGCGATTCCCCGCAGGGGAGCGCCTCGGGTACCGCTAGCCGGCCCGCGTCGGTCATGAACGCGGGCGGCGGCCGGCCGGTCACGACATGCAGCATCGTGGCGGCCATCGCGTAGAGGTCGCTCGACGGGCCCGCCTGCCCCATGTACTGCTCATAGGGCATGTAGCCGTAGGTCCCGACCACCGTGCTGCCGTCCTCGTCCGCGGCCCGGAAGACGTTCCGCACCGCGCCGAAGTCCACCAGGGCCGGAGAGCCATCCGGGCGCAGAATGATGTTGGCGGGCTTGAGGTCCCGATGGATGACGGGAGGCACCCGGCTGTGCAGGTAGTCCAGCACCCCGAGCAGCTCGAGGAAGATGTGCACCACCTCGTCCCTCGAGAGATGTCTCCGCTCGGCGATCAGGGTCGCGAGCGAGGTACCCTCGACGTACTCCATGACCAGAAAGGCCGCTTCGGCCCCGTCCCACGGCGCACGGAACGAAGCGTGGATGGCCGGGATGGCGTGATGCCTGAGTTCCCGGAGCACGGTCGCCTCCCGCTCGAAGAGCTCGTAGGCCTTCCAGTCCACGCCCTTGCCGCCATGCAGGACCTTGAGAGCCACCGGCCGATCCAGGCGCAGATCGCGCGCGAGCAGCGTGCGCCCGAACGCGCCCTGCCCCAGCCCGCGGATCACTTCATAACGGTCGGAAATCACGGCGCCGGCGGTCATCCGGGTAAGATGATGCGGGAATGCCCTCCCCGCCAATCTCGCCCTCCGCCCTTCAGCACTTCGCACTTCGCACTTCGCACTTCGCACTTAGTACTTCGTACTTCACCCTTCGCCTATTCCACCCTCACCACCCACGCCGTCACCGAGGGCGGAAGTGCCCCTCCGACTGGATCCCTGATCCGGAGCGCGAACGCGGGGCGGCCGACGCCGCTCACCTCATAAAACGCGGTCGAGCCGCCGCGAATGGAGACCTGGTCCAGGAAATCCCCGAAGCCGCGAATCCGGGGCTGCAGCTCCGCGTTCGGCGTGGCCCACACAGCCGCGATGGCGCGCACATTCCAGTTGGCCATCTGAAACGCCGGCGCGTTGTAGCGGTCATCGATGTAGAGCACCGGAGCCCATTCGGCCATCAGGGTTGCCACGCTCCTGCCCAGTACCGCCTCCAGGGCCGCGAAGCCGGGGGCACCCGCGTAGTCGGAAAAGGCGTGGAGGATCTGCTTCTGGTTGTCGGCGCCGGGGAAGTGACGATCGATCGCGTGCTTGATCAGGCTCCAGGGGACTCCGTAGAGCAGACGATTCTGCGACGTACAGGGCCCCGGATTGGCGTTGGTGCTGCCGACCCAGGTGCACAACTCCGGAGCATCCTGGGCATGCCCGCCCTCGAAATCGAATCCGAAATAGCCGAGCCAGTCGCCGACATAGCTGAAGAAGAACCGGGGATCGGCACCGAAGGTGGGATAGGTGACGCCCGGCCCGTAGTTCTGCTCTTCCGGCAGCCCGAGCAACCCCAGGCCTACCAGCTCCTGGGCCGCGGTCGCCAGGCCCTCCGCCATCCAGGACGCCATGAACTGACCGCCGGCGGCCAGCCGCCTCGCGCCCTGGATATTGTGGGCGAACTCGTGGATCATCAACACCGGGAAGTCGTCCGTCAGATCCGCCACCGTATACACCCCAGCCGCAAACTGGCCGGTCGGATCGGGACCACGCAGATAGAAGAACTCGCCCTCGTTGCTCGAAGCGCAGGTGCCCTGCGGCAGGATGTTGCCCTGGCTCACGAAGGCGAGCGGTGGGTTCGGCCCCTTGTTCACCTCGACGGTCACCACGATGACCACCCGCTGGTTCTGGTCCAGATCGCCGACACCCCCGAAGTGCTCTACGTCGGCGTCGTAGATCGGCCCGAAATCGAGCGCCGCCTGGTCGAAGACATCCTGCGCCAGCTTGACGGGGTTCGCCTGATCCTCCATGAAGATCCCGCGCGCGGAGATCTTCCGGACTCTGGCCATGACGGTCACGAAGTTGGTGCAGGCGTTGCCGGCGCCGAAGAGTGGGACCCGGACCGGGAGGACGTCCCCTTCCTGCACGGTCGGGGGAACGCTGGAGGTTTCGCCGGGGGGCGCGGCGAGCGGCCGTGCGCTGCGGGCGGCAGTCTGAAGGACCGGCCGCTGGCGCTCGTATTCCGCCCCGGTGCGGGCGACATGGCGGGTCCAGCGCTCCAGCCGCCTCCGGTCCCTCGCGCTGGGAGAGCCGTTCCAGACTCCCTGGCCGGGCTGGGTCCCCGGCCCCAGGGCCGGCACGCCCGCAACCCCGGCCAGAACCTCACCGGCGACACGAACGCCGGTCAGCAACGTCGCATTGTCCGAGACCGACTGGACTCCGATCACATAGCGCTGGGAACCCGGCGAGGCGTCGAACTGGAGGCAGCGGTCGTCCGGGCTTTGCGCCAGGGCCTGCTCACCCACGGCCAGGTCGAGCAGCACGGCGGGCTCGAGGGGTTGTTCGACCACGTTGCTCGCCTGGGGGCCGACCGTCACCACAACAGAGACCGCGGTGCCCCTGGGCCGGCAAAGGCCGGCGGGCACGATGATGTCGAGCTGGGTCGGGGTGGCCTGAGTGACCTGGGCCGCGACAGCCGCCACCATCACCGTGTTCGCGTCGGCAATCGCGCTGAAGCCCAGGCCCAGGATCGTCGCCGCCTGCCCCTCGACCAGTTGCGCGGGCTGGATTCCCTCGATGGCGAGGGTCCGTGGCACCAGCACCTCCACCGTGGCGCTCCCACTCCTGCCTTCCGAGGTAGCGGTGATGACGGCGGAGCCGGGGGCCAGCCCCGTCACCAGCCCGGTGCTGCTGACCGTCGCCACGGGAGTCGGCGGCGTGCTCCAGGCCACGGGCCTGCTCAGGTTGTTGCCGTCGGCGTCCTTGGGCTGGGCGCTGAGCTGGACGGTGCCGTCGACCAGGATCTGCGGCATCGGCGGGCTCACGGTCACGCTCGCCACGGCGGCCGGCGGTGGCGGCGGAGGGCCCAGCCCGCCGCCGCCATCTCCCGAACAAGCAGCGGCAACCAGCGTCGCGATGAGCGAGATCCGCGCCACGGAATCAGTCGTCTTGCCTGAAAACACCCTGCGTTCGCCTCGTGTAGCTGTGGTTACGCAGGAGACGCGCCACGCACTGGGTCTTCGCACTTCGCACTTCGCACTCCGCACTTCCCACTTCGCACTCCGCACTTCGCACTTGGTGTCAGTCCCGCCAACTCCCCCCCAGCGCCCGATACAGGGCGACGGTCGCGCCGAGGTAGGCCCGCCGGCCGCCCACCAGTCCAAGCTCCGCCCCAAGCAGAGCCCGCTGCGCGTCGAGAACCTCCAGGTAGCTCGAAACGCCGCTCTCATACCGCTGCTGAGCCAGGGCCAGGGCCCGGCGGAGCGCCAGTACCTGGGTTTCCTGCGCCGCGAGCTGATCCCGCCGGAACCGGAGACCCGCGAGCGCGTCGTCGGCCTCGCGCAGCGCGCCGAGGACCGTCTGTTCGTATCCGGCCCGCGCCTGTTCGGCCCGCGCCTGCGCGGCCTCGTGGCGGTGCCCTGGGATCCCGTCGGGGAAGAGCGGAATCGAGATCCCGGCTCGGAGGGTATAGATCTCCGCGCTGGATTCGAAGAGTCCAGTGAAATCGGGCCGCTGGGTCCCGTACTGGCCGGTGAGGCTGAAGCGGGGGAGCCGGTCGCCAAGCGCGACGCCGACCCGGGCTGCGGCGGCCTGCCAGTCGCGCTGGGCCCGCACCACGTCGGGCCGCCGGAGCACCAGCTCGGCCGGCAGCGAGTCCGGAACGGCAACGGCTTGCACGGCGGCGTCGAGCGTCAGGCCGCGCGGGACCGGGCCCGGCTCCTGGCCCAGCAGATGCCGGAGCTGGTTTTCCTTGGCGCCGCGGAGCCGGGCGAGGTCGGCGAGCAGGACCGCGGGAACCGCCAGCTCCGATTCGAACAGCCGGACATCCAGCTCGGAGATCACCCCCTGGGCAAAGCGCTGCCGCGCCAGCTCGAGCGTGGTGCGCCGCGAGGCGAGGGTCTGCTCGGCGATCGTGACGCTCGCGTCCAGCTCGCGCAGCTCCAGGTAGGCGGTGGCGACGTCGCTCACCAGCGAAAGTACCGCCGCGCGCCGGTCCTCGTCGCGACCCAGGTAGTCGAACCGGGCGGCCTGGGACAGGCGTCGCACGCGGCCCCAGAAATCCAGCTCCCAGTTCAGATCCGCGGTAAGCTGCACGGCATCGAAGTTCTGCGGGTCGAACGTGCCGAAGATCACCTGGTTCTTGCTTGCGGCAAGGTTGGCGCTCAGCGCGGGGAACAGGGCCAGGCGTGCGGCGCCCGCCTGGGCGCGATATTCGCGCACCCGCGCGATGGCCGCCTGCACGTCGCGGTTGTTGGCGGCGGCCATGCGCACAAGGGCCACCAGCTGGGTGTCGCGGAGCACCTCAAGCCACGCCAGGTCGCCCTGGGGGTCGAGCCGGATCGGCTGCCGAGACGGCCCCGGCCCGGCAGGCTCGGCCGCCCGGGCCGCGGTGAGGGAATCCAGAAAGGGTCGCACCGAGTCCGTGGTGACGGCGGTCGCCCCACGCGGTGACCCGGGGGGCGGCAGGTTCACGGTGGTGGAAGGGCCGATCGCGCAGCCGACAACCAGGAGGAGGACGGCGGCCGACCCTCCCGTTGGCGTGTGGGGCCACCCTTTCGTCGAAAACATCATCCTGCCCCTTCTGCCGGCAGCTCGGCGCCGGCAGCCGCGCGGCGCCCCCGGCTTGCACGATCGGCGACCCCGCGAATCACGGTGAAGAACAGTGGAATGAAGAAGATCCCGACCAGGGTGGCCAGCAGCATGCCACTGAAGACGCCCGTGCCGATCGAGTGCCGGCTTGCCGCGCCGGCCCCGCTTGCGATCACCAGCGGCGTCACGCCCATGATGAACGCGAACGAGGTCATCAGGATGGGCCGGAGCCGGATCCGGGCGGCCTCCACCGCCGCCTCCCGGATGGTGTGCCCCCGCGCCCGGAGTGCGGAAGCGAATTCGACGATCAGAATCGCGTTCTTGGCCGCCAGACCGATCACGGCCAGAATCCCGACCTGGAAGTACACGTCGAGCGGAAGGCCCCGGAGCCAGGCGCCGATCAGCGCGCCGAACAATCCGAACGGCACGCCAAGGAGCACCGCGAAGGGAATCGCCCAGCTTTCGTACTGCGCCGCGAGCACCAGGAACACCAGAATGAGTCCCAGCACCACCACCAGCGTCGCCCCGCCTTCGGCCGCTCGCTCCTGATAGGACTGGCCGCTGTAGCCGTAGCCGATCCCCTCGGCGGCGAACCGGTCGTCCACCAGCCGCTCCACGGCGTCCAGCATCTCCCCCGAGCTCCGGCCCGGCGCGGGCGCGCCGGTGACCAGCGCCGACATGAACCCGTTGAAGCGGGTGAGCACGCCGGGCCCGCCCCGCATTTCGGTGGTGATCAGGGCCCCAAGCGGCACCATTTCACCGTCCCGGGCCCGCACGTGGAAGCGACCGAGATCCTCCGGCCGCTGCCGGAAGGGCTGGTCGGCCTCGAGCTGGACCCGGTAGGTCCGGCCGTAGAGGTTGAAGTCGTTGATGTACCGGGTGGCGAGCATCGACTGGAGCGTCCCGAAGATCTGCTCCGGCCCGACGCCGCGGGCGTGCGCGGCCTCCCGGTCCAGCTTGACGAAGACCTGCGGCACATCCGCGCGAAAGAGCGAGACCGTTCCCTGAAGCTCGGGCAGGGTGTTGGCTTCCTGCACGAAGCGCTGCACCAGGGCCGCGAACTCCTGCGGGGTGCCGCCGCGCCGCGCCTGGAGGTTCAACTCGAGCCCGCTGGTGGTGCCGAGCCCCGGGATCTCGGGGAAGTTGAAGGCGAAGGCGATCGCCTTCTTGAGCCCGAACAGCCCCCCGTTGACCCGGCCGAGGATCGCGTCGAGCTGCTGGTCCGGGCGCGTGCGCTCGTCCCAGGGCTGAAGGTTGACAAAGAGCGTGGCGCTGTTGGTCTGGGTGCTGAAGGTCAGCAGATCCAGCCCCACCAGGCTCGCGACGTAGCGCACCGAGCTGTCGGCCAGCACCATGTCCTCGATCTGCCGGACCACCTCTTCGGTGCGCTGGATGGAGGACGCGTCGGGCAGCTGCGCCGCCATGACGAAGTACCCCTTGTCCTCTTCCGGAATGAATCCGCTGGGCAGCGCGCGGAACAGCACGGCCATCAGCACCAGCATCACCGCGAACGCGGCCAGGCCCCGCCGGGGCGCGTCGATCATCCTGCCGGCCAGGCCGACGTAGCGGTCCCGCATCCCGTCAAACCGGGTATTGAATCCCCGGAAGAACCTGCCCTGCGATTCGCCCACCGAGTGCTTGAGCAGCGTGGCGCAGAGCGCCGGGGTGAGGGTCAGGGCCACGATGCCGGAGATCGCGATGGCGATCACGATGGTGACGGCGAACTCCCGGTAGAGCGCCCCGGAGATGCCGCCCAGAAAGGCCACCGGCACGAACACCGCGCTGAGCGACAGCACGATCGCCACCAGCGCGCCGGCCACTTGCCGGATGGCGCGGTCCGCCGCGGCGCGGGGCGGCAGGTGCTCCTCGTCCATGATGCGCTCGACGTTCTCGATCACCACGATCGCGTCGTCCACCACGATGCCGATGGCCAGCACCAGCCCGAACATGGTCAGCGTGTTGATGGTGAACCCCAGCGCCTGGAGCCCAAGAAACGTCCCGATGATGCTGACCGGCACCGCCAGCATCGGGATCAGGGTGGCCCGCCAGCTCTGCAGGAACAGGAACACCACCAGCGTGACCAGCAGCATCGCCTCGACGAGAGTCTTCACCACCTCTTCCAGCGACGCGGTGATGAACGGTGTGGTGTCGAACGGCAGGCTCCAGCGCACCCCGGGTGGGAACTCAGCGGACAGCTCGCCGAGCCGCTCGACCAGGACCTGCTTGACGGCGAGGTTGTTCGCCCCGGGCCGCGCGAACGCGAGGATGAAGGTCGTGGGCTGCCCGTTCTGCCGCCCGAACGTGTCATAGCTCAGCGCGCCGAGCCGCACCCGGCCCAGATCCCGCACCCGGACCAGCGAGCCGTCGCTCTGCGCGCGCACGATGATGTCGCCGAACTGGTCGACCTCGGTCAGCCGGCCCGACGTGGTCACCGGCAGCGTGAGCGGGGTGCCGGCCGGGGCCGGTTCCCGTCCCAGCCGGCCCGCCGGACTGGTCGCGTTCTGCTCCCGCACCGCCGCGACGACGTCCTCTACAGTGAGCCCGAGCCGCGCCATCTTGTCCGGGTCCAGGCTCAGCAGCATGGAGAACTCCTGCCCGCCGAAGACCTGAACCGAGGCCACGCCGGGCAGGCGCTTGAGCTCGTCCTCCAGGTAGAGCTTGGCGTAATTGCCCAGCCACGAGGCGTCGTACTGGGGATCGTCGGAACCCAGCGAAGCCACCAGCAGGATGTTGTTGTTCGACTTGCTGACCAGGATCCCGTTGCGACGGGCCTCCTCCGGCAGCTGCGGCTCCGCCAGTTTGACGGCGTTCTGAACCTCGACCGCCGCAAGGTCCTGATCCCGCGTGGCGTCGAAGAACACCGACAGGGTCATCACCCCATCGCCGGAGTTGGCGGACTGGTAGTACAGCAGCCCCTCCAGCCCCGAGAGCTGCTGCTCGATCGGCGCCGCCACGGCCTGCGCCACGTCTTCCGCGGTGGCGCCGGGGTAGGTGGCCGTGACCACGATCGACGGCGGCGTGATGTCCGGGTACATGTTGATCGGCAGCCGTACCATGGCGAAGGCGCCCAGCAGCGCGATCGCGATGGAGATGACGCCCGCCAGGACCGGACGCCGGATGAACAGATAGCGGACCTCGTGGACGGGCTCGGCCATCATGCCGGCCCCTGAGGGGGCCCCGACGGCGCGATCCCGCCGCTGTCAGCCACTGGGACCGGCGCCACCACGCTCCCGGGAAACACCTTCTGGATCCCGTCCACGATCACCCGGTCGCCGGCCTGGAGTCCCCCGGAGACGATCCAGCGATCGCCGCTCCAGCCGGCGGTCTCCAGGTTGCGGGTCTGGACCGAGTCCCCCGGGCCCACCACATAGACCAAGAGCCGACCCATCTGCTGGAGCACCGCGCGCTGCGGCACCGTCAGGACGCTGTCGAGCGTGAGCCCGCGCAACCGCACCCGTACGAATTGACCGGGCAGCAGGGAGCGGTCGGGATTCGGGAACAACGCGCGGAACCCCTGAGTGCCGGTCTCGGGATCCAGCACCGGATCGATGAAGTCCAGCCGGCCCTCGTTCGTCGCCACCGAGCCATCGGTGAGTACAGCCTCGACCCGCGCGCCGCCTCCCGGCGCCAGCATCCGGCTGGTCTCCGGATTGCGACGCCAGGCCAGGAGGTGCTGCGCCGAGGGGCGGAAGGTCACATAGACGGGGTTGGTGACATCGATGCTGGTGAGCACGTCATCGGGGCCGCGCACCCGGGCTCCTACGTCCAGCGCCGCGCGGCCCACCCGTCCCGCCAGTTCGGCGCGGACCACCGTGTCGTCCAGATCCTTCCGGGCGCGGTCCACCACCGCCCTGGCCGACTCGACCGCGGCGCGGGCCTGCTTGGCCTCGGCCTCCGCCGCGTCGAACTCGCGCCGGGCGATCGCGTTGTCGGCGATCAGGGCGGTCATCCGGGCCAGGTTCTGTTCCGCGTTGGCCAGTCGCGCGTCCACCTCCGCGAGGTTCCCCTGGGCGCTGCGCCATGCCGCGTCGTACGTGCGCGGATCGAGCCGGAACAGCACCGCCCCGACATTGACCGCGCCGCCTTCGCGGAAAGGCCGCTCCAGAATGACGCCGCCCACCTGAGCGCGTACCGCGACGCTACGATAGGCTTCGACCTGACCGGCGAACTCCTGGACTTGTTCCACGGTACCCGGCTGCACAGTCAGCACCGCAACCTCGGTGGGTGGCGGGGCCTGCTGGGCGGGCTCGCCGCAGCCGGCGATGCCCAGGACGACAAGCAGCACCGCGGTGCCCTTCGGGAATGACAGCACGAGCTGATTTCTCCTTCGTGAGGTACGCACTGCCGGCGGCGGGTCCGACCGGAGCTGACCTCGGCCGCCGCTCCTTCCCCCCGAGGCCGGGGGAGCTTAATAGTATACCGAATAAACCCCGAACCAAACCAGGAATCCAGGGCGTTCCATACCCGATGGTTCTTTCAACCCTTGTCGTACTGTTCCGCCCATCGACACTTTCAGAACGACTTCACCGCCACTTCAATGGCCCCACGCCACGCTTGATGCGACGCCTACAGAGGGCGTACCCCCTCGCCGCCAGGAGGCTTCATGCGACGCTCATGGTCCTGGCCCTGCCGGGCCCTGCTTTGGGGAGCCGGCATGGGTGCTTGCCAGCCCGCCGACGTACCGGAATCCGCCCCCACGGCGGCGGTCGAGACACTCGCTGCCAATGACGCCCTGATCCTGGCCGCGAGCAGGATTGCCATGCCGCCCGAGGGAATCCTCCCGGAGGATCTGCCCGACGCCAGCTCGCCGGGGGCCGGCTTGCTGCTCCGCTACTGCGCGCAATGTCACCTGGTACCCGCGCCGACCATGCATAGCCAGATGGATTGGCCGGGAGTCGTCCGACGCATGTGGCTGCGCATGGATCACCTGCCTCCCCAATTCGGGATTCAGGTACCCGACCTGGCGGACCGGGTCGCGATCCTGACGTATCTGACTTCGCACGCACTGGAGGTCAGTGAAGCCACCCTTCCCGACCGGCCCGGTCGGGAGGAGTTTGTGATGACCTGCAGCCAGTGCCACGCCCTCCCCAGCCCGACCCTCCACTCTGCGCAGGACTGGATCGCCGTGTTTCAGCGGATGGAGCGGAATATGGAGCGGATGCGGGTGCAGCAGCCCTCACGCACCCAGGTCGACGCAATCCTGAGTTATCTGGGGGGCGTCTCCGGCGGCTGACCGTCTTCCCACCTGCCGTGTCCTGCCAGATCGGCAGGAAACACCGGTACGGCGGTTGCCTTACCCGACGGGAGAGACGAAGCAGCTCGGTCGTCCCCGCGAGGGGCGGCTCCCCCGCCTCAGCCTCACCGGCCAGTACCGGACCCGGCGGCCCGATTTCACTAGACCCTTCGAATCCACCTCATGGACGGGCTCGGGCATCATGCCGGCCCCTGAGGGGGCGCCGAGGGCGCGGGCTTGACGCTGTCAGCCACCGGGACCGGCGCCACCTCGCTTCCGGGAAACACCTTCTGGATTCCGTCCACGATCACCCGGTCGCCGGCCTGGAGTCCCCGGGAGACGATCCAGCGGTCCCCGCTCCAGCCGGCGGTCTCCAGGTTGCGGGCATGGACCGAGTCCCCGGGCCCACCAGATAGACCAGCAGCCGCCCCATCTGCTGGAGCACCGCGCGCTGTGGCACCGTCAGGACGCTGTCGAGCGTCATCCCGCGCAACCGCACCCGGACGAACTGGCCGGGCAGCAGGGAGCGGTCCGGATTCCGGAACAACGCGCGGAACCCCTGGGTGCCGGTCTCGGGATCCAGCACCGGATCGATGAAGTCCAGCCGGCCCTCGTTGGGGGCAACCGAGCCATCGGTGAGGACAGCCTCGACCCGCGCGCCGCCTCCGGGTGCCAGCATCCGGCTGGTCTCCGGATTGCGGCGCCAGGCCAGGAGCTGCTGCGCCGAGGGACGGAAGTTCACGTACACCGGGTTGGTGACATCGATGCTGGTGAGCACGTCATCGGGGCCGCGCACCCGGGCTCCAACGTCCAGCGCGGCGCGGCCTACCCGTCCCGCCAGCTCGGCCCGGACCACCGTGTCGTCCAGATCCTTCCGGGCGCGGTCAGAGCTGCTGAACTCCAGGCTCGTAGGTGGCCAAGGGTGCGCGGGGTCACGCTTCTGTCGGAACACGCAGGTCTGACCGGTAATGAGCTATTGCGCTCGCCGCATTGGCTAGTACCATGGGATTGCTTGGTGTAGTGCGCTGCTGCCCGGGGCACGACCTCGTCCGGGCACCGAGCGACCCATCAGGCCATCTTGCTGCAGGGCATGAGCGTGATCCGTTCCCTAGATCCGACAGGATACGCGGCCGACGCGGCCACCCGGTCAGCCGTTCTCCAAATAACGTCCCGTCTCTTCTCGAGGTGGTGCCGCTACCTCGCTTTCGTGCTGCACACAGGCTTCGTCGCCCTTGGGACCTCCGGTTGCCTAGTCGGATCCGCAGATACGGCCTCCGGCTCCCTTGATCTCAATGAGCGCTGGCGCGTGGTGGTACCTGAGGAGTTCGAGCTTGCGGGAGTAGCTGGGACCGCGGAAACCCTCATGGTCTGGTCACGCGCCGAACCCTACGTTGCCTTGGGCAGTGCAACTAGTGGACTGTCTCTCAAGCCGCGCTAGTACGGATGCGGCGCTTGGGATTGGAGTAGACCCAGCGAAAGGGCCGACAGGTCTTGTTGTGGAGTCGGATGTACTGCATCAGCTTGCGGCGCAGGTCGGCGGTCGAGGTGAAGATGCCGCGGGCGATGCAGTCGCGCTCGATCTTGGCGAACCAGAGCTCGACTTGGTTGAGCCACGAGCTGTAAGTCGGGGTGTAGTGGATCGTGACGCGGGGATGCACCGCGCACCACTGCCGGACCGCGAGTGTCTTATGGGCGGAGAGATTGTCGCAGATGATATGGATTTCGCGGCGCTTGGGTTGCGTGGCGAGCACCTGATCGAGGAACGCTACAAACGCCGCACTCGTGTGGCGCGGCACCGTCTGCCCCTCCACGTGACCGGTGCCGACCTCGAGCGCCGCGTAGAGCGAGAGCGTGCCGTGCCGGACGTACTCGAAGCCATGCCGTTCGGCGCGCCCGGGCGACAAGGGCAGCACCGGATCCAGCCGATCCAAGGCTTGAATCGCCGTCTTCTCGTCCACGCAGAAGACGGCCGCATGCGCCGGCGGGTGCAGGTACAGGCCCAGGATATCGGCCGCCTTGCGCTCGAAGTCGGGATCGTTGCTGGCGACGAAGTGCTCCAATCGGTGGGGCTGCAAGCCCGCACGGGCCCAGACGCGCTGCACCGTCGCGGGGCTCACGCCCACCCGGGCGGCCATGCGGCGCACCGACCACTGGGTGAGCGGCCGCGGGGGCGGCTGCTGGGTCAGCGCGAGAATCCGAGCCTCCACGGCCGGCGCCAGCCGATCCGGGCGGCCACTGCGCGGCGCGTCTCGGAGTCCCGCGATGCCGCGCTCCAGGAAGCGGTGCTTCCAGCGACTGATGCTGGTGGCGGCCACGCCCCAGCGCGCGGTCAGCTTCGTGTAACTGGCGCCATCGGCCAGGGCCAGGATCAGGCGCGCGCGCTGCACCAGGCCAGCCGGCGTCCGGGTCGAGCGCGTGATGGCGTGCAACTCCGCCCGCACCGGGGCGGCGAGGACCAGCGGGACGGTAGTAGGCATGGGCCAAGATACGACACGATCGCTACTAGCGCAACTTCAGATACGATCCACTAG
>Ga0299906_10003029_pt1 | contig 13876 bp, 13 predicted proteins | sample RVTome_14_FD_200259 | JGI IMG/M metagenome (GOLD analysis project Ga0299906, IMG submission 200259) | Soil microbial communities from uranium-contaminated site in the Upper Colorado River Basin, Wyoming, United States - RVT145D125 (version 2) ... | reverse complement strand
GCTCGAACTCGTAGCGGTTCCTGCCGGAGCGGATCGCCGCGAAGCGCAGGACGGTATCGACCATATCGGCGAGCCGCCGGCTCTCCCGGTTGATGGACAGTCCGTAGCGTGCGGCCTGCCCGGGGTTCTGGACGACCCCGTCCGCGAGGTTCTGACTGAGCGACGAAATGCCGGCTATGGGCGTCCGCAATTCATGGGAGACCCCGGCGACGAACTCCATCTGCCGCCCGGCCAGCCACTCCGCCCGCCTCTTCGCCACGGCCAGGAACACGAGGCTGATGCCGAGCACGACGACGACGCCGAAGCTCAGCGATATGTTCCGGACCCGGTACTCGCCGACGAACGCGTCCAGAGAACCGGCGCGATGGCTCGCCGCGACGTACCAGGGGGGACCATCGTCGTCGAGGTCCTCGCGGATATCGGGCGACGCCATGCTGGCCGGATCCGCTCCGGGGTTCGAGGCGTAGATGACGTTGTCCGCGCCGTCGAGGAGCCACACGTCGAACTCCCGCTCTTCCCCGGTGCCGAAGTACTCCTCGACGGCGAACGGAAGGACCTGCTCCTCGAGCACGTCGCGGCTGAGGAGGGCGACCGCCCAGCTCGGCGGCCAGCGTTCTTCCTGCGCGACGGCAAACGCCAGCCGATCCTCGTCCACGAGAGCCATGACATTGCCGTCCTGCCGGAACCTGCGGCGGCCAGCGCCGGCGAGTTCCCGAAGAGGAGTCTCGAGGCTCCGGAGGGAGTCCGTCCAGGCGAGTTCCTGGAAGCCGCCCTCGTCCATCCCGAGACGCCGCAGGCGGAGCCGGCCGTCGTCCTGGTCGACCCACAGGACATCGGAGACGAGTTCCGGGAAATCGTTCGATCTCGCCCAGTCTTCGAATTCCTCGAGCAGCTCTTCTTCGACGTCGCGGGAGCGGCCGACGTCGAGAGTGGATCGGATCCGACCGAACGCGCGATCCAGATCGTCCGCGAGCCCGTCGGCCAGGACTTCGAGGGTGCGGCTCATCTGCTGGCGCTCGAACTGGCTGAGCGCGCCGACCCACCGGTACTGCAGCGCAGCGAGCGCCAGGAGCAGAAGGGCTGTCAGCCCGACAAGGAGCGCCGTTCGATGGACCTTCCAGATAGTCACGGTTCGACCTGCCGAGTGCGGGAATGACAGACAGCTTAACAAATTAAGGATTGTTGACGCGCGAAGCCGCGGCAAAATCCTGGGTTGAAACAGCTTATCAGTCCGGCGGCCCCCCGAATGTAACAGCCGCGTAACAGATGGCTTGTTATAGGCGGCTGTCTCGCCGAGGCGCTGTAGCCTGGAGGATCACGGTTGCGGAAAGCGACAGGACGTCGTGCTCATGGGGACAGCCATAATCAGTCTTGACGGCGACAGCAAGGAGTGAGCTCGTTCCCCACCCTCTTTGACGCGCCGATTTCCTCAGGCTTCCGAACGGTCCGTGGGTTCCCGGCCGGCCTGCCTCGGCTTCAACCCGTCGTCTTCGCCCGCGGAGTATCCTCGACGCCCGTCCGGTACTTCGGCCTGAGGCTGGGGACGATCATCGGCACGGTGCGCCGGTAGTTCTCGTAGTGACTGCCGTGAAACCGGACCAGATCCTTCTCCTCGAACCGGATCGCGACCAGGATGTAGGCCGTCGTGGCGATGGCGAACAGCAGATGCGCGCCCGTCATCGTCGGCGTCACCCAGAACGTGATCAGCCATCCGACGTAGAGCGGATGCCGCACGTGTCGGTACGGGCCCGGCGTACGGAACGGGAGCGGCTCGTAGTTCCCGCCCTTCAGGTGCACCCACACCTGCCGCAACCCGAACAGGTCGAAGTGGTTGATCAGAAAGGTTGAAACCAGAACGATCCCGATGCCGCCAAGGTAGACCGCCGAGAGCGCCACGCGCAGGGTCGTATCCTGAACATCCCAGAGCACGCCGCCCATCGGGCGCCACTGCCAGAAGAGCAGGATCAACGCCAGGCTGGACATCAGGACATACGTGCTGCGCTCGGCCGCCTCGGGAACGAGGCGGGTCAGGGCTCGCTTGAAGGACTGCCGCGCCATCAGGCTGTGCTGCACGGCGAAGATACCCAGGAGGAGCGCATCGACGATCAGCGCCGTTCCGAACGGGCCCTGCGGACCCGAGTCCATGGTCTTGGGAACGACCCAGTTTCCTATGAAACCGATCGCGTACAGGAAAGTCGCGAAGAAGACCAGGTAGCACGCCAACCCGTACGCAAACACGACGACTCTTCCAAACACGGGCATCTCCTCTTGTGCATCGCCAATCCGGACCTGCGCGCCCCGGAAAACTCCCGGATCTCTCAGCCCCGGACGTACCGGTTGAACCAGGCGATCGTACGTTCCATCGCCAGTCTCGAGGCTTCTTCGTTATAGCGCTGCGGCGTGGCGTCGTTGTTGAAACCGTGGCCGGCGCCGGGATAGACGTAGCCTTCGTGCGTCACGCCGGCCGCGGTCAGGGCCGCGTCGTAGGCGGGCCAGGCCTGGACCAGCCGCGCGTCGGTCTCTCCGTGGTGGACCAGAACGGCGGCCCGTATTCGCATGACCTCCGCCGGATCCGCGGGCGCTCCACCGTAGAAGGGGGCCGCCGCCGCGAGGTCCTCTCCGAGCCGCACGGCCAGGGTGTTCGAGATGCCGCCGCCGTAACAGAAGCCTGTGACACCGATCCGGCCCGTCGAGTCCGGACGGTTCTTGAGCCAGAGCGCCGCGGCGACGAAGTCTTCGGTCATCCTGGCGCCGTCGACCATGCGGAACAGCTCCCCGCCGCGCTCGTCGTCGCCCGGATAGCCGCCGACCGAGGTCAGCCCGTCGGGAGCGAACGCCATGAAATCGGCGAGGGCGATGCGCCGGGCGATGTCTTCGATGTGGGGGTTGAGGCCCCGGTTCTCGTGCACGACCAGGATGCCGGGCAGATCGCCGGTCGCGCCGGCCGGCCGGGCGAAGTATCCCCGGATCTCCCCGTTGCCATCGGGAGAAGGCACCGTCATGTATTCGGTCCGGAGACGCGCGTCGTCCGGGCGCACCTGCTGTCCCAGGGCGTAGTTGGGCATCAGGCCTTTCAGGATCGCGGCGGTCGTGAGACCTCCCACCGCGAACTTTCCGATCCCTTCCATGAAGTCGCGGCGGCTCATCCCGCCGTGTATGTAGACGTTGTATAGATCGATCAGGCGTTTCGGAAGTTTCTCGGCCATGGGTCAGACTCCTTTGATTAGTGCTTAGTTATAGTCCGTTTTCCCTCCGCGGGCAAAGGAATCCGGTGGGGAGAAAGTCCTGTTTGGAGAAGCGCCACGCTTTGTGGAATACTGCGTCGCGCCTCGGGCTGCAAGAGTCGATGGGTAATCCGTTGCTGAGACCCGCCGAGTGGATCAATCTCGTTTTCTTCCTTTCGATCATCGGGATTGTCGTCGTTCTTCACCGCGGCCGGGTCCGGGGCGCTCTCGCGTTCGGTGCGGCGGGAGTGTTCGCGACGCTGGGCGGAACGTTTTCCGCGGCGCTCCTGCCTTACGACTGGAGCGCCATGCTGCGGGACTGGCTCCCGGTGCCGCTCGTGCCTCTCGCCTACCAACAGGCGGGCTCGCTGTACACGCGTCCGAATCTGAAGTTGCAGAACCGGCTGCAGCGGATCGACGACTTCTTCGCCAGGCGGTTCCGGGCTCTGGCGCCTGCCGTGCGGTCGCTCCACGTCACGCGATACCTCGAAGGCGCGTACCTGCTGGCCTACCCGCTCGTGCCTTTGGGGCTGGCGTCGCTGTGCTTTTCGGATCTCGACGTTCCGGCGGATGATTTCTGGTCTGTCGTCCTGCCTTCGACGTATCTCTGTTACGTGATGCTGCCATTCGCCCCGACGCTTCCGCCCCGGCTCAACGGCGGTTCGGGTTCCGACCTCTTCTTCGCCGGGCCGCGAGCGAGAACCGAAGGGCGCCGGATGAACGTGTGGATTCTCGACCGTCTGGGAATCGGGGCCAACACGTTTCCGAGCGGTCACGTCGCGGCGACGACGGCGGCCTCGCTCGTCGTGCTGGAGCACCGGCCAATCCTCGGCGCCGTCTTTCTGTGGGTCTCGGCGAGCATCGCCGTCAGCGTCGTCATTCGCAGGTACCATTACCTGACCGACGCCGTGCTGGCGGTGGCGATGGTGCTCGTGGTCTGGTGGGCGGTCGGCTGATTCCGTTCATGCGGTCGGCGCCGGCGAGACGCGCGGACAGGTTTCGAGCCGGTCCCACAGCCGATCGATCCCTGCCTGAACCTCTTCGGCATCCGGAATCTCGCTCTCCGGGTCCGGGCGGAACCCGGCTACGCGCCTCGAGACTCGGCCAGGTACAGGGCAGCGAAGAGGCCGAAGGAGTCGGCGCGGCATGCTGCGCGGGCCACTGGTCCATCGGTCGTCGGTGATCACACGAATGACGGTCTCGATCGTTCGGCCTGACTACTCCCTCCGCGGTCAGTCGTCATCCCGGTCGTCGCGGTCATCCCGGTCGCGGCGGTCATCCCGCCTGCCGCGGCCATCCGATGTATCGCCGACCGGCTCCGAAATGCCGACATCGACTACGAGCCCCGGCCCGAGGACCGGGATCGGAGTGAGCGTTGTGACGGTTCCTGCAATGGGGACGGATACGGCGGCGGCACCGCGCCCGGCAAGCACGGCGGCCGCGACAGCACCAGCCGCTCCGGCACTGACGGCCAGCCACTTCCATCCGAAAGTGCGCACTCTGGGCCGTTGCAGGGGGGACGGTGGTGGGGGCGGCGGTTCGGGCAGCGCATCGAGGCGAATGATGCGCTGGGAATAGCCCAGGGTCGCCGTTTGCTCGCGCACGGTCGGACGCAGGTCGGGCAACTCGGGCTGGGGCCGGTGCCCGGAGTCTTCCTCCGTGGCGTCCGACCGACCCAGCACCCCGTTCGGCAGATTCACGATGAATGCATCGCTCGCAGTGCTCTGAATCTTGCCGCGCGCGATGGCAAACGACGATCGGCTCTCTCGGTCGTCAACAGAAACCAGTTCGTCGCCGACCCGCACGATCCTGGCATCGACCGTCCCGGACAGAACGGGCACTTCGACCTGATTCACTTCGACATTGGTTTGCGCCAGCTGCGGGCTGCTCGCAAGCAGCAGAAGCGCCGCGAGCAAAGGAAGTGTGCTCTTCATGTTGTATTTCCCCTGTGCTCCTGATGTCTGGTGTCCTGACCTCGTCCCCGATACTCTTCGACGCGCTGATTTCCCCGGGCTTCCGAACTGTCCGTCCGTTCCCGCCTCCGCAAAGGAACGCGGTCGTGGCGCGGGCCATTCCCGCGGGAACGAGTCTGGCGCATCCCGGTCCCGCAGGTGACCTCGTAAAACTCCTGGATCTCTCAGCCCGGACGTACCGGTTGAACCAGGCGGTCGTGCGCTGGCCAACACGTTTCCGAGCGGTCGCGTCGCGGCGACGACGGCGGCCTCGCCCGTCGTGCTGGAGCACGGCCCAATCCTCGGCGCCGTCTTTCTGTGGGTCTCGGCGGGCATCGCCGTCAGCGTCGTCATTCGCAGGTACCATTTCCTGACCGACGCCGTGCTGGCGGTGGCGATGGTGCTCGTGGTCGGGTGGACGGTCTGGCGGTAGAGCCTCACGCTGTCGTCACCAGAAACAGCGTATAGCCAATGAAAGTTGCCAGCAGCAGGGCTCCGTCCAGACGGCTGATCCGTCCTGGTCCGCGGAAGCCGTAGCAGACGACGAACAGTCCGAGCGTGAGGAAGGCCATAACGGGCAGGTCGCGCGACAAAACCTCCCCTCCGGTCCCGAGCTCGCGGATAGCACCCGCAATGCCGACGACGGCCAGTGTATTGAACAGATTCGATCCGAGGATGTTTCCCAGCGCGAGATCGTCCTCGCCCTTTCGGGCGGCCAGAATCGATGATGCCAGCTCGGGGAGGGAAGTTCCGACCGCGACGACCGTGAGCCCGATAATCAGGTCACTCACGCCCAGACCGCCGGCGATCTCGACCGCGCTCCATACCAGCAACCGGGAGCTCAGAATGAGCAGCAAGAGCCCGATCACCAGCCGGAAGGTCGCCCGGCCGGCCGGGCTACGGTGCGCCCGCAGGGTCTCTTCGACTTCCGTGCCCAGCGCGTCGGATCGACGCGCGAGTCCCTCCCGAATGGTCCAGGCCATGAGACCGGCAAAGGCCAGGAGCAGAACCCATGCGTCGAACCGGGTCAGCGTTCCGTCCCACAGCAATCCGATCGTGAGCGCTGTAGCCGCTGTAAGGAGGGGTAGTTCTTGCTTCAGCACGCGGGAGTGCACGGTGATCGGCCGCACCAACGCGCAGAGTCCAAGAATCAGAGCGATGTTGGCGATGTTCGAGCCATAGGCATTGCCGAGCGCGATGCCGGCGTTCCCGCCGGAAGCGGCGAAAGCGGAAACCGTCATTTCAGGCGCCGACGTTCCGAAGCCAACGAGGACCATGCCGATCAGCAGCGGGGGAATCCCGAAGCGCTGCGCAACCGCGGCCGCACCGTCGATGAAGCGGCCGGCGCTCCAGACGAGCAAGGCCAGGCTGAAGACGGCGGCGAGAACGGGCAGCGTCATCCGTTAGCGCACAGCGCTGTAGAGGCCCCGGTCGTACGTGTTCCCCGAACCCCGGGGAACCTCGATCACGACCGGACACCGTTCGGCCAGGAGAGCTTCATCGACTGCAACGTCGTGCCAGAGGTGCATGGTCCCAACCGGTCTTTACCGTGCGAATCTCGCTTCGAATGCCGCGTTCCCGGCGCCCTTTTTCAGCAGGTACCCGGTCCAAAAACCTCTCCAGCCCACACCCGGTCGAACGGCACGCCGGAGACGCGATTGGCGGTCCGGACCGACTCGGCATCCGGCGCCTCGTAGACGCAGATCATCCGGGTCTTGTCTGCCGAGAAGTAGCTGGCGACGAAGCGCACGCCGTGCTTTTCGAGGCACCAGGCGGCCTGGTCCTCGAGCGCCTGCACGGCCTCGAACTCGAAGGCTCCAGCGCAACGCCCCCCTGGGATCGTCGGTCACGTCCCAGAACAGAGCGCGCAGCCGGTCCCGCCGGTGCGGGCGCCCGGTCAGGATCAGGTAGGCCAGCAGGGCGCGTGTCTTCTTCGATTGGGGGAGGTCGAAGGCGCGGTCTTCGCGGGAGAACCCGAGCTCGCCCAGCAGACGAAACGTCGGCATGCCCCGTAGTTTAGCGCTTTCGTCACGTTCACACGAGATCACTTCGAAATCCAACGGTTCCTCCAACGGTTTTTCACACGCCGGCCCCCGATGATGAGGTTGTGACCCTTCGGACAGAGCCCTATTTCCCTTCGGCCCGTGACATCGGGTGTTTCCGGAGAAGGAAATAGGGCTCTGTCCCGAATTCCGACCAGGCGACGGAAAAGCTTTGATCGCGGAGTGGAGTCCGGTAGAATACCCGGACACTCATAGGAGGAACCGATGGGCCCTATCCGCGTGTTCCGCCAGATCGTTCTCCGTGTCCCCAGGCAAGGCTTTTCTGCCCTGGACGTCCGCTCTGCCGCAGTGATTCTCCCTCTGTCTGACGAGCAGCACTCATGCGATCGCGGACCGGTCGGAACTGCCGCCGCGGCAGCGCTTTCCGGTCCTGATCTTTAAATCGTCCGAAACGAAGGAGGTCGGAGATGAGTGGTCTGCTTGTATCGTTACTCGTGATCGAGCTGGGCCTGAGCCTGGCGGGATTGGGCGCGTTCGTCTATCGCAGGCGCCTCGAGTTCAGGGAAGAGAACACGCTGATACTCAACCCGTCCGAGGCGCACCTGCTGGCCGGCCAGGACGGGATTCACGCGCGCATCCGGCAACTGGATTCGCTGCTCTGGTATGTCGGCATCGGCTGGTTCGTGTTCGGCATCGCTCTTTTCGGGGTCTGGCTGGCCGAGGGTGTCGGGTTGATTTAGGAACTCACCGGGAGGGAAGCGCATGAGCGTCATGAGAATAGCGCGAAGGCCGCCGGTTACGATCTCCGTTGGCGCGACTGTCGCGGATGGCATTCGCACCATGAGGGACAGGCGTGCCGGTGTTCTGCTGGTGACCGACGGAGGGCGTCTCATGGGGACGTTCACGGAGCGCGACGTCAGGGAGCGCGTCGTTCTCGGGAAGAGAGATCCCGAGACGACATCGATACACGAGGTGATGACGGCGCCGGTATGGACCATCGGACCCGATCAGACCGTCGACGACGCCCTGGGCCTGATGCTCGAACACCGGATCCGGCATCTTCCCGTCGTCGAGGACGGAAGAGTCGAAGGTGTCGTATCGCTCCGGTACATGCTTCGTGACAAAGCCGAGGGCCTCGTCGCGCGCCTCGATTCGCTCTCCGCCTATCTGTCGGCGGACGGCATCGGGGGCTGAGCGGCGGTCCGTGGATCGGCTAACGAGTCTTCTGCGTGGACGAGGTGATACGCCAGCTGTAGATCCCTGGCGCGGGATCAGGATCTAGGTCACGGCGAGCCCCCGAACTGAGCCTCGGCCAGCATCCCGGGCCGCACGAGGCCGCCTGCGTTCGGAATTCCGACCTTGACCCCGAACGTTCGGCTGGCGGCATCGACCGTCGGGTTCACGTAGATCACTGTCCCGCTCAAGTGACCGCGCGTCCCCATCCATTCGGCCTCGATCCGAACGGGAATCCTCTGATCGGGCCGCACGTTCTGGACATAGCTGCTGGGTAGCAGCAGCTCGACGTAGAGATCTTCCAGCGCGACGATCTCGGCGACCGGCGTATCCATCGGCCTGAGGCTTTCGCCCTGGTTGATATAGATTTCGGTGACGGTTCCGGTGAACGGAGCGAGCAACTGCGTGTCCCGGAGCTCCTGCTGTCTCAGACGAAGCTCCGCCTCGGCCTGACCGAGCTCGGCCATCTGTGCGCTGAGGCTGGCTCCGAGCCGAAGGACCTGGTCTTCGATGTCTTCGAGTTCCTTTCGCGGGAGCGCGGCTCCGGCGATCTTCAGCCTTTCGAGCTCCCTTTCGGCGTTGGCCAGAACGATAGTAGTTTCTTCGGCCAGCGCCTGGGCCCGATCAAGGCCCGAGCCGGCCAGGTCGACGGTGATTTGCTGGCGCTCGTTCCTCAGTTCCACAAGTACCTGGCCCTGCTGGACCTGGTCGCCCTCCCTGACGGCGATGTGCTGGACGATGCCGGCGAACTCGCTGTGAACCACGACCTCTCCTTCCGCCCGAACGACCCCAGTGACCGCGAGCTGCGCCCCGAGAGCGGCCAGATTCGTGCCGAATGTAAGGCAGATGAGCCATGTCAGTCTCATACCGGTGTGCATTATCTCTCCCTGTCCGTTTCTGGCCGCCCCCGGTCTATTCGAAGACATAGCGCGGTGGCCGCTCCAGTTCAATGTTGTATCTCTCGAGGGAACTCGCATCCGCCAGCCGGACCCGGCTCAGGCCGACGTTGAAATCCATCACGGCCCGCAGCTCGGTCGTCCTGGCGACGTCCAGCTCGTCCAGGACCTGAAGCACATCGTAGCTGGACGCCAGGCCGGCCTCCAACTGGCTGCGCATCCCCTCGAGCTGATCCTCGAGAAACGTGATGGTTTCCCGGGCAGCGTCGACTCGCTTCTCTGCGGTTTGGGTTTCGCGAATCGCGTTTCGGATCTCTTCCTGGATCTGGTCGTAGATGGCCCGAATCCGCGTGTCGGTTTCAAGCAACTGAAGGCGGGCCGACGCGTACCGGGCATCAGCGGTCCTGTTGTGTAACGGGATTTCGAAGCTCAGCTCGACGGACCAGCCCTCGAACGGGTTCCTGGAAAAGAGGCTCGTCACGGCCTCGAGCGATCCTGTCCGGTCGGCGAAGACCGTGTCTCCGACCTGGGCGCCGACGGGAACGCAGACGGGCGAGGTCGGATCCAGACATGTCGCGTTCGGCCGTCCCGAAAGGCCCGACAGCGTGTACTGAAGAGCCAGATCGAGCCGCGGCAGCGTTTGATTGGAGGCGAAATTGAGCTCGATCTCCCTCTGCTCGCGCTCCGTCTCGAGACTCCGGATCTCCGGTCTCACCTGAAGGGCTGTCTGGAGGCTGGCCCGTTCGTCGATGTCGGCCGGCTCCAGCGCGGGCTCGTCGGTCGGCGTCAGATTGGTCGTCGCGAGGTCCAGCCACAGCAGGCTCTTGAGGCGGTCCTCGAATCTCTCGACCTCGCTCTCGGCCGTAATGACCTCCTGTTCGCGTCCGGCGACGCCGGCGTTTGCCTGAAGAACGCTCACGGCAGCGACCCGGCCTGCCTGGAACAGTTCTTCGTTCTGCACCAGCAGCTCCTCGGCAACTTCCAGGCTTCGGCGCTTTCCGTCCAGGTCCTGGCGCAGAAAGGCCAGCGCCCAGTACATCTCCTCGACCTGCTGAATGAGCTGCGTCACGGTTCGGAACAGGTTGTTCTCCGCGATCTCGCCCTCCTTCTCGGCCACGCGGAGGCCCGTTGTGCTGACTTCCCTCCCGAAGTCGCGCAGCAATGACTGAGCGAAACCGAACGTGAGGTTGGCGCCGAACTGCGGGCTGAGCGTCTGGACGTTCGACGTCGACTCGAGCCAGTTGTAGTCCATGGCCAGGCTCAGGCTGCCGCCCGCATACGTTCGGGCCTGGATTCCGACGTTCAGGGATTTCTCCGAATCCACGTAGACGCCGGTCGGGAAAAACCGGCTGGCGACAACGTTATCCCGGCGGGCGACCCGATCTCCGAGGGTAATCACGGGATCGTAGTTTCCCCGCTGTTCTTCGGCCTGCTGCCGGGTCAGCTCGAGACGGACCTTCTCGACCATCAGGATCGGATTCCCCTCCAGAGCCAGTTCGATCGCATTGCGGAGCGTCAGGGGGAGGTCGCCATTCGTGGAGGACTTCCGCAACAGGACCCGTTCGACGTTTCCGGTGCTGCCCGTTCCCATGATCGGAGGATCCTGTCCGGCGGCGGTGTCGACGAAGGTTAACGGGCTGAGAGCCAGTAAGACCCCCGTCAGGAATGCTCTTGTCACCATTCTTCCTCCTTGCAACCAGGTTCTGGCCTCACGCGTCACGCTGGAACGAGGGTTTCCGACAGTGCGTCTCCCGTAGCGAGCGGCAACGCCGTCCTTCACTCGGACCTGCCGGGGGCGGATTCCGTACCTGCGAGGCCGCGGAGAACCAGAACTTCCATCCAGGCCGATCCCCACTGGAGCTGCCGCATCGCATCGCGCAGCTCCTCTTCGGGCCGCGGAGCAGCATCGAGCACCACGACACCCCGCAATTGGCCCCGGACCTGGACCGGATAGGCGATGTCGTAGCGGACCAGAGCCGTGCCGTTGGCGGGTGCCTCGCGTTTGATCACCAGCCCCCCGGCGCTCGGCCAGCGCCCGCTCGGCGACGTCGGAGAGATGTTTCAGATTCTGGCTTTCAGGAAACGTGGCAGCGACCCTGAACGGTCGATCCTCGTCCGGGGCCCCGAGCAGGACGCCGCCGCCGGCGACACCTGTGATGAGCCGGCACTGGAGGGCAAGCCAGGTGCTGCAGAGCGCCTTCTCAGAAGCGCTGTTGCCGAACTGCCGCCACAGCGTTTCCTCGGTCTGGACAGCGGCGCTGCCCTGGGTTGCGGAACTCATGAATCCACTCCTGATGCAGGATACTGCCCGGCGCCATCGAGGTTGAGAGTGCAAGTATTACGCAATCCGGGCCAAATCGAACACCGGCGACACGGTCTCCGCGCTCGGAATGCGCACGCAATACTACCAAGATGCGGGTAATCAGGGAATAGCGCTAACGGGTACCGCAGTTCCGTGCGCCCGAATCCCCCAGGGCAGGGGATTCGGGAGGGCTGTTTCGTGAATCGTTCACGAATTCCCGCAGATTTTGCGCGCACCGTCCATCTCGGAGCAGCCCGACGTCACAGAACCCATCGGCCCAGGCGCGGGAAACGATGCGACAGATCGGGGGCGCGACATGGCAATCTCCACAAGAATACCGCCGAAAAAGCGCCATTCCGTACAGAAAACCAGGAGGGGCCAGTCATTGACCCTACGCAAGGCGTACACGCGCAAAACGCGGTTGACACTGTGGGCCGGGCGGTGTAGAAGTGCAATTCTTGTCCACGCTTGATTCGCGGCTTCCGGTAAGGACTAACCGAATCGCAACGACGGCGTTACAAGGGAGGCGGCGGGCGGTGGGGCCTCGGAGAACCGCCGTCGGCGCGACTGGTCCGACAAATTTGCGGAGCATTCGTAGGCGTCGTGTTGATCGTCCGGGCATGCAGTACGAGCGACTACATTTCTGAAAAAAGGAGCAACGCAGATGTCGAAAGATCAGGCGAAGAAGACAACCGCTCAGGCTGGGAGCCAGCAGCAGACGCCTCAGGTGCAGGTGAAGTGGGACGATACGAACATGAAGAGTTCCTACGCGAACGTGTGCAACGTGATGAGCACGCGCGAGGAAGTCGTCCTCATGTTCGGGGTGAACCAGGCATGGCACGGCGGTCAGAAGGAAGTGACCGTACAGTTGACCGACCGGATCATTCTGAGCCCGCACGCCGCAAAGCGGCTGTCCGTGCTGCTGAACAATCTCATCTCACAACACGAGGCCCGCTTCGGCTCCCTCAACGTCGAGGCGCCGCGCCCCGTGGAATCCACGCAACAGTCGAGCCTGGAGAACTGATCGCCGGGCGCTCAGTATCGAGATCGAACCGATCCGACGCGGCATCCGGGGTCACGGTGATTCGCGGCAATCCCGCTTGATGGCTATAGCAGCGTAGGGCGCTGGACGATCCCGGCGCCCAATCCGGTTTTCCTCACGGCTCCCGAAGACGATTTTCGCCGAGCACATCGGCGGGTGGCGTCAGTGACCTCATGGTCTGCCTCCGTCCCCTGGCCCAGCCGGTGGAGTCAGCCTCCAGCGGCCGGTTGCCCGGCAGCCGGCGTTCCATCGGGAAACATCTGGCATTCGGCAGACGTAGACACTACGGTTCCGGGCAAACCCATTCAGGAAAGGAGCGGCCATGTTCGTTGTCGAAGCGGGGATCATGATTGCAGCGATCGTGCTGGGACTGGCGTTCGTGCTGAAGAACGGAATCCGGTGGCGAAAAGACCAGACCGGGGGCATCACCTCGCTCGAAGGGGTCAATCTCAGCGCCTTCGGTGTCGGAATACTTTTCGTGATCGCAGGGGGCCTGCTGGTTTCTTCCTTCGCGATCGTTCCGTCCGGCTACCGGGGCGTCGTCCTGCGTTTCGACGCCGTGACCGAGCGGGTGCTCAGCGAAGGGATCAATCTCAAGATGCCGTTCATCGAAAGAGTCGTCGACGCCGACGTTCAGCTCCAGAGGAACGCTTACCCTTCCGCGGCGGCGTCGAGAGACCTGCAGGCAGTATCGACGACGGTCAACGTGAACTGGCGGCGCTCGGTGGGCAGCGTGATCGACTCGTATCGGGACAGGCGCTTCGAGGAGGATGACCGGGTCATACCGAACGCCGTGGCGGAAGCCGTCAAGGCGGCCACCGCCCAGTATGCCGCCGAAGACCTGATCATCCAGCGTGCCGCCGTGAAAGCAGACATACAGGCGGCGCTGACGGCGCGGCTGGGGACGTTCGGGCTGTCGGTGGACGACGTCCAGATCACCGACTTCGACTTCTCGGATGTATTCAACAATTCGATCGAAGCCAAGGTCGTCGCCGAGCAGGCGGCGCTCGAAGAACAAAACCGGCTGGTCCAGATTCAGGCACAGGCCGACCAGCGAGTGATCCGGGCCACGGCCGAAGCCGAGGAATTGCGGCTGAAGCGGCAAGAGGTCACGCCCGAGCTGATCGAGCTGCGGCGGATCGAGCTGCAACAGCTTGCTCTCGAGCGCTGGAACGGCGTGATGCCGCAGTACATCACCGAAGCCAGCCCCGTTCCGGTGATCGA
>Ga0299906_10003028_pt1 | contig 13877 bp, 23 predicted proteins | sample RVTome_14_FD_200259 | JGI IMG/M metagenome (GOLD analysis project Ga0299906, IMG submission 200259) | Soil microbial communities from uranium-contaminated site in the Upper Colorado River Basin, Wyoming, United States - RVT145D125 (version 2) ... | reverse complement strand
CGCGCCCGTCGAGAAGACCTGGCGCGCCTGGACCGAAGCCAAACTTCTGCCCAAATGGATGGGCCCTGCCAAATACACGATGACGACGAGCGAGATGGATGTCCGCGCCGGCGGCACGTACCGATGGGTCTGGGACATCGGCGGCAACGACCTGGTGATCCACGGCGATTTCCTCGACGCGGACAAGCCGAACCGCATGGTCACCCGCGAAAGGATGGAGCCTCACCCCGGCTACGCGCTCAATCTCATCGTCTTCACGGAACGCGATGGCAAAACAACGGTCGCCGTCCACATCACGTGCGGCAGCAAGGAGGCCCGCGATGCCATGCTTGCAAGCGGCATGAAGGACGGCATGGAGGAGGGGTACGCCCGACTCGACGCACTCCTGGCCGAGATGACATGACCGACCACCTGTCGGCCACGTTCCAGGCGCTCTCCGACCCGACCCGGCGCGCCATCTTGGAGCGCCTCATGGACGGCGACGCGACCGTCCACGACCTGGCCGATCCCCTGCCCATCAGCCAACCCGCCGTGTCCCGGCACCTGAAGGTCCTGGAACAAGCGGGCCTCATCGAGCGCCGTCGCGACGCCCAGCGCCGCTGGTGCAGCATACGGGGCGGACCCCTCAAAGAGGTCATCACATGGACAACCGAGTTCCAGCGCCTCTGGGACGACAACTTCGCCCGCCTCGACGCACTCCTAGAACAGGAACAGGCGGCGTCGCGGCGCAACCAACCCAAAGGCAGTCAAACAGAGGAGCAACCATGAGCAAAGTGACGCCCTTCCTGATGTTCGACGACCAACTCGAAGACGCCCTCGACCTCTACGCGAAGATTCTCCCCGGCACGAAGGTCGAGATCCATGGACGCCACGGTGAAGACGGCCCCGTCCAAGCCGCGGAGTTCACCTTGGGCGGCCAACGCTTCATGGCCTACAACGGCGGCGACCACTTCCGGTTCACCGACGCGTTCTCGTTCTTCGTGGATTGCAAGGACCAGACCGAGGTGGACGAGTACTGGGACAAGCTCGTCGCGGCCGGCGCGAAACCGGTCCAATGCGGTTGGATCACCGATCCCTTCGGTGTGTCATGGCAGATCGTGCCCCGGCGGTTCATGCAGCTCATGGCCGATGACGACCCCAAGAAGGTCAAGGCCGTCGTGGACGCGATGATGACCATGGAGAAGCTGGATGTCGCAGCATTGGAGAACGCCTTTCACGCCGCGCATGGATGAGTCACTGCGGGCCGATGCATCGTGAGCGACACACCCCTCCCCAACCCTGCAGCCCCGGCGCGCCGGGCCCTCGACGCGGCCGGCATCGCGTGCCTGGAAGATCTCGCAAGGCGTCGGCGGGACGATGTGGCGGCCCTGCATGGGCCCCAATGCCTTGGCGACGCTGAAGGACGCGCTGGCGGCAAGCGGCCTGGACTGGAAGGCGTGACCCGGCCTACAGGCGTTCTTGCAAGTGCACGGTCACGTCTTCGCCCACGTCCTTGCCGATCGCCTTGCGCAGTACGGCCTTGACCGGCAGCATGTGGGTCCCGTCGCCCAAGGCCATGAACGACGTCCGGAACGGCTGGCCGTCGATGGTGCCCGCGACCTTCACGAGTCCGTGCGTGCCGAAGAACTCGGGGGTCCAGTCCGTGACCACGCAGGTCCAGCCGCCAGTGCCCGGGTTCTTGGTCAGGTTGGCAGTGAAGGTCTTGTCAAGCGTCGTCATGGGATCTGTCTTCCAGATGCGTGCGCAGGCGTTTGATGGTATCGTGGTGCTTCTCGTCCGCACGAGCCAGTTCCAAGGCTGTGCTTGCCGCTGCGCCGCGGCGGAGGGAGTAGCGCCGTTCGCGCCCTGCCGTACGCGCCTTGACGAGGCCTGCCTGCACGAGGATGCGCAGATGCTTGGAGACCATGGGCCGGGACACGTCGAAGTGGGCGGCCAGCTCGTGCACCGCCGGGCCCCCGTGCTCAAGCAACAAGAGGATCTGCCTGCGGGTGCGGTGTCCAAGGGCACGGATGAGACGCCCTTGCGGGCCTTCGCGCGCCGCGACTTCTGCGTTGCGGGGGCGGCCGACGCGCGGGACCACGCCGCCCGTCATCGCGCCTGGAGCTGCTCTGGCGTCGGCTCCCAGCGCACGCGCTGCGGTTCGCCCGTCTCCAGCAAGGCCCGCAGCCGGCCAATGAGTTCGCGGTAGCCTCCTTCGATCATGGCCCTGAACGGCCAGTCCGGCGCGAAGCGGGAGTGCCTCACCCGCAGGCGCGTCCCCTCCCGCGTGGGGGCGAGCGTCCATTCGATGCGGTGCGGGCCGTCGCCTCCGGAGTTCCACGTGACCAGAAGCCGGCGTGGCGGCTCGACCTCGAGGACCTCGCCGCGCATGATGCCGTCCCAGTGCTCGTTGGGCTCGTCATAGTCATGGTAGGTGGCGCCGACTTGCGGCCTGAAGTCCGTGGTCTGCGCCCATTTGCAGAGTTCTTCGGCGTCGGTCAAGGCCTTCCACACGCGCTCGACGGGGAAGGGCAGGTCGTGCTCTTGGCGGATCTCGACTGCCATGGGAAGCACGTAGGGCAGTGGAAAACGTGCCTTTTTGGTTACCGGTCCCGCGAGGGGCGGGCACGCGGCGGGGCTTGTGGTCTCGGTTTACCCTTGGGCAGGCCTGGGCGGGCGCAAATGCGCGGCGCAGGCTTGCTCGACGCGCCTGCGAACGTGTTCGGCGGGCGTCTTGCCGTACACTGCCGCGCTCAGCAGGGCGCCGTGGTACGCGGCCTCGATGGAGTCCGTGGTCCGCTCAGCCTGCTGGCGGTCGTCCGGGTCCAGGGCCCTGGCGACAAGGGTCCCGATGTTGGTGTGCAGAAGGCGGAAGAACGTCCGCGTCTGGCGCCGGCCCTCCTCATCGGCCAGATCCATGGCCAGGAAAGCGACGTGGTTGGCCATGTCCTCGCCTCGCGCCACGGAACTCGCGCATGAGGCGAGGGCCTCGACCAGCGCGCGCCGCGGATCGGCGTGGCCGGCCGTCGCCTCGTCGAAGGCGCGGCGCACGAGGTCGGCCCCGTCGGCCCGCAGTGCCGCCATGAGTCTGGCCTTGCTGCCGAACCGCTGCATGATGGCGGCCGGGGACAATCCGGCTTCCGCGGCCACCTGGCGGATCGTGAACGTCGCCGGTCCGTGCCTGCCCACGGCGCGCCAGGCGGCCGCCACGACCTCCTCATCCGACCGACTCTTGGGGCGCCCCATTTGTGAACACAGGTTTACATTGGTGCCTGCCCCATATAGCCCCATGCACAGGACACCCCCCGGCAACGCAGGCCAGGACGCCACACACTGGAAGGCGCCCGACCTGCATGGGAAAGTGGCGCTCGTCGCCGGCGCGACCCGGGGGGCGGGGCGGGGCATCGCGACGGCCCTCGGCGAAGCAGGCGCCACCGTGTACTGCACGGGCCGCAGCACGCGCGAGTCACGCTCCCCCATGGACCGGCCGGAGACCATCGAGGAGACGGCTGACCTTGCGACATCCGCCGGCGGCACCGGCATCGCGGTGCGCGTCGACCACACCCAGGACCTGGAAGTGAAGGCCCTCATGGCCCGCATCCAAGAGGAGCATGGTGGCCTGGATCTCCTCGTGAACGACATCTGGGGCGGCGACGCCGGCATCACGTGGGGCAAGCGGTTCTGGGACATCGACATGGACGCCGCCTGGCGCGTCGTCGACAACGCCATCCGCACGCACCTCATCACGGCGCACCGCGCCGCCCCGCTGCTCATGGCTCGCAAGGGCCTTCTCGTGGAGATCACGGACGGCGACCACTACGCGTACCGCGGCCACCTCATCTACGACCTCGTCAAGACCAGCATCCTCCGCCTGGCCTACACCATGAACCACGAGCTGGCACGCCAAGGCGCGACCGCCGTGGCCGTGGTGCCCGGATTCCTTCGCAGCGAGGCCATGCTCGACCTCTTTGGGGTCAAGGAGACCAACTGGCGGGACGCCGTCAAGACATCGCCGCACTTTATCGCCAGCGAGACACCGCTCTTCGTCGGCCGCGCCGTGGCGGCCCTCGCCGCCGAGCAACAGCACCAGGCGCGAGGAGGCCGTGTGTATTCTTCATGGAGCCTGAGCGACGAGTACGGGTTCCCGGACGCGGACGGCCAACGGCCCCATTGGGGCCGCTACTTCGCCAAGGAATTCGGCGCGGACGAGCAACGCGTCCTGGACGACGGGTTCTACCGGTACTGGAAGCCCATGGAAGCCCTCGACGACGTGGTGCCGCCAAGCTAGGCAGCACCGTGCAAGGCCGCCTAGAGCGGGCGACTAGGAAGAGCGAGCCTTCACTTGGTTGCCTCGGCTTATGCCGCATCGCCGCGTCTGCCTGGGATGCTCGTGGCCGCGTGGCGATGCACGACCTCATCCTGAAGTCCACGCCGGCCTGTGCGTAAGTGGCATTGGGGCCTCGCCTTACCGCAAGGAAGGCCAGGATGCATGTCACCTCAACTCAAGCAAAGACGTCATGGTCTTCGGCACCACCGAGGACGCCGCCGTGATGTGCCAGCACGGCGAGACGGTGCCGGTCGGCCCATGTTGTCCTGTGCCGCTTGTCCTTGCTTCATTATGCGAGCAACTAGCCAGAAGCACGCTGCATCCGCCACCCGTACTTGGTCAGGCCGCGCGGCTTGACGACGTTGAGCACCTGCACGACGAGCAAGACGACGAGTCCACCGATGGAGTGGACGAGCGTGCTTGGCATTGCGCGCAATTCGTCCTCCGATGCAGTGGCAGCTGTGGCGGCCAGGTCGGATATGACGCGTGCCTCGACGAGCAGCACCACCAATGCGAGCGTCGTGAGGACAAGGGAGATCACGACCCAGTAATGACGAAACAGGCCCCACTTGGTGCCTGCGCCGAGAATGATGCCGGTGCCCCAGGCCGCGATGGACAACGGGACAAGCACCCACGTCGTGATTACGGCCATCGCTGCGTAGGCGGTCTGCAGCATCGAGGCGTTGTGGCTTGCGGCGGCTGTGACATCGAACGGGAGGTAGGCGACAACTGCTCCAAGCCAACCCACAGAGGCGGTGATGTGGACGGCCAGAACCAGCTTACGCACGCCGGGGGACATCAACGCCATCGGTGGACTGCCCTTGCCGTCGTCAGGTCGGCGGGCGAGGATTCCCCGTGGTCGGGAGGCGTATGACCGCCGTGGTCGTCTTGATCGTCGTTGCTGTCGCCGCCTTGTGGTGTCGCATGCTGTCCCGGTCCGTGGTCGCCGTCCCCGAAGATGAGCACAACCACCAAGCTTAGAACCAGGACGAGAGCCACGACGCCAGCGATCTTCACCCAACGGGGCGTCCGGTGGTCAGGTTCCTTACCGGAATCCATGGCTGAGAGAAGCACGGGCGGGGGGTAATGGCTGTGAAACCTGGTTCCATGTCCCTCTAAGGCCAGCGCCAGGATGGCAAGGCAACATGGCATGGGAAGTCGTCTTGGCGCATGTGCTGCTCCCCGCGGCGGTCGCGATCGCGGCGGGCTTTGGCGCGTGGAGGGCCTGGACGCTGCTGCGGTACGCGCGGGACCGACGACTCATGCAGTTGGTGTGGTTCTACGGCCTGTTTGCCGCAAGCATGGTGCCGATGGCCATCCACATCGGCCAAATCGCCGCCTCGGTAGGCGATGTCAGCCTCTCGCATTGGGCTGCGGGAGGCGAATTGCACGAGATCTTTGCCAAGCCGCGCGACATCGGGGCGCTACTGCTGCTCCACCACGCGTTGATGTTGGCAAGCCTTGTGGTGGCTGTCGCCGCTTTCAGCCCACGCCGCACGACGGCAGCCGCTGCCGGCCTGGTGGTGCTGACGCCCGTGATCCCTGCCATCCTCGCCATCGAGGCCGGCCTCACCCTCTACTTGGCGGCACGCGCGGCAATGAACCACCGGAACCGACGAACCGCAGGCTCGATGCGCGTGGCCACAGGTTTCGCCCTCTTCTTCCTGGGGCACATAACAATCTTCCTGTTGCATGGCCCAGACGCCGCGCGCAATCCCCTCGGCGACCTCCTGTCGCTAGCGGGCCTGATTATCCTCGTCCGTGTGCTGCCGAGGCCGCGTGCATGAAGTACCACCGCTCCAGCAATCGGCTCGTCATGGACTTGCTCCGCGCCCTTCAACGGCACGGACCGGTCGGCGTCACGCGACTATTGACCGCAGCCAACCTAACCCACGGCCGCCTGCAAGGCATGCTCAAAGGTTTCGAAGAGAACGGGTGGGCGATTCAGCAGACGAAGAAAGGGCAGGCCACATGGACCATCACGGGCCGAGGCGAACGCGTGCTGGCCGACCTGACGCGCATCGATGACGTGATGCAGGACCATGGCCTGGGGCTTTGATCACGGCGGCCGCTTGAGCATCCAGTCGGTTGTGCGACCCGCTCTGGTTCTCTTCGGCGCCCGTTTGTCCGTTATCTAGACCGTTCAACTATCGAGCGCAGGGGCCGGCTGGAGGCGGTTCAGATCGAGCGGTTCGATCGGCAGCTTCAGGCGGCGTCGCCGTGGCGCGCTTGGGCAGCCACGTTGTCTGCGTATTCGGCCTCGAGGGCTTCGCGGCGCGACCAGAGCCCCTCGCCGGGGATCTGGACAGTGAACTTGCCGTCGGCAAACGAGCCCTGCGGTGGAAGGTGCGCCGCCGGATTCTCGCCATCGAGAACGGCGACCAGGACGTCGATGCAGATGTGCCAGCCCGCCATCGCCATGTGCGCCCCGTCGAGGGAAGGGAACCGATACGTCATGACGAGGCGCGAGCCCTCGCCGTGGGGGTGGATCTCCCACAGGATTCTTGGGTCCCGTTCGCCCGCCGGCGTCTGGCCCCACCATGTGTGCTCGAACGCACGCGGCGGATCGAAGCGGGTGATCGTGCCCTCCATGGACACTCCGACGTGGTCGTGGTGCTCCACGTAGCGGCCTCCGACGCGCGGCTCCAACTCGGTGCGGACGAACCAGTCCTTGACACGCTCCGGGTCCGTGATGGCGCGCCACACCTTCGCCGGCGGGTGCTTGAGGAGGCGTTCGTAGGTCGCTTCGTAGCCGTCGTCGGTCTTGTGTATAGCTGCATGCATAGTGTTCACGTCCGGTCCAGGTGATCTTCCAGCTTGTCGATGCGCGCCTCCCATTGCGGGGTATGCTCCTCGAGCCAGGCACGCATCGCGTGCAGTTCCTGAGGCCGCGTCCGGTACAGGCGGCGGCGCCCGTCGCGGCGGACCGCCACAAGGCCGGCCTCGCGGAGGATCGCCAACTGCTTCGACACGGCCGGCTGGCTCAGGCCGGTGGCCTCCACGAGATCCCCGACGCTGCGCTCCTGTTTCGCCGTGAGTGCGACGAGGCTGCGGCGGGTGGGGTCCGCAAGGAGCTGGAAGGCGTCAGCCATGCACATACATACTGTCTGCGTCATATATCCAGCTTCGCATAATCAGCAATTGCTAAGCAAAGCCTTAACAATCACGCCACGCTATGCCTAAGCAGGTGCTTAACCAACGCCCGGCCCCCGACCTCGATGCAATCTTCGCCGCGCTGGCCCATCCGACGCGCCGGGCCATCATCGAGGCCCTGGGCGCGGGCGAACGCACGGTGGGCGAACTGGCCGCCCCGCACGACGTCAGCAAGCCGGCCATCAGCCAGCACCTCCGGGTGTTGGAGGAGGCCGGCCTCGTGACGCAGACCAAGGAGGGCCGCCTGCGCATCTGCGCGCTCGAGGCCGCTCCCCTCTCCACGGCATTCTCGTGGATCGTGCGCTACCGGATCTTCTGGGAGGACGTACTCGACGACATCCAGAGGTCTGTGGAGCAAGGCCAAGAACCCGAGCCCGCTGCCGCCCACGCCGACGCCACCGGCGACGACCCGCACCGCACGCCCACACAGGGAACGTGAGACCATGACCCCATCGACAACCACCCAAAGGCCCGCCCGCCGCGTCGTGCCGACCTACTTCACCACGCTCGACGGGGTCGTGGAAGACCCGCAGTGGTCCTTCCCGTACTGGAACGACGAGACCGCCGCGTTCAAGGCGGAGGAGACCAGCAACGGCCAAGCCATGCTGCTCGGGCGCAAGACCTACGAGATGTTCGCCAAAGTGTGGCCGGACAGCCAGGACGAGGGGGCAGCCTACTTCAACAACGCACGCAAGCACGTCATCTCCTCGACGCGCACAGAAGACATCTGGCAGAACGCCGCCTTCCTGCCAGGCAATGCAAGCGAGCAAGTGGCGGCCCTGAAGGCCCGGGGCGGGTCTGACCTCGTGATCCACGGAAGCATCAGCCTCACGCGCCAATTGATCGCCGATGGGCTGGTGGACGAACTTCGCCTGCTGGTCTATCCCATCACCCTCGGCAAGGGACGCCGCCTCTTCGACGACGCACCGGCCGCCCAGTTCGACCTCACCTCCAGCCACGCCACCGAGAAGGGCGTGCTGGCCCTCGTGTACCACCCCAAGACATCCCAGGAGGAAGAAGCATGACCCAGACACAGACCCAAGCCAGCCAGACGAACACCCTTGTGCTGAAGCGCCACATCCGCGCCCCGGCGGAGCGCGTGTACAGGGCGTTCCTGGACGCCGACGCCCTCGTGAAGTGGATGGCCCCGCACGGCTTCACCGCCAAGGTGCACCACATGGACCCCAAGGTCGGCGGCGACTTCAAGATGAGCTTCACCAACTTCACCACCGGCAGCAGCAACAGCTTCGGTGGCAAGTACCTAGAGCTCACGCCAAACAAGCGCATCCGCCACACGGACGCATTCGACGACCCCAACATGCCTGGCGAGATGGATGTGACCATCGAGTTCGAGGAAGGACTGGCGGGCACCTTCGTGACCATCACGCAGAAGGGCATCCCAGCGCAGATCCCGGTCGAGTTCGCCAACATGGGCTGGCAGGATTCGCTGCAATTGCTGGAGCAGCTTGTCGTACCGGAGATCCCGGACGACAGCCCAGAGGCATGAGCATGCTGCACAACGCGTACCTCAACTTCGAGGACCAGACGGAGGAGGCGTTCACCTTCTACGCCAAAGCCCTCGGCGGTGAACTGCAGCAACTGACCCGCTTCGGCGACATGCCCTACCCAGGCATGACCGACGAGGACGCAAAGCGCATCATGCACGTCCGCCTGCCGCTTGGGGGCGGCCAGTTCCTCATGGGTTCCGACATGCACGAGGGCTTCGGCAAGAAGCTCGTCGTGGGCAACAACGTGTACGTGGCGCTGCACCCCGAGACCGTCGAGGAGGGCAAACGCATCTTCGGCGCCCTCTCCGACGGCGGTGCGGTCGAGGCGCCGTTTGCCCCGGCGCCATGGGGCGACCACTGGGGCGCGTTTCGCGACAGGTTCGGCGTGCTGTGGATGATCAACGTCGCAGGCGCAGGGGAGGCGTGACGATGGCGGGAACGGCCACCGCGCCAGGCGAGCAGGAGTTCGCCGTCCACCGCACCATCCGTGCCCCGCGCGAGAGGGTGTTCGAGGCGTTCCTGTCGGCCGAGCCGCTGCGCAGGTGGTTCGGGCCCGATGGCTTCGACACGGTCACGCACGACATCGACCCACGTCAGGGTGGCCTGTGGCGATTCACCATGCACGGCCCCGACGGCACGGAGTACCCGAACTGGGTGCGCTACGTGGAGTTCGTCGCACCGGAGCGGCTCGTGTGGGACCAGGGCAGGGAGGTTGGTGGCGAGCCCTGGCACCGCACCACCGTGACGCTCGAGGAGACCGATGGTGCGACCCATGTCACCCTGCACATGCGGTTTCCCGACGCCGCCGCCCGGCGAAGGGCCGTGGAGGATTACGGCGCCGTGGAGGGGGGCAAGCAGACGCTGGCCCGCCTGGCAGCGCACGTGGAAGCGCGCGCATGACCCGCGTCCGCGTCAACGCGTTCACCGTCTCCCTCGATGGCTACGGTGCCGGCCCCGATCAGAGCCTCAAGCACCCGCTCGGAAAGGGCGCTGAGGGACTGCACCGGTGGCTGGTCGGCACGCACACGTTCCAGCGAGAAGTGCTTGGTCAGACCGGCGGGAGCGCGGGCGTCGACGAGGACTTCGCAGCGCGCAGTTTCGAGAACGTCGGTGCCTGGATCCTCGGTCGGAACATGTTCGCGCCAAGCCGCGGTCCCTGGCCCGACGACGACTGGAAGGGCTGGTGGGGAGAAGAGCCGCCGTACCACGTCACCACGTTCATCCTGACACACCACGCGCGCGACCCGATCGAGATGGCCGGGGGCACGACGTTCCACTTTGTCACGAATGGCATCCACGACGCGCTGCAACGGGCGCGCGACGCGGCGGGCGGCATGGACATCCGCATCGGCGGCGGAGCCAACACGATCCGGCAGTACCTCCAGGAGCGCCTCATCGACGAGATGCACGTCGCCGTCTCGCCGGTCCTGCTCGGCCAAGGCGAGCCGTTGTTCGAGGGTTTGGACCTGAAGGCGCTGGGCTACGCGACCACGGAGGCGGTTGCGTCGGAACACGCCATGCACGTGGTCATGCGCAAGAAGCAGTGAAGGCCCGCTCCGGGCGGACTGCACAAGGCGGCGCCACCTGCCATAGCCAAACGTTCATATGATGCGTTGGTGATATGATGCAGCGATGGCACACACCAGCACCGTCCACCGGAGCGCGCCGGCGACCACGGAACACCCACGGCTGCGCCTTGAGCCCATCGAGAAGCCCAGGGGGCTCCTCCTTGGTCTCGTCTACAGGATGGCGCGCAAGCAGTTCGGCACCACGCCGGACGCCATCAAGGTCATCTTCCCACGCGTCCCGGGGATGCTGCGCTTCACGATGGCCATCCAGCGGTTCGGCAAGCGCTTCCCGCTCGACGAGGACTTGCGGGAACTCGTGCACATGCAGGTCTCCGCCATCAACGGTTGCGGGTTCTGCATGGACCTCGGCCGCATGATGGCCGTCAAGCAGGACCGGGGCCTGGCCAAGCTCAACGCCGTGCCCGAGTACAAGACCAGCCCCCTGTTCACACAGAGGGAGCGCGCCGCGATCGCCTACGCCGAGGACGTCACGCTCCACAAACGCCCCAGTGACGACACGTTTGCGACCCTCCGCGAGCACTTCACGGACGACGAGATCGCCCAACTCACCGTCTTCATCGCCCTCGTGCACTTCTTCAACATGCAGAACGTACCCCTTGGCATCGGATCTGCGGGACTCTGCACCATCGCCCAGGCCCGAAAGGCCTAGCGGACCTGGCGGCGACACGAGGGGCCCGTGGGATCCAGAGAGGGGGACGACCCGATGCGTGGCACGAACATTGCGGCATACAAGCGACCGATGATGGGCCGCGGAGGCGGAGGCGACCTTTGATGGGCCGGCTCGTGGTCAACAGCTTCGTCACCCTCGACGGCGTCATCCAGGCACCCGGCGGCAGCGACGAGGACCGCGAGGCCGGCTTCGAGCATGGCGGCTGGCAGTTCCCGTTCATGGACGAAGAATCCGGAGCGGTGATCCAGGGCTGGATCGAACGGATGGACGCACTGCTGCTTGGCCGCAAGACCTACGACATCTGGGTCGGCTACTGGCCCGAGGCGCCCGCCGACGACCCGATCGGCGCCCGACTGAACGCCGTGCCCAAGTACGTCGCATCGCGTACGCTCGACCGCGTCGAGTGGAACCAGGCCAGGCTCATCGACGGCGACCTCGCCACGGCCGTCAGGGCCATCAAGGACCAGCACGACGAAGTCCACGTCTGGGGCAGCGCCGACTTGCTTCAATCCCTGCTGCGCGATGGACTCGTCGACCGGTTCGCCACCATCGTCTACCCCATCGTCCTCGGCACCGGCAAGCGGTTGTTCCCCGAAGGGAGCGGCGCAACGCGTTTCAAGCCCATCGAGTCGCGCCCCTTCAAGGCGGGCGGCGTCCTCATGACCTACGAGCACGACGGGAAACCCGAGTACGGCACGATGGGGCAGGATCGGGAGCGATGAACATGACGAAGGACCTCGTCTACAGGAGCACATGATGCGTCCTCTCCGGTTCTCCATCAACGTCACTCTGGACGGCTGCGTTGATCATCGCGCCGTCACGACGACCGCTGATGAAGACCTGCATCGCCACGCTGCCAAGAACATCGCCCAGGCCGATGCACTGCTCTTTGGCCGTGTCACCTACGAAATGATGGAGGCGGCTTGGCGGCGGAAGGCGGATGGGACGTGGCCTGATTGGATGGAGCCCTGGATGGAACCCTTCGCCGAAACCATCGACGCGGCAAAGAAGTACGTCGTGTCGAGCACCCTGGACCGCGTGGATTGGAACGCGGATCTGGTGCGCGAGGATCTGGAAACGGCGGTCCGGGAACTGAAGCGTGCGCCGGGCACTGGGCTGTTTGTGGGTGGTGTGACGCTGGCGCAGGCGTTGGCGGGCATGGGATTGATCGACGAGTACGAGTTCATCGTCCATCCCATGGTGGCGGGTCATGGGCCGACCCTGTTCGTCGGCTTGTCCAATCCGATCGACCTGAAGCTCGTGGATCGCCTGGAATTCGACTCGGGGGCGGTCGCGATGCGGTACGTCCCGAGAGCGTCGCCAGAGGGGTGAGGCCACCGTGCGATGACATCCCATCGCAAACCCTTCATATGAGGCATAGGTAATACGTGTCAAGTGGCAGACGTCTTCGCCGCCCTGGCCTACCCGATTCGACGGCGCATCCTGGACTTGGTCTCCACGAAGGAACGCGCGGTGGGCGAATTGGTCAACGCCGTCCGACTCACACAGCCCGCGGTCTCCAAACAGCTCGGGGTGCTACGCGAGGCCGGGCTGGTCTCGGTGCGCGTCGATGGCAAAAAGCGCCTCTACCGGATGGATTCAGCCCCCTTGCGGGAGGTGGATGCGTGGCTGGATCGTTACCGGCCGATGCTGGAGGCCAACCTGGATGCCTTGGAGCGCCACCTGGACCAGAAGAAGCGGAGGGCTTGACGTGGAGAGCCAGGAGGATTTGGCGAGCTTGACCATGCAGCGGCGCCTGGCCCACCCGCCGGAGGCCGTGTGGCACGCCCTGACCAATCAGGAGGAGACACGGCAATGGATGCCAACTCCTTACACGACGCTGGATGACCATGTCGACGGCCATGTCGAGATCGATGGCCCCTTGCACATCACCGGACGGATCCTGAAGTGGGACCCGTCGCGCGTGTTCGAGCACGAATTCTGCGTGGCACCGTGCAAGGCAGCGCCGACGGGCGAGGATGCTGTGGTGCGCTACGAGATCGAGCCCGACGGCGACGGGTGCATCCTGACCGTCACCCTGACGCGCTTCACGCCGGCGACGGTCCGCGCGTTCTCGGGAGGCCTCCCCAAGGGACTCGACCGCTTGGAGACCTACCTCGAATCCACGCGATAGCCACGGCCCGCCCGTGGACGCTCATGATTGCCAAGGCTCCGGCCGGGTTCGGGGGCGTCCCCCAGCCTGGAACCAAGGCGCCGTGCGCCGCCATACTGGCATGAGCCACGTGGCCCCAGGCAGCGTGAAGGATACACAGAAAGCCATGGGCGGCGGATGAGGAGATGGAGATGAAGAGGCAGGCGGCGTTGGTGGTGCGCTACGGTTGAGCCAAGCCGCGAACCGGAGGCGAGTCGGCTTGAGCGATTTATTAGCACGTGCTCCGGATCACGGCTGGGCGGTCCGTGGACGCGGCGCCACGTCGGCCGAGGGATCGGTCCCGCCGACGGTGCCGTCCACCAGCGGAACGACGAGTTCACTCGTCCCGTGGACCGTGATCGTCGGACTCCATGGTTGATGGAACGGTTCTCGTGGTGCGCGCAAGACTAGGACAAGATGGCGGTCGTCAACGTCAGCCGCGACGTTGTACAGGTCGACGCGTACTTGGGCTATGGTGTTGAGGGGGAAATCGGTCCCG